>Ga0315289_10007602_pt1 | contig 15766 bp, 19 predicted proteins | sample YL17G11_40_MG_FD_203452 | JGI IMG/M metagenome (GOLD analysis project Ga0315289, IMG submission 203452) | Sediment microbial communities from Yellowstone Lake, YNP, Wyoming, USA - YL17G11_40 | ecosystem: Environmental > Aquatic > Freshwater > Lake > Sediment | place: USA: Wyoming | collected... | reverse complement strand
AAAGCCTTGCAGGGGGATTTGAGAATTTACTCGGATACGCAAACAGTTAACTTAAAGTTTAATGGCTTTAACTTTGACTTCACTACGGCAAGGAGAGAATATTATGAGGAAAAATCACTCATCCCATTAATTGAAAAAGCCTCGCTTAAAGAAGATCTGAAAAGAAGAGATTTTACAATCAATACTCTTGCAGTTGATATTACTGAGAAAGATTTTGGTAGAATTTTTGATTTTTATGGTGGTTATTCCGATCTCAGGAAAAAAACCATCAGAGTATTACACTCTTTATCGTTTATTGAGGATCCTTCCAGAATTTTGCGGGCAATCAAGTATATGGTAAAGTTTAACTTCGCCCTTTCAAGTGATACTGAAAACTTTTTAAAAAAAGCCGTTGAACTAGGCTCGTTAAGGGCAAAGCACTCTCAAAGAATAGTAGATGAATTAATGGAACTCTTAAATAGCAACTTCGCCGTTAAAACAATTTTAGAATTAGAAAAGCTTGGTATATTAAAAGCTATCTTTAAAGTTAAGCGGTTGAGTACCCTTAAGAAGGAGAGGCTTCGAAAGGCTCACGAATTTTTAAAAACTTATAAAATAAACGAAGAACAAGCGTTAGTTTTTATTTCAATTCTTGTAGATGGCAAAACAACTTCAGAAATAAAAGCTATTTTAAAATTCTTCTCGTTTAAAGGTAAAATTGTTAACGATATTATTAAATTTAATTATACAATGAAAAAGTTTCATATTAACTTCTCGAAACTCGAAGAAGAAGACCTATTCTTTACCCTGGAATCAATAAAAGAATTTTACATACTGGCTTATCTTACCAAAGCAACAGGCAAAGAAGAATCTTTCATAAATAAATTTATGAGTAAAATGAGATTTATAAAATTAGAAATTAGAGGAATGGATTTAAAAAATCTTGGCTTAAAAGAAGGCCCACAGTATAGAGAAATTTTTAAAGAAATCTTACGACTGAAGATAAAAGGGAAAATCTCCTCTAAGGACGATGAATTAAATTATGTTATCAAAAACAAGGAGAAATATATATTGGATTAAAGGAATCATTGATAAAATTATAAAAAATATTGGTTAAGACAAACAAGATTATGAAACAATAATAGAGTTTGCTGTAAGAAAAAATAAGTACGAAAAATTAAAATGCTTAATCATTGCATATTATTTAGCAAGATTCTATAATAAGAGCAAAACCTTATTAGAAATTGAGATTAATAGTTTAATAAAGTAAATAAAATTGATTGACTTACTGTTTGTTTCTGCTATAATGTTTCGAATATTACGACAAAGGAGTGTTATTGATGAATAAAAAATTGCTAATCTTTTTGTTACTCATGTTTTTAATAGTGCCAATAATTTCTAATGGCTGTCACTCAAATTCAACGCAAGATGGCACAAAAAGTTTAGCTCCAGACTTTTCATGGAAAGACAACAACGATGAAGTTATAAAACTTTCTGACTTAAAAGGAAAAGTTGTACTGCTTGATTTCTGGGCAACCTGGTGCGGTCCCTGTAGAGAAACAATCCCCCATGTAGAAGCAATTTATGAAAAATACAGGGAAAAAGATGTAGTAGTTATTGGAATCAATTTGGATGAGGCATCTAAAATAAATACAGTAAAGCAATTTATAAAAGATAATGGAATGAAGTATCAGGTGATAAGCGATGCAAATGGAAATGTTGGCTCCCAATACTCTGTCACGAGTATTCCAAGATTTTTCATCATTGATAAGAAAGGAAATATAGATAAAATGATTATTGGATATGATCCTGATATGGAAATAATAATAGGGACTGAAATTGATAAATTATTAAAAGAATGAGGTGAAAAATGGAAGTAGACGAACTAGATTTTAAAGAAAAAGTTTTGGATTCGCCCATACCTGTGGTTGTGGATTTCTGGGCAGAGTGGTGTATGCCTTGCAAGATGATTGAACCGATTATACTTGAACTTGAAAAAGATTACCTGGGTAAAATTAAAATTGCAAGGTTAAATGTTGATGAAAATCAGAATCTTGCTGTGGAGTATGGGATTATGAGTATTCCGACTCTTGGATTTTTCGTTAATGGGCAAATGGTTGATGAAATTATCGGTGCTGTACCCAAAAGGGTTATTGAAGAAAAGATAAAACAATATTCAGCAAAAAATTAGAATCCCAAGAGCAGGAGTTTTAAATCCGCCCCCTTCAAGTCAAGGGGTATTCCTATTTCTTAAGCTGTTTATGAAGTTTTCTACCTCTTCGAAAGGGGTACCAAAAAAATAACTTCCCATTACCAGAATATCGGCACCTGCTTCAATAACATCCTCTGCTGTTTGTTCGTTGATGCCTCCATCTACGGAGATTAAAAAATTAAGATGTTTCAACTCTTTTATAGCTTTTATAAATTTTATTCTATCAAAAGTAGATTCTACAAATTTTTGTCCGGAAGCACCTGGTTCGACACTCATTATAAGCAATAAATCTAGATCAGGCAACAGGTTTTCGATCAAAGAAACAGGTGTAGAAGGCCTGAGCGAAACACCTGTTTTTAAGTTGGTATTTTTTATTTCATTTATTAAATTCAAAGGAGAATTGGTGCTCTCAATATGAAAAGTAATATAATCAGCACCTGCACTTGCAAAAAGAGGTATTTGTTTTTCTGGAGAATTTACCATAAGATGCACATCAAAAATATTAGAGCTATGCTTTCGAATGCTTTTAACAAGTGGTGAACCAAATGTTATTACTGGCACAAAACTACCATCCATTATATCAAGATGAACCCAGCTATCAGGGAATTTTCCTATCTTTTTAAGTTCCTCGCTAAGCTTGCAAAAGTCTGCAGATAGAATTGAAGGCGCTATTATAAAATTCATTTCTTTACCTGTAGCCTTATCTGACCATCTTGTTTTACTTTAAAACCCGGCATTGGATACTGATATAAAACTGTTTGAGAAGGAGCATTAGCATTGCTATCAATGACATCAACCTTATAAAGTACCAATCCTGAAGAGTTAATTAAATTCTCTGCCTCATCAAGACTTAGTCCAATTAAGTTTGGTACAATAACAAACGTGCCTGTGCTTATAGTTACTTTAATCCCCGAATTAGGTGGAAGAAGAGCGTTCGGTTGAGGGTCCTGTGATAAAATTGTTCCAGGTGCTGCTATATTTTCCACTTCAGTAATGTCGCTTATATAGAGAGAAATATCTTTTAAAGTGTCTTTAGCAATATCGATTGTTTTGCCAGCCAGATCCGGTACAGAAACGTTCGAGGAACCATTGCTTATCACTGCCGTAACTATGCTTCTTGTTTTTACTGTAGTATCTGCCTCCGGGCTTTGCGTGATAATGCAATCAATAGGAATAGTATCACTATATTGAGAAGCTACTACTTGTAATATCAAGTTATTATCTGTAATTATTTTTTCTGCTTCATTTATTTTTAAACCAGTAATAGCAGGCACTTTAACAGTTTGCGTATTACTAATACTGCCGCAACCAGCTGCTAAAAACATCACAAATAATAGAAACGCAATAGAAATTGCCTTTATTTTCATAGTATATATTTTACTTTTTATCAAATAATTTGCAACATCACATAAATATTATATACTTATTATATGAAAAAAAATGCCGTTTACCCTGGTACTTTTGACCCGATTACCAATGGACATCTTTCAATTATCGAAAGAGGTGCTAAACTTTTTGACCACCTCATTATTCTTGTTGCAATTAGAAATGAAAAGGACACATTATTTTCACTTGAGGAAAGGACAGAAATGGTAAAATGTGCGGTTAGTCATTTGAAAAATGTTTCTGTTGAACCATTTAGAAGTTTGTTAGCAGAGTATATGAAAGAACACCACATAAAATTTGTTTTAAGAGGTTTAAGAGCAGTATCAGATTTTGATTATGAACTTCAGATGGCATTGATTAACAATGAACTTGACCGTGAAATTTGTGCTGTGTTTTTAGCTGCGCAAAAGGAGTATATTTTTCTAAGTTCAACTATAATTAGAGAAATTGCTTCTTATGGTGGGGATGTTTCTAAATTTGTCCCTGAGTGCATAAATAATAAAATTATAAAAAAGATAAGGAGTAAACATGTCCATAATGGATGAGCTTGAAAAATTAAAAACAATGTTGAATGGAGCAAAACATATTCCATTTTCAAAGTATGTGAGCATTGACAAAGACGAGGTAGTTGCAATCGTTTCCCGTATTGAAGCTACATTGCCAAATGAAGTAAAAGAAGCCTTTATAGTAAATGCAAAGAAAGACGAAATCCTCAAGGAGAGTTACAAAAAAAGCGAAGAAATAATAAACTTTGCAAAGGAAAGAGAAAAAGAGATACTGTCAGAATCTTCTATAATGAAAGACGCCAACATTGAGAAAGAAAAAATACTTCAGACAACCAGAGAAGAAGCGGAAAAAATCAAAAGAGAAGCAGAAAAATATACTTACGATTTACTTCAAAAAATCAGGGGGGTTATAGAAAGAGCTCTTATAATAATTGCAGAAGCTTCAGAGGAGTTTAAGAGTGATAGTTCAAATCTTCCAAATCCTTAAAACAGAACAATACTTTTTAGACGAAAAAATTGATAAAATAAGCCTTCCAGATGGAGTCTCTTTGAAGAATTGCATTTATTTAAAGGCACAAATCACCCATGGAGACAATAAAGAAATTATTATAAAAGGAAATATTAAAGCGATTGTCAATCTTCAATGTGCGGTTTGCCTTGATGATTTTCAAGAAGATTATAATGTAGATTTTGAAGAAACTTATTTACCTGAGGGCTCAGTTGAATTTTCATTGGACAATGAAGAAAGAAGCACTAAAGAGCTTGATATATTTTTCTATAAAAACAACCAGATTAACACAAAGGAAATATCAAGAGATATTCTTCTTGCAAATATCTCTCCTTATCCCACCTGTACAAAGTGCATGGAATCTACATAATTGAAAATTAACGGAGGTAAAAAGAACAATGTATATTCAAGATGCAAAATTTAATGTTGAGAAAGAAGTTGAGTTAAAAGGCTGGCTTTATAATAGTCGTTCGAGCGGAAAATTGATTTTTCTACTTGTTAGAGATGGCACAGGAATTATTCAGTGTGTAGTATCTAAAAATGAGATAGGCGACGAGGTCTTTGAAAAGGCAAGAAAGGTAACACAAGAATCTTCATTAACCGTAAATGGTGTCTTACATGAAGAGAAAAGAGCTCCCGGTGGTTACGAACTCATAGTAAAAGATTTAAATATTCTACAAATTGCGGAAGATTATCCAATAACTCCAAAAGAGCATGGAATAGCTTTTTTAATGGAACATAGACATCTTTGGTTAAGGTCTAAAAGGCAATGGGCAATATTAAGAATCAGAAGCAGGATTGAGAAATCTTTGAGAGATTTTCTTGATTCCCAGGGCTTTGTGCTTATTGATGCGCCAATTTTAACTCCAAGCGCTGCGGAAAGCACCACTACACTATTTCAAACAGATTACTTTGGTACTCCTGCTTATCTTTCACAGAGTGGGCAGCTCTATATGGAAGCCGCATGCATGGCATTTGGGAAAGTTTACTGCTTCGGTCCTACATTTAGATCTGAAAAATCCAAAACAAGAAGGCACCTCACAGAATTCTGGATGCTTGAACCAGAAATTGCATATATTTCATTTGAAGAGAACCTGGCACTTCAGGAGAATATGATTACGTTCGCAGTAAAGGAAGTTCTTAGAAACTGCAGAGAGGAGCTTTCAATAATAGGAAGAGATACAAAACTCCTTGAAAAGATTGAGCCACCTTTCCCAAAAATTCATTACAGGGAAGCGCTTGAAATACTAAAGGAAAATGGTAAGGAATTACAATGGGGAGATGACCCTGGAGGAGATGAGGAAACTATTCTTTCACAGGAATTTAATAAACCCGTGTTTGTTCATCACTTTCCTGTTGGAATGAAGGCTTTTTACATGAAACCGGATCCAGATGATCCAAAAACAGTTCTTGCTGCAGACTTATTGGCTCCAGAAGGATATGGCGAAATTATTGGAGGAAGTCAAAGAATAGACGATTATGATTTGCTACTCAGGAATATCAAAGACAATAACCTACCAGAAGATAGTTATAAATGGTTTCTCGACTTGAGAAAATATGGAAGTGTGCCTCATGGTGGATTCGGCATTGGCCTTGAGAGAACTCTTGCCTGGATTGCAAAGCTGCCTCATGTGCGAGAAACAATTCCATTCCCAAGATTACTTGAAAAGATATATCCATGAAAGAAACTACCTGTATTGATATACTAAACGAATTAAATGATGAGAAAAAAGAAGTTCACAGGATTTACCTCCTTTTTGGTGAGGGTAATGAATATTTAAAAGATCAAATTATCGAAAAAATAAAACAAAAAGTTTTGAGCCCTGGGTTAGAGGGTTTTGATTTTTCAGCCTTTAATGGCGAAACTTTAAATATAAATGAGTTTGAAGGCTATTTGATTTCTCCTCCTTTTGGAGCTAAAAGAGTTGTACTCATTGAAGATGGTAACAGACTAAAAAGGGAAGACTTGAAACACATTTTGTCCTTAAGAGTGCCGGACTTCTCTGTTTTGATTTTTGAATCTACTTCAAAAGATGCGCCATTGCTATTGGAGGAAGATGTAATTTTTGTAAGAGATTATTCAGTAAAGCAATCAACAACAGAGGACTGGATAAAATTTAAATTCAGAGAAAACGGGAAAGAAGTTTCTCAAGAAGCCGTTAAAGAAATTTTAGCAAGATTAGATACAGATTACTATTTACTTGATTCAGAAATAGCCAAACTCTCTCTTTATGTTGGGGATAAAAAGAAGATAGAACTAAAAGACGTGATTGATGTTGTAAATTACATACCGGACACAAAAATATATATTTTTATTAACTCAATTTTATCAAGAAAAAGAGAGCAATCAATTCAAATTTATCAGACAATGGTGCAGGAATACAAAATTTTCCAGGACAATTTCCTTCTTTCTTCATTAATCAGAGAATTTTCAAGATTGTTAATAATGAAAGATTTTACAGAACACGGAATAAGAGATAGTCAAACAATATCCAGAGCTTTTAAGGATATTTTTGAAACAGATATAAAAAGACAGGCTCTCTTAAGTTTGTTAAGGAATATTGAAAATTTTTCTTTTGAAGAGCTTCTTGATAAGTACAGCAGACTTGTTGAAATAGACGTTAAAAGCAAAAGTGGGGAGATCAATCTCCCCACTGCCTTAAAACTTTTTATTCAGACAGATTAATTTAGTACTATTGCTCAGAAGCATTAAGCTTCTTCATGAGACTCGACTTTTTTCGAGCAGCAGTATTTTTGTGTATAATTCCTTTTGCTTCTAATTTGTCTACAAGTTTAATTGCTTCTTTTACTTTTTCCTCTGAATAGTTACTTTTCCGTGCAAAATCCATTGCCTTATTAAGTGCACCTCTAAAATAATCATTTCTTTCTCTTCTTTTTTTATCCTTCCTAACAGATTTAATTGAAGCTTTGAGTATTGGCATTCATACCTCCTAAAAAATACAATATATCTTAATGATTTTTGAATTTCTGTCAAGAGGGGTTAAATATTACAATAGCATTTAAGGTTGCAGGACCTCTTCGCTATTTCCATTGGCTGAAATTATTACCTGATAACCAGGGAAAAATTGTTCAACAGTTTTCGAAATCTCAGCTCGAATCGCACCCACCTTGCAGGAACCGCCACCGGCATCAAACAACTCTTTGCCAAAATCTACCTGAACATTTTTACCAGAAACTTTAACGGAATTTATTGTTAGATTTTGAGGTGTTGTAATCGCATACCCTTCGTCCTTTTCTTTTTGTGTGGGGCCTTTCAGGAAAAGTTTCAGGGTTTCAACAACAAAGTCATTGCCTGAAGTAAAGAACTTTGAGTCAAGTCTTCTGTCAACAGGAAAGACTTTCGTACAATCAAGCATTTCCGGATTTAGCTTTATATTTGAATAGAAAACTTTAACTGTTCTGTAGGGTATATCGTACTTAATTACCTTTTTTTCGCTTGCAGTAATTGAGCCATCTTTTGGTGAAGCGATAAAGCACTCGATTATAATTTCATCTGTCTGAGGGAACATAGTCAAAACAGTATCCTGAGAAAAGTTTCCAAACTTAGACATATCACCAGCATCAGTTATTACAGAGCCATAGAATAGCACATTTTCATTTACGTCAACAATTTTTATGCCAATAGTACCCTCAAAGGCCCTGCCTCTTCCTTCAATGTGCACAGACCCGTTTGCAAGCACACTTGCACCTGTAAATGTGAGCTCCTTCTCAGGTGTTTGCGGTTTACACCCGATTGCAAATAGAAGTGCAAACAGCATTACTACCGAAACTACCTTCTTCATTTCTTCCCCCTTTGCTTTCTACACATTTAGACTCTCTCAGCATCTAAAAAGTTCCATATACATTATACTTTTCTAAATAGATCTTTATAATCATAAGCTGTTTCGTAAATTTTTAAAATTGTCTCTCTTTCCAGTGGCTCTCTTGCACTTACTACTCCTTGACCTCCATCATCAGCAATAGCCATTTCTGCGAACTTTTTCAAATCTTCTTTTTTTACTCCATACTCTTTTAAAGAATTGAATGTATTCATATTCTTCATCCAGTGTACTATTCTTTCTATTGTTTTAGAAGGAGAATCGGTTGAGAAAATTTCTTTGCCAAAAAGTTTTAGTCTTTCAGCATGCATTTCTTTTGTATGATACAGAAAAGAAGGTAAAAGTATTGCAAGGCCTCTTCCGTGAGAAATCTTTGTAGGATAGACCCCAGAAATAGGATGCTCAAGTCTATGTACCGCAAAAGGTCCGCTTCTTCCTGCGCTTGGGAAACCAGAAAGAGCAAGCGTGGAAATCCATGATAATGATTCTCTTGCCACGATATTTTTTAAATCTTTAAACACAATCTGTCCCTGTCTTATTGCCTCTCTCATAAGTCCTTCGGCTACTCTATCAGAAACTGGTGTATTGGCTTTCGAAGAAAGGTAGCTTTCAAATATGTGCACAAATATATCTACAACACCATCCACTGTTTGTTTTTGTGGTATCGAAATTGTAAGCAAGGGGTCAATGATTGATACTCTTGGGAAATTTGCAACCCCAAAGAAACCTCTTTTTTCACGAGTCTTTGTGTTCGTTATGACAGCTCCAGAATCTGCCTCGGAACCAGTTGCTGCAACTGTAATCACGGCAAGAATTGGAAGGGTGTTCTGTGGTACTTTTTCTTTTGGAGGCCTTTCACAATAATCCCAAATAGGTTTTCCTGTTACAGCAACGGTTGCAATTCCTTTTGATGCATCAATTACGCTTCCGCCCCCTAAACCTATGATAAAGTCGACTCCATTTTCTCTTGCAACTCGGCTACCTTTATCAACAGTTTCACTCTCAGGGTTAGGCTCGACTTCCGAAAATACTACATAATCTATTGAATTTTTTTTGAGTATTTCTTCGGCCTTTTCAAGCAGTCCAGACTCTTTTGCAAATCTTTTTCCTGTAACAATTAGGGCTTTCCTTCCAATTTTTTTTGCTTCTTCTCCAAGCTTATAAAATTCATCCTTACCAAAAACTATTTTTGTAGGTAAACGAAAAATAAAATTATCCATAATTCCTCCCTGCTAAATTATATAGCAAAAAGGGCGGAAACAATCCGCCCTAAATTAACAAATTTTATAAAAGTTGCATTTAAGTTCTCGTCTCTTTAAGTGAAAAAGCTATATCCTTCAGCCTCTCTTTGTATTGAGATACATCTGCGTGAGTGTTTACCAATTTGTTTGCAGCAATAGCTTCACCCTTTAAGCCAAGTATTATGATCCCCTGGACTGTACCGTCTTTAAGAACTATCTTCCTATATTTACCATCAATTGGTGCCTTTGCTCTTATAATCTCATACTGTGGATCGTCTTCTATTAGATTAACTAGTCCTATAGAGGTAAAATCAAATCCGGCAATTTTAAGGGTATTTGTTGGCACTGAACCATGATAGGTTGCAGTCCCTGGTTTAATCATGTTTTTTGCAGCTATAGTTGCCTGCTCAATTGCTGGCGGTATTATGCCATAAACATTTCCATTATGTTCAGCAATATCTCCTGCCGCATAAACATCTTCAGTAACCGTCAAGTTATCATCAACTAAAGCCCCCTTCTTGTATGGTAAATTAGATCTCTCAAGTAAATCTACATTGCTTCTCACTCCAGAAGAAATTAGTACCATTTCAGCAGGTAGCATAGTTCCATTTGATAGAATTACCTTATCTACGTTTTTTTCACCAGTAATTCTCTCTGTAGAAGAATCAGTTTTTATCTCAATACCCCAGTTTTCAAAAATTCCTCTTAAAACATCTGCACCTTCTTTATCAATCTGCCTGGGTAAAAGATAAGAATTATGTTCTATAACTGTTGGTCTTAGTTTGTTTTTCATAAATGAATGAGCAGCTTCAAGTCCTAGTACACCTCCGCCAATTACCACAACCGGTTTATGATTCCCAATTAATCTTGAGTGTCTTCTGATCGCAAATGCATCGGATAAGTTTCTAAGGGTAAAAACACCTGGGGTGTATGTGCCTTCAAATGAAGGAACAAAACAACTTGCACCGTTTGCAATAAGGAGTGAGTCATAATTAACCGTTCCGCCATCCTCAGTCAAGAGTTTATGTTCAATTGCATCTATTTTTCTGATACCAGTTCCAAGGTGAAGTCTAATTCTGTTTGTATCATACCAGAAGGAATCGTAATAATATATATCTTTTGCGCTAAAAGTTTCGTAAATTAAGTCGAATAATTTTGGTTTTGGATAAAATAATGTTTGTTCATCAGTGTAAATACTGATTTCGCCTTCGGGGTCAAGAGATCTTATAGTTTTCGCAGCTGTTAAACCAGCGATACCTAAACCAACAATTAAATATTTTTTCATATACGTCACCCCTTTAGAATGGATAAAATTTGTTATCTGTCCAGAATTTTTCCTTTATATCATTATAGTCTCTTTCGAGTATTCTAAGATGTTCTTCTTCCCATTTTTCTAAAGTTTCGAAGAGTTCTTTTTCCTTCTCAGTGATAGAATTTTCTTTTTGCTTTCTATAAAAGTTAATAGAAGCTTTTTCGAGAAGCATTCCGGTTGAAATTGCTGAAAATTCAAAATTTTTCCCTTTCAGGTTTGCTATAAAATCATAAGAAAAGATTTTATCAAAAGAAGGTACTTCAAAAATAGGAAGTTCAATCTTAAACCCATTTCCTTTAGAGATGCTGTCGAAGATTTTTTTCAAAGTGTTGTAATGTTTTAATTCTTCGTTGGAAAGAAACGTAAAAGCCTCACGCGCCTGTGAATCATCAGTTTTCTCTGAAGCTGACTTATAAAGCTCTATCCCGTTCAATTCAATTTCCATAGCTTCGACTAAAATACTCTGTCTTTTATCCATAGTATTTCCTTACTCTTCTTCAAATTGGTCTTTTGTGGCTCCACAAACAGGACAAGTCCAATCCTCTGGTAGATTTTCAAAGGGAGTATCTGATTTTACATCCTGTGTATTATCTCCAACTGTCGGGTCATAAATATACCCGCACACCATACATCTGTACTTTTTCATGACTTCCCTCCTTATATTTAAAATTCGTGAAAAGAACTCTTTGAAGCACCACAAACTGGGCACTTTTCTGGTGCTTCTCCAACAACAGTATATCCACAAATTGGGCAAATTGAAATTTTCTCGAATTTTACATCCACTCCATTGTTAAGCTTCTCTTTAGCATCAGCATAAAGTTCTCTGTGTATTTTTTCAGCAGATAGTGCAAAATAAATTGACCTCATTGCATCTTTCTCATCCTGCAAAGAAGCGATTGCGTTAAAAGCAGGATACATTTCTTCGATTTCGTAATTCTCGCCATTCCAGCCCGTTTGAAGATTTTCACCGGTTGATTTAAGGTCCCCAAGCACTCTAAAATGATTTGTTGCATGAACTTGCTCCGCATAAGCTGTAGCTCTGAACAACCTTGCAATATCCTTTTTCCCATCTTTTTCTGCCCGGTCTGCAAAAATAAGATACTTCATATACGCCTGGCTTTCGCCTGCAAAAGCCTCTCTCAGGCTTTTTTCCGTCATATGTTTCATCTTTTGCCTCCTAAATTAAAATTATTTTAATTTAGATATTATACCAATTAAAAAACAATAATCAAGTGCCTATACGAGCTATAATAAAAGCACTCACCCTCGCTATATTATATATACTTTATAGCAAGAAATAGAAAAACTCTTAAGATTGCAATTCAAATGTATCTAAATACGAAAATCATTATTTATTGAAAAAAATGAATGCTTTTTTGACTTTAAGCTTTAGAAAGAAGAATAATTATAATAAATAGGGGTGATGAGTATGAAAAAATGGTTTATTGTATTGTTACTTATTATAATGCTTTTATCGCCAGGAAAATTACAAGCAGCAAACAACAGGGAGAGACCCTTAAATGCAACTAATGTTAAACTTGTAAAAAAGTTTCTATTCGCTCTCCACAGGAAAAAGGTAAACCATCCAGAACTGTTACAACTGGAATTTTTAGGGAACCATGTAAGGGTAACAAGTATGCAATCGTAATAGGTATTTCAGATTATCCAGGGAGAGAGTTTGATTTTAAACTATGCTGACGGTATGCTACTGATGTAAAGACCACACTTATGGAGAAATACGGATTTTGTGATAAAAATATTCACCTTTTAACAAATATGAATGCAAGTTATGATAATATTCTAACTGCCATCAACGATGTAAAAGGTAAAGGCAAAAATATTTTCTATCAATAATTATTTACTTTTATATATTTTTTGTCTTTATTTTTTTAAGTTCTTAAAAACAAAAAATGCAATTTCATTAAAATTAAAAACTTTCAGTAAAGTGTTGCATATGAATTTTATAAAAAAATTTTTGTTTTCTTATTGCTTTAATATTTTAATTAAAAATTTTTAAAAATTAATCTTGAGAGAAAAAATGATCTACAGAAATGCCCCTATTTTGAAAATTTTGAATGGTTAAGGTATAAAACATCGACCTTATAAAAAAATGCTTACCTTGAGGCCTTATTTTCGAAGTTTAAAATTCGATAGGCTTAAAACCTATGTTTGCAGACCTCATTCTTTTAATTATTATATTTTGAAATTTTTTATTTTTCTGTTACTATGCAATAGGACCCTATTGCATAGGAGGAAACGGTGAATAAAAAAACAAAAGTAGAAAAATATATGATGAGTATGAGTATAAAGGGATTTTCATCAACGACTATCAGAAATTACATGTATATAATAAACGATTTTCTTAAAAAATATAAAATCCCTGACGAAAAATCTGCAGAAGATTATTTAATGAACAAAAAAAGTATTACCAAAAATTCAAGAGCAACTCAGGTAAGAATTTTAAGAAGTTTTGGTAAATTCCTGCAAAAAGAGCTAAAAATAAACTTCCTTCTACCTGAAGCACCAAAAACTGGAAAGACCCTTCCTATTTTTCTTACAAAAAAAGAGGTCAATGAAATATTATTAAGTGCTTCAGGGAACACCAGAGATCTTGCGATTATTGCATTTCTAATACACACTGGTGTGCGAGTGAGCGAACTTGTGAATATAAAAACTGAGGATATAAACTTGATAGAAAAAGTTGTAAGAATAAAAGGAAAAGGAGATAAGGAAAGATTTGTACCGTTAACAAATGAACTTGCAATGATTGTTACAAAGTATGTTTCAGAAAAGGAAAAAGATAGCGACTATTTATTTTTAAGCAAGTATAAAAAGGAATTGACCCCACTATCAATTCAATTGATTGTAAAAAAATATGCATTGAAGGCCATGCTCAAAAAGCACGTAACACCTCATAAATTAAGACATACGTTTGCAACACTCGCTCTTGAAACAGGCGTAAGCCCGATAACAATAAGCGAACTTCTTGGACATAGTTCACTAAATACAACAATGAAATACACACATGTTACAAACAAACTTACTGAAGAAGCCGTAAGAAAAATTGCAGAACTTACAAATTTAAATAAAATGCTTTTAGGGGTTTGGGGTAAAAAGGAATAAAAATTTGAATAGCTGGAGGTAGGAAATGACTAAAAGAGTTATTGAACTATTTGAAAATGTAGATTATCCTTATACTTGTGCCATCGTTAATAATCAAAGAATGGGGTTTCTAGATGAAGTTGAAGAACCTAAAAGTGCAGAATTGCTTTCTGTGGAATGGGGAGAGGGAAGAAGAACTTATGAAAGAACCCTTACGTTCCTTGCTTTAATCGCAGTCAAAAAAATAAATCAGAACTTTAAAATTATAATTAAACATTCACTTGGAGATGCTTTATATGGGGAAATAATTGGAAGTTTTGAGGAAGGAGCTGTTTCTAAGATTAAAGAAAATATACTCAGTCTTATAAACGAGAATAAAAACATATCCAAGATAGAGCTGACAAAAGAAACAGCAATTCAAAGGCTTGAAAGAGAGAACAGATTTGACGATATAAATGTTCTTAAATATTTATCTAAGGATGCAATTCCTTTATATCATTTAGATAACAGTTTTGTCTACTTTGCAGGTCCCTTGTTACCAAGAACAGGAATGGCTAAAGTTTTTGATATAGTACCTTATTCAAAAGGATTTTTAATTTTATTGCCGAAAAAGGATAATTTTAAGGAAATAAGCAAGGTGCCGAAAGTCGGCAGGTTATTTGAGGCAATTGACGAATCCGAAATCTGGCTTAAAAAATTAGAAATAAGCAATGTAGGCGAAATAAATAAAAGTATAATAAATGGTAAAATATCAAACATTATAAAAATCCAGGAAGCACTTCATGAAAAAAAGATAAGCGATATTGCAGATATGATATCAAAAAGCAACGCAAGGCTTATTTTAATTGCAGGGCCAAGCTCGTCTGGAAAGACGACTTTTGCCAAAAAACTTGAAATACAACTCAGAGTAAATGGCTTAAAGCCATTTATAATTTCAACTGATAACTATTTCATAGATAGAGACAAAACACCTAAGTTAGAAGACGGAACTATTGACTACGATTGCTTTGATGCAATTAACCATACCCTTTTAAAGTCTCAACTTGAAAAACTCTTAAAAGGAGAGGAAGTTGAAATCCCAAAATACAATTTCCCAACAGGTAGAGGCGAGCACTGGAGAAAGTTAAGACTCGATAACAAAGGAATTTTAATTGTAGAAGGCATACACTCGCTTAATCCTTCCTTAACAAGCAACATAAAAGAAGAAAATAAATTTAAGATTTATGTTAGTGCTTTAACACAGATAAATATAGACAACATAAACAGGATACCAACAAGAGATACAAGGCTTATTAGAAGAATCGTTAGAGATAATCATTTTAGAGGAATTTCAGCATCAGACACAATTAAAAACTGGTCTACGGTTATTAAAGCAGAAGAAAAATACATATTCCCATATCAAGAAAATGCAAATGTAATGTTCAACTCAACTCTTGTTTATGAACTCGCAGTATTAAGGAACTATGCAGAAGTACCATTAAGGGCAATTGATTATAAAGAAAAAGAATACGGTGAAGCATTAAGACTTTTAAATTTTCTTTCTCACATACTTCCACTTATGACCGAGGAAGTACCACCTACTTCAATATTAAGAGAGTTTATAGGTAAAAGTTCTTTTAAGTATTAAAAAGGGAATGTCTTTATTTCAGAAATTAAAGTAAGAATGAGGCACAAAAACCAA
>Ga0315289_10007600_pt1 | contig 15767 bp, 14 predicted proteins | sample YL17G11_40_MG_FD_203452 | JGI IMG/M metagenome (GOLD analysis project Ga0315289, IMG submission 203452) | Sediment microbial communities from Yellowstone Lake, YNP, Wyoming, USA - YL17G11_40 | ecosystem: Environmental > Aquatic > Freshwater > Lake > Sediment | place: USA: Wyoming | collected... | reverse complement strand
ATACTCAAGAGAAACAGAACAGTGGGAATGCGAGATAGCAACACAGGATAAGGGGTGTCTAGCGAGGTTGATTGAGCATGGATTTGCGATAGCGAGGAATGACAATCCGCGACTACGGACTAACACAACCGACACACGACAACTGGCAGATCTAGTAGAGTGGCTATTCATTGACGTGCTTGGCTGCAAGGAACCATATACTGTGAAAGTTAAGGACGCAGCTTGGAGGAGCAAGTTCCAATCTGAGAGCAATCGCTATCATCGAGGGTTCATCTGATTCTAAGGGTGCTGATATGCTTCTTGGTAAACTTATCAAATCCAGCACACACACCGATTACGTCTGCCAGGTCTACGGCCCTGGCGAGATCGAAGCGCCACCATCCCCCGCCGACTATGCCTTCGGCACCTTCGTCCGTATCCCTCTGGATGAGGGCAATGGCCACCTGGTTGGCATCATCTACGACACCGTCCTGCTCAACCCCGACTTCGGCAACCTCGGCCCGCGCCTCTCCCCTGCGCCCGACCTGGCTGTCTTCTCCCCCGACTACCTGTCGGAGAAGGTCACCCTGGTCGGCATTACCGCCGTCGGTACATTGGCCTCCGATGGCACCGCTATCCATGGCGTGCCGCCCCTGGCCGCCCAGATTGATGCCCTGGTCGAACGCATGGACGACGAGACAATTCGCCGATTTCATCGTTCAGGCGATACTAACCCGGGTGGCGTCCTGTTGGGCTACGCGCCACTACTGCTGGGCCTGGGCAGCCCACTGGCCCGCCACCTGCTACTGCACATCGTGGATCGGCTGACCGCGCTCTTTCCCGATCATGCAGCCCATCTTTCTGTGCTGCGCGGCGAACTGGCCTGGCAGGCGGTCATTGGGCCGGTAGGAGGTGCGTCGTGAGCCAGGTGATCCCCATCGGCACGACCAAAGGCCCCGGCGAAACACCTCACGAATATATCTTCATCACCCCCGACCGCGAACAGACCGTCAAGGCCGGTGAGTTCGTCTATTACGAAACGGCGGTGGATGGCCAACCCCGCTGCGTGCTGGGCCGCGTCATTGGCCGGCGCCCCGTCCGCTTGTTCCCCGACGGCTTTCTGGCCGACCCCAGCGTACCACCGGCCGAAGTCGCAGCCATGATCGGTTACACAGGGCAAGAGCACGAACTGTTCGAGATCGGCGTTGTGGTCCTGGGCTACTATGATGAAACGCTGGGTGACTTTATCAACCCCCGGTTGCCACCCCGCGCTGGCATGCCCATCTATGTGGCCGACAGCGGCATGCTGTCTCACGTTCTCAGCAAACGCGCCATCGGTCAAGCCGGGGCTGCTCACATTGGCTCGCTGCTCAGCCGGCCAACCGGCGAGGTGCCCATCGCGGTTGACCTGCGAGCAGTCACCAGCACCCACCTGGCGATCATCGCCAGTACCGGCTCTGGCAAGAGTTACCTGGCCGGTGTGCTCATCGAAGAGTTGATGGCCCCCCACAACCGGGCGGCCGTGCTCATTGTGGATCCACACGGCGAATACGACACCCTCACTCAAATGCAGGGACTGGATCACTTTGCCGGCGACGATGGGTACCGGCCGCGGGTGGAGATCATCCGCCCCGAAAATGTCAAGGTGCGCGTCTCGTCCCTCACGCTGGGCGACTTGCGCTACCTTTTGCCAGACTTGTCGGAACGGATGCACTATGTGCTGGGCCGGGCCTATGGGCTGGTCGGGCGCAAGTACGGCGAAAAGTGGACGCTGGCGCAATTTCGGCTGGCGGTGCGTGAGGCCGAAGGGCAGATCAGTGGCAAACCCGAGAAGGACGTTGAAGAGCAACCGGACGAACTCCAGGGCGACGATTTTGGCACTGCCAGTGCCCTGATCTGGCGGATCAACTCGCGCCTGGAAGGTTCTGGCATCTTCAGCGACTTGCAGAGTCTGCCTCTGGACCGGCTCTTCCGGCCTGGGCAATGCACCGTGTTACAACTCAACGAGGTAGACCATCGGGAACAGCAGGTTGTGGTGGCTACCTTGCTGCGACGGCTGCTCCACGCGCGTATGCAGACGGAGAAACGGCTGGCTGTCGAGGGCGATGAGGCCTATTTGCCCTACCCGGCATTTGTCCTGATCGAAGAAGCGCACAATTTCGCGCCCGCTTCGGCCGACCTGGTAAGTTCACAGGTTCTCAAGACCATTCTATCCGAGGGGCGCAAGTTCGGCGTGGCTGTGGGGCTCATCAGCCAGCGCCCTGGCAGGTTAGATGCTGACGTGCTCTCGCAATGCATGACTCAGTTCATCATGCGCATCGTCAACCCGGTGGACCAGACCCGCGTGGCAGAGAGCGTAGAGAGTGTGGGGCGCGATCTACTCAAGGAACTGCCAGCGCTGTCTAAAGGCCAGGCCATCATCGCCGGCGCGGCAGTCAATACGCCGGTGCTATGCCGGGTGCGCCAACGTATCACCAGGCACGGTGCCGAGGACGTGGATGCTCCGGCGCGCTGGCTGGAGTGGTTCACAGATGATCGGGCAGGCCAGCGCGAGCGTGATTTGGCGCTGCCTGCCGAGCCAGAGACGCGTGGGCGAAGCAAATTGTTCAAGGCTTAGATATACGGCCACTGCTTACACGCGGATACTCCAGAACGCCTTGCGCACCATCAAGAAAGGTGAGGTTGACTTGAATGACCGTTGAGATCGCACTTCCCACCGACTTTACCCGGCAGCACGCCGCGGCGTTGGGCCAATACCTGCAGAACGAAACCAGGCTCGACAAGGCCCAATGGGAATTGGTCTGGGACGGAGCAGACATCTTGCGCCAGGCCACCGTTGCCTTGAGTGGGCGAGCACAAACCTTTGCCAGGCTCTACGATAACCTGGTTGACCGGGTCTACGCCGGCCCGTTTATCGAGGCGCTGTACCAGTTCGACGACGTGGCCCGGCAGGCTGAGCAGAAACGGGCTGTAGTAGCCCGGCAAATCGTTGCCGATCTGCGGGAGGCCGGCTACTACGACCGCGCCATACCAGAAACCCAACTGGTCCTCGTCTTTTGCCTGTATTGGTGGCAATCCTTCACCAAAGGCTATGCCTTCGAGGCAGAGATTCTGCGCGACCTGGTGGCAAGTGGCGTTCCGCACCAGGCCCATGACCTGCGCGATCGCCGGGCACGCCTGGCACCTTTCGACCTCGTGGTCATGGGCTTCCGAGGCGACATCAGGACATCTACCTACTTCTTTGCCGTGGAACGAGGCAGGGGCCTGCCCCACGACTTCTACATCACCCGCCTATGGCACCCCCGGACTCATCGCTGGCAAGGCGTGGTGATGCTCAAACCAAACTTCTGGGCGGCGTTGGACGGCGAGACCAGGCCGTCGCGGCTAGAAGAGGTGCTCGATGTCCTGCCCGGCGTTGCTGAAATCCAAGTTGACACTCAGGAGTTGATGGTGGTAGAATACCAAGGGTGGAAAGAACGCGTCAAGATGCGACAGGAGAGATGATAAATGGATGAAGCCATTGTTGGGCACATGAATACCGACGAGTTTGAGGCTGTGGTCGAGACCTTCATCGAGCACCGCTCCGGTGAGGACGACCGGTTACCGGCTCAAACCTTCTTCGAGTTGCTGGCCAGGCGACAGATGGCCATGGCGCCTGTAGAGATTCACATCGCATGGTTGGAGGCAGGGCCAGTCGTCACGGTCTCCCCAGATGCCCCCCTGACGATTGAGGGCTATCGCATCCGCTTCAACGATGGGCGTGAGTTGATCTTGCGCTTCGACCCGGACAAACCGGAAACGGTCCCTGCTTGACCATGCCTCACGACATCATAGACAACCGTACCCGCGAACTGGCCCCCGAGATCAACGCCTTCCTGGCCGACAGCATTCGCGCTCACTTCGCCGTCGGTTACTTTTTCCTTTCCGGCTTCGAGGCCATCGCCGCGCAAATTCCCCACCTCGACCAACTGCGCCTGCTCATCGGCAACGTCACCAACCGGCAGACCGTCGAGCAACTGGTTGAAGGCTACCTCCACCTGGAAACCGCCCAGCGTGCGGTGCGCCGCGAACGGATGGCCACGGCTCAGGCTCCCATCATCCGCGCTGAGACTGCCGCTTCCATCCAGTCCACCCTGGAGTTGATGGATCAGACCGACAATGCCCAGGCCCTGGTTCTCTCCCTGGCCGATCTCATTGCCCAGGGCAAGGTACAAGTGCGCGTCTACACCCGTGGCCGCCTGCACGCCAAGGCTTACATCTTCGACTTCGACCCGACCCGCATCCACGCCCAGACCGGCGCGGCCATCGTCGGCAGTTCCAATCTCTCCTTGGGTGGCGTCATTCACAACACCGAACTCAACGTGCGCGTGTTTGGCGACGCCAACCACGCCGAACTCTCCTGCTGGTTCACCGAGTTATGGAACGAGGCCGAGGATTTCGATGAGGACCTGATGCGCGAACTCCGGCGCTCCTGGGCCACCAGCCGGGTGGTCACGCCGGAAGGTGAGCGGCCTGTCAGCCCTCACGACGTCTACCTCAAGACCCTCTATACCCTGGTCAAGGACCGGCTGGAGGGCCGGCGGGATACCGAACTCATGTGGGAAGCCGAAATGCCCGACCTGGCCGACTTCCAGCGTGTGGCTGTGCGCCAGGCCATCAAGATCCTGGATACTTATGGCGGCGTGTTCATCGCCGACGTCGTCGGCCTGGGCAAGACCTTCATCGGCACCACCCTGCTCAAGCATTACACCCTCTATCGCGGCGCCCGCCCGCTCATCGTCTGCCCCGCTTCCCTGGTGGAAATGTGGGAATGGTTCATGGAGCGCTACCAGATTGATGCGCCGGTCATTTCGATGGGCCTGCTCAGCCAGGCGGGCAGCGAGCGCATGTTGGTTGATAACTGGCGCTACCGTGACCGCGATCTTGTCTTGGTAGACGAATCGCAAAACTTCCGCCACGGCGATACCCAGCGCTACGCTGCCCTCCAGCTCTTCACTCAGACCCGGCCCACCATTTTGCTGACCGCCACCCCGCGCGCTACCAGTGCCTGGGACGTCTACCACCAGATCCGGCTTTGGCACACTCAGGACTCCACTTCTATTCCTGTCAACCCGCCCAACCTGCCGGAGTTCTTCAACAAAGTCGAGCCACGTAATGTTGAGCCACCTAGTCGTAACCTGCAGGAGATCCTCAATCATATTCTCATCCGTCGTACCCGCCGTCACATCCGCACCTACTATCCCGACGCCCGGATCAACGGCCGCCCCCTGGTCTTTCCCGACCGAAGATTGGAGACCATCGCCTACAGTATCGAGGAAACATATCGCGGTGCGGATGACACAGGGACGGAGAGCCATGTCTACCGGCAACTGCATGAGTTGATGGATCAACTCACCTACGCCCGCTATACCTTGTTCGACTACGTGCTGCCCGAACACCAGGGCGCGCCTCGGTATCAGGAACTACGGCGAGCAGGCGCCGCTCTGCGCGGCTTGATGCGTGTAATGCTCTTCAAACGGTTCGAGTCCAGCGTCGAAGCCTTCCGCCAGACTGTCAACCGGCTCAGGAATCTGCAACTGGCCTTTCAAGGTGCCCTGGACCGCGGCTTGGTTCCTGCTGGCGACGAAGCGACCGACATCCTGTACAAGTCCGACCTGGACGATGAGTTGAGCCTGTACGAGGCCCTGGAACGTGCCAGCAGTCGTTACCCAATCGCCGACTTTGACGTGGGCAAACTACAAGACGCGCTGGATACCGATATCGCTCTGCTGGACGAGATGGCACGCCTGGTCGAGTCCATCGGCCCGGCAGAGGACAACAAACTCCAGCAACTGGTCGCCATGGTGACCCGCGGCCACACGTTGTCTGGCAAGCGCGCTCTGCCCGGTGATCTGGCCCACGCCAAAGTCCTCATTTTCACCCAATATGCCGATACCGCCCACTACCTCTACGAGAACCTGAAACACCTGGGACACATCCGGGCCGTCGAAAGCGACACCAGGGATCGTGGCCGGGTCATCGTTCGGTTCGCTCCCAAGGCCAACAATTACGATCTTCGCCCGGGTGAAGAGGAATTGCGTATCCTGATCGCTACCGACGTCCTCAGCGAAGGCCTCAACTTGCAGGATGCCAACCACGTCATCAACTATGACCTGCACTGGAATCCCGTGCGCTTGATCCAGCGCGTCGGCCGCGTGGACCGTATCGGCACCGAGCATACCGCTGTCTACGCTTACAATTTCCTCCCTGAAACCGGCCTGGAGCGCGAGCTGGGCATTGAGCATACGCTGGAACACCGCATCGCCGAAATCCACCGCACGATTGGCGAAGACACCGCCATCCTGCACAAGAGCGAACAGATCAACAAAGAGGACATGTACGCCATCTATCGCGGCGATGCCAGTGTATTGGAAGATGAACCCGCAGCAGACATCTTCAACCTGCTGGAAGCCGAAGAACTCATGCGCCAACTCCAGCGTACCGATCCCGACCGCTTTCGGGAGATCGCCACGCTGCCCGACGGCGTCCGCAGTGCCCGTAGAGCCGTTAGCAAGCCAGGCTTGTTCGTTTTCTGCCAGGCAGGGAACTATCAGCGGTTATATCTGGTTGATAGGCAAGGCCATCGCACGGCTGACCCACAGCAGGCCATCAGTGCCATCCGCTGCGAAGAAGATGAACCTACGCTTGACTTGCCGGATAACATCAACGAGCGCGTCGCCGCCGTCAAGCGAGACTTCGACGCCGAGGTGCGTGCTCGAGAGGCGGAGATGCGGAACCCGGCGGGCAGTGCGTTGGGCCGTGACTATGTTCTCGCCGAGCTGCGCCTTGTCTTTCAGGCTGAACAGGATCCGGACGAAAAGGCACGTCTGGCCCTTCTATCCGAGATCTTCACCACTATCCCGTTGACTGCGCGTGCCCATCGTGAACTCAATACGCTGCGCCGAGGCAAAGTCGCTGGCCAGGTGCTGGTCGCGCAACTCCTGCGCATTGTCCGCGATTACAACCTGGAAGAGGCCCAGCGCGCTGCTGCCGATCGGGACGACAGAGCAATACTGATCCCGCGTGTCGTCTGCAGCGAGGCACTGCTGTAATGAGGATTGTCGTGTGAAGCCGTGGACGAGAGATGAGCATTCCTTTCTATCTCCCAGCCAACCTTACTTCTGAACAGCGCGACGCGGTCCTGCACACCGGCAGCCCGCTCCTGATCATCGCCGGCCCCGGCTCCGGCAAGACCGAGGTCATTGCCTGGCGCGTGGTGCACCTGGTACAGTCGGGACTCGTTGCGCCGGAAAACTTGCTCGTCACCACCTTCACCAACAAGGCCGCGCTCGAACTCAAGGACCGTATCCAGCGCAGGCTCCCGGACGTGCACGTGGAAGCGATGCAGGTGAGCACGCTGCACTCGTTCTGCGCCGACCTCCTGCGGCAGTACCAGTCCCGCAGCCCCTTGCCGCGCGGCTTCCACATCCTCGACGAGCATGGCCAGTTTCTCTTCGTCTATACCCGGCGCAAGGCACTGGGGCTCGATGCGCTGATCAAGGGCCGCCCCCACGATTTCTTTGCCCACGTGTTGCGCCTGTTCAACCTGGCGACCGAGGAATTGGTCGAGCCAGCGCGGTTGGGCGAGTGGTGCGAGCGCCGCCGGGTGGAAGCCGAAGCGTACGCTGCCGAAGTGGCCGGCGGCCGGAGCAAGACCAAAGCCCAGAAGGCCGCCAGCGAGGTAGCGCGGTGGTGCGAGGAGAAGGTCGTCGTCGAGGCGTACCGCCGGTACGTGGACCTGCTGCGCGCGCGCAGGCTGGCGGACTTTGCCTTCCTCCAACGCCATGCCCACGACTTGCTGACGGCCAACCCAGAGATCGTCGCCGCACTGCGCGACCACTATCACGCCATCCTGGTGGACGAGTACCAGGACACCGACGCGGTCCAGGAACGCTTGCTCGAGTTGCTGGCCGGTGACGGTGCCGGCCTGACCGTCGTGGGCGACGACGACCAATCCATCTACCGTTTTCGTGGCGCGACGGTACGCAACCTGCTCTCTTTTCGCGAGTGCTATCCTGGCACGCGCATCGTCCGGCTGACAGAGAACTTTCGCAGCCGCGAACCCATCGTGACGCATTCGCTCGACGTCATCGTCCGTAACCCGGCCCGCTTTGATAAAGACCTGTTCACCCGCCGCGGTCCTGGCAGCGACGTATTGCTGGTCTACGAACACACGGTGGGCGAAGAGGCGGCCGCGCTGGCAAACCTCCTGCGCCGGTTGCACAGTGCTGGCAAGATACGGCGTTGGAAAGACGTGGTGCTGCTCCTGCGCAGTGTCCGCTCCTATGCTGCTGCCTACGCCGAAGCGTTGCAGATGGCTGGTATCCCGGTCGTCGTCGTTGGCGATGCCGCCCTGTTCGAACGCGACGACGTACGACAGTTGGTCAATCTATTCACCTTCCTCGGTGCGACCAGGCCCTGGGGCGACGTCCACGTACGCCAGCCTATTTTGGGGTTGGACGAGGTGACCGTCGCCGCATTGCGGGACTTTCCCGGCTACCTGCTCGACGTAGACGATGAGAAGTGGCAGGAGATCGGTGTGATGTCGCCTGCCGACCGGCGCAAACTGTCCGCGCTATTGGCGCTCAAGCGACGCGTGCAGGCCAAAGAGCATACTTCTCTGCTGGAGGTCTTTTACGAACTGCTGGCGCTCACCGGCTACGCGGCGCTGTGCGAGCGGGCCAGGTACCTCGACGCATTGCTCAACCTGGGTGTGTTCAGCCAACTCGTCGCTGCTTTCGACGAACACGGTGGGACGCGTACCCTGTATCCCTTCCTGGATTACCTCCAACTGATGCGCGATGGAGGCGTGGACCCCGCCGTTGTCGAACCGGAGGATGCTGTGCGAGTGATGACCATCCACCAGGCCAAGGGGTTGGAATTCCCGGTGGTCGTCGTCGGCTCGGTGATGCAGGGACGGCTGCCTTCCACCCGGCGACGCGACCATTACGAGGTGCCGCACGCACTGCGCGCCAGCGGCTCACCGGAGGTCGAGGACCCGCACCTGGTTGACGAGCGCAAGTTGTTCTACGTCGCCGCCACGCGCGCCCGCGAGTTGCTGGTCCTGGGGACGGCCGACGTGGTGAACAAGCGCGGTGGCGGCCCCAGCCCATTTCTGTTCGAGATGTTGGGGAAGAATCTGAAGGCGGCGGCCGATCTCAGCCGGGCGCGTGTGACGGAGATTGAGAGCCATCCCGTCGCTCCTGCTGGCCCACGCGAGCGCGTGAGTTTCTCGCAACTGGCCTATTTCTTGCAGTGCCCGGGGCGCTACCGGTTTGCGGTGGTCTACGGCCTGGAAGTGCCCCGCCCCGACCCGGTGGACTTTGGAGCCAACGTTCACCGGGCGCTGCTGGTCATTCACGAGCGGGCTCGGGCTGGCCAGGTTCCATCGCCGGAAGAAGTCGAAGAAATCGTCAGTGCTGCCTGGGTGCCAGCACCGCAGGCCGATCCGGTGCAGGATCGCCAGGCGCAGAAGGCTGCTGTCCGGCAACTGCAGCGCTACACGATGCACCACAGTGAATCGCTGTCGCGAGTGGCCCAGGCCGAGATCGGCTTTTCGTTTGGGTTGGAGCGGTACGTCCTGGTCGGCAAGATTGACCTGCTGCGGCGTGCCGATGGAGGCTACGAACTGGTGGACTTTAAGGCGGGCAGGTCGGCACCGGCAGCATTGGAGCAGGTGGACACACAACTCGACCTGTATGCGCTGGGAGCGGAAGCGAGCCTGAGGCTGCCCATCGTGCGGCAGAGCGTACACTTCCTGGAGGACGACAGGGTCTACACGTGGGAGTGGTCGCCGGAGCGGGCCGTGCCGGCCAGGGAGCGGCTGGAGGCATCGTTGGACCAGATTACACGCCGGGAATTCCCGCCACGGCTCGCCTATTGCCCGCGCTGCAACGAGTTCCGGGCCATCTGCCCCTACACGGAGGACAAGCGATGAGAGCGTTCGACGAATTTCTGCGCCAGGAGATTGCCGTCTACGAGGGCCGTCACGACGATCTGATCTACCTGGCGCCGGACCTGTACCGGCTGCTGACGCGCCTGTTGGACGACCCGCAGTTGCCGCTGCGCCTGCGGCCGCTGATCTCGTGTGCCATCGCTTACTTTATCCTGCCGGCCGACGTTATCTCGGAAGAACTGTACGGCCCCTACGGCTACGTGGACGACATCTGGCTGTGCGCCTACGTGGCCGACGTGGTGCGCCGGCAATTGGGCGACGATGCTATTCTGGTTGAGAACTGGGAGGGAGAAGCGCCGCTACTCCCACTGCTCCGCGAAATATTGGACAAAGAGTGTGACCTGATCGGCGACGAGCGCGACAGAATTCTGTGGTATACTGGTTGCGCACAATTGGTGGAGTAAATGCTGGCTGCAGTAATGAACAATGAACCAATGAACAAGTCAGGACGTGGGCGCGCCCTGATGAGCAGGATTCTATCCTGGGGCTGCCCACCGTAGAGAAAATGAGGTGAAACGTGAGCAGAAGACGACGCAAGAGACACAGTCGAACCCGGCGTATTTCAGCGCCGCTTCTCTCCCCTGGAGGCGGCATTCAGTTAGTGACACCTGAGGGTGACGTACTCGCGTTCGCCAGCGCGCGCTACCAGCACGAGAATCAAGGGGCGATCCTTCAGACTCTGAAACAGGCCGGCGATTTCGGTCTCGGTGAAGAAGACGGCGAGCCGGAAGCGGATGGCTCTTTTCGGTTTCCCTGGCTGGAAACTCGCCCTGGCGCCCCCGGCTTGCCCGCACCCATCGGCCGGCGCGTCCTGGCCAACCTGACGCTGACGCCAACGACCCTGGAGGTGGAGGCGATGTCTCAGCAACGGCTGGACGACTGTTGCCAGCGATTGGAACACCTCCTGGGAAATCGTGTCCATTTGGTTGAGACCAGGGTCAAGAGCGCCGACCAGGCACTTGGCGAGAAGAAGCCTCGGTCTGCCCCCTCGCAGCCGGCCATGCCACCGCCGGAAGTGATCGCTGAATTGGAAGAGAAGATGCTGCGCCAATGGATTGACGATTCCATCCCGGCCCTGGGCGGCCTGACGCCCCGCGAGGCGGTCAAGACGCCAGGGGGGCGCCGGCAGGTCCTGGAGTTGATAGACTACGCCACGCGCATGCAGAAGATGATGCCGAAAACGCCGGGGGCGTTTGCGCCGGATTACCGCAAGGTGAAAAAGATGCTGGGGTTGGAATGATACGATTTTGTTCACCCAGCACATGCTGGACGACATAGCGGAGCGTGGAAATGCCCTCGCTCAACGTGCCACGCCTGCGACAGGATAAAGAGGGCTGGTGTTTACCGGCCTGCGTGGCGATGGTCGCTGCCTATTGGGGGCAGCCGCTCTTGCAGGCTGATATTGCCAACTGGGAGCGCGACCTGCGGCCGCTCTTGCCACAGTTTGTGCCCTACGAGGACGCGCGCCAGGGCGTGGTAGAGCGACTGAAGTGGGGCGGTTAGCCCGCGCTCGGGTCCACCACCCGCCCCACGAACAGGATCGCCCCTGTCCCGATGTCCCGGATCAGGAACACGAACGGCCGGTCCATTGTCACCTCCACCGGCTCCTCCGGCAGCACCGACGGCGCCACCATCACCGCCGTGGCCGCCGCTGCCTCCGTCCCTTGCTCGTCCACCGAGACGAACGCCTGGTGGAGCACGTCCCCGATGAACAGGCCCCGCTGGCCCGTCATGCCGGAGAGATCCGCCCCGTCGGAGAACGCATCCGGCATGCCTAGCGCAGCGAGCGTCTCTTTCAGGCTGAAGCCCGACTCGAACTCGAACTTTGGCATCGTCAGCGCGACCTGCCGGTAGGCCAGGCTCTTCACGATTTGGTCCACCTGGCGCGCATCCAGCGTGCCCTCGAACCGCTCGAATTCGCCCGGCCGGGGCACCAGGATCACCATCGAAAGTTCGTGCCCGTCGTACGGCAGTTCGACCGCCTGGTACCCCTCTCCCTCGGCGTACCCGAAGCCCCCTGTCTGCCTCATCATCGGCACGCTCACCTCGCCCCCACCGGGCAGGTGGAACGTGCTATCCTGGGTCTGGGCCGCCACGAAGGCGTCTGCCCACGCCGCGTTGAAGTAGATGGCGTTGGTGAGCACCAGCCGCGTCAATACGTCAATGGCACCCTGCGGGATCAGGTCCTCGATCCGGCCCTCGGTCTGCTCGCTGACCCACTCGTTGATTGTGCCCCGCGCTTCCTCCGGCGCGCTGGCGAAGTCGAGCACCCGCAGCCCGGCGCCATAGTTCTCCGCCAGCACGTCCAGGAACTCGGGCAGGAAGTCGTAGTCCTGCTGACCCCAGATCGTGTTGACGACGTTCAGCCGGAAGCCCTTTCCGCTTTTCCCTTGGGCCCCTTCACCGCGGGAGGCCAGTGTCAGGTCCAGGCTGTTGAACGCCGGATGCAACCGCTCTTGCGGGAGGATGAAGTGGAGCACGTCCGCCATCTGCCGCTCGGTCTCGCCACGTGCCCCGGCGTACGTCATCGCCAGCGCCAGCGAGATGCTGTAGGGAGAGTAGAAGAGGTTCCCATCCTTCCCCCTGAGGGCCTGGTACAGGTCGAAGGCGAAGGTGCTGTTCCCGCCCACCAGGTCCGCCAGGTCCGGCGCGGCCACATTGGGCGCGCTGGCCCGCGGCTTGTCCGAACGTACACTCTCCCCGGCGACTCGCCGGCCGCCCCGCGCCCGGCTGCCGCCGCAGCCCACCAGCGCCACCAGCACAACCACCATCACGATACTCAGTACCCTCTTCTCCATGGCCTTACCCCCTCTTGTCTGCAATTGGCAGCCCTCGCGTTGGACTGTCCATATTCCAGACGCCTGATGTGCCACGAAGGTTCCGCTGCCCATAGAAGAACAGCGGTTCTTCACCGACCGCGAGCACTACCTGGCACTGCTGGCGCTGAGCAGGACGCTGCTGGCCGGAGGCATCCGCAAGCACCTGGCGCTGAGCGGCTTTCGGCGCGTCGGCAATTTGCTACTCAATACATCGGCAGCATCCTCTGGCCGCATCTACAACCTCTGCCGCTATGTGCTGGAGAACTCGTTACAACGGGTGCGAGGCGAAACGATGCCTCAGGCCGTCTTACAAGTGCTGGCCCGGGCGATCGGGGGGCTGACGCTGACCCAACTGGCCCGCGCTCTGAAACGACCGAGCGGGGCTATCCGCCAGGTGCTCCTGTTACCAGTTTACGAGCACGATTGCTCCCATCCCACCGGAGCAGCAGCAGGAGTTCGTGCGGCACGGTTACTCCTGCCACCGGAAGCTGCCACGCGCGTCGCAGACCTGGAACGGGAGATTGACGCGCGGGTGTATGAGTTGCATGGACTGGGGGGCAAGGGGATCGGGATTGTGGAAGGTTAGGGCCGCGGGCGATGCGAAAGCGTCTCGTGAGTGCTGTTCAGCGTCGCTATGATTGCGCGTTAGCGTGCCCAGTTCGGCTACCGGGACGTGGTGAGGTGGCTTCTTCGTCAGAAAAGATCCTCAACAGAACCTTGCGGAATAGACAGAAACGCTTCTGGTTACGTCGTAGAATCTCGTTAACGTCTTGCTCGTGCAGACGCTGAAACCCCTGGCTCAACGTGATGGTCGCCAACTGCAAAGGCCCGCCAACTGTCGGTTCAGATATAGCTGTTTCGACCAACAAGAAAACCGCCAATTCGCTTAGCTGTTCCACGGATATTTCTGGATAGAACAGTTTATTGATCAGAAACCGCGCGATGTGCCACTGCGCCGCGAGCAAGTCACCACAACTTGCTCACCAGGTATCCAACGACGGGACACGATCGGCTCATACAAAACGGGAAGAAACGCGTTGTCTTTGTTTGATCGCCAGCATGAAACCAGCCAAGCATAGCTCCTTGTCCACCAGGAGCATAACCGAGAAACAGAAACCCAAGCGGGTCTGTAGTCCCGTTTCGACTCACGAACTCCCTGAACAAGCCATCCGCTTGTGTAGCAATCGAAACCACATTGCCCTCCAGATCAACTTTGGGCCGCAGGATTGTCTCGACCATGTGCTGTCCAAGGGACAAGGTTTCGTGATATGCAAGCGCTGTGTATTGATTCAAGGAGATCACATTTGGAGTTTCCTCGGGGTTGGCCAGGCGCGGCGATTCCACGGCCATGGCGATGCCATTCAACGTCTGGATGGCGACGATCATGTTACCCACAGGTCTCGTCCTTTCACGTGCCTTAGTGCCACAGCCAACTGTTGCAAGTCACGGACGGCTGCACCTCGGAAGGCAGGGAGGCGATAATATGAAACGCGTTCGCCCCTGCTCTAACTTCACCCCAGCGTTCAATAGACTCTGGAATGGACAGAGGCAGAGACTTTTCCAAGAGAAGGGCTTCATATATCTGGAAAACGCTCTTATCTTCCCATACGTTATCCAGTTCTTTGACCGAATCGCCTTCTCCTGGATTCTCGGTCATAATCAGGCGCGTGGCGTTAGCCAGACCAATTTCATCCACAAGATGCGGCCATCTTTTCTCAGACGGTTGCATTTTATGCTCCTTTCTCGTTCTGAGCTCCTGCGCCGACGAGAGGCAGAAATTCAAGGGGGTTGAGAACTGTCACTCCAAAGCCCAATCGCTTTGTTAGTTTTGAGACCGACTGACTCTTGCTTGTGACCCGGTCATCACAGGTTAAGAAATACCGAACGTGCCCACAGCATGCAGACGCAATATGGAAAGCGTCCTTGGGCTTGATCTGAGCCTGTTTGACTAATTCGTCGGCTATCTGTACAATCTGAAGAATGTCTAGAAACGCTTCCGTCTCTGCCCTGATGCGCGGTTGCGATTGATCGTCAAGGGGGCGGCAATAGACGTTCGTATCACAATAGACAAGCACATATAACCTCGTCAGGACATAGCGTTTACACACGAGTTGGGATGAGAGATGCTCATATTATAGCATATTTCTTATGCGAAGGGAACCCATGCCCTGACAAGAAGTGGTGATGCTCAAACCAGACTTCTGGGCGGCGTTGGACGGCGAGACCAGGCTGTCGCGGTTGGAAAATGAACAATGAACCAATGAACAAGTCAGGACGTGGGCGCGCCCTGATGAGCAGGATTCTATCCTGGGGCTGCCCACCGTAGAGAAAATGAGGTGAAACGTGAGCAGAAGACGACGCAAGAGACACAGTCGAACCCGGCGTATTTCAGCGCCGCTTCTCTCCCCTGGAGGCGGCATTCAGTTAGTGACACCTGAGGGTGACGTACTCGCGTTCGCCAGCGCGCGCTACCAGCACGAGAATCAAGGGGCGATCCTTCAGACTCTGAAACAGGCCGGCGATTTCGGTCTCGGTGAAGAAGACGGCGAGCCGGAAGCGGATGGCTCTTTTCGGTTTCCCTGGCTGGAAACTCGCCCTGGCGCCCCCGGCTTGCCCGCACCCATCGGCCGGCGCGTCCTGGCCAACCTGACGCTGACGCCAACGACCCTGGAGGTGGAGGCGATGTCTCAGCAACGGCTGGACGACTGTTGCCAGCGATTGGAACACCTCCTGGGAAATCGTGTCCATTTGGTTGAGACCAGGGTCAAGAGCGCCGACCAGGCACTTGGCGAGAAGAAGCCTCGGTCTGCCCCCTCGCAGCCGGCCATGCCACCGCCGGAAGTGATCGCTGAATTGGAAGAGAAGATGCTGCGCCAATGGATTGACGATTCCATCCCGGCCCTGGGCGGCCTGACGCCCCGCGAGGCGGTCAAGACGCCAGAGGGGCGCCGGCAGGTCCTGGAGTTGATAGACTA
>Ga0315289_10007599_pt1 | contig 15767 bp, 15 predicted proteins | sample YL17G11_40_MG_FD_203452 | JGI IMG/M metagenome (GOLD analysis project Ga0315289, IMG submission 203452) | Sediment microbial communities from Yellowstone Lake, YNP, Wyoming, USA - YL17G11_40 | ecosystem: Environmental > Aquatic > Freshwater > Lake > Sediment | place: USA: Wyoming | collected... | reverse complement strand
GAGCACGCGCGCGCGAGAGAGAAAGAGAGAGAGAGAGAGAGCAAGAGAGAGAGGGGGACGGCGACGACGCACCTTCGGAGGCGAGAGCGAGAGAGCGACGGAGACGGCGACGACGCCTGTGCGCTGTCAAAACACCACTTTTTTACCTTTGCCGTGAGAGAAAGCGACGACGCGCCCTTTTGTCCCCTTCTGCTTCGCTTCTTCTACCTCGCGCGGGGCGAGAGGGGGAAAGGAGAAGAATGGCCTGAGCCCTTTTTCTTGTTTCCCTCCCTCGCCTCTCGCCGGGCGGGGCGTGGCCTTTTTTTGCTTGAAAAAAAGAAGGGAAGAGAGAGTTTTTCCGCCGTTTCTTGACTCTCGTAGCAGATCGGATCCAATTTTTCCGCGTGGAGAGAGGGAGAGGGGGGAGAGAGAGAGAGAGAGAGAGAGAGCCAGCAGCAGCAGCAAGAGCAGCAGCGAGCCCAGACGTAGAACAGATTCAAACCGACTCGGAACAAAAGAAGAAAAAAAAATGCAAACAAATTTTCCGTCCGATTTTTCATTTCTGTCCCCGTTTCTTCTTCTTTTCGACTCTCGAAAACCCCTTTTTCTCTTTTCGCGTTCGACTTTTCTTTCTCTCTCTTCTCTCCCCTCAAATGATCCTGCGCTCTGCCTCGGCGCCCTCGCTGTTTCTGGACCAGCAGCAGCAGCAGCAGAGAAAGCTGCAGCCGCGAGCGGAGCAGCTCCTGGCGACGACGACGGTGAAATCTCTCGCGCCCGCCGCCGGGCGCGCGGCGGCGGCAAAAAGGCAAAACCCCGAGACATTGCCGCCAACCGCCAGCAGCAGCAGCCAGCGGCGCCCCGCCCGACCCCCTCCCCCCCGCGAGGACGGGGTCTTCCCGGGCGCCCCCCTGGGGCGGAGGGCGGCGGCGGCGACGACGGAGCCCTCTGCGCTGTGGTGGTTCGGGTTCGACTCAGCGGACTCGGAGGAGGAGGAGGGCGGGGGGGAGGAGGGAGGGGCCGGAGGCGGCGACTCTCCGCCGCCGCCGCCGCCCGGAGGCGGAAACGGAGGAAGGGACGGAACCTCCGGAGGAAGCTCCGGAGGAGGAGACTCCGGGTACCCTCGCGGCGGCGTCTTTCCGTTCTGGCTCCAGAGCGCCCTCGGCGCCCTCTGGGTGGCGCTCGCGGTCGCGTCCGTGCTCGGAGCGGAAGAGGGAGGGAAAGAGGAGGAAGGGGCGGAAAAAGAGAGCGCCGAGGTCGAAAACGCCACCGCCGCCAAAAAAGTCGGCTCTTCTCCGGAGCGGCAGCGACCGGAGCCATCGACGACAACAGCGCAGCAACAGAAGCAGAGTCCCGAGCCCAAGCAGAAGCTCCCCGCGGTCGCCGTGGGCTCGGTGTTCCGCCTCCGCGCCGGGGAGAGGGAGCAGCTGCGGGACCTCAGCTTCGCCCTCGGGCAGCAGAAGCAGCAGCAGCAGCAGCAGCAGCAGCAGCAGCAGGAGCCGCCGACGGCCGTCGTCGTCGCTCTGCCTCCTCCTCCTGCTCCTCCTGCTCCTCCTGCTCCTCCTGCTCCTCCTGCTCCTCCTCCGTCGTCGCCGCCGCCGCCGCTCCCGACCCTCTTCTTCGCTGCTGCCGCTACCGCCGAAGACGGGGAGGAGGTCCCGTCGAAGAGGCGGAAGCCCATTGAGCAGCGGCAGCAGCAGCGAGGGCTGCTGCCGCGGAGGAGGGGCAGGGCCAAGGCGGCCGGGGCGAAGAAGAAGAGGAGAGCCGCTCCTCCCCTTGGTCCTCCCGCCCCGGCCCGTCGCGCCGCCGAGAGGAAGATGCGGCAGCTGGGCGCCTTCTCTTCGAGAGGGTTGAGGAAGATGGCTCTGGAGGTGCTGCTGGCGGCGACGGTGCTCGAGGAGGAAGAGGAAGAGGGAGGGGGAGGGAGCAGAAGAAGCAAAGAAAGCCGGCGGCGGCGCTTGGTCCCGCTCCGGAGGAGGAGGAAGCAGCAGCAGCAGCGGCTTCCTCCGCGCGTCGCCGCCGCTGTTTCGCCGCCGCCGCCGCAGCTCCCCTCTTCCGTCGGGAAGATCAACGCCCTCTCCCTGAGCAGCAGCGACAAACAGGCTCTGCGCTCCGTCTTAGTCCCCTCGATCTCTTCCTCTTCTCCCTCTTCTTCTTCCTCTTCTTCTTCGGCGTCGGCAGCGGCGCCAGTGAGAAAGGAGAAAGGCGAGGTCTCCTCCTCGCCGAGGACGACGGCGACCAAGGGGACCCGCATCCGCGCCGCGACCCCCGGATGAGATTTGCTTTTATTTGATGTTAAGACACAAACGCACGTACGATGCAGACTTTTCGATACATTTTTACAGGTCAAGTTTTTTTTTCTCGTTTTTCTATCCCCCAAACATTCAAGGGGTCACAAAAAAAGGGTTTGAAAAACTTTCTTTCAAAGCTGCGCCGCCCACGCCGCCAGCACCTCCGGAGACGGCTCGAACGACCGCAGCAGCTCGCCCAGCTCCATGAAGGAGCGAGGGCCGATGCCGTACGAGACCACAGACGAAGCGGACGGAGCGCGAGAAGGGGGAGGATTCCCCCTGGCCAGCCACCCGCACTCTGCGAGCGTCTGCAGCGCGGGCGCGCGCTCGGCCCTCTTGAGCGCGGGGGGCGGCTGCCCGGCGCCGGCCCTGGCCGCGGCGGCGGCGGCGTTCGCGCGCCGGAGCCTGGCCTCGGCGGCGGCCGCGGGGCTGCCGGCCCTCTCGTCGTCGCCGGCGCGGCGGCCGCCGGAGTCGTCGCTGTCGTTGCCTCCTCCTCCCTCGAGGGCCGCGGCGGCGGCGCGCTGCGCGGCGGCGCTGACCGCGGCGACCGCGTCCGCGGCGTGGTCGATATTGAGCAAAGTTTCCAGGGCGACGCAGCCGCAGGGGGTGTCGGAGGCCTTGACCATGCGCTCGAGCTGAGAGAGGGACGATTTTTGTTTTTTGCTGAAACTTTTGAGGCGAGAGCGGGGGAGAAAGATCGAAGGAGGGAAGAACCCCGGGAAAAGCTCCCGAAAAAAAATAATAATCAGAACTCACCACCGCCCTCAGGTAGGCCAAGAGAGCGGGGCTCAGCCCCCACCCGTTGGCAAGCGCGACCGGGTCTGGCTCCACATTGACGACGCCGTAGAAGGAGCGCGAGAGGTGGTGCGAGGAGCCGGCGGCGACGGAGGGGCCTCCGGCGGCGTCGAGGGGGCGCGGACGGTCTTCGTTCTCGTCGTTTTCGTTCTCGCCGTCTTCGCCGTCGTCGCCGTTTTCGTCGCCGTTGTCCGTCGCCGCCCTGCCTCCTCCTCCCCCTCGTCCTCCCCTGCCAGCAGCAGAGGGCTCAGGCAATGTCACGCGTTTGACGGCCAGCTGCATCGGCTCCAGAGCCGCGTTGGCGTCGGCGATGAGCCTCGACAGGGCCTCCTCCTCGGCGGCGGTGAGCGGGGCCGCTGTTCTTCGTTTTCGAGCGAGGTCGAGGTGATGAGATCAATCGATCGAATGCTTTCTCTTCTTCTTCTCCATCTTCTTCTTTTCTCTCTCTTTCTCTCTCTCTCTCTCTCACTTCCTCCTCTTCTCCCTCCATCTCTCCATCTCACCCGTGTTCGAGTTCCCGCCCTCGATGTCCCTGAACAGCCTCGCGACGTCGCCCGCCCTCGCGCACGAGCCCCTCGCGGCCATCAGCCCCTGCACGAACGCGCCAACGCGGGCGGCCTGCGGCGCCGTCGCGTTCCCGCCGGAGATGGCGTTGAGCCTGGCTCCCGCGTAGCTTGTCGGCGCCTGGCCGTCGTGAGAGTGGCGGGGGGGCATGGCGGTCGAGAGAGAGGGGGAGAGAGAGCGCAAAAGCAAGTGGCTCTTTTTCTCTCTTTTTCAAGAAAGAACAGATGTGCTTCTCCTCCTTTTCCATTTCTCTCTTCGACCCCCATCCAGTCCATCCCCTCGCTCGATCGCCCTCGGCGTCGCTGCTGAGCTTCCGTCGAGCTCCCATGCGTGCTGGGCGCCCTCCGCGCCTGCGGGACGCACCGTCCCCTGCGTGCATATCTCCTGGGACGCATATCTCCTGCCGCGGCGCTCCTCGGAGAGCAGCGCCGCAGCAGCAGCAGAAGAGGGCGAGAGAGAGGCGGATGCGGAGGACTGGGAGGTTCCTGTCGGCCCCTGCCGTCCTTCGTCCTTATTCTTCCTCGTCCTCCGCCGACGACGCAGCCTCCCTCGCCGCCTCCCCGCTCCTCGTGGAAGAGCACCACGGCAAGAGGACCGTGATCGAAAGAAGAAGAGCCGACGACGACCTCTCGCGGCGGCCTTCTCCTTCTCATTCTCCTTCTTCTCCTTCTCCTTCTCCTTCTTCTCTTTCTCCTTCTTTTCCTCCGGAGGAGGGCGGCGACGAGGGAGCAGCAGCGACGGCGACGACGGCGACGACGACAGAGGTGCCGCCCTCTCCTTCCTCCCCCTCGCCCCTGCGCCTCCTCTCCCGCTCGCTCCGCCGCAGGGCCGAGGCCGCCCTCCTCCCGCGCGGGTTCCCCGACTCCGTGACCCCGGACTACCTGGAGTACCAGCTGGCGTCGCTGCCGGTGCACGTCACGGGCTGGGTGTGCTCGTCGCTGGCGACGTCGGCGCTGCTCGCGGCCGCGACGACCGCCTCTCTGCTGCCTTCGCACGTCGCCTCTTCCTCTTCTTCCTCCGCCGTGGCCACCGTGACCGCCGCGGTCGCCTCCTCCGCGGCGGTCAAATGGGTCGCCAAGGACGGCCTGGGCGCCGCGGGGAGGCTGCTGACGGGGTCGAAGCTCGGCACGCGCATCGACGACGACCCCCGGCGGTGGAGGCTCGCGGGCGAGGCGCTGACGACCGTCGCGCTCGCGCTCGACATCTCGTCGCCGCTGGTCTCCGCCGGCGGGGGCGTCCCCTTCCTGGCCGTGGCGGGCCTGGGGGCCTTCGTCTCGGCGGCGGCCAAGGGCGTCGCGCGCCCCGCCGCGCGCGTCATCCAGGCGCACTTCGCCTCGGCCTCGAGGCTGGGCAACGTCGGCGACGTCGCGGCCAAGGAGGAGGTCTGGGAGGTCGCCGGGCAGATCGTGGGGCTCGCCGCCGGCGTCGCGGTGCTCGACGCGCTGCTGCTCGGGGGGGGTGGGTGGGTGTTAGGCGGCGGCGGAGGGGGCGACGGCGGCGGCGGCGGGGGGGCGATCGGGGGCGGCTCGCTGCCGGCCGCGGCGGCGGCGGGCTCGGCGACGGCCGCCGCGACGGGCCGCGCCGCGATGGTCGCCGCGGCCTGGCTCGCCTTCCAGGGGCTGCACGTGCTGCTGCGGGTGCGGTCCCTGCGGGCGCTGCGGTTCGACTCGCTGAACCACAAGAGGGGGTGCCTCGTCGCGTCGGCGTTCGTCGCGAGGAGGCTGCTGCTGCCGAAGGAGGGGGCCGGCGGAGGAGGCGGAGGCGGGCGAGAAGGAGGGGGAAAGGAGGAGGGCGTCGGCTGCGGGGGCGGAAGCAGCAGCGAGAAGTTCCCACCTCCTCCCCCCTCCCCCTCCCGCTCCCCGCCGCTGCCGACCCCGAGGGAGGCCGCGGCGCTCGAGCCCATGCTGGCCTCGCCGCTCTCGGTGAGGCCCAGGGTGTCGATCGGGGCCACGGTCGAGGAGGCGTTCCCCCCGACCTCTCCGACCTCCTCTCGGACTCCTCTCCCCCCCCGCGCCTCCGCGGGCGGCGCCGGCGCCGGCGGCGGCGGCAGCGCCGCGGCCGCGGACGACGCTCCTCGCTCTCCCTCCCGTCCCCCCCCCTCCCCTCCTCGCCCCCCTCCGCCGACCCTCCGGGAGTCCCTCGCCGCCCACGGCAAGGACGCCAGACACGCCCTCTCGTGGCGCGACGGGAGGGGCAGGGCCGTCCTCGTGCGGGGCGCCGAGCCGAGGGACGCGCTGTGCATCCTGCTGCAGTGCGCCTACCTGGACGCGACGGGCGTCGCCGACGCGTCCGCGGCGGACCTCGCGCGCTCCTGGGCCTGGGCGCGCGGGAGCTTCGCGGAGTTCCTGGAGCAGGCCGAGGAGGTCGGGTGGGTGTCCGGGCCCGGGATGGGGCTGCTGGCCGGGGCGGCGAGGCTCGGGGCGGGGGGCGAGGAGGAGGGGGCCGGCGCGGCCGGGCGGCGCGGGGCCGCGGGCGCGGAGCGCTGAGGGGGCGAGGGGGGCGACTGCCGCCGCGCCGCCGCCCCTCTCGCTCCCCGCGTCGGAGCGTTCGGGACAGCATCGCGGGCTTCTCTCGGGGAGGAGAAGTGGGCGAGGGGCGAGGAGGGGGAGGGGGGGGGGGGAGAGGGACGGCAGAGAGAGACCCGGTGGCACCCTCGCGCGGACGAGGAGTGAGAACGAAAAAAGAACGAGGGCCCTTGGGCGGGGGCAAAAGAGAAAGTTCACAGGAACTTTCTTAGAGCCCTCCGTGAAAGCAAAAAAGCTCTGAAGTACCCTGCCGACTCCGTACCGACGCTTGGACTGAACACTCGAGTGAAGGCTACTAAGCTTTGTCTTTGCCCTCGCGCTCTCACTTTCCGTCTATTTTTTACTTTCTTTGTTTTTTCCGGCTTCGTTTTTTGGCGCGCGTTTCCGCTGCTCCCTCCCTGATGAGAGCCTGCAAACCTGCGCTTTTGGCGCCTATCGAGGCCCCGCGATCGTTTGAGAGCGGGAGAGGGACCGAGAGGTGCGCTCGTTTGTTTCTTTAGTCGAGAGGGAAAGAAAAAAGAGACGGCAATCGTTCGTTCGACGTCCACGGACGCGCGCCGTTCGATGCCGAGGATCGAATCCATCTTTCTTCTTGCTCTCCCCGCCTCGTCGCCTTCGCGCGCCGCTCTCGCCCTTCCAGCAAGCCGAACCGCGAGCACGCGAGGGAAACTCGCGGCCTGTGCATTCGCCAGCACGCGCGGAACGCTCCCGACACGAGAAAAAACTCAACCAACTCTCTTCTTCTTCCTCTCTCCCCTCAGCTTCTTCGCCAGCGGCGCGCCTCCTTCGCGGCTCTCGCTGCTTGTCGGTGCCGACGGCTGTCGTGGCGCCGACGCCTCCCCTCCTTCTTCCCCGTCCCCGTCCTCGTCCTCCTCCTCCTCGTCCGAGTCCTTCGCTGGGTTCCAGCTCGCCGCCGCCGCCGAGGCCGGTGAGTTTCGCCCCCTTCTCGTTTCGATTTCCTTTCTGCTAGAGATCCCGGGGTCTTTTCGCTCAACCTTGACCTATTCTCCGACGGAAACAAAAAAAACCCAGGCTTTGTTTTCTCGACCTCGAAGAAGAGGAAGAAGCGCGGCGCCGCCGCGACCGCGACCACCGTCGTCTCCCTCCCCTCGACCGCGGGCCCGGCCCTGCTGCTCTCGTCTCGCTCGACGGCAGCTTTTCCCGCGGAGAAGCCGGGACGAGGAGGAGACCGAGGGGAGAGGGAGGCGGCGGGACCGGGGACGACAACGCTGCGTTGGAGGCTGCGGGTGAAGGGGTCGACCGCCGTCGAGGTCGGCGTCGTCGCCGAGGCGCTCGTCGCCGCCGCCGCCTCGCCCCCCTGCCCGCGCCCCGCGCCGCCCGCTCCCGGCCCCGCCGCCGCCGCCTCCGCTCCCGCCTCGCCCGCTCTCCCCTCTCGCCCCCCTCCCTGCGCTCTTCCGAGGCTCACGCACGCGACGCTCCACAGGGCGTCAACCGTCTCGCTCTGCCTGCCCCCTTCCGGCGGCGGCGGCGGCGGCGGCGGAGGAGGCGGCGGCGGCGGAGGAGGCGGCGGAGGAGGCGCGGGAGGGGAGGGAGGGGGGGTCTTCGACTTCCTGCCAGCGGCGGGCTTCGCCTCGAGCGTCACCCGCGGCTCGCTGCTCCGCGGGCCCTCGTTCGCGCTGACCCGGGGGGCGGTGCTCGAGGCGCGCGTCGACGCCGGGAGTGGGAGGCTGACCCTCAAGGTGGAGCACCGCGGGGGAGGGGACGGGGGAGGAGGGGGAGGGGGAGGAGGGCGCGGCGCTGCCCCGGTCGAGCCCGCCTGGACCTCCGCTCCGCGTCCCTCATCCTCCCCTGCTTCTTCTGCCTCTGCTCCTTCTGCCTCTGCTCCTTCTGCCTCTGCCCCTTCTGCCTCTGCTCCTGCCTCTGCTCCTCCTCCCTCTGCTCCTCCTCCCTCTGCTCCTCCTCCCTCTGCTCCTCCCTCCTCCTCCTTCCCCTCCGTGCTCGAGCTCAGGCCCTACCTCGGGCCCAGGACGGCCGCCCTCTCTCTCCGCCTCCCGGAGGAGCCTCCTTTGCCTTTCCTCGGGGGGGAGGCGGGGGAGAGGAAGGGGGGATGGAGGCTCGCGCTCACCTGTTGGACCGGGGCCGCCTTCGAGGTCCTCGATGGCGGCGGCGGCGACGGCTGCGAAGACGACGGCGACGAGGAGGAGGAGGAAGAAGACGCCGCCGCCGCCGCCGTCGCCGCCGTCGCCGCTCTCCCGCTGCCGTCTCCCTCCCGCTCCTGCTGTCCCGCCGCCTCCGTGCAGACACCCGCGACGGCGCCTTCCCCTTCCTCTTGTTCCGCTCCTCCTTCGCCGTCGCCTTCGCCGCCGCCGGCGTCGTCTTCCGCCGCCGCCGCCGCCTTTGGAACCCCCCCTCCTCGCCGCCCCATCGCCGCGTTCCCTGCCGCTCCCGCGCTCCCCGCTCCCACGACCACCGCGCTCTCCACCCCGGCCTGCTCCCCCTCGGCGCCGCCGTTCTTCGGAGGCTGGGAGGGCGCCCGCCCCGCGGCGCCGAAGAGGCCGCCACCGCCGCCCATGCCGGCGTCACTCCTCGAGGGCTTCTGGCTGCCGTCGCCGCCGTCGCCGCGGCCGCCGCTTCCGCCCCTGCCGGAAGAGGAGGAAGACGGGTCTTACCTGATGCATTTCGACACCGCCGCCGGCAGCGACAGCGAGAGGCCCCGGGCCGCCTCCTGAAGCAGGAGGAAAAAAAACATTTTTCTCTCCCGCGCGAGGGAAAAAACAACAACACCGAACCACCTCCTCTCGCACTATTTCGCTACCAATTTTTCGCCACCAACCAAAACACTGGTGACGATGAACAAGCAAGAGGAAGACGAATGCAAACAGCAATCGACACCCCCGGAATAATAAGCAGACGAAACCCCCTTCTCCTGTCGCACGCCCGCGACGGAGAAAGAGAGGAGACCGAAAAAAAAACAATTTCTAGAAAATCTCGAGAAAAAAGAAAAACGCCGGCGGCCGGCTGGAGGGGTTTCGTTCTCTGCGCCACTACCCCCCTCACGCACACTTGGTTGCGTTTGTCTTTCTTTCGCGCATTGCTCTGCGTCGCTTCCGCGTACAACAAAACTTTTATTATTTTTGTCCCATCATTTTTTTTCCTTTCACGACAAAAACCAAAAAAAAAAACCCGAAGAATTGAAAAAAACTTCCGTCACTGCCTTCCCTACCACCCGCATAGCAAGCACACCGCTCCACCCTCGCCCCTGCCTGCTTATCACCATCATTGTCGAATTATCTTCCTTCGTCTGCGCGCGTTGACGCACAAAGACGAAAAGCATTCTTTGCCGTCTTTTCTCTCCTCAGAGAGCCCCCTTGCCCCCGCGCCTCTTCCGACGACGACAGAAGAAAAAAAAACACTAGGCACTCGCGCCCCGGCACCCAATCTTTCAGAACAGTTTCCGGCCTTTCCCTCCCCCCTCCAGCAGCATCAAAAGGGAAAAACTAAAACTGATAACAGAGAGTACATTTTGACAGGGCGCGGAGAGATGTGTTGATGTAACACCGGTATAGAAAAGCAGAGCAGCAGCAGCAGCGCCGATGGAGAAGGAGGAGGAGGTCGAGCGGGCGAGGGAGCAAACAAGTTTCCCCCCCCCCCCATCCTTTTCTGTGCACTCTTTCCTTCTTTCTTCTTCTTCTCGTTTGCTCCTCTGCCCTCCCTCGCTCTCCCTCTGTCTCCTCCCAAATCGAAAGAGGCACAACCCTCAGATACTGTCGAGGCGGCAGATCGAAATCAAAGCTCCAACAGCAGAAGCGAGACCTTTTCTTTTTCTCTCAGCTTGCATTGGTCGTTTTTTTTGTTTCGAGTCGCGATGGCATCCGTCGAAGTCGCCGTCGCCGTCGCGGCGGTGCTCGTCGCCGTCGTGCTCGCGCTCCTCAAGGCGCGCTCCGCTGCCGCCTCCAGGCGGCCCTTCCTGGACGCCACGCAGTGGAAGCCCCTGCGCCTGGCCGAGAGGACGGAGCTGACGCACAACACCAGGCTGTTCAGGTGAGGAACGAGTTGATGCGGAAGAAAGAAAGAAAGCCATCGATCGATCAATCGCTCTCGGCCTCGACCTCAACCTCGGCCTTGTTATACCTCATTAAAAAAAAACCCTCTTTTTCAGATTCGCCCTCGACCACCCGACCCAGCTCCTTGGCCTCCCGACTGGCCACCACATAACCCTCAAGTGCGTTTCGCCGGCCACGGGAGAGGAGGCCATGCGGCCTTACACGCCAGTGACAGACGACGCGACCCGCGGCAGCGTTGACTTTGTCATCAAAGTGTATCCGACGGGGAGAGTGACCCCGATCCTCGACTCTCTGCAAGTAGGGGACTGCATCCTGGCAAAGGGGCCCAAGGGGCGATTCGTCTACGAAACGAACATGGCCGACGAGGTCGGGCTCGTCGCCGGAGGCACGGGGATCACCCCGATGTTTGCCGTCGCGATGGCGGCGCTGCGGGATTCCTCTGCGAACGACAAGACGCGGTTTTCTCTGGTTTTTGCCAACGTCACCGAGGAGGACATCCTGATCAGGGATAGGCTCGACGCGCTCGTCGCGCAAAACCCGGGGCGGTTCAAAGTTCACCACGTCTTGAACGACCCGCCGAAAGGAGGGAGCCCGCCCTGGGGGGGTAGCGCCGGCTTCGTCACCAAAGAGATCCTGAGGGAGCACCTTCCTGCCCCAGGGCCGAGGACGCTGGTGCTGCGGTGCGGGCCCGGCCCGATGAACAAGGCGGTGGGGGCCGCGCTGGAGGAGCTGGGGTACAGCAAGGAGACGACGTTTGAGTTTTGAAGCAACGGGGGGTGTTTTCGACGAGTAAAAAAGAAAAAGAAAAACTTTCCCCTTCACTTTCGAGAGAAGGCGCTCCTCCTCCTCCCTTCCATCGAGCGCAGCTTCCAACTTTACCTTCTTTCTCTTTCCTTCTCCTCTTCGATATGTCGTCTCCCTACGCCCACCACTCCGGCACGGGAGGCTTCAGCGGCTCCGGCGGCACCCCGACGATGAAGCAGAAGGGAGGACCCCGCAGGGCGAAATTCGGAGGCTGCTGCTGCGCAGCTCCGAGAGGCGTGAGTTTCTGCTCTGTTTTTTTTTGCTGGGCGTCGTCGTTGCCCCCAATTCTGCCTCTTCCTTGGCTCGTTAAATGTTGCGCAGCGGCGGTTAGGACAAAGCTTTGTCTCAGCCATTGTGCGAGAAAGAGCACCAGCCACGACAGCGGCACTTTGGGGCGCGGCTTGCGAGAGACGGTTGAAAGACTTTCTGTTTTTTTTTGCTGGCCAACGAGCAATCACTTTTTTCATCACATCGCGACAGCATTTGTTTCGTTCCGCGCCGCTCGCGACCTCCTCTCTTTCCCTCTTCCCTCTTCTTTTTCTTCTTCTGCTGTCTCCTCTCTCTTGCTGCTCGCATCCCCCGCAAAGTTCGCCCCGCCTTTTCCCTGACCCCCTTCGCCCCCCCCCCTCCCTTTTCCCCACGCACGAAAATCTCGAACGAAAAAAAACAAAACAGCCCATCCTCGGCCTCCTCTCCCTCTGGCTCCTGCTCGCGGCGGCGCTCTCCGTCGCGGCCCTCGCCCTCGGCAGCTCAAAGGGGATCACCACCTACGGGGGCCGCACCGTCTCGATCTCCGTGGCCGGCACCGACCTGGGCACGCTGGGAGAGGGCACGCCTCCCGTCGCCGTCGGGTACGCCAAGTACGGCGACCCCGCCGACAGGAGCTCGCTGCTGCCGCTGGGCGAGCTGGGCAGGCAGGTCAGGGCCCTCGGCGTCGCCTTCGCGGCCCTGCTGGGCTGCGGCGCGGCCGCGGCCCTGGCGCTGCTGCTGGTGACGCTCCTCAGGGGGACGGGAGGCCTGCCCGCGGCGCTGCTCGGCTTCCCCCTCGGCCTGGCGCTCCTCGGCGTTACCGTCGCGCTGTACGCGGCCGCGACCTCGAGGCTCGCGGGCGGCAGCGCGCCCGTGCAGCGGTCGGTCGGCGACCTGTTCAAGGCAACCGTCGACGCCATCCGCGCCCCGGGGGCGGCGTTCGGCCTCGCGCTCGGGGCGGCGCTGGCCTGGCTGGCCGCGGCGATCACGGGCGTTGGGCTGCCTCCCAGGTCGAGGTTTGGCGGCGGCGGCGGCGACCTGGGCGCGCTCTAGTGAAGAGAAAAAGATTTCGATTTTGGGATTCTGGGTTTGTGGGATTTTGGAGATGTCGCTCCTTTCTGTCTCTTTGCAAGCGCGCGCCGTAAAAAAAAATGAAGAAAATGAATGGAGAAAAATGACGATTCTCTTCACCTGACATTCCTCCAGGTGAAGAGCGATCACCAGCCATCTCTCTCTAGAGGAAGATCGGGAGGAATTTTGGAAGAGCGACGCGCAACGAAGCGCGCGGAAAAGAAGAAGCACGGTGGGAAAGAAAAAACCACATTTTAGTAAAGTAAAGAATTTCCGGGGCGGACGGGGCGAGATCTCTCGCCCGTCCTCTCAAAAAGAGAGAGAGAGAAATGTCTCCTCGTAACTCTCTCATCCTGTGCGGGTTCTTGCCAGGATCTTCCTGCCCTGACGACGGCGCGTTCCATCGCGTCGTGATGCCGGAAGGGCAGAGGCTGGAATCGCTCGCCGGCGGCGGCTTCGGCTGGGCATTCGCCATCGGCGCCGACGCTGCCGACGAAAAACGCAAAACCCTCTACTCCTGGGGCCGCCCCCCGTTCCCCTCCTCCTCCCCCTCTTCAGGGACCGACGGCGTCCTCCTCGCCGCCGCAGGCTACGACCACGCCGTCTTCTCTAAAAAATCGGAGGACGGCTCCCTCTGGTTCTGCGGCTGGGCCGCGGGGGCGTTCGGAGGAGGAAGAGGAGGAGGGGCAGCAGCAGCGACGACGAGCAAGGAGGAGAGAGGCCCTTCGTCGTACGTCGCTTCCTGGACTCGGCTGCCGCTCCCTCCCGCTCCTCCCTCCTCGTCGGGCGACTCCCCTCCCGCCTCGCACGTCTCCGCCCTCGCCTGCGGCTTCGACCGGACGCTCGCGCTGACCTTCTCCGCCGAGGGGGAGCAGCTCTGGGAGTGGGGGGCAGCAGGAGAAGGCGAGGCAGAGGCCGAGCGCGGAGGCGCGGGGAGGGCAGCAGAGGAGGGAGGAGCCTCCCCGCCCCTGCCGCTGCCGCGCCTCGTCCCCTTCCCTCGGGGAGGAGGGGAAAGGACCCGGATCACTTCTATCTCCGCGGGAGCTCACCACTGCGCTGCCGTCGACTCTCGGGGGGCCCTGTGGACCTGGGGGGGCAACCTCAGGGGCCAGTGCGGCGTCGTCGTCTCTCCGTCCCCTTGTTCCTCCAGGGGCGAGGAGAGCAAGGGCACCCCTCCCCCCTCGCTTGCCGTCCGCGTGCCGGCCCCGACGAGGAACGCGACGCTCGGGGGCGTCCGCCTCGCCGCCGTCGCCGCCGGAGGGAGCCACACCCTGGTGCTCTGCGAGGCCGGGTCGCTCTTCGGCTTCGGGGCCAACGGGAGCGGGCAGCTCGGGCTCCTCGCGGTCGGAGGAGGAGGAGGAGCAGGAGGAGGAGGAGAGGCCGAGGAACGGGAGCCGCCCTCCTCGACCCGCGTGCCAACGCCGGTCGCCGTCGCCTCTTCGCCGTCGTCGCCGCCGCCGTCGTTCTCCTCCATCTCCGCGGGGGCGACGCACTCCCTGGCGCTCGCGGAGGACGGGAGGGAGGTCTTCGTCCTCGGAAGGGTCTCACCCTCGGGCGCCTCTCCGTCTCCTTCCGGCGGCGGCGTCGGCGGCGGCGTCGGCAGCAGCCCCCCCCCCCCTCCGCCCTTCTGCCCGCCGCGGCGAGCCGCGCTCCCAGCCGGCGCGAGGGCCGCGGCAGTGGCGAGCGGGTGGTGGCACGCGATGATATCTCTGGTCGAGGGGGAGGAGGAGGAGGGGGAGGAGGCAGGGGCTCCGGAGGGGGAGAGGGAGGGGGAGGTCGGGGCGTCGGGGAGGCGAGCGGCGAAACGAAGGAAAGAACTGTAAGAAAGAAAATGAAAAACTGTACCCCTTGCCTCTCTTCTACATCTTTACAAGCTACCGTTTTATTGTGTTTTTCTTATTTCCGTTGTTTAAAAAAGAAGAGAGAGGAAGAAAGAGAGGCCGCTCCCTCTCGGAGCGAAGCGGGATGGAACGACTGGAAGAAAAAAAACAAGTTTGAAAAAAGGGAGAGAAAGAAAAATCAAAAAAAAAATCATCAGACCCTGCCCGCCACAATCTCGCTCGTCGCGGGCGCCGCCGTCGCCCCCCCGAACGAGAAGAACCCGGAAAGCTTGGCCGCGATGGCATCAACGGTAGAGAGAGGAGCAGAGGCAGAGGCGGAAACAGGGATAGAGGAGGAGGAAAGGGAGGAGGTCGAGTCGTGGGCCGAGAGCTTCGGCACGAACGACGCCGGCAGTAGCGGCCTCTTCTCGCTGCTGTCGTTCATTTCAGAGGCAGTTGCAGTGCCGCTCTCTCCCTCTGATGACGCGAGGCGAGCAGGGGCAGCAGCCTTGGCGGGGATGAAGGAAGAGACGGCTTCGATCCTGCTGCCGAGGCCGATGCCGGCGACGCCCGCCGCCGCCTCCCTCTCCGAGGAAGCGGGGGGAGCGCCCCCTCCCCCGCCTCCTCCGGCCTTCACCCTCTGGTACGACACGAACCCGGCCACGCTCACCGCGTAGCCTGCGGCCTGCAGCAGCGCCACGCGGTCACCGAACAGGGCCATCCCCGCGCCGACGACGGCGACGTTCTTGACCGTTCCCAGCACCTTCAGCGTCAAGGAGCCCGCGCGGCGGATGACGCCGTAGGCCAGGGCGTTGCAGGCGAAGCCCATCGCCGCCGCGGCGAGGAAGAGGAGGGGGCGCTCCTGGCGGCATTTTGACGTGTTTTGATGTGTTTCGGAAAGAAAGAGGGAAAAGAGAGGGGAGGGGGGGGGGCGAGTTTGTAAGCGCTACGAAAGGGGAAAAAACTCTAAAAAAATCGAATGACTCGGGAAACGCTCACCATCACCACCTCCCACGCCCCCTCCCTCCTCATCGCCGGCAGCTCCAGCACCGCAGACCCGGCCAGCAGCCACGCCGAGCACGCCGGCGCGAGGTACATCAGCCCCTCGATCGGGCCGAGCGACCGCGGGCCGTTGGCCCCCAGGAGCGTCTGCGTCAGGACGAGCCGCGCGGCCTCGAACGCCTCCGAGGCCGCCATGCAGGCCACGCCGACGTAGGACAGGTTGACCTCGCCCGCGGAGGCCAGGGCGGTGCCCCCGGCGATGGCCGCGACGGCGCCGATGAGGTCGCGCCGGGGCTTCTCGAGCCCGGCGGCGAAGAGGGCCGCTGATGACGCGAGTTTTTTTTCTTTTGGTGAGCTTTTTCTCCTCCTCCTTCTTCTTCTTCTCAGCTCGTGCTCATTTTCTCTCTCTCTTCTTACCCATGGTCACCACGGGGGTGAAAGCCTTGAGCATCTGGATGAAAGACACCGTCAGGTGGAGGTAGACGACGTTGCCGAAGTGGAGAGTGAGGGCCATCAGAAGCCCCACTGAGATTTTTTTTTGAAATTTTGATGGGGGGGGGAGAGAGAGAGAGAGAGAGAGAGAGAGAGAGAGAGAGAGAGAGAGCGAGAGAGAGAGAGAGAGAGAGAGAGAGAGAGATAGAGACA
>Ga0315289_10007598_pt1 | contig 15768 bp, 10 predicted proteins | sample YL17G11_40_MG_FD_203452 | JGI IMG/M metagenome (GOLD analysis project Ga0315289, IMG submission 203452) | Sediment microbial communities from Yellowstone Lake, YNP, Wyoming, USA - YL17G11_40 | ecosystem: Environmental > Aquatic > Freshwater > Lake > Sediment | place: USA: Wyoming | collected... | reverse complement strand
CGGGCAGCGGCGGCGGCGGCGGAGGAAACGGGGCGAAGGGCAGAAGAAGCCTCGACTGGGCAGACTGCGACCACCACGCGTGCTCCGAGGTGCGCGCCGCCGCCCTCTCCGGGGACTGCTCGTTCGGGGCCGAGGCCTCGCGCGGGAACTGGGGCCTGAGGGCGCAGGCGCAGGCGTGCGCGCGGCGGAGGGCGGCGCTGTCGGTCGCGATGAATCCCGCGTGCGGCGGGGGAGGGGGAGCGTTTGGCAGCCGCGGCGGTGACGGGAAGGCGCGGGAGGCGGTGGACAGGGTGTTTGCGGCGTGCTTTGCCGACACGGCGCCGTTTGACCGGATGCCGTGAGGGGGGACGCCGCTGCGGCCGCGGGCCCCTCGAGCGGGAGGCAGAGCTGGCCGCGGCGAGGAGGCAGGAGGCGGCGACGATGGCGGCGGCGCTGGGGCTGCCGCCGCCAGCGGAGGAGGAGGAAGGAGAGAGGGGAGGAGGGAGAGCGAGGGCAATGAAAAATGGAGAAGAAAGAACGAAGAATTGTTCTCTTCCGCGAAAAGTGTAAAAAAGAAAAAGTTTGTAGAAAAGTGGAAGTTTTTTTGCCTTGTTCACGTTCTTTCTCTGCCTCTACTTCTGGAAGCGTTCTGTCTTTTTACACGCGAATCGTTGTGTGGTGCCCTCCATTTCTTGGAGAGAGAGGACAAAAGGAAGGGGAAAGAAAAAAATGGAAACGAAAAGAAGTTTTCTCTTCTTCTTTTGTCACGTCGAAAGGACCGGCACCGCTTCTCTCACTCTTTCTCCCTTCTGTTCACTTTTCCCTCCTATCCCCGTCGTCGCTGCCGGGACTCCAACCAAACCCAAAACAAACCCATCAATCGCGCATGTACAGGAACGGCAGCGCGATGAGCACGTACGTCCCGATCAGCTGGACCCCCAGCAGCCAGTTGCTCGCGCCGTCGGCCGAGGTCGCGTACGCGTGCGTCACCGACAGGAAGAGCACGAGCGCCGAGAAGGGGTCGAGGGCGAGGGAGTAGGGGCGGCCCATGGCCCTGAGAAGAGAGTTTTTTTTTGAGAAAGGGTGAGTTTGTTTTTGAGTCTTCCGTCCGTCGATCTTTTAATTTTTTCTCCGCTCGTCTCCTCTCTCTCCTTCTCTTTAGACTCACCACGCCGCCAGCACCGCGAACGGCAGCGCCAGCATGCTGATCTGCAGGCTCGAACCAAGCGCGATCGACTGAGCCAGGTCCATCTTCCCCTTCGCGGCCACGACGACCGCCGTCAGGTGCTCCGCGGCGTTGCCCGCGATCGGCAAAATAATCACCGAGATGAAGGCGGTGCTGATGCCTGTGCGAGCGGTGACGGTTTCGATCGAGCCCGTCAAGGCCTCGGAGGCGACCGCGATGACGGCCGTGAGCAGCGACAGCGAGATCATCGCCCCCAGCAGGGAGACCTGCGGGACTTCCTCCTCTCCCTCCTCCTCCTTTGCCTCCTCCTCCCCCTCCTCCTCCTCGGCGCCTCCGCTTCTCGCCCCTCCTCCGATCGCCACCGCCGTCGAAGAGGCCCTCGTCGCCAGCGCCGACACGCGAGCGTCCTCCACAACCATCGCCGAGTGCGTCCCTAGCGTGAAGTAGAGGTACGCCCCGTAGATGCAGAGCATGACGACGGCCGTCGCGCGCGAGAGCGCCAGCACCGACGAGGGTGGCATCACGCGGTCGTCGTAGAAGATGGACACGGAGGTCGGGACCAGCAGCGCGATGCAGGCCATGAACAGCAGCGAGCAGAAGGCCTTGTTGGCGAGCGTCGAGAAGCGCTGCTCCGCGTAGATGAGCCCCCCGACGAGGTAGCAGAACCCGAGCACCATCAGCATGTTGCTGAGGATCGAGCCGACGAGCGAGAAGCTCACGACCTGGTAGAGCCCCCGCCTGAGGGCGGACACCGTGAGGATCATCTCGACGACGTTGCCAAAGGTGGCGTTGATGAGGCCGCCGATGGTGTCGCCTTTTGGTGGGGTGGCGGATACGTTTTTTTTTTTTTTGAAGAGAGGGGGCGAAACGATGAGAAGTCGAGAGGGGGGAAAAGACAGAGAGCGAGCGGCAAAAATGCCTCCTGCCTCTTCTCCGGCGATGACGCAGCCGAGCGCAAAAGAAGCGGCGAACCCCCTCCCCCCCCCCACCCTGCCCTCTCCCCCTCCTCACCGTAGCGCAGCGCCAGGTCCTCCGTGATCTGGCCGAGGACCAGCGCCAGCGGGATCAGCGACGTGAAGTTGAGCGCGAAGACCGGCACGGCGCCCCAGCGGAGCGAGCTCGCCGCCCAGCCGAGGGGCACGCAGACGAGCAGGAGGTTGAAGTAGGAGCTCCGGAGCATGTCGGAGAGGGCCTGGAGGTCGTCGAGCGGGGCGACGAAGCCCGGCGGGGCGGCGGGGGGCGCGCCGCCGGAGAGGGAGCCGCCAGCAGCGGACGAGGCGTCGCGCCTCCCTCCGCCGCCGCCGCCGCCGCCGAGGGAGCTTCCCCCGGTCCGCCACCTGTCAGGGGCCAGCCCCCGAGGGGAGAGGTAGCCCGAGGCGGCGCGCAGGGACTCGCGGATGGCCGCGGCGGTCTGTTGCGTTCGCGAGGGAAAGAGAGGAGGAGGGGGGGAGGGGGTTGGGTGGAGGATGAGCTCGAGGGCCGAAGAAAGGCGACGATCGACGATGACGACGCTGACGTTCGCATCTGAACTCTCGAATAACATAAGAGGAACAAAATCGTCTCACCGGCGCGAGCAGGGGCGCCGCGACCTCTGCGTCGACCACGCTCCCCGGCAAAACAAATTCCTCGCCCGTGCGGCGCAACGTCGACGACCGCCTCTGAAGTTGCCTCACAGCGGCTCGAGCCCGCAGCAGATCCTCGCGCATGGCGTCACCACTGGGCGTCGCTGCCCCTCCTCCCGAAGACCTCCCGCGCTCTCCGCCGACAGGAGGGGCCGGCGCCGCCCGTTCGGGAGCGTCTTCATGCGCCGGTCCCGGCATGGTTGCGCGTGAGCAGCAGCAGCAGGAAAGAGAGAGAGAGAGTCAGGAAAGAGAGGAGGGCGCGAATTGCTGGGAATAAAGGTCTTCTTCACAAACAGTTGTGAAGACAAAGAGTGTCGACCTCGAATTCGACCGATCCCCTCTCTTTCTCTCCCCCCGCGCCCCCTCTCTCCCCTCTTTCCTCCTGGTTTCACTGTCAAGTCCTTTCGAGCGAGAATCACACAAAAAACTGAAAGAAGACAGAGGGAAAAAATAACAACTTTTCACATTCAATTCAGTTCAGTTCGCAAACCGAAAGTTCATCACGTCGGCGTCCGCGACGACGTACTCCTTCCCTTCGAGCCTGACTTTCCCGGCCTCCTTCGCCTTGGCCATCCCGCCGCACCGAACAAAGTCGTCGAACGCCACCGTCTCGGCCCGGATGAACCCCTTTTCGAAGTCCGTGTGGATCACTCCCGCGGCCTGCGGCGCCGTCGCGCCCACGCGCACAGTCCACGCCCGCGTCTCCTTCTCGCCCGTCGTGTAGTAGGTCTGCAGACCCAGGTGTCCGTAGGTCGCCTTGATCAAGGCTGTCAGCCCCCCGGCCCCGGACTCGACCCCCAGGGACTTCAAATACTCCGAGGCCTCTTCGGGCTCGAGCTCGCGCAGCTCCGCCTCGACCTGCGCGGAAACGACGACGACGCGCGAGTTCGTGGCCTCGGCAAGCTCGCGCACCGCCGCCACGGCCGCCGAGCTCGCGCCGGCGTCGGCCAGGTCGGACTCGGCAACGTTGGCTGCGTAGATCATCGGCTTGGCCGTCAGGAGCTGCAGTGCTTTAACATTGACCACGACCCCTTCGTCGTCGGTCTCCAGGGGAAACACGCTGCGCGCGGCCTTGCCCTCCTCCAGAGCTGCCGCGATGCGGTTGAGCGCCGCGACCTCGAGCTCCGCGATGGCGAGCTCCTCCTTCGTTCTGCTCCTCCCCCCCTTGGCGATCCGCTCGAGCCTCTTTTCGACCTGCGCGTAGTCAGCGAGCGCGAGCTCAAAGTTGATCACGGAGGCGTCCTCGCGCGGGTCAACCTTCCCGGAGACGTGGATGACGTTTTCGTCCTCGAAGCAGCGCACGACGTGGACCACGGCGTCGCACTCCCTGATGTTGGCCAGGAACTGGTTGCCCAGCCCCTCCCCCTTGCTGGCGCCCTTCACCAGGCCGGCGATGTCGACGAACTCGACCGAGGTCGGCACGACGGCCAGCGACCCGGAGATCGCGGAGAGCTGCGACAGGCGCTCGTCCGGCACGGCGACGACGCCGACGTTGGGCTCGATCGTGCAGAAGGGGAAGTTGGCGGCCTGCGCCTTGCCGTTCTCGCAGATGGCGTTGAACAGCGTCGACTTCCCGACGTTGGGGAGGCCGACGATGCCCGTCTTGAGGCCGCGCGCGAGGACGGAGGAGGCGCTGCGGCGCGTCGTCGAAGTGGTCAGATGGAAGCCGCTGGTGAAGCGAGGAGGAGGTTGAGCGAGAGCGACACGGCGGCCGACGCCGACGACGGCTGCATTCGGCGGAGAAGGTGCGAACGCCGCCGGGGTCGCTGCTGCCATCACGCTCCTTCGCTGGGAGCGGGCGACGATGCCAGCGGTCGCCCTGGCGCTCGATGCCAGCCTGGCGCGCATAGTAACGGGTGGAGCTGGGGGCGTAGAGACGAAGAGCGTTCTCGACGCGGAGGGGAATCTGTTGGCTGAAAAATGACACTGCAAAAGGTTCACTTCCGACTTCGTTCTTTTTCTTACAAGCCAAAGGGCGATTCGCGGGCCTGTCGGCGGCGGCGCCCATACCAGAGCTTGATTCCTCTTTATATTGCTCGCAGCGCGCAACTCCTCAATCGGTTCTATGGCGACTCAGCAGAGAGAGAGGCTGGACGTGCCCGAAGAGTCCGCCGTCGGTGAGTTTCGAAGTTGGGGCGTCGTCGCCCATACGACAGCATCTCGCGTCTCGCATCTCCCAACTCTCTTTCGTCAGAGGATAGCGGGCTCGTCGCGCCTGCCCGCGGTGCGAAAACACCCTGAGCGCAGAGCCACGAATGTCTTTCAAGCGTCTCTGTGGAGAGAATAGCAGTTTATTCCGTTGATAGAGAGAAAATAAGGATGGGGCATTCGCCTTTGCTCGCTCGCTCGTCGTCCTTCTTTTCCGACGCTCACCTCTCCAAAAAACCTCTTTCTTCTTCGCTTCTCGCACTCATCAAAAACAGAGCGCCTCCTCGCCGTCGCACCATCGTCCACCCCCGGAAAGGAGAAGAAAGGCCCTGCTTCTAGCGTTCCTCCTCCTCCCTCGAAAGCAATCGCCCCGCCGCCGCCCTCCCCTCTCGCGGCGCGCCTCGCGGCTTTCTTACCGGAGCTCGCCGCGGCCAACGCCGCGCTCGCCGCCGCGCCCCCGGGCTCGGACTTTGACATCGAGTCCGTGAAGGAAGGGGAGGCGCACGTCGAGATGGAGGTGGCCTGCGGAGTGATCGACCTGAAGGACGAGGACGCGGTGAGGGCCGCCGAGGCGGCGGTGGCGAGGGGGGCAGGGGAAGGCGACGGAGGGAGTGGGCTCGTTGACGCTGCCGCTCTCGCCGCGGCAGTTGCCGCGGCGGCAGAGGCTAGCAGCAGCAGCAGCGACGACGACGACGAGAGCAGCAGCGAAGAAGAAGAAAGAGAAGAAGAAGAAGAAGATGAAGAGAGAGGAAAAGAAGAAGAAGAGGGAGGAGAAGAAGGAGGAGACGAGGGCGGAGGCGCAGAAGCAAAAGCGGAAGCAGCAACGAAAGAGAAGAAGAAGAGGAAGAGCGGCCACAAGCGCCGGCTCGCCGCTGGGATCCAAGAGCTCTGAAAGATTCGTTTCGCTTTTTTCGCGCTCTATTTTTACAGTTTTGCAAAAGATAACCAAATGAATGCGTTGCCGAAAAAGGAAAAAATCAAGAGCCGAGAGCGGCAGCGAGCGCGGCATCGGCGGCGGCAGCGGCGGCGGCAGCGGATACCGAAGAAGAAAAACCGCCGGCCTCCTCCCCTCTCGCTTTCGCGGCCGCGGCGGCGGCGTCCTGCGCCCGACTCACCGCGCTCCTCGCCGCCGCTGCGGCCCCCTCTCCGAGCAGACAGCCCCTCAGAGAAGGGTCCCCGGCGATAGCGCCGATGAGCGCGCAAGAGCTCGCGATCGACGAGGGGGCGCTCGGGGACGAGCAGGGCGGGGGCGGCGCCAGGAGAAGGCCGAGCGTCTCGGCGAGCGCGCCGCCGTCTGCCGCTCCCGCCCCCTGTCCCCCCCTCGCCACCCTCCGCCGAAGCGCCCGCAGCGCGAGCTCGGGCCCCATCCCCGCGGAAGAGAGAGCGGGAGCGCAGCCTCCTCCTCGAGCGTACGCGGCGACGAGCGGGGGAACGGAGTCCAGGAGCCTGCTGGAAGGAGAGGGAGAAGAAGAAGGAGGGGCGGCAGGGACGGCCGAGAGCGCGGCGAGCGCGCCGGCCGCGGCGCGGCCCTCCCTTCCTTCCTCCCCCTCCCCGCTCGCTCCTCCGCGCCTCTTCTCCTTCCCCTTTACCCCTGCGGCCTCGAGCAGCCCATCGGACAGCAACCCCGCGGCGGCGTCGACGCCGCCGCCCGAGGAGGCGCGGAGGGCCCTCGTGGCAGCGGCGACGGCGCGCGCGTGCCGCCGCCACATGACGAGGGAGGAGGAACAAGAGGCGTTGCTCGCCTGGCCCTCCTTCTTCCTCTTCTCTTCTCCTTCGCCGAGGCCGCTGCCCTTCCTCGAGCTCGGGCTCTCGACCACCCGGACGCGCTCGCCGGCGCCGGAGAGCAGGAAGAGCAGGGCAGAGGCCCAGGCCCGTGCGTCGTCGGGGGAGATCCCGGTTTCGTTCTCGATTTTTTCGTTTTCGTTTTTGTTTTCGTCGTCGTCGTCACCTCCGCCGCTCGCGGCGGCTGCAGCAGCGGCCGCCGAAGCGACGGCGCGGGACGCCGCCGCGAGCGCCCTCTCCCCAAACTCCTGAGGGTACGGCGACGAGGGCGAGGCCGCGGCGGCGACCAGGGCCCGCAACAGGGGTGCGGGGATGAGGCACGGGAAGTGCTCCAAGGCGTCGGCGAAGAGCAGCGCGCAACGGCGGGGCAGGCGCGAGAGCGCGCCGGGGGCGACGGTGACGACGGCGGCAGCGGCGAGCGCCTTCCTCCCCGCCGCGGTCGCAGCAGGAGTGCTCGCGGGAGGAGGAGGCATGACCAGGACGAGAGGAGCGAGCGAAGGGGCCACGGCCTTGAGGGCAGCGGCCAGCGGGCTGCTGCTGCTGCTGCTGCTGCTACCGCTTTCGCCGTTGCTAAACCTGACCCCTCCTCGGTTCCAATCGGGGGTGCAGCGCCGGGCGGCGGCGTGGAGCGCCGCGAGCGCCGCCGCCGCCGTCGCGCCGCCTCGGCCCTTCCTCCCTCCATTCCTCTCGCTCGCGGCCGCCGCCGCCGCCTCCTCCCACACGACGCGGGGGAGAAGCGGCACCCAGCTCGCGGCGGCCTCCTCGGAGACAGCAGCGCTCCCCGCCCCGCCTCGGGGGGGCAGCAGCGCGCGCGAGATGGCCCGGACGGCGACGCCGCGCCCCCTCGACCCGGCGGGGGACCGCAGCGCGAGCGCCGACAGGGAGCCCGCGTGCGCGGCGCTTCGCTCCCGGGCCCCCACGGCGGCGAGCCCCCGCTCCGAGGCGGCGACGACGGCGGCGAGGGCGGCGTCCGGCAGGGGGCGCAGGAGGGCGGGAGGGGAGGGTTTCTTCTTCTTCCCGCTCTTGCTCTCGCTCCCGCCGTCGTCCTCGCCGCCGCCGCCGCCGTCGCTCCTCGGCAACGCGTCGCCCGTCGCCAGCGCCGCGTCGCACCACCCGAGGAGCCTCGCAGTCCACGGGGGCAGCAGCGAGCCAGCCTCTCCGAACCCTCCGTCCGAGCGAGAAGGAGGAGCAGCGGAGGAAGAGGGAGGGCTCGCGACGAGGAGCCGGCCCAGGAACCGCGCCGCCTCGACGTTGAGCGCCGCGGCGGCGTCCAGGGCGTCCTTCCTGGCCGTGCCCTTCCCCGAGGGAGGAGGCGCCGGGAGAGCACTCCCGACTGCTCTCCCGAGAGGAGAGGCCGCTCTTATCGCCGCTTCCGCGACGGAGGGAGAGGAACTACTCGAAAAACAGCTGTCCAGCAGGAGGCGGGCGCAGGCGAGGAGGTCGCACGCGGCGAGCGAGCGCTCGACGTCGTCGTCCTCGTCGGCGGCGGCGGTCGCGCGGTTGTTCCGAGCCCCCGCGGAGGCGGCCCCTCCTCCTCCTCCTCCTCCTTGGAAGAGCAGTCCCTTGGGGCAGAGGTCTCCCCAGGCCGAGCACAGCGCAGCGAGCAAAGAGGCGACGCCCGCCGGGAGGAGGAGCGTTTCGGGGTCGGTCGGTCCGCGGAGCCCGGCGGCGCTTCTTCCCTCTTCGTCGCTCTCGCCGCCACCGTCGTCGCCATCGGAGCCTTCCGCTGCCGGGGCAACTGCGGCGAGCGCCGGGGCCCAGGTGCAGCGGAACGAGTAGAGAGGACGACGGAGAGCGTTTTCCAGTGCTGCTGCCGCAGAGAATCCGTCTTCGTCTTCGCCGTCGTCGTTGTCGTCGTCGCCTTCTCGTTCTTCTTCCCCCTCCCCCTCCTCCTCCTCTCCTCCACCTCCGTGCTCGCTCGCGGCCTCCAGGAAGGCCCGCACCCCCTCCAGCGACGCCTGCAGCGACTTCAGCGAGCCCGCCCTGAGCGAACTCGCCCTCGCTGCCGGGTTGAGCTGCGCGGAGCACGCCGCCAGCGCCGGGCCGACCAGCAGCGAGAGCGGGCAGCCCCCGGAGGGAGCGCCGCCGGCCGCCTTCCGCCTGGCCGCGGCGACGGCCTCGGCCGCGAGCGAGAGCGCGTCGGCCCTCGTGCGCGGGTCGGGGGAGCCCATCGCCCTCCTCGCGTGCGCCATCAGCAGCGGCAGGAAGGGCGCGACGCCCGGGGGGCCCACCGCCGCGGCGACCGCGGCGAGCGCCCCGCGCAGCGCGCGCCGCACCCCAGGGTCCGGGTCGGCGGCGCGCTCGGCCAGCGCTTCGAGCGGCGACGCCGTTGAGGAGGGAGGGGCGCCGGTGCCGCCGTTGCCGTGGCCGCCTTTGATGCCGATGCTGCTGCTACTCCTCCCCGCGATCCCGCCGCTGTGCCTCCGGACCTCTGCGGGCGCCAGCGTGGCGAGCTCGGCGATCCCGACCAGAGCGTCCCTCCGCACTTTCGCGCTGTAGTGCGACAGCTGCGCGAGCAGCTCCCGCAGCGTCAGGTCGCGGTCCGCTGTGGTGGCCTTCCCCCTTCGGTTCTCGGCCACGGACTGGGACGGCAGGGTGATGGACTTGGCCGAGATGGAGGTGTCGGTGGCGTTGGCGGCCGGGGCGAGGGTGCGGCCGACCTTGCGCTTGACGCGGGAAAAGTCGACGCCGACGCCGGCGACGGCTCGATTCCTCTTCTTGGGCTTGCTGGCGCCGCCCGCCTTGGTCTTGCCCGTTCCTCCGCCGCCGCCTCCTGCGGCGGCCTTGCGAGACCGCGGCATTGTTTGAGAATGTTTGTTGGAATTGACAAGGGAATGAGAGAGAAGCAGGCTACGCGGAGGACTAGGAATGTAATGCCTCCTCTGCCGCCGATTTTGATTCGAAAAATTGTGATTTTTTCCCCTCTGATTTTTCTCCCACCTTTCTACTTTTTTTCTTTCCTTCTCGATAAAAAAAGGGGGCGAGAGCCAACAAATTATGGTCGCCGCGATGCCTGCGAACGACGTAGGCGCCCTGCTCAGCGCTCTTCCGGTAAGAGAGCCTGCGGAGAAGAAAGAGCTCTAGAGCAGCGCGCACTTGCGAGCGAGAGCGAGAGAGGGGAGCGCATTCGCTCGACCGCACATGTCTCGTCAAAATTCTAGCCGCTGCTTCCTTTCCGTGGCTCTCCGCTACTTCGCTTTCCTTCCGGTTCTATTTCCATCAGTGCTTACATATAGAATAAATCTTCCATCATGTACATATAAAAATTTCAGCAAAATCCGGCGGCGGCTCTGTCGCTGCCGGCGTCGATCTGGAGGGCGCCCGGAGCGATGGTCGCCGACGCCGCCGCCTTGCTCTGGATGCCCCGCCTGCTCGAGCTGATTCGTTCGTGCTCTTCTTCTTCGGCTTCCAGTGTGGGCACGGTCTCTCCAGGGGTTGAAGCAGCTTTGTACCTCGCTGCGAGGAACGCCGTGGTTCGGTAAGGGAAAGAAGAGAGGGACGCGAAGAGAGAGCAGAGGTTGGAAGAAAAAAAAAAACGGCATCGGCGTCGAGACTTCATTTTGGCGGCTCACCTTTTTGCAAACCTCCACCACCACCAACTCAAAACAGCTGCGGCCACCTCTCCTCTGCCCTGCCCTCGCTGCGGAGGGACGCCTCCCCGGCAGCGGGGCGCCTGGCAGCCGCAGCGCTAGCCCGGCTGAAGCGCGGAGGAGGAGGAGGAGGAAAGAAGGCGGCGGCCTCCGCGTCGTCGGCCGCGGCGGCGGCAGCCTCGCTCGTCGTCGCCGCTCTCGACGCCTTCCCGGCCTCCCTCAGGCCGCACGCTAGGGACTTGGTCACCTGGGCCGAGCGCGCCGCCCTCGACGGGGAGAGCCCGGGAGGGGCCGCCATCCTGGCCAGGGCAGCCCGAGTCGGAGGAAGCGGAAGCGGAGGCGGAGGCAGCACTTCTTTCGCCTCGTCAGATGACTTTTCGCGGCTCTCGCAATCGCTGCTCGCAACCGCCAACGCCGCCCTCGACGCCCTGCTTCTGGTTTCGGGAGGCGGCGGGGAGGACCCGGCGCTCGTCGAGGCCGCGAGGAGGAGCCTGGCGCCCGGGGCAAAGGTGCTCGCCCCCGCCGCGGCGCTGCTGCTGCTGTCGTCCGAAGGGGACGGAGCGGGAGCGGGAGCGGGAGCGGCCGCGGCAGCAGCCGACAGCGGCGAGGGTCTTGCGAAGCAGCAGCAGCAGCAGCAGCAGCAGACCCTCCCTCTCGACGACCCCGCCGCGGTCCTCGGAGGCTGCCTCGACACGCTCGACAGGATGCTCTCGCTTCCGTTTTCGAACAGCAGCAGCAGCGGCGGCGGTTCTGCGTCGAAGAGTTCTTCTTCGAGTTCCGCCTCGTTCCCTCTGGTGAGGCCGCCGGCCGCGGGCGTCGCCGCGCTCGCGGCGCGCTGCCTCGGCGCCCCGCGCCCGATGCGGGGTCTGCGCGCCGCGGCGCTGGCCCTCCTCGCCGCCCTGCTGGCGTCGTCGAGGGGCGTCCCTGCGCTGGCCTGCGACGCGGCGGCGGCCTCGCGGGTCGTCGGCGACGCGCTGCGGCAGGCGAACTCGAGCTTCCTTTCCTCGGGCGACTATGAAGATGCTTCGACGTCTTCTATTTCTTCTTCGTCGCAGCGGCACGGGCTCTTTGTCAAAGAGCGCCTCTCGCTCTACGCCGCGGCCTCCTCGGCCTGCGTCCGCTGCGGCGTCGCCGCGGCGGTGAGACTGGCGGGACCTCTGCTGCGACTCGCGGAGAGGGACGTGTTGGTCGCCGGAGGAGCAGCAGGAGGAGGAGGAGGAGCGACAGGGAGTCGGCAGCGGAGAGCGGCGGCGGCGGCGTCGAAAAAAAAGCGGAAAAAGGACGCTCCGACGGGGGGCGTGTCGTCCCTCCTCCTCCTCCTCCCTTCGTCACTCGCCCGAGGGGACGGAGACGCCGCATCCTCCGACGCCCGCGTCGCCGCCGCGGCCCTGGACGCGGTCGTTGCCCTGCTGGCCGGGGCCGGGGCCGCGCTCCCGGCCGCGGAGAGGGCCCGAGCCGACGGGCTCGCCGCCCGCGCTGCTGCTGCCGCCGCCGCCGCCACCGCAGTTTCCAGCTCTGCTTCCGCGGCAGCCGCAGAAGAGGCCCGGGCCGCCTCCCTGCGCCTCCTCACGACCACGCTCCTCTCCCCGGCCGCCCACCGCCCAGCCAACCTCCCTCTCACCGTCTCTCTGCTGACGGACGCGGCCGCCGGAGCGTACTGCGGCTCCCCGGCCGTCGCCGCAGTTGGCAGGCGCGGGCTCGTCTGCGCCGAGGCGCTGCTGCACGCGAGGGCCGTGCCGCTCAGCGGCGGGGTCGATTCTGATGGCAGGCAGGCGGAGATCTGGGGGGCCGATTGGGGAAAAAACGGGCACGGGAATGGGAGCGGAGGAGGGGAATGGATGCGGGGCGAGGAGAGAGCGGCGGCGGAGGAGGAAGGCGGGGAGGAGGAGGAAGGCGGGGAGGAGGAGGAGGGAGAAGAGGAAGAGGCCACCGCGGGAGCAGCGAGGCCCACTGCGGCGAAAGCAGCTGCCTCGGCTCCTGCCCCTCCCGTCGCTGCTGCTGCTGCAATCCCCCCCCATCAAGCACATGCAGCAGCAGCCGTCGCCGCGCCGCCGCTGGAGCCCGCGTGGGAGCCTCCTCCTCCTCCTCCTCCTCCGCCGCCGCAGCAGCCGCCGCAGCCTGCCGCCGTCGCCGAGGCCGCCGTCGCTGCCGCCGCTGCCGCCGCCACCGCCGCTGCTGTCGCCTCCGCTGCCCTCAACGGCGACGACGAACAAAACGAAAACTTCGAGCTCCCTTCGATCGATAGCGGATGCTCGGACTCTGGGGAGGAAGATGAGGAGGTCAGTTGAGAGGAGGAAGAAGAAAAAGAGAAAAAACTTGTTATGAAGAGGAAGTTATGAAGAAAAAATTTGCAGAAAAAACAAAACGTCGTCTCTCTCTCCTTGTTACTTTCCGATTCTCTCTCTCCCTCTGCGCCTTTCTCTCTCCCTCTCTTACTCTCTCAAGCACTGATGCTAAAAACGCCAAGATAAAAAACTCGCGCGCGCTCTCTCTCTCTCTCTCTTTTCACCTTTTTTTCTCACTCCACCACTCCCCCTCTCTTTTCTCTCCCCACTCTCCCTCCCCCCCTCACCTTCAAGTTCAAGATAGGCTCAGCTTCTCCATCTCGGCGATGTGCTCCTCGACCATCCTCAGCTCCGCCTCGACCGAGCTCAGCTTCTCGGCGTCGGCGGCCTGAACGTCCGCGGGCGTCTTCTCCAAATAGCTCGTTCCCTCGCGCTTCTTCCGCAGCGCCTCCCCCTTCGCGGTCGCGTCGGTGCGCTTGGCAGAGAGCTTGAGCAGCTCCTTCTTGGGGTCGAGGACGCCGGCCAGCTGCACGGCGACGGCCAGGGACTCGCCGACGACGGCGACGCCGCAACCCGCCGGGGCTGGAGGTAGGAAGGTCGAGTTCTCCAGCGGGGCCTCGACGTCGCACCCTTCCGAGGGGGCCAGCGCGGCGAGGTAGCTCGCGCCGGCGCCGCCGCTCCCGCAAAACGGCCCCGCCGCCGCGGCGTCGCGCGGGAGCACGTGCAGCCTGGGCTTGGCGCGCGTCGTCAGGCCGTATGAGCTGCGGAGCGCGCGCACCGCCTGGACGGCCGAGAGGACGGCGCCCATGTCGGCCTCGGCGGCGGCGTCCCTACCGCCGCCGCCGGCGACCGGCGTCGGGAACCGCGCGACCATGACGGAGCAAGGCGAGGAGGGCAAGCCGCCCTTGGGCAGCCGCTGCCAGAGCTCCTCGGTGACGAAGGGCATCAGCGGGTGCAGCATCCTGAGACCGGACTCGAGGCAGGCCCAGAGGGTCTGGCGGAAGGCCTCGGCGGTCCTCGCCCTCTCTTCGGCGCTGGCAGCATCCGCGTCCGCGTCGGCGCCGTCCCCCTCCGCTCCCTGCGCCTCCTTCCCCTTGGCCGCTGCCGCCACCGCGGGCTTGACCAGCTCGATGAACACGTCGCAGAGCTCGTACTGCCAGAAAGCGTACGCGGCGTTGACGACGGCGGAGAAGTCGTACCCTTCGAACCCGGCGTTGGAGGCCGCCGCGGCGGCGTCGAGCCTCGAAAGGATCCACCGGCACGCCAGCGGCAGCTCCTCTTCGCTTCCTCCACTCCTCCTCGCCTTGTCCCTCCTCGTCGAGGCCGGGACCGGCGAAAAACCATCGCCCAAGTTGAGCATCGCGAACCGGACTGCGTTCCACAGCTTGTTGCACCAGTGGCGGTAGGTGACCACGCGCTTGATGTCGAGGTTGATGTCGCGCGCCTGCGTCGTGTAAGAGACGAGCGCCATGCGAAGCGCGTCGGCGCCGCACTCCTCGATCCCTTCCGGGAAGTCCACCTTCTGGCCCTCTTTCGCCTTCGCTACCTCTTTCGCGTCCAGGTTGCCGCCCTCGAGCGTCGCGTGCAGATCCGCGAGCGAGATCCCGTCGATCACATGCAGAGGGTCGATGACGTTGCCGAGGCTCTTCGACATCTTTCGGCCGTGCGCGTCGCGGACCATGGTGTGCAGGTAGATCGTGGAGAAGGGGAGCTTGCCCGTGAGCTTCAGGCCCATCATGACCATGCGCGCGACCCAGAAGAAGAGGATGTCGTGGCCCGTCTCGAGCAGCGTGGTCGGGTAGAAGCGGGCGAGTTCGGCCTCGGATTCGGGCTTGGGCCAGCCGAAGACGGAGAAGGGGAAAATGCCGGAGGAGAACCACGTGTCGAGGACGTCGTCGTCCTGGCGCAGCGAGTAGCTCCGGCCCGGGTAGCGTGTCTCGGCCAAAGCACGGGCAGATGCCTCGTCGGGGGCGACGACCCACCGGTCGGTGGCCTCGGTCGGGGTCCCGGGGAGGCCGATGGGGGCCGGAGCAGCAGCAGCAGGAGCGTCGGCGTCGGCGTCGGCGGAAGCGGAAACGGCGGAAGCTCCCTCCTCCTTCCCTCCCTCTTCGTCGTCTGCGAACACCACGTAGAACGCGGGGATCCGGTGCCCCCACCATAACTGCCTCGACACGCACCAGTCCCTGATTCCGTCGAGCCAGCGATACCACGTCGCCGAGGCCTCGGCGGGAACGACCTGAAGCTCTCCGCTGCGGACGGCGTCGGCGGCGTCCTTGGCCATCCCAGCACAAGAGACCCACCACTGCGGTTTCAGCATCGGCTCCACGACGTCGCCGCTGCGGGAGCAGAGGCCCAGGCGCATCGCGTTGCCCTCTGTGCCCCTGAAGAGGCCCAGCTCTTTCAGCCAGTCGACAACTTTGACGCGGGCCTCGAAGCGCGGCATCCCGGCAAAGTGCCCGCCGGCTGCGTTGACGCAGCCATCGTCGTCAAAGACGCAGCGGAACTCGAGGCCGTGGCGCTTGCCCGTGGCGAAGTCATTGGGGTCGTGGGCCGGGGTGATCTTGACCGCTCCGGTCCCGAAGCCCATGTCGACGAGCTCGGCGTCGGCGATGATTGGGACGAGGCGGTTGTCGAGCGGGTGGCGGACGTGGGAGCCTGTTTTCGGTTTTTGAAGTTTATTTTCGTTTTCGAGGGGGGGGAAAATGAGACCTTTTCTCCCTGTTCTTCTCTTCTCCTATCCTCGTTCTCTCCAGAACCAAAAAACCTCTCTCTCTTACCGATCAAGTGCTTGTACCGCGGGTCCTCCGGGTGCACGGCCACCGCCGAGTCGCCCATCATCGTCTCCGGCCTCGTCGTCGCCACGACGATCTCGGTCATCTCCCCTTCCGTAACCTCTTTCCCTTCCTCCAACACAAGAGGGTAGGCAAACGAGGTGAGGACGCCGAACTCGACGGGCTGAGCGTATCCGGGGACCTTGAGCTTGTGGTACGCGGGGATGTCGATGTAGTCGACCTGTTGTGTTTTTGTTGAGTCGAAAAGGTCTCGAGGGAGGAAAGAAAAGAGGTGAGTTTTCCCCCTTCTTTTTTCTTCGCCGACGTTCTCTTTTCCTCTCTTCTCGCTCTCCTCCCCCCCCCCCCCGCCTCTCCTTTCTTTCGCTCTCTCTCTCTCTCTCTCTC
>Ga0315289_10007597_pt1 | contig 15769 bp, 14 predicted proteins | sample YL17G11_40_MG_FD_203452 | JGI IMG/M metagenome (GOLD analysis project Ga0315289, IMG submission 203452) | Sediment microbial communities from Yellowstone Lake, YNP, Wyoming, USA - YL17G11_40 | ecosystem: Environmental > Aquatic > Freshwater > Lake > Sediment | place: USA: Wyoming | collected... | reverse complement strand
CGTGACGACCGACGAGAGCGACATGCTCGTCGATGTGCTGGGCCTGGGGCAACTGCGGGTCCGCGACGTCATGACGCCGCGCGTCGAGATCGTCGGGTGCGACGTGGCCACGCCCACCCGCGTGGCACTGATCGTCTTTCGCCAGACCCGCCAGACCAAGATTCTCGCCTACGAGGGCAACATGGACAACGTTGTCGGCGTCGTGTACGCCAAGACGGTGTTCCTGAACCCCGACCGCCCGCTCTCGGAACTCTTGCGGCCGGTGTACCTCGTGCCGGAAACCAAGACGGTCGAGAGCCTGCTGAAAGACTTCCGCGCGCGGCGGATTCAGTTCGCGGCGGTGGTCGACGAGTACGGCGGGCTGGCGGGCCTGGTGACCCTCGAAGACTGCCTCGAAGAGATCGTGGGCGAGATCGAGGACGAGACCGACCGGCCGGCGGCCGAGCCCGTCCAGCGCATCAGCGACACCGAGTACCTGCTGGCCGGGAACTTCTCGGTCCGCAGTTGGGCGGATTTCTTCGACCTGGACCTTCCGGCGGCCGGCGGCCGGTACACCACCGTCGCCGGGTTCGTCACGTCGCTGCTGGGCCGCTTGCCGAAGGCGGGCGACGCCGCACGCTGGCGGAACCTGGAGTTCGTTGTCGAGGAGGTCCGGCACCGGCGCGTGACCCGTGTGCGGCTGCGCCTGGTGGGGGCGGGGGCCGCCGCACCGGCCAACAACAAAGTTTGATATGGCCAAGTTACCCGCCCCGCTTGTCGGGGCGCGTTGGGGCTGAAGCATGGGACCGCTGGCCGACATCCTGAGCCATTCCGGCCTGTACCTGGTGGCCTTGGCGGGGATGGCGATCTCGTTCCTGGCGAGTGCCGTCGAGACGGGCTCGTACCGCGCGAACCGGATCCGGCTGAGGCTGCGGGCCGACGCCGGCGACCGCCGCGCGACCGCCGTGCTGGCCCTCCTGCGGGACCTGCGCGGCCTGATCGTGACGATCCTGGTGACGAACAACGTGGCCAACTTCATCGTGACGGCTGCGCTGACGACGGTGGTGGCCCAGGCGGCCGTCACGCGCAGCGACCTCTTTGTGGAACTGGTCTCGACGGCCATCGCCGCGCCGTTGCTCTTCGTGTTCTGCGAACTGTTGCCGAAGAACATCTTCGCGTTCAACCCCGAGGACCGCCTGTGCCGCCTGGCCGCCGCAACGCGCGCCGCTTACCGGGCGTTGTCATACATCGGCCTCGTGCCGGCCTTGAAGGGTCTCACGACGCTGATCCTGCGCCTGGCGCGGACGACAGCCGCCGGAGGGGCCGACCCGTTCAACCCGCGCCAGCGGCTGAGGGCGCTGGTGCAGGAGAGCGCCGCCGACGGCATCATCAGCGGGTATCAGAGCGAACTGGTCGAGAAGGTGCTGGCGCTGCGCGAGCAGCCCGTCCGCAAGGTAATGATACCGCTGGCCCAGGCGGTTTCGGTGCCGGTTCACATCGGCCGCGACGATTTCCTGGCCCTTGCTCGCCGGCACGCGTACACGCGGCTGCCGGTCTACGAAGGGGCCAGGGAGAGCATCGTCGGCATCGTGCGGACCGACGACGTGCTGGCCGCCGAGGGCGGGCCCCTCGACCTGTCGGCGGTCATGGTCCGCAACGTGCTCTCGGTGCCCGGCGACCTTGCGGTCAGCCAGGCGATGTTCCGCATGCAGAGGGCCCGGGCGGCCATGGCCATCGTCCGCGACGCCAGGGACCGGGCCGTGGGCATCATCACCGTCAAGGACCTGGTCGAAGAGATCGTGGGCGAACTGGGTGCCTGGTAGACGCGAAAGTGGTCAAGTTATCTCGGCCTCTGGCCGATAGGGATAGTTGGCATGCCCCGACTGTGCTGTGAGGGTCATGCCGGGGGCCGGGCTGCGCACCCGGCTGGCGGCCCTTAGTTCCCTCGGTCTCGCCCCGGAAAAAGGCGATGTCCGGCGTGGGTAAAGGCGTCCAGAACCACCGCACACTGTTCGAGGTTTGCGTCGCCGTTCTCCTGGTGGTGGTCCTGATTGCACTGATTGCCCCCCACGTGGGCCGTGCGTCCGACGATGCCCGCTCGGTGGCGATCCTGGCCAACCTCCAGACCATCCGGTCGCGCCTCCAAGTCTACAGGATCCAGCACCAGGATCGGTGGCCCGGCAAGGATTTCGTCCTCCAGATGACCTCGCCCACGAGCATCGACGGCGAGGTTGCCGATGTGCCTTCGGCGGAGTGCTGTCTCGGGCCGTACCTCCGGAGCATTCCCGAAAACCCATACTCGGGGTCCGACCGGGTCCGCGTCGTGAACAGTCCCCGCTCGGACTTCCTGCCGCCGCAGCAGGATGCCGGGTGGTGGTACAACATGGCCACGGGCGAGTTCCGCGCCGACCTGACCGACCTGCACCGGCTCGAAAACGGCATGGTGCTCACCAGCCTTTGACGGTGTGAACCGGCAGCGGGCGGCAGGACGGCAAAGGCCAAGACACCGGGCGTCCGAGGTTTCTGTGCCCGATATGCCGTGACGGCGAATCCCTGACCCTGGATGCTGGTTGTTGCACGCAGTGTGCCTCCCGTGTTTTTCCTGATCGCCAACCCTTGTCCGCCGCGGTTGTTCGATGCCTGTTCCCGCTTTCCTGCTGGCGCCTTTTTGCTTTGTCGCTGTTGGGCAGCGGCCTATAATCCCGTCGCGTCTTCACGAGGAGACGGTTCGATGGGCGCGCCAGTGGTGTCGTGGCTCGTGGGTGCTCTCTTGCTGGCCGGGGCGGGGGCCGGAGCGCAGCCCGCGTCCGCGCCCGCACCGGCAGGCGCGCGAGCGCCCGCCGCAGAGACAGCACCGGCGCTCACGCCGCCGGGCGCCATCCCGGAACCTCCCGACGAAATGCGGACGCTGCACCTGACGGACCTCCAGCGCCGCATCCTGGACCAGATTTTCACGCGGCACGTGTTCGAGACCCCCGCGCCTCCCGGCCCCACGGCGACCTTCGGTGTCAAGGTCGACCCGCTTCTGCCCGTGGGGGTCTACCGCATGGGCCCCCAGGGCGATCTGCCCGTCCAACTGAGCGTCACGGTGCGGTCTGAGGAGTCTCGCTCCGCCGTTCGGCTGACGTACCTGGCCCAGGATTTCTACGGCCGCAAGGTCGCGGGCGGCGACTTGCCGCCTGTCTTCCCCGACAGATTCGGCGTAGCCATGGCCGACCTTCCTCTGAAGAACCTCACGGCCGCCGGCTACTACCATGTCCTGGTCACGGCCACGTCGGACGAGGCCACCGCGAAAGGCGCGTGCGGCATCGCCATCGTTCAGGCGGCAGAGGCGGCCGGCCCCGACGCCAAGAGCCAGTTCGGCCTCTCGGCGCCGCCCGGCAACCTGCCGCAGGGCCTGCCCGACGCTGCCCAACGCCTCGGCGCCAGGTACCTGGCGGTCGACTGGAGCGATGCGGCGGCGCTCGAGAGCGTGCGTGCGGCCGGCTTGATCGCCACGCCTGTCCTGCGATTCGACTTCTCGCAGAAAGACTTCGACCCGGGCGTCCTCGCGGCGACGGCGGCCGAGGCCATCCAGGCCAACGCCGAGGGCCTCCGCGACTGGAACATCGGCCGCCGCCCCGTCTTCCCCAACATCGAGGCCGAGGCGGTGACCTCGTACCGCCGGGCGGTCGCGGGCATCGCCGAGGCGGTCCGGCGGGCCAAGTCGCCCGTCACGCTCTGGGTCACCGCGCCGCCCGACATCCTGGCCGACCTCCTGACCGAAGGGCCGGTGCTGGCGGGCGTCGACGGCGTCGCCCTGTGCGTCGACGGCGATGCGGGGTCGCCGAACCTCCGCAGCGGCGCGTTTCGCCGGTCGCTCGATTACGGCCTTCAGGTGGCGCGGCGGATGGGCGTCAGGCGAGTCGTGCTTGCCGAGACGGGCGAGGACCCCGCTGCCGCTTCGCCGCAGCAGCAGGCGTGGAAGTTGGTGACCAGGCACGTCCTGGCCCTGGCGACCGGGGCGGAGCGGGTCTACGTCTCTTACGGTTGCGGGGCGCCCATGCCGGTGGCGCCGGCCGCCGCCTACGCCGCCATGACGCACCTTTTGGATGGGGCCGCGTACCAGGGCTCGCCCTGGGAAGATGTGCCCCTGGTCGAGGCGCACCTCTTTGCCGCCGCCGACCGCCGCGTGGCCGTCGTGTGGTCGTGGGCCGGAGAGGATCCGGCCGGCCCTGACCGCGGCGCCCTGGTCTTTGACCGTGGGGCGGGCCTCGATGCGCTCGACGTCATGGGGCACGCGGTCGGCATCTGGAAGGGCGAGCGGCTCATCGTGCCCCTCGGCGAGGCGCCCGTGTACCTGGTGTCGAGCGACCTGGCAATCAACGACCTGCGCGACCGCCTGCGGGGGGCGAGGATCATGGGCGTCGCCCCGGCCGCCGTCCACATCGAGAGCATCGTCCGCGGCGAGATGCCCGGCAAGATCGACGTCACCGTACTCGTGCAAAGTCTGCGTCCGTACAAGATGGACGGCATGGCGGGCCTTCTGGCGCCCGAGGGGTGGAAGGCGCGGCAGGCCAAGCAGCGGTTCAGCCTGGAGGCCGGCCAGGGAAAGGAAGTGACCTTCGAGTGCGACGTTCCGCCCGACGCCGTCCGCGGCGCGGGGCCGTACACGATCGAGGCCGTCCTCTCGCTGAACGAGGAGTACTTCCGGCACAAGCAGGATACCTGCGTGGCCCAGACGCCGGAGCGCACGATCGAGGTCGGTTACGGCCTCGGGGCGTGGCAGGGGATAGCGCCGATCGTTCTCGAGAACGCCGCCGGCGACGTGCGGGCCGAAATCCGCACCGCCTGGGACGCGAAGTGCTTCTACTTCTCGGCGGCCGTGCGGCGACCGCGGACGACGTACAAGGGCGGCCAGTTTGCGTTCGACGGCGACGCGGTTCAACTCGGCTGGGGCCTCGCGCCGCGAGCCGACGACGATTTCGGACACAAGGCCCGGGACCTGGCCCTGCCGGCCGGGGCGTTCCGCGACACCGACCACCTCATGGCCATCGCCTTCACCAAGGACGGGCCACAAGTGGTCCGCCTTCGCGGGCCGCGCGTCGCGCTGCGGGCCCACTGGCCCGGAAACCAGGACTCCTGGTACGGCCCGGTCGAGGGGGCGACGGGTGCGATCGCCCGCGACGAGGCGGCGGGGCGCACCATCTACGAGGCGGCGATACCGCTGAAGGCCCTCGCGCCGCTCACGGGGCAGCGCGGCCGCCTGTTCCGGTTCGGGTTCCGCATCGGCGACGCGGGCAACCCGCCCCTGGAGTGGGCCGGCGCCGCCGGCGTGCCCGACTACCTGGCCAACCCGTGCAGTTTCCTGCCCGCCTCCTTCTCCGAAGGCCTGCCGTGCCAGACGTGGTGGGGGATGATCGGCCCGGTGCGAAAAGGAAATGATAAATGATGCATGTTAGATGCCAAATGAACGGGACCTCGACCTCGCCGTTCCTGGCATTTGGCATTTGACACTACAGCGCCACATAGCGCGGCGGGTCTCCTGACCCGCCGCGCGCATGCGTTTTCTGGCCGCCGCAGGGCACCTCCTGCGCGGTGGGTCGGGAGACCCACCGCGCACGGCGTCAAGTGGCGCTGTAGTATTGGCACTCAGTATTTTCGCGTGGGTGCTCCAGGGCGTGAACGAATCTGGAGGATAGGGGACATGCGTCTTGTCCGGTTCCTTGTGCACGGCGACGTGCGCTTTGGCGTTCTGGAAGGCGACCGCGTCCGCGAACTCCTGCGGCCGTACTTCGAGGGGCTCGCGCCGATGAAGACCACGTGGCCGCTGGCCGACGTGCAACTGCTGGCGCCGGCGCGGCCGTCGAAGATGCTCTGCATCGGCCTCAATTACCGCGACCATGCCCGCGAGATGCAGAAAGCCGTGCCCGAAGAGCCCGTCATCTTCATGAAGCCGGCCACGGCCCTCGCCGGGCCGGGCCGGCCGATCGTGTATCCGAAGATGGCGTCGCGGCTGGACCACGAGGCGGAACTTGCCATCGTCATCGGCCGGCGGTGCCGCAGCGTCGCCCTCGAAGATGCGGGCCGCGCCATACTCGGCTACTCGTGTTTCAACGACGTGACGGCCCGCGACCTCCAGGCGAAGGACGGCCAGTGGACCCGCGCTAAAGGTTTCGACTCCTTCGGCGTAGTCGGCCCCTGGATCGAGACCGGGCCCGGCGACCCCGACCGCCTGGCCGTGACCTGCCGCCTGAACGGCGAGGTGCGCCAGAGTTCAAACACCGAGCAGTGCGTGTTTAACTGTCAATATCTCGTGTCCTGGATCAGCCGCATCATGACCCTGGAACCCGGCGACGTGATCGCCACCGGCACCCCCGCCGGCATCGGGCCGATGATGCCCGGCGACACCGTCGAGGTCGAGGTCGAGGGCATCGGCATCTTGCGCAATCCCATCATCGCCGAACCCGACGGCGGCTCCCCGCCGGCGGCGATCCTGTGATCGCGTTTCTGCCGCCAAGCCCAATTGCCTGGTGGCCTTCCCGCGCCGCATGCTCTGTCATTCCGAGCGAGCGCAGCGAGTCGAGGAATCTCGCCGTGGCCTTTCGGTGTGTGCGCGGAGACAGGCCTATGGATGTTGCCCAACCCTATGGGGGACTCTCGAAGGCCTTCGTGATGACCGGCTTGGCGTGCTCGAGTTGCTCGAGATTGCCTATTCTCATTACGAGGTGCCTCGTCCGGTCAGGAGACTCAAACGGGAACTGGTGCTGGGTCTGGTCATAGGGAATATCAAAAAGATGGACTCGAACCCATTGCTTCTTCACGGCACCCCAAAAAACGGTGCGCCTTGTGCCGCATGAGAAGGCGAAATACCCTTTGAGAGCCCTTAGTTTCACCTTCTCGGGATTGATCGCCAAACAGTAACTCTTCAGGGCTCTATAGACATCCACAATGCCTTCGGGCTTGCCCTGAAGCAGTTTGGCCTCCGCGTCGCCAGGTGGCGTAGGAGGTGGCTGAGGCCCGTGGGGAGCGCCCCAAAACCTCATGACGCTTTCCCTCACCTTGGCGATGCTCATTGTTGTGTCGCCGAGGTTCTTCCTGACGAGGTTGAGGAACTGCCTCGGCGGCTCCCGCATGATAGCCTCTACGGCCTTTCGTATCTTGTTGTCCGCAAAGGTGCGTTCGAGGGAGCCATTGGCTACCTCTTCGCGGGACAAGGTGTAGAGGCTCTTCGCCAACGCCTCAAGAGAAGGGCCTTCACTCTCAAGTGGCACCTCAAACATCAACTTCTCCGGCGCTGGGCACTTCTCAAGGCTGCAGTAGACTTGCCACTTAGCGCCGTTGGTCAGGATGCACCACGGTATCCCGGCGTTCGCCGCGTATGCTACCACTTGGGTCACTGCCTTGATGTCTGAGAGGGAATCGCCCAGAGGTTTCGCTTCCACGAGGATCGTTGGCTTGCCCTCGACCAACAAGGCGTAGTCCGCTGACTTGCCGTCTACCGTGGCGTACTCCAGGTGCACCTTAGTGGGGTCTCGCACATCCCACCCCAAGGCCACAAGAATGGGGTCGATAACAACAACTCGGGTGCCCGCTTCGTTAAGGTTATGCCCGCGCAGATCCGGCAGTTTGGCGCGGAGGCTCTCGACCGCTTGAAGCAATGTCTGCATTTGACCCTTATCCTCCACAGTTGAGTCGAAGGGGCACTCGAACTTGGCGATCCTAACATATCACGTGACAAGGGGATGTCAAGCCTCGGGGATTGACTCGCACACCACGAACGCCCACGGCGAGATTCCTCGACTCGCTGCGCTTGCTCGGAATGACAAGTCGCACGGCCGGCGCGGGCAGTTCAACCGGCGGGCGGCGTGAGCCAGCCTTTTGGTCTTGTCGCCCGCGGCGGGGCGGCGTATGATCTCCGCCTTCCGAGGAGGGCTTCATGCGACGACAGGCACAGGTGCGGCGTTACCTGACGGCGTTCGACACGGCCCGGCTTCCGCAGGTCTTCACCGACGTGGTGATCCTGGGCAGCGGGGTGGCGGCGCTTCGGGCGGCGCTCGAGGTGGCCCCGCGGCTGCAGGTCACGCTGCTGACGAAGAGCCGCCTGACCGAGTCGAACAGTTTCTACGCGCAGGGGGGGATTGCGGCGGCCATCGCGCCGCCCGACACCGTCGAGAGCCACACGGCCGACACGCTGGCCACGGGCTGCGGCCTGTGCGACGGGGCGGTCGTGCGGCAAGTCGTCACGGCGGCGCCCGACTGCGTCGGCGAACTCATCGACTGGGGCGCCAACTTCGACAAGGCCGAGGGCCGCATCAGCGTCGGCCGCGAGGGCGGCCATTCCGCCCCGCGCATCCTGCACGCCCGCGGCGACGAGACCGGCAAGGAAATCACCTCGACCCTTCTTGAGCGCGTAGCCGATTGCGAGGCCATCGACGTCCGCGAGCAGACCTTTGCCATCGACCTCCTGACGGCCGACAGCACGGTTGTGGGCGTCCTGGCCTGGCACGCCACGCACGGCATGTTCGTCATACGCGCCCGGCGCACGATCCTGGCGACCGGCGGCCTGGGCCGCATCTACCGCGAGACCACCAACCCCGAGGTGGCCACGGGCGACGGCCTGGCCATGGCATTCCGGGCGGGGGCGGCGCTGGCCGACATGGAGTTCGTGCAGTTCCATCCCACCACGCTCTACATCGCCGGGGCCAGCCGCCATCTGGTATCCGAGACGGTGCGCGGCGAGGGCGGGCGACTGGTCGACAAGGCTGGCCGGCCGTTCATGGCCGAGTACCATCCGATGGGCGACCTGGCGCCGCGCGACGTCGTCAGCCGGGCCATCATCGCCCAGATGCGCAAGACCGGTGCCACACACGTGTACCTGGACCTGACGGGTTTCGGCCGCGACGTGCGGAAGCGGTTCCCGGGCATCGCGAAGGCCTGCGCCCAGTTCGACATCGACATCGCGCGCGATAAAATTCCGGTGCGCCCCAGCGCCCACTACATGATCGGCGGCGCGAAGGTCGACCGGGTCGGACGCACCAGTCTTGCCCGTCTGTACGCCTGCGGCGAGGTGTCGTCGACCGGCCTGCACGGCGCCAACCGCCTGGGCTCGAACAGCCTGCTGGAGGGCCTGGTCTACGGCCTGGAGGCCGGCCGGCACATCGCCGAAGAAATCTCGGCGTCGGCCGGCGGCGACCCGGCCGAGCGCGACGCCCCCGAGCGCATCCACAGCGACATCACGCACTCGACGCGCGGCCAGTTGCACGTGCCCGACGTCCGCGACAGCCTGCGGTCGCTGATGTGGAGGAACGTCGGCATCGTCCGCACGCGCGACGACCTGGCCGAAGCCGACGCCCTCATCGAGTTCTGGCAGAGTTACGTCCTCGACAAGGTCTTCGACCAGCCGGCCGGGTGGGAACTCCAGAACATGCTGGCCCTCGGCCGCCTGATCGCCCACGCCGCCTTCCTGCGGACCGAGACGCGCGGCGTGCATTACCGCTCTGACTACCCGGAGCGCGACGACCCGCAGTGGCAGAAGCACATACTCATGGCGCGCGACAGAGACCCGTGGACGGAGTGAAGACATTTTCGATTTTCGATTTTGGATTTTCGATTTCAGCAGCCACGGCAGCGCTGCGGCAATTTAGCCGCCCCGCTTGCCGGGGCGCGCAGTTGGCCCTTCAACCGAGCATAGCATAGCCCGAGCGCCTTCATGCCCGACGAGATCGAAGCCAAGGTGAAGATCGCCGACGCCGACGCCTTCCGGCGCCGGATGGCGGCGCGCGGCCTGGCTGACGAAGGCACCGTCCTGGAGATCAACCGTCTTTTCGACACGCCCGCCGGGTCGCTTGGCGCGGCAGGCTCGGCGCTGCGGCTGCGCGAGGAGCGCGACCCGGCCGACGGGCGGGTCCTTCGCACCACGCTCACCTTCAAGGGGGCGGTCGTGGCCAGTGCGGTCAAGCGCCGGCCTGAGGTCGAACTGGCGGTCGAGGCTGCCGGGCCGATGGCCGATGTACTTGGCCGCCTGGGCCTGGTGCCGGCGTTCTACTATGAGAAACGCCGCACGACGTGGCACGTCGGCCCGTGTGCGGTCGTGCTCGACGAGGTGCCGCACCTGGGCTGGTTTGCCGAGGTCGAGGGGCCGACCGAGGCGGAAGTCCTGGCGGTGCTGGCCCACGTGGACCCCGGAGGCGAGCCGACGATCCGAAAGTCCTACCGCGGCCTGCTGGCGGCATACCTGACCTCGCGCGGCATGGACCCGACGCGCGCGGAGTTCCAGGAGCGCCAGACGCAGGGACGCAGCGACGCAGGCAACGGCCAGCGGCAGGCCTGAGGCCTCAGGGATCGTTCTCTTACTCCGGCCTGCGGCCTGCCCTCTTACTTCTTCCTGAAGAGCCTCCAGAATTGCCACCACTTGCGGCCGACGCGCTCCTTGGCGCGGTCGCGCACCGCCTTCTCGAACTCCTTCTGTTCGAGCGAATCGGCTTTGCGCAGGCGCTCCATGGCCGGAATGCGATCTAGCATCGCCTGGATCGTCGCCCGCCGGAAGAGGTCGGCCTTCTTCTCGGCCTTCCGGCGACTGGCGTCGGACCAGAGGGCGCCGCCGGGCACTTGCTCGTCGCCGGGGCCGTAGAACTTGACCGCCTCCTCCAGGCACTGCCGCGCGTCGAGCAGCGATTGCGCCTTCTCGGTTGGTTTCTCGAGCCGGTCTATCCGGCCGAGGTAGAACTGGGCGAGGTCCAGCCACTCGGCCACGTCGATCGCCCGCGACGGTTCGGCCGTGGGGTTGACCTGCCGGATGGGGTCCTTCGGCCCGCCATGAGCGTCGAGTTGGAAGTGGAAGGTGCGCTGCGTCTTGCACTTGAAGCAGCGGGCGGTCACGTGGTGAACGACCCGGCCTGCGGTTTCCTCGACCTGCTGGGCGCTCGAAAGCCAGGGGCCGCTGCACGCGCAGGGGTGCACCATCATGTAGAAATACTCTTCCTGCACGCCGTGGACGTGGACGATCTCGTCGGAGGCCGCCGGCAAGCCGATCTCCCTTCGGTGTCTCTCGCAACCTCCGCGCGGCATCGGGCGGGCGGTCTACTTGCAGTCGGCTCGCCAGGCGCAGCGTTCCTGGCCGCACGCGGCGCTCTGGCCCCGGTTGAAGCAGTCGCGGTTGCCTTCGGCCTTCTGAATCGAGCGGATGAGGTCTGTCCTGGACTTGCCGATCGGGTTGATGCCTATCTTCCTGGCACGGCCCTGGGCTTCTGAGTACTTCATCGCGGGTCCTCCTCGAAAGTTCTCCCTGGGTCGGCGGGCGACGGCTCGGAAGCACGGCCGAAGCCCGGCGAGACCTGCGGCTGAAAGGTCCCGGGCGCGACGCGCTCCACCTGCTCAATGTGCTGTCGGTCCTGTCGGCGGCCGGGCCGACAGGTGGCCCGTTATTTCTCGGGCGCAGGGGCCGCCGGTGCCGCAGGGGCCGCAGGCGCCGGAGCCGGCGCGGCCGGGGCCGCAGGCGCCGGAGCTGGCGCGGCCGGGGCCGCAGGCGCCGGAGTCGGCGCAGCCGGCGCGGTCGGCGTTGCGGGGGCCGCCGGGGCGGCGGGCGTTTCCGCCGGAGCCGCAGGCGCTGCCGGGGTGGCCGGGGCCGCGGTGGCGGCGGGGGTTTCGGTTCCTGGGGCAGGGGCGGCGGGAGTAGTCGCGGGGGCTGCGGGTGCCGCCGGGGTCTCGGTTCCCGTGGCCGGCGCTGCCGGCGTAGTGGCCGGTGCTGCCGGCGTAGTGGCCGGTGCTGCCGGCGTAGTGGCCGGCGCTGCCGGCGTGGTGCCAGGCGCGGCCGGGGCCGGAGGCGTTTCACTCGGCTTCACCTGCTCGACCTGCGGCAGGAGTTGGCGCGCCCGCTGGAACTTATTGGCCGAGGTCTGCTGCGGCTGCTCGGTGGTGCTCTGGCATCCGATGAGCACGGCGCCGGCAACGGCCAGGACCGCGGTCACGACTAGAATGGATGTCCGGCTGGGCATTGGGGCTCCCTTTCCTCGGTTATCCGTTGCCTCAGTGTGACCCACCGGGGTTGGTTTTTCAACCGAAATCCGGCGTGGTTCACAAGCCCCACGCACCGCGTGGGGATGAACCGGGTTGAGGCATCCCCCGGCGGTGCCGGGGGCTTACTGGGTGCTCATCCCCGGCGGCGGTGAACCATGCCGAAATCCGGCGTGGGCCGTAACCGCTTCAGTTACGGGCTGGGTGGCACGGCCACCCGGTGTTGGGTGACCGTGCGTGGCACTGGGAATGCACGGTCACGCAAAGGCGCGTGGCCGTGCCACCCGCGGGCGAAGCACCCGCCGCCTGACACTCACCGCCCGAGTTGGGTCTTGACGAACGGCATCAGGCCGCCGGCTGCGATGATGGCCTGGATTTCCGCGGTGAAAGGCGAGAAGGTGAAGGTGCGGCCCGTGGTGAGGTTCGCCAGGCGTCCCGTCGCGAGGTCGATCTCGAGTTCGTGGCCGGCGGCGGCATCGGCGACCGCCTCGGGGCAGGTGACGATCGGCAGGCCGATGTTGATGGCGTTGCGGAAGAAGATGCGGGCGAAACTCCTCGCGACCACGCACGCCACGCCCGCCGCCTTGATGGCGATGGGGGCGTGCTCGCGGCTGGAGCCGCAACCGAAGTTCTCCCCCGCCACGATGATGTCGCCCGGCCGGACCTCGGCCGCAAACTGGGGGTCGGTGTCTTCCATGCAGTGTTTCGCAAGGAACGCCGGGTCGATGCTGTTCAAGTACCTGGCCGGGATGATCTCGTCGGTGTTGACGTTGTCGCCGAAAACGTGCACTTTGCCGCGCATGGCTTCACCTCCGGCGACATTTCTACCACGGGGGATTGCGGCCGGCAATAGGCAGGACGCCGGTTCAGACGCCGGCCTGGGCGGGCGCGATCCGGCGGCTGGCGATCCCCGCTCCTACCGCGCCGAGCACTCCAGGCCCTCGCCGTCGAAGATCACGTTGATGCTCGCTCGCATGTGGCGCTGGTCGCGCACGAAGTCGAGGTAGTGCTTGAGCCGTTCGGCGGCATTGACGCTGTTGTGGGCCAGAACGACGGCGCCCGGCGGCATCCGGTCATAGCCTGCCCGGAGGATGTCGAGGTAGATGCCTTTGCCGCGCGCGGCATCGCCGTCGGCGTCGAGGTACAGAAGGTCAATCGGGTCCCTGAAGTCGCGGACCACGTCGACGGCGTCGGCCGCCACGACACGGGCCACGCCGGTCAGGTCGAGGCGGCGGACGTTGCGCTCGGCCCGCGCGGCCTCGTCGGGCAGGATTTCGACGCCGACGAGGTTCCTGGCCGTGTAACACGCGCCAGGGCCGACCGCCGCGCCGGCGCTGGAGATGAATGTGTTGCCGCAGAAAACGCCTGCGGCAATCATGTTCGCTGGCTGCACGATGGCATTGATGGCATAGAGGAGCCGCTGCATGCGGGGCGTGATGGCCGTCCAGGGGATCTCGAAGAGGTCGCGCACGGCCCCCCGGTGGGCCAGCATCTTCGCGCGGTCGTACCGCGTGTGGGGGATGACGCCCGCTTCGCGCAGGGCCGCCAAGGCGCCATCGACAACGGCGATCTCCTTTTCGATGGGTTCGAGCACCTCGTGCGGCCGGCCGTAGTCCATCCGGTACTGGGCCCAGTCGTCGGTCTGATAAGTGCGTGTCATCGCCGCCTTTCCTTCCGGCGGGGGTCTTACCGCGCCGGGCGAAGGCCTGCCAATGAAATGCGGTAGCAGCCGAAAACGGGGCGTCCTGCGGTTTTTTCAGTTTGAGCCGGGCCGGGATTCCCAGCCACCTCTGGGCCGGGCCCGCCGCTTTTGGCCTTGATTTGCCCTTCTCGCCCGGCTACCGTCTTGGCGCCCCCGTAGAAGGGCGGGAGAGAGCATCATGGCGAGGTCCCTCATAGTGGCCTTGAGCATTCTCGCGGCCGGCGCCGTGGCATGGGCGGCGGCCGAACCTGCCGCCAAGGACGCCGACATGAAGACCGCCCAACTGCGCCTCAACCTGCGGAGCCAGAGACTCGCCCGGAACGCCGAAGGCTACAACGTCTGGCAGGCCGAAACCGCGGGCCAGACGCTGGCCGCGAACGAGACCGCCCTCGTCCTCTGCGACGTCTGGGACAAGCACTGGTCGCGCGGGGCCAACGAGCGATTGGCCAGGCTGCTGCCGCGCATGAACGAAGTCGTCAAGACCTTGCGAGGGCAGGGCGTCGTCATCGTCCATGCCCCGTCGGATACGATGAAGTTCTACGAAGGTACGCCGGGGCGGCAGCGCGTCTTGGAGGCGCCGAAGGTCGCCCCGCCGGCCGACCTGCCGCACGCCGATCCGCCGCAGCCTATCGACGCCTCCGACGGCGGGTCCGACACCGCCGACCCGGGCGGGTCCCCCTGGCGGAGCGAGCACCCCGCCATCGATATCGACCAGACGCGCGACGCCGTCTCCGACAGCGGCCGCGACCTCTTGAACCTCTACCGCCAGCGCGGCATCAAGAACATCCTGATTATGGGAGTGCATACGAACATGTGCGTCCTGGGCCGCTCGTTCGCCATCAAGCAGATGGTGCGGTGGGGGTTCAACGTGGTCCTCATTCGCGACCTCACCGACACGATGTACAACCCGGCCCGGCCGCCGTACGTGCCCCACGACGAAGGCACGCGCCTCGTGGTGGAGTACATCGAGAAGTTCTGGTGCCCGACCGTCTTGAGCGATGATCTGCTGAAGGCCGCCGCGAAGTGAGCCAGCCCCTCGATGCCATGGAGCCTGTGGACCTGACCTACCAGGCCGCCGACGGCACGGACCTGCCGCTGCGGGTGTGGATGCCTGGGCCGAGGGGCACAGGATGCCCGCGCAGCGGCGGCGCGGGCATGCCGACCGGCCCCGCGCGTCCGCGCGCGGCCGTGGTGTACCTGCACGGCATCCAGAGCCACAGCGGCTGGTACGAGGGGTCGAGCCGGCGCCTGGCGTCGGCGGGCGTGGCGGTGTACCAGGTTGAGCGTCGCGGGAGCGGCGGCGACTCGGCCCACGAGCGCGGCCACGTGGACCGGGCCGAGACGTGGCTCGACGACGTGGCGGCGGCAGGGGAACTCGCGCGCCGCCAGACGGGCCTCGCGGCCGTCCACCTGATGGGCGTCTCGTGGGGCGGCAAACTCGCCCTCGCCTGCGCGGCCCGGCGGCCGGACCTTTGCCGGAGCCTCATCCTTTCGGCCCCCGGCATCTTCCCGCAGGTCGACGTGGCCCTCGCGACCAAGGTCCGCGTGGCCAAGGCCCTGGCGGCAGGCGATGACCTGCGGCGGTTCCGCATACCGCTCGATGACCCTAACATCTTCACGGCGAACCCGGAGCGGATTCGCTACATCGCCCAGGACCCGCTGAGTCTGCGCGACGTGACCGCCAGGTTCCTCTTCGAGAGCCGGCGCCTGGACGCGATGATCCGCGACGCGGCCAGCGGCGTAAAGGTGCCTACGCTCCTGGCCCTTGCGGAGCACGACTCGATCATCGACAATGAGCCGACGCGGCGGCTGGTCCTCTCGATGGCCGTCCGACGGCGGATCATCGTGTACCCGGCCGCGCACCATACGCTGGAGTTCGAGACGGCCCCGGCGGCATACTTCAACGACCTCCTGGCCTGGATCGAGGAAATCGAAGCGAGCAGTGGTTAGCAGCCGTCTCCGGTACGGTATGTGTTTGGCGTTGTCATTCCGAGCGAGCGCAGCGAGTCGAGGAATCTCGCTGTGGTCGTTGCCGTTCGCACATTCGCACGGCGAGACCCCTCGACTCGCTGCGCTCGCTCGGGGTGACAGCAT
>Ga0315289_10007596_pt1 | contig 15769 bp, 11 predicted proteins | sample YL17G11_40_MG_FD_203452 | JGI IMG/M metagenome (GOLD analysis project Ga0315289, IMG submission 203452) | Sediment microbial communities from Yellowstone Lake, YNP, Wyoming, USA - YL17G11_40 | ecosystem: Environmental > Aquatic > Freshwater > Lake > Sediment | place: USA: Wyoming | collected... | reverse complement strand
CCATCCGATTTCCTGAGAAATCTCTAGCATAGATCGATAGGGTGACGGAGAACGCCGTGCTGTAATCGAGAGAGGTAAATGGCGTGAAGACGCAGCTCGTCGCTTCGGGATTCCATGAGAAGTATCCATTGACGTTCGAGACGCCTTTCTTCAGAGCGAACGATGTCTCTACGGAGGTCTTGTTCATCTTCTCGCTGAATGTGAGTACTATGTTCTGGGTCACTTCGACTCCAGAGGCTCCAGCAGTCGGGACCGTCGAGGTCACCGTCGGCGGTGTCATATCGGCCGGATTCACCTGGGTGGTGAAAGCGCTCGTGAAGATCGCCTGTAGATTATTGCCGAAGATGTCCTCTGCCTGAGTGTCAATGGTGATCGTGTACGCTTTCGACGACATGAGTTCGCTGGAGGGTACAAAGATCAACGTCGTGTTCTTGTCCATCCATACCGTCGAACCGGTCACGGTGCCATCAGACGAGGAAAGGTGGAACGAGGCCGATGTGACGCCTGGGTTCATCCACTCGCTGAAGGTCACGACTATCGTCGGGTGCGTTGATACACCAACTGCACCATTTGATGGGTACACGGCCGTGACTGTAGGTGATACAGTATCATTGGTGTCCTTCGATGTGAATTCGAAATAGTAAAATGACGCGATGGAATTCCCAGCGACATCTTTGGCCGAAGTGCTTATGTTGACATAGTAACGTGTACTATACGCTAGCACGCTGGCTGGCGTGAATACGAGGACAGTGTCCTGAGATCTCCACGAAAACGTTCCGGCGACTCTCAGGCCGTTGCCCTCCATTGTAAATGCTGATTCGGCGGAGATCTTGTCCATCTTCTCGGTGAACGTCAGAGTAATGTTCTGGGTCACCTCGACATTCGTTGCCTTATCTGATGGGGCCGTCGAGCTGATGGAAGGAGGGGTCGTGTCCCCTCCTGTTCCCTCCTGGACCAGAACGCTATCGGACGATCCATAAGCACGGGTGAATGTTATGAAACCCTGGCTGTCGGCGGTCTCGCTGTAGACGAAAACGGAATTGACGTATACTTCGTAGGTCTTGCCGACGATCAGCCCGCCGATCGATATGGTCGTGGTCCCGCCTGTGGCGCCGATTCTCAGTCCTGCGGAGCTCGAGTCTAAATTGAGCAGTTCCACTGTGGCTGTGCCGACTCCCGTGTGCACGACCTTGAGATCGTTTCTTTTTATGACTTTACCTGTCTTTTCCGCCAGTATCTTTCCGTGGAACGTTCCCTTCCCATCGGCACCGAAGGTCATCGGCGCCACCGTCTGGACATTGGAGCCGTTCACATAGTAGTAGGAAGAAGGTATGACGAAGTCGAAGGTGTTCGCGCTGGCGTTCAGATTCGTGATCGTGTAGTCGTCGTAAGGCGAAGTGAAGGAAATGGTTGGAGACCCTGTCCCATTGGTGACGATCATTCTTGCGGATGTGGTCAGAGCTGACCCCTCTGAGGTAAGATCCAATGTCCCGACATCTATCCTGACATTGTTGTTCCGCGTGCAGCCCATCGCTTTGAACATCTCTTCTGCCATTTTGAGGTTCTTGAGCTGGCTTGCATATGAAGAATAGGAATAGAGGTCTATGTGGAATTCGTAGCGGGCGGATCCAAACAGCGCGCTATATGCGCTGTTCTGATCCTGCCATCTCGTGGCGTCGGTCGAATAGTATTGATAGACTAGGATCTGAGGTCTGTATTGCGAGGGTATGTTGTTGACGAAATTCATTAGGGATATCGTCCCGCCTTTCAGGTTATTGCCATATATGCTCGTGGGCTCCCATCCTTCCACACACGTGAGGTCACTGGCAATCGCTAGATGGAGGGACCCGTAGAATGAGTTCGTAATGACATAATCCCAGTAGGAGGCATAGGACTCGCGAACCAGATCGAGGTAGCCCTCGTAGACGAACTGGGTCCTGTTCTGATAATCATTCCTTGGTTGGGTATAAGAATTCCAGGAATCCATCATATCCCAGAAGACTCCCCTCGAACCGGTCCACCATGACATGTAGGAGTCATTCTGGATCAGATGCCATCTGAAAGTGCCACTGGTCGTGTAGGGACCAGATACTGGTGTGACATATTCCACCAATCCATCGGTCGTCAGGTAGGGCTGCTGGCCTTTGTCCCACATCTCCCAGGCATTGGGGACTCGGGCCGGGGTCGGATTCTGGAGGTTGGGAACTGAAGCGCTCTTGTAGTTCCAATTGATCTGGTCGAGATTGTTCGAATTGGTTGCGACCTTTACTTCGCTACTCTCAACCCAGTTCCTGAAATCAGAGGTCCAGGCTCCCAGATTCATCACCGTCAAAGGGAAGCTCGGAATATTGTGATTTCCCCAATATGAGGCGATCCTTGGAGCTACCCATTGGGCGTAGGCAACATCGTACCCTCTGTCCTTTCCGTCGGCGTATTGGTAGGGCCGAACGAACGTGTGAAAGGTCTTGCTCTTCCCTAGTCCAATATTCGGTACGACGCTGTTAGTCGAGGTGTATCTTACTCCGAATACGTTCGTCTCGCCATAGAACGGATTGTTGGTATTCATGTACTGGGGGGACTTTACGTAGGCCACAGTCTCATTGTAACCCCACTCTAGACCAAGAGAGCTGCCTTGATGCGCCCTCATGTCAAATGCTGGAGCGAAGATCCCGCAAGGGTACCATCCGCCCAATGCGTTTGTTGAAGGCATGTTCTCGCGCGCCCCCGGAACGTATCTGTAATATCGACCAGATGAAATCATGCTGTATGGCTGCTTTTGGGAATTGCACAGGGCGATGAAGTATGTCGTCAGAACCTTTTTCGTCCCAGGTTGATAAGTGACGTTGAGCTCGAAGTAGTCACGGAAAATGGTGAACGACTGAATGAGGCTGAATTCGGGGCAAGATTCATTGAACCAGACAGAGTTTCCATTCCTCCCCCAGTTGGAGACTGTCATTTCCACGTTGTCGAGATCATTTCCCTTGTCGTCATATGTCGCCGGACCGGCGTTGCCATCAATCCTCCGATACCAGATGAAATCGGACGAAAAATAAGGTTGTATAGTGTAGTTTACAAAATGAGTAGCGTACTCGACCCTCAGAAGATACTCTTCAGTCCAGATCGATACCGAGAAGGTCTTTGTCGTCACCGTCAGGTTGGCGGACTTAGCGTTCAATAAAAAGTCGCTATAGACAGCTGTACCTGATGGTGAATTTGAATATGAGGTGATCACGGGTGTGTCAGTGCCAGGCGGTTCTCCGTTCTGCGCATTGACAAACGGGATGAATGCTCCCAAGAGCATCGTCAAAGCCAATATGATGGAGACAGACTTCCCAAGGACCGCTCCCGATCTGCTTCTGAGGATCTTCGCTCCATACAAGAATAGGTTTGCCTTCCCAGGATCTCTCTCGCGGACGAAACGAGCACCTTTCTTGAGAGTTTCGCACAGATCTGCGATTCGGTCAAGTCCTTGTCTTTCACGCCGGCACTTCGCTGCGTCGATCTCCCTTTCGTCCATTTCCTCAGTTGGACCCCATTCCCTTTCACAATTGCTAGCGGTATCGAGCGACGGACTTTGCTGTGAGCGACCTGTCGTTCCAAAACCCTCTGAAGCGAGTGTATCAGAACTTGATCCTGTCGACCAGTCAGCAAGTCCTGTAGATTCTGCTTCCTCACGGTCCGTCGTTTTCATGTCTGAGTGCCTTCCACATCGGGAGGGAATGCCCCCAGCCCGACATCAAGAGAGCAAGCACACAGCTAGTCTTCTCGGAGCATTTGACCTAGATGTGATGATCTCCATGGATACCGCTCCCTCTCTGAATCTATTCCGTCAGCATTTGATATATAACTTGGTCATCGGTTATCAGTCCTGATTCCCCCATTTGATAGCGAGCGATCCAATGCCCGGTTCCAGGTCAATGATTGGTCCTTGCTGAAGCATTGGCAATTCCTTCTGCTTGGATCTCCGATGATGGAAGCATATAGTCCTCGATGCCAGAAGCTCGATTGGATTGCTCTGTCTGAGGTCCTACCCTTCATTTTGAGCGGAAACCAACTCTTCAGCGAGACCCCTGTAGCATTTGAGGAACCTATCAAGCGAGAAGCGATTGGCAACGAGTTCCCTGGTCTCATAACTGCCATCTGAGAGTATCGAATCGATAGCATTCGAATAATCCTCCGCCCGGAAGGTCGGGACTATCCGCCCGACCTTCTCTTCTTCGATGTCTTCGAAGATCCCTGTCCTGCTGACGACAACGGGCAAGTTGCATGCCATCGCTTCCAGAGCGGAGTAGCTCGCTGATTCATACTTGGATGGGAACAAGAAGAAGTCAGCGGCGGAGTAGTAGAGGGGCATGTCCTCATTCCGGACGTTTCTCCTTATGATCACATTGTCATCCTTGACTTCCGATGGAGTGACGCACAAAACCTTCATGTCCGATCTCATTCTCGAGATCTTTTGCACGATCTCGAATCCTTTAGTATAGTCCGCTCTTCCTACGAATATTCCGATTGGTCCATCCCAGTCGAGATCAAGGATCTCCCTTGCATCATCTCGCGGAATCGGTGTGAAGACGTCGAGGGGAATCCCGTTCTCAATGACCCGGGACTCTTGTCTGTAATACTCTCTCAGCTCTCTCTGTGTCTTGTGGCTGACCGCCACATTCTCCTTCCCGTTTGCGCTCATGCGCTCGAAGAAGGGGATGAAGTATCTGGAAGCGTTGTAGCCAGCGGTCCCTCTTAGGACCTTGTCGGCCATTCCCGCAAAAGTGAAATGATGAACGTTAATCATAGGTATGCTCGGTTTCAGGACAGATAGGAACCATCCTGAGATGCTGTTCGTGAGGACGAGATCGTATGGGTTCTCCCTATTGTTCTCGTGGAATCTCCTGCCAACCGCGAAACCCATTCTCACCTCTTCTAGGTTCAATCTGCTAAGGTCGGTTCTATGCTTGGTTCTCTTCGCTGAGGAATATGTAATGATGTCAGAATTCGGAAACGCTCTTCCGAGATATCGAACGAAGATTTCTGTCCCGCCCGCGACCTCTTCGAAACTGTAGAAATTGACAATTGCTACTCTCATGACACTCTTTCCTCAGCACTCCAGAGCTTCAGCCAAGCATTAATAGAGAGGGCTTCTTATTATTGTTTGTGGAAAGAGAAGCGGTGAGGCTCGAACTCCGATATATTCTGGAGCGGGTCAAGAAGCGGGTTTCGATTGCGACGGGGTTGTCGGGTTCTTCCTGGTGGCCGAAGGAGGTCGAGATTCCTCCTGGTGAGAGGTTTCTAGTCGTGGCACCGCATCCGGATGATGATGCGATTGGATGCGGGGGAACCATCAATAAGTTGGTCCATGCCGGGAAAACTGTAAGGATCGTTTACCTATCTATTCAATCCTCGAACGCCTTCACAAAGACGGAGAGACTCGACGAGACTGCTAGGTCGTTGGAGATTATGGGAGCGAAGGACTACTCATTCCTGGCAGAGGTTTTCCCTCCCAAGGTCGAGATCTCAGAGTTGTTGAAGAAGGAGTTGTCAGTGTTCAGACCCGATACGATATTCATTCCTTCTCCTCTTGAGAATAATCGCGAGCATCTGGAGACCTTTGAGGCATATGCTGAACTGAGAAAGGGACTTCCCGGTGATGACTGCACTGTGTTGTATGAGATCTGGACACCGCTTATTCCCAACATGATAGTTGACATCACTCAGTTCATGGACATGAAGATCGACGCTATTAATGTTCATAAGACCCAGACGACGGACATGGACTACTCTCGGGCCGTCGAGGGTCTCAATGCATATAGAGCCGCAATTTTTGCCAGAAAAGGATACTTCGAAGCTTTCTTGACCATGAATCGTAATGACATTCTAAGAACCTTCCCGTCCTGATCCCTGTCACCGCAGTCCATCTTTGCTAGGCCTGCCCGCGATTCTACTGATGATTCCTTTCCTAGATTCTGTCCTGGATGTGCTGAAGTGGATTAGTTTGCGATCGACCGCTTCAAAGCGGTACTTGTATGCCTCGGCCCCCCTCAAGAAATCGATCTCCCTCAGCCCATTCCTATGACACAATTCAAGAACCTTCAGAGCTAACAGAGACCCAGGCGAGTATTTGGAGTACTCCGGGTCGAATCCCGACAGGTAGCAGAGATATCTGTTCAGGTACTCGAATCCTAGTCCCACAGCGATCGTCCTGTCCCCTTCTTTCAAGTAATGAAGAGTTGGAATCCCCTCTCTCGCCAGGCTAGTCACGGCCAGTTCCGTCAATTTGACCATATTCGGGTCACTAAGTACACTCTCGATACCGGAGCCTTCCCATCTGGTTTTGCCGAGCCTAATGAATTCTCGGAATTCATTGTCCTTCGCGTCCATCGGCTTTCTTAACCCGAACGTCACCGTGTGCTTTTCGGAAAGCCTGCGCCAGTATCTTACAAAGCTGTGTCTGTTTTTTTTCTTGAGTCGTCTGAGATACTCCTCATAGGTGCCGGTTATCGCAACATATGGCGAGACTTCCAATCCATATTCTGCATCTGGATAGATTCTTCTGATGTTAGATGAAGTGGGTCCATCCTCTCTCATATCGCGGAGTTCGATTGAATCCCACCCTTCCCTTCCCATCACGTATTCCCACACTGCGGCGTGTACTTCGTTTCGCTCGTCCTCGGCCAGGATCGCACACCTATCGGAAGGTCCCGAGCCCATGAATCCAAGCGTCTTGTAGGATTGGAGCCTTCTGCTCGTTATTGTAAATGGGGCGAATCCTACAACTCTGTCCGAATCGGATATCCTGAGGACAAGCATTTTCTTGCCCTTACCGAAGGCGTCCCACCATGCACTGAGCCATTCCATCCTGAGAAAGACCTCGTCCTCGCCACTAGTATGTAGAATTCGGTTCCAGTCCTTCTCAAAGAGGCGTAACTCGTCTGGTGACCGAATCTCCGTGATCTTGAGGACCATGCGGTGCCTCGTAGGGCATATCAGGAATAATAATCCTCGCCACTCTCCATGTCATGCCATACCCTAGTCTGGTATGGAGGAACCAGACCAAAAATAATATGAAGACCTATCCGATTACAATAGCCGGTGTACGCATGAAGTTGTTTCGTGTGGGCAAGGTGAAACAGGTCTACGAGGTGGATGAGAGAACCCTTGAGTTCGTTTTCACTGACAACATCTCGGTCTTTGACAAGGTCATCCCTACACGGATACCGAACAAGGGGGAGACCCTCTGCAGGACCTCCGCATTCTGGTTCCAGCTCTTGAGGAACAACGGCATACGGACCCACTTCAAGGAATTGATCCCCCCCAACCGCATGAGGGTGAGTAAGGTCAACGTCATAAGCGACTATAGTAAGCTGAACTGCAGCACGTCGAATTACCTCCTTCCTCTGGAATTCATCAGCAGGCAGTATGTCGCCGGATCGCTTCACGATCGGATCAAGGGCGGGGAGGTCACGGCCGAAGCTCTTGGCTTCGGGATCGGGCACAAAGTGGAATACGGGGAGAAGCTGCCCAAGACCTTCTTTGAGACGACGACGAAGCTGGAGAAGGTCGACAGGGAGCTCCCGAGGGACGAAGCCATCAAGATCGCCGGGCTTAACGAGGAGGAATACGAGCGGGTCGTGGAGACCGTTAGGAAGATCGACGATCTGATCGCGTCCGAAGCCGAAGAGAGGATGCTTATCCACGTCGATGGCAAGAAGGAGTTCGCCTTCGACGAGATGCGCAGACTGATGGTCGTCGACACGTTCGGCACCGCTGACGAGGACAGATGGTGGGACCAGGATTCTTACGGTCTGGGCAAGTTCGTGGAGCTTAGCAAGGAGGCCGTGCGGCAGTACTACAGGGACACAGGCTACCACGAGAAGCTCTTGGAAGCCAGGCGGAACGGGAGTCCGGAGCCGGACATACCCCCGCTCCCGGACAAGAAGGTCAAGGAGACAAGCGATCTCTACGTCGAGATGTTCGAGCGTATAACTGGAGAGAGCTTCCGTTAGTTCGATCAGTCTCCTTGGTCTGGTCACCGGTTTATTTATTTGGACTGAATCGGATTCTTCTTTTCATTTGTCAATTGGTGGAAAGGATAATAAGGCCGAGAGACTCAATGTGGCTTAGTGTCTGACGACATTGAGAGAATATGACATGAGCAAAGGAACTCGAACTCTCACGCATGACTAAGAGGAATCATGAAGTCCTGGTGATCATGATTCCTGTCGAAATCAAAGGAGAGGATTGAATGAGGATCGTCCACGTCATGAACTGGTATATTCCTGGAATGGGCTACCAGGAGAATTTTCTGCAAGCCGAGCAGAAGAGGCTCGGTCATGATGTCAAGATAGTAGCGTCAACTCAGCTTCCTTCGGATTTGTGGCCTCAGTTCCTACCGCCCGAGATATCTCACGACAGCCTGCTGAAAGAAAAGACCAGTGAAGAGAATGGTGTCATGATCTATCGAACCCGGGGCTACAGGTTCAGGGATAGTGCTCTGGTCCTCAACCTCGGAGTGGTAAAGAAGCTCAGGGAGCTGAAACCGGATGTCGTTCAGGCTCATGGCGCATTCACGATTTCAGCGCTGATATCCATTCTTTATTCCCGAAGGTTGAATTACTCGATCTTTGTGGATGATCACTGTCATGAACGTTACACGAATACTACGACCCCGTTGATGAGAATTTATCTGAGATTTGTCAGGATGTTCCTCAGGTTCTTTGGAGATAGGGTCGGGAGATTCATGCCCATCAACGAGTCCTCAAAGGCGGTATTGCAGAAAGTCCTGAAGGTACCTGAGAATCAGATCCAGATTGTTCCGTTGGGTGTCCAGACCAGCCGCTTCACCAAGTCGGCGAAGATGAAAGCACAAGGCAGGAAGACCATCGGTGTCGGAGAAGGAGAGTTCCTGGTCATCTTCGCTGGAAAGCTGGATGTACATAAGAAGGTGGAACTGCTGATGAAGGCTTTTAGCGAGGTCGCTGCAAAAGACGCGAGCATGAGGCTGTTGATCCTCGGAAGTGGTCCCGGCTCAACCGGGCTAAAGCGCACGGCGGACAGTCTGGGAATTGCCGATCGCACGAAGTTCATGGATCTAGTCCCTAATTCTGAGCTCCCTTTGTACTACAATGCAGCCGACTTGGGAATATGGCCGTCAAGTCCAACCATTACCGTGCTTGAGGCAGTTTGCACGGGTCTTCCAGTCATCGTTCCAGATGACGAGCCAGCCTACAAGATACTGTACGAAAACCATGCGGTCACGACATTCGAGAGAGGAAATGTTGAATCTCTGGCGAAAGCCATCGAACGGCTAGTGAAAGACGAGTCATTGAGGTCGTCCTTGTCCTCAGCAGGTCTTTCTCTCGGCAGAGAAGTCCTTTCCTGGACAAAGATTGCTGGTGAGACCATCCAGATCTACTCAAGTGGAGTTCAAGAAGTTGCGGGCCCAGGCAAGGACGCTGTTCGATAGTCCACACCTCATTCGAAGGCCGAATCGAGTGTTGGTCTGGAGGCAACGCGCGTCTTCGATTTTCAGTGCAAATTCGTCGGAGGTTGTCCAGAACGATAAAGGACTGCACGTCGATTGGCTGAACCCTTAGGATTCCCTAGAATCTGGTTTTGAATCGACCGGCATTTCTTCGGCCAATTTCCACTAGGACGGGACATCTACTATGCCCGGTCTCCATTTGAAAACGTCCTTGGAATCCGGGCTTGGAGTTACATTGAAACTGTTTGCGTCACTAGTGATGTCGCACTCTGTGGAGTCCGCCCCGTAACAGACGAGGTTCATGTTCAGACTGCCACGCAAAAATGGACTCGGACTAATACTCACGTCGAACCTGTAGAGTACTCTGGAGAATGGCTCGAGATCCATTGAATCGTACTGCATAGTTGTGAACAGTTGCCCTCCAATGTTGCCCACAAAAGCAATGCCCACTGTCCTGATATCTGTTGGTGAGTTGACTCTCAGGGCAAGTTCTTACTATGAACGGTCTCCCCTTAGTGATGATCTCGATCGAATCGCCGTTATCTCCTCGAGTCTCAATCCTGCGAATCTGGTCCGACAAGCACCTGATCACAGTGGTCGAGGCAGTAGCTACTGGACTGCCAGTAATAGTCTTTCGCAACATCCTGGCGTATAAGGTTCTTTCGGATGCATCCGCCTCTCTTGATTTTGAGCGTGGTGATTATGTGTCCCTTTCAGAGGCGATGTCGAGGCTGGCGAATGAATCTCGGTTGAGGGACTCAATGCGAGCCAATGCCCTGAACCTAGCCAGAGACAAGACGTCCTCGGAAAAGGTTGCCAAAGATTCGATATCGATATACTCATGGCATATGAGTCTCAGCCGTTCCCGACTCAATGATGTTCATTGGCAGATGATGGATGCATTTCCGTCAAATCTGTCCTTAGGTCATTCCTTACCAGCAAATAGATCCGGGCATGCTCTCAGTGGTTCTGTCCTATCAGCTCCCACTTCGCCGGTATGTTGACAACTCCGGGTCTCCAACCAAGTGCGTCCTTGGAGTCCAGGCTCGGAGTGATGTTGAAATTGTATGCATCGTCAATCACGTCATATTCTGAGAAATTGTTACCGTAGCATCCCAGTTTGATGTTCAGATTGCCCCGTAGGAACGGATTCGGTTCTATGTGGACACTGAAGATGTAACTGCCGCGGTCAAGTTGCTCCAGGTCCAAGGAATCATAGTGTATGGTCGTCAGAACGTCCCTGCCAACCTTGTCTCTGAAGGTCACTCCGATCAGCTTCATCTGTATGGGTTTTTCGACCCTCAGATCGAGACGCAATCTGAATGGCTCTCGTTCCGTAATTGACTCCACCGGGGCGCCGTGTTGGTTCATCAATTGAAGCCATGTGAATCTGGCCTGACCGCTGCCCTTCCGCCTTATTGTGGGGGAATCTAGGTTGTTCTCCTTCGAGAAACTAGCCATTCTCAAATATTCCGCGACGACATCGTGGGAGTCTGCGTACATCTTCATGCTGCCCTGCTCGATCCATATAGTCTTCTTGCACAATCCTTCAATTGCTGCCATGTTGTGGCTGACAAAAAGGACTGTCCTTCCTCCCTCGCTGACGTCCTTTATCTTACCCAAGCATTTCTTCTGAAACTGTGCGTCTCCGACCGCAAGCACCTCATCTACAAGGAGTATCTCCGGCTCCAGGTGGGCCGCCACTGCGAATGCGAGTCTGACGTACATGCCACTTGAATACCTTTTGACAGGCGTGTCGAGGAACTTCTCGACCTCGGCGAATTTGACTATATCTTCAAAGTTCCTATCGATTTCGACTTTCCTCATACCGAGGATAGCCCCGCTCATATAGATGTTCTCTCTGCCGGTGAGTTCCGGATGGAAACCAGTCCCCACCTCCAACAGGCTTCCGACCCTACCCCGCAGAATGATCTCGCCTGCCGTCGGATAGGTTATCCTTGACATGATCTTGAGCACTGTCGTCTTGCCCGCTCCGTTTCTTCCGATGAGACCGATGACCTCCCCTTTGTCAACGTTGAAGGAAACGTCTTTGAGAGCCCATATCTCCTCCTTCTTGGACCTTGCACCTCTGATCGATTCCAATGGATGTCTGACATAGTTGACTATGGTCTCGGAGAGTCTCTTGTACGACCCAAACGCGCTATCGTGTCCAATGAAATAGTGTTTCGAGAGATTCTTCACCTCGATCATTGGCACGTTCATCAGATCACATCCGCGATTTCTCTCTCGTAATGCGAGAAATAAATCATACCGCCAAGGAATATCAGAACGACAATCAATGCGGATATTCCCAGCGGAGCCCAATCAGTTATTCCAGTTCCAAGCACGATCGCTCTCTGGAAGTTGATTATGCCCGCAAGAGGGTTAATCGTCAGGACCCAAGACCAGTCTGCTCCGATAAAGCTGGGCGGGTATATCACTGGACTGGCGAATAGAAGGAGCTGTATCGAGAACGGTACAATATAATACACATCCCTGTATTTGGCCGAGACCGCCGATAGCCAGAATCCCAACCCTGCCCCCAAAAGCATCGAAAGCAAAAGCGGGAGGAGAATCAACAACAGCCAAAGGGTTGGGGCTATGTTGAAGTAGAACATCATGACGATTAGTATCATTGAGGCAAGTGCAAAATCCAGCAGACCCACCAGACAAGCACTGAGTGGAAGAAGCATACGCGGGAAGTACACTTTCGACAGTAGCTGGGCATTGGCGACGATGCTGCTCGATGCATTGTTGACTGAAGTCGAAAAGTAGATCCAGAGGAGTAGCCCTGAATACACGAATATTGGATAGGGAACATTCCCTGTCTTGATCCCTAAAGCCATTCCAAAGACGGCGGTGAAAATGAGCATCGTCAGGAGGGGCTGTAGGATTGCCCAGGTCGCACCGATCGCGGTTTGCTTGTACCTTATCTTGATTTCCTTCCATACTAAGAAGTAGAGCAATTCCCTATTCGCCCATATCTCGGATAAGGTGTTCCTCAATGACCTTGTGCTGTGTTGACTTATCACTCGCACCTTTACATCAGTCGCCAAGATTCCAGACCCTCGTTTTGTTGTACGCTTCGAGCAATCGAACGGATTGCATTGGGGCATGATATAGGGAAGGGTGTAATATAATCCTAACTCATGGCCCGTGGCAACTTGAGGAGTCGAATCTCGATCGGGGTGAGACATCATGTTCGGAACCTTGAAAAGGTACGAGACCTGTCGCCCACGAAGGAGTTCAATGCATGGAACGACAGGTGAGCGTTCGCGAATATGAGCCGGGCGATGAAGTGTCCATTCTCCGACTTCTTGAGCGCGCTTTCCGATGGCCAGCGTTCGACATAGAGGTGCCCAAGATCGATCATTGGCGATGGAATTACTTGGACAATCCGCTCGGTCTCCAACTGATCGGCCTGGTCGAAGATGAGAGCGGTATCATCTGTCATTCCGGAGGACTTCCTTTGAGGATCATGGTTGGAATCGGGCTTTTTGGAGTACAATCCGAACGGGAAACCGATCGACCTAGTTAGACTCATTGTAACGGAAGCCGAAAGGGAATCACAATCCAGAAATATTGAAGGGGCTCCTGGTGTTGGATCAAGTTCTAGGCTGTTCTTGATCACTGGTGACTGGAACTTAGGATTTGCGGAGGGATGCAATCTGGCGATAACATACACCCTCCGTGTACCGGGTCCAGACCACGTGCTGCTCGTGAACAATGATACTGATGTGGATAGAGCCTTTCTCGGACGCCTCGTAGAGGTTTTGGAGAGTGAGATTGACATTGGATTCGTTGATCCGAAGAACTGCTTCTATGATTAGGCCCCGTTGCCAAACTAAATTCGATCCCACCGTCACTTTTCGAGCCAGTAGGAAGAAGTCGATCATCGAGACCTTCACGTGCACTTCAATCGACGACGGTGTCCTGAGGGTCTGCGGCAGTATCGTGGTATTCGTATAACTGATTGTTACCGCCATTAACTAACAGCTAGATCTCATCTTCTGTCATCTTGTGTAGTGGTGGATTTGAAGGAATTCGGAAATACGAGCCACTATCTCTGAGAATGACCTTGTTGGTTTTGGGTCTAATCGACAGGCAGTTCACCTTTCTTTCGAAGTACTTCTCTTTGGCTATTCTGTCGGGAATGTAGTATGGAGGGGGTGCAAGAGATTCTTGGTGACTTCGGTAAGATCAACCACGTGTCGTCTGCCACTTATCCATGAGTTAATGATTCTAGCCTTCAAGCTATGTCGCACCATCAATCAGTCGCCAACTTTGATTCGAATGGTCATTTCCCGTGATTGAGATGTCTGTATGTATCCTCCTATTCCTTTTGACTTCGCACGATGTGATATTGTGTGCTGTCAATGTTATCGGCAGATGCGAGATGATCTCTCACAGTCTCAAAAGCTGGACATTCTCGATGTTATTCGCTACTATCCCAAAGACTTCATCAAGGCATTTTCCTACGGTGTCGTGTCGGTTAATCTCCCAGTAGTGTGTCGAGATGGCGAAGACCACATCCTCTGACAAGCAGTAATGCAGGTTCTCAATAAACTTGTCATTTGAAGAGCTGAGTGACAGTGGGTTGCATAAGAGCTCGGAATGTCCACCGAGTCTGATGATATAAGGGTAGGCAAGACTCGCTCTGTTCGATACCTGCATCTTCATTCGAAAGTACGCACGCTTCACTATGTGGGCCATAAGAGCGGGTTCAATCTTCCTATTCCAGGGTTGGGGTTTTGACCCGATGATTCCCATTCTGTTTTGCTCAACAGCCTCTACACCATTCGTCGAGATTGATCCACAGGGGGGCACAAAATCCATCACTTTCACATCAAGAGTCGTCTCCAGATACTCCTTTCCCAAACGTACTCTTTCAAAGAGGTCTGGACTCGAGGAACAGAATTCGTGAGTTCCAAGCTTGATGTCATTGTGTGAAAGACCATGAAGCATTATCGAAATCTGGTCATTTCTAATGAGGTCTCTAAGGTATCTTGTCAGTTCAACATTCTCACCAAGCGGACAGCAGTTTCCAGAGAATTGTCGGCATTCATAAGTAGAGAATTCACGGTCGACCCACGGAATCACGGCTAGGGATATTGGCATCACACCGTAGTACCTACCGAAAGCTCTCTCCAATTCCTCTGGTTTGGTGAGATAGGATGTGTCATCATCCCTGAGCAGAAAACGCATGCAGTCCCTTCCTGAGAAGGGAATCATCAAAATAAAAACTCTTCCATAAGTCTGGTACTGCGTCTGTTCCCTTGATTGTGCAGTGACTTGCCGCGCAGAAATACTGGGCCTTGACCTTGATCAAAGAATGCGACTACCTCCCAGGCGCATGCGTCACGATAAAGAAGGAGGGTTTGGAGAATATCGGTCTATTCGATTTCGTCCATTCTGCCTACTGGGAGAATATGAATCTATGTAATAGCGGTTTGAACACTGGATTAAGACTCCTTTACGTTCCAGAATCCATGGTTTGGCACAAAATATCGAAATCCTCTCAAGGGGACAGAGCGCATTCTATCTTGCCAGAAACAGGTTCCGATTTATTGAGAAACTAGCCAGTAGGAAGGATTTCTCCACCTTCGTTCTATGCTTCCCCTTGTACCCGTTCTGGGTCAATTGGGTCTTATATCTTTTGTGTACCGATATTGGAGCAGTTTTGCCAATTGCGTGAATGGGACACTCGCTGGCACAACCACGGTCCTAAGTCCCTCATCAATGCGTTACTGATGGGAGGAGTGTATGATCGGGGATCATTTGATGCTTTTCACAAGATGCCGATTCTTATTCCAATTCGCCGTCATAGTACTAGGAGTCACATTTATGGGACAGATTCTGTATATCTTGCCGCGGGGGAGAATGCTGACACAAGATGGCTATCAACCTTATGCGGGGGCAGTCACGGTCGAGAAGTATCATGCCCATGGAACCATTGATATCAGTGTTGAAGCTGACTCCTGAAGGAGACCCGGAGTGTTGGATTATTGTCTGCGGTCAAAGTCTGCATGATACTCCCGAGTGCCGTTCTACACAACAAATATGGAATTTCATTTGTCCCTCCAGAAGTGGGGATCATTGGTCACCTCTCGAGTCTTGGTTATGAGGTCACCTGGGTATTATCATCGGGTGTTGTCATAGATCCTGAGGGGTCGACGATAAATGGAATCCACATTTTGATCGTTCCTTTGAGAAAAGGTGTCGGTAAATCTGCATTCGTAAAGAAATCTATTGACTATCTCAGGAAGATAGGTCTTGTCCGAAGCATATTCAGGA
>Ga0315289_10007592_pt1 | contig 15773 bp, 16 predicted proteins | sample YL17G11_40_MG_FD_203452 | JGI IMG/M metagenome (GOLD analysis project Ga0315289, IMG submission 203452) | Sediment microbial communities from Yellowstone Lake, YNP, Wyoming, USA - YL17G11_40 | ecosystem: Environmental > Aquatic > Freshwater > Lake > Sediment | place: USA: Wyoming | collected... | reverse complement strand
GTGGGGAGGTACCCCGTCCAAGGATAGACGAACCGGTGCTGCGGCTCCACCGGGCAGCGCGATCACCTCCGAACGGAGTAGAATGGCCGCGACAGCATCCGCCGCCGCGAAAGGAGCGCTCCATGGGGATCGCGCTGATCGTCATCATCGTCGTCGTCATCGTCGCCGTCGTCGCCGTCGTCGCCATCTACAACGGCCTCGTGCGGCGCCGCAACCAGGTCGACAACGCCTGGAGCCAGATCGACGTGCAGCTCAAGCGACGCCACGATCTCATCCCCAACCTGGTCGAGGCGGTCAAGGGCTACATGGAGTTCGAGAAGGAGACGCTGACCCAGGTCGTCAACGCGCGGGCGGCCGCCGTGTCCGCCGCTCCCCAGGGTCCGGAGGCCCAGGCGCAGGCCGAGAACCTGCTCACCGGGGCCCTGCGTCAGCTCTTCGCCGTGGTCGAGAACTACCCCGACCTGAAGGCCAACCAGAACGTCATGGCCCTCCAGGAGGAGCTCACCTCGACCGAGAACAAGATCTCCTTCGCGCGGCAGTTCTACAACGACAGCGTCATGACCTACAACGTGACCATCCAGCAATTCCCGAGCACCATCATCGCCGGCATGTTCAACTTCCGCGAGCGCCAGTTCTTCCGCGGCGAGGAGGCCGACCGCGAGGTCCCGAAGGTCGATCTGACGTAGTCGCCGCAGCACGCCGCCCCGCGCGGGACGTTCACCGTGTACGAGCAGATCGCGCGCAACAAGCGCGCCTCCTGGCTGTTGATGGCGACGCTCGTCGTCATCCTTCTCCTGCTCGGCTACGTGATCGGCGTGGCCTGGTCGGGCTCCACGGACGCCGGACTCGGCACGCTCGGTCTCTTCGGCGTGATCGCCATCGTCTGGAGCGTCGTGGGCTACTACAGCGGCGCCGGCATCGTCCTCGCCGTCAGCGGTGCGCGCGAGGTCACGCGAGACCAGGCGCCACAGCTCTGGAACGTCATCGAGGAGATGACGCTCGCCTCGGGCCTCCCCATGCCCAGGGTCTACGTCGTCGACGACCCGGCCGCCAACGCCTTTGCCACGGGCCGCGACCCCCGGCACGCGGCCGTCGCCGTGACGAGCGGCCTCCTGGCGATGATGAACCGCGACGAGTTGCAGGGGGTGCTGGCCCACGAGATGTCGCACGTGGGCAACTACGACATCCGCTTCGCCACGCTGGTCGGCGTCCTGGTCGGCATGATCGCGCTGGTCTGCGACCTCTTCCTGCGCATGGGCTTCTTCGGCTTCGGGGGACGCAGTCGCGACTCGAGCGGCGCCGGGGGCGTCTTCCTGCTGATCGGCATCGTGCTCGCCGTGCTCGCGCCCCTGGGAGCGGCGATCGTCCAGTTCGCCGTCTCGCGCCGGCGTGAGCTGCTCGCCGACGCTTCGGCGGTGCGGCTCACCCGCAATCCCGCCGGCCTCGCCTCGGCGCTCGAGAAGATCGCCGCCGACGAGCGACCGTTGCACCACGCCAACCGCGCCACGGCGCACCTCTACATCGCGAACCCGCTGCGCAAGAAGAAGGTCAGGGAGTCGGCCGGGTTGTTCGACACGCACCCTCCGATCGCCGAGCGCATCGCGATCCTGCGCGCCATCGAGCATGGTGGGGCGGCGCCGGCCGGCGTCTGACCGAGCCCCCGCCCGCCCGCCGGCGCCGCCCCACGGCGTCCTACCAGGACGGCGGCCCCTCCCCGCCGGGCGAGGCGGTGCCGCCCTCGAGCAGCAGCCGGCATTCGGCGACGGCGCGACGATAGTCCTCGTTGCCGGGCGCCATCGCCAGCGCCAGCTTCGCGGCGGCCAGCGCCGCAGGCGCATCACCGGCAGCCAGCAGCGAACGCGCGAGACCGAAGTGGGCATAGTCGTCGGCCGGCCGGCGCCGCACCACCTCGGAGAACGCGGCGGCGGCGTCACGGTAGCGCCCCAGGGCGTAGTAGGCCCGGCCGAGCGCCTCTCTGATCGACGTCTTCTCGGGTGTGAGCGTGGCCGCACGCTCGAGGAGCAGCGCCGCTTGTCCAGGGTGGCCGTCCTCGAGGAAGCGGCGACCGCTCGTGAACAGCCGGAAGGTGTCGTCGTCGCTCACCGCTGGCGCCCGTCCGCTTCGGCAGCCTCGCGCCGCAGGCCCGCTCAGCCCGTCGCCGGCCGTGACACGCCGTCGCCGGCGAGCCCCAGCTCCGTGGCGATGCCCTGCATCGCCTCGAGCGCGATGGCCAGGAACTCGTCCAGAGGCACGCCGACTTCGGCGCAGCGTTCGATCGAGGCCCTGTCCACGCCCCGCGCGAAGGCGCTCTCGCGCATGCGCTTGCGCAACGACTTCACCTTGACGCCGAGCAGCGACCTGTCGGGGCGCACGAGGGTCGCCGCCGTGATGAGCCCCGTGACCTGGTCGGCGGCGATCAGCGACACCTCGAGAGGCGCCTCGGCCCGCGTGCCGGTCGCCGGGTTGTGGGCGGCCACGGCGCGCACGACCTCGGCCGGCAGGCCGAGCCCGCTGAGCGTCTCGGCCGCCTGCATCCCGTGGCGCGCGAAGTCGTCGCCGGTCGACTCCGCGTCGAGGTCGTGCGCCAGGCCGGCAAGGCCCCAGAGATCCGCGTCGGCGCCAAGGCGCCGGGCGAGCGCCCGCATGACGGCCTCGCTGGCCAGCATGTGCCGGCGGAGGTTGAGGTTCGCTATGGCCTTCTCGACGAGGGCGAGGACCTGGTCACGGGCGGGTGGTTCCGACATCGGCGCTCCTTTTCGGGGGACCAGCCTTCCCGCGCCGCCGGCGCGAGACGAGGCGACCCGACGCCCTACACGGGCGGCAGGATCGCCTCGACCTGGTCGAGGATGGCGCACGCGCAGGCGCGCTTGCTCGTGCGCGGCACGTGGATCTCTGCCGACGCTGTGATGATGGTGACCTCGTTCTCGTCGGAGCCGATCCCGACGCCCGCCGCGAGGACGTCGTTGAAGACCAGGATCTCAGCGCCCTTCGCCGCCTTCTTGGCCCGCGCGCGGTCGATGCGCGGGCCGGCCTCGGCGGCGAATCCCACGCGCAGCAGACCCGCTCTGGCGGTCGTCGCCAGGATGTCGGCCGTGGCCTCGAGTTCGAGCGAAAGCAGGGAACCTTCCCGCCGGTCGATCTTCCCCTCGACCGCCGCCCTGGGGCGATAGTCGGCCACAGCCGCCGCCATGACCAGGACGTCGGCGGAGGCGGCGTGTTCGCCGACGGCGGCCGCCATCTCGGCGGCGCTCTCGACGACGACGGCGGGGTACGGCGCCGCGGGCGCCGGCTGCGTCGTGACGAGCGTCACCTTCGCGCCGCGCAGGTAGGCCTCGTCGGCCAGGGCGGCGCCCATCCTGCCGCTGGACCGGTTGCCGATGAAGCGCACGGCGTCGACCGGTTCGCGTGTGCCGCCGGCGGTCACCACCACGGCGCGGCCGCTCAACGGCCCGCCCGCGAGACGCGAACAGGCGCGCCCGACGGCGGCCATGATGGCCTGCGGCTCGGCCATGCGGCCGGCGCCCTCTTCGCCGCAGGCGAGATCGCCACTGCCGGTGGGAAGGACCTCGACGCCGCGCGCGGCGAGGTTCGCCAGATTCTCCTGAGTGGCCGCGTGGTCGAGCATCGCCCAGTTCATGGCCGGCGCGACGATGACCGGCCCCCTAAAGGCGAGGTAGGTGGTGGTCAGCAGGTTGTCGGCGATGCCGGCGGCCATCTTGGCGACGGTGTTGGCGGTGGCCGGCGCGACGACCATCACGGCGGCGCTTCGGGCGGTCTCGATGTGCTCGAACCAGCCCTCGTCGGAGCGCCACGCGCTCTCGTCGTCGAGCACCGCCGCGCGGGCGACGGCGGCGAACGTCAGCGGCATGACGAACCGCTTGGCGGCCTCCGTCAGCACGACCGTGGGCGTGAAACCCTCGCGGGTCAGCAGCCGCACGAAATCGACGGCCTTGTAGATGGCGATGCCGCCGCAGACGCCGACCAGGATGCGGCGCCGCGCCTGGGTCCCGTTCGCAGCCGACATCGGCAGCCTCGCCGGGACCCTATGCCTTGTAGGTGAAGCCGATCTTGCCCTCGACGATCTCTTCGAAGGCGATGGTCAGCAGGTTCTTGCTGCGCGTGGTGACGAGCGGCGGCGGGAACTCGTCGAACGTGCCCTCGCCGAGCGAGTTGTAGTAGTTGTTCATCTGGCGCGCCCGCTTGGCGGCGATGATCGTCAGTGCGTAGCGTGAATTGTCGGCTCGCGGCAACAGCTCATCGATGCGTGGCTTGTCCACTATGTTTCCTCTCGTCGTCGCCTGATGAAGGCGGCCACCTCGTCGGCCGCCCGCTCGACCGTGTCGTTCACCACGACGAGGTCGAATTCCGCCGCCGCCGCCAGTTCCTGCCTGGCGATGGCGAGCCGTGCGGCGATGGCCTCGGCGCTGTCTGTGGCCCGTTTCCTCAGCCGCGCCGCAAGCTCGGCCTCCGATGGCGGCGCTATGAACACCGCCGCCGCCTTCGGGAGCGCCCGCCGCACCACCCGTGCGCCGCGCAGCTCGATCTCCAGGACCACATCATAGCCCGCCGCCAGGCGCCCCTCCACATCGCAGCGCAGCGTCCCGTACAGGTTGCCCCCGTATTCGACCCACTCCAGGAACTCTCCCCCATCCACACGACGCTCGAACTCGTCACGGGACAGGAAGTGGTAGTGCTCTCCGTCGACCTCGCCCGGCCGTGGCGCTCTGGTCGTGGCCGAGACGGATCTCTGCAGACCGTCGAGGCACTCGAGAAGCCGCCCGATGATGGTCCCTTTCCCGGCACCGGAGGGCCCCGAGACGACGAACACTCCGGCGATGCCGGCTACCCTCCGAGAGAGCCGAGCAGCTCGGCGAGCAGCTCGGCGCGCTGGCGCTCGGAGAGACCGCCGACGGTCTTGCTGGGACTGACGCGGCACTTCTCCATGATGCGGGTCGCCTTGACACGGCCGAACTTGGGGGCGGCCATCAGCACGTCCATGACCTTCGCCGTCTGGAGGTACTCGGGCGGGTCGCGCAACACCGCGGCGATGCTGACCGCTCCGCGCTTGAGGTCTCCCTTCAGCCTGGCGCGCATGCTGCGCACGTGGTTCGCCCGTCTCAGAGCCTCCATGCGCTGGTCGAGAGAGCGTTCGGGAGCGGTGCTGGACTGCTTGGCAGGGGTGCGCATCGGCGCACAGTATATTTTACCTCGCCGGGGCGTTCAAGCAGGTCGCGCCGCCCGAAATGGCTACACTTGCGGCGGTTTTACGGGTCCGTGTCGGGCTGCACGGCTCCCGGACGGCGGCCCTGCCGGTCATGCTCGAGGGCGCGACCACGCACGTCGGCGAGCTGCGCGATGCCGCGTTTCGCGAGCTCGTCGCGCAGCTCGCCGACGATTCGCCGCGGCGCCTCCGGACCGAGGAAGTTGGCCGCCCCCACGGCGACCGCCGTCGCGCCGCAGGCGATGAACTCGAGCGCGTCGAGACCCGACCGGATGCCGCCCATCCCGATCACCGGCACCTTGACGGCCGCCGCGACCTCCCAGACCATGCGCAAGGCGATCGGCTTGATGGCGGGGCCGCAGAGACCGCCGGTGGCGTTGCCCAGGAACGGCCGCAGCGTCTCGCGGTCGACGACCAGCGCCTTGAACGTGTTGACCAGCGACAGCGCGTCGGCTCCGGCCCCCGCCGCGGCCGCGGCGACCGCCACCACGTCGGTCACGTTCGGCGTCAGCTTGACGATCAGCAGGCGGCCGGTGACGGCGCGGACGCGCGCCACGAGCGCCGCCGTGCCGGCCGGGTCGATGCCGATCGCCATGCCGGTGGCGACGTTGGGGCAGGAGACGTTGAGCTCGTAGCCGGCGACCGCCGGTACCGCGGCGCCCAGTCCCGCCTGGTGTTCCTCGAGGCGACGCACGACCTCGACGTAGTCCTCCGGGCGCTTGCCGCCGATGTTGACGATCACCGGCCGCGACACGGCGGCGATCTGCGGCCATTCCTCGAGGAAGGCGGCGATCCCCTTGTTGGCCAGGCCGATGGCGTTCACCATCCCGGCGGCCGTCTCGGTGACGCGCGGCGGCGGGTTGCCCTCGCGTGGCTCGAGCGTGACCGTCTTGGGCACGTACGCCGCGAACGGGAAGGGGTCGAGCGCCGGCGCCCCGAAACGACGCGCCACCTCGAGGGCGTCGAAGGTCCCCGAGGCGTTGATCACCGGGTGCTCCAGGCGGAGGGACCCGAGGGCGACACCCAGCTCGGGGCCGACCGGTGGTCTCTCGCGCGGGGTTCGACCTGTGTCGCTCGTCATGCGAAAGCCTCCAGCTCCTCGAGATCGAAGACCGGTCCGTCGGCGCAGACCCGCCGGTAGCCCTTCCGCGTGGCGACCACGCACCCCTGGCACGAGCCACTGCCGCACGCCATGTGGGCCTCGAGCGACACATGGCCGCGCAGGCCTCGTGCCCGCGCCCACCCCTGCACGGCGGCGAGCATCGGCGTGGGGCCGCAGGCGTAGACGACGGTGTCGTCCTCGACCGCCATCTCCCGCGCCAGGTCGACCACCGTCCCCGACCGACCGAGCGAGCCGTCCTCGGTGGCGACCCACAGCTGGTCGATCTCGAACGGGGTCACGAGCCGGGCCTGGCCGGCGTCCCTGAAACCGAAGACCACCGTCGTGGTCGCGCCGACCGACGCGAGCTCGTCGACGAGCAGTTGCAGAGGCGCCACGCCGATGCCTCCGCCGAGCACCATGGCTCGACCGGCGACGACGGGGAACGGCGTCCCCAGAGGACCGGCCACCTCGAGCACGTCCGCGACGCCGACCGCGCACAAGGCGCGGCTGCCGGTCCCGCGCGGCTCGACGAGCAGCTTCAGGGTATCGCCGCTCACCGAATGGACGGAGAGCGGGCGCCGCAGGTGGAACTCCGGACCCGGGACGCCGACCATCACGAACTGCCCGGCGCGGGCCCGCTCCGCCACCTCGGCGGCCAGCAGCGACACCAGCGCGTAGCGGCCGAAACGGCGGACGTCGGCGACGCGGTAGGCGCCGCCGACCGCGCGCATATCGTGGGCGTCGGGTGGCTCTACGTGCGCCATGGGCGGGTCTCAGCCGTTCTCGGCCTCGTGAAGGTCCTGCAGGCAGTGCACCGTCACCCGTGGCCGCCGCGCGGCATCGATGGCCGAGACGGCCGCCGAGGCGCCCGCCATCGTGGTGATGCAGGGCACGTTCCGCTCGAGGGCGGCGCGACGGATCTCGTAGCCGTCGCTGCGGGCGCCCCGCCCGAGCGGCGTGTTGACGACGAGGTCGATGTCGCCCTCCTCGATGAGGTTGACGACATGGGGCTCGCCGTCGGTCACCTTGTTGGTCACCTGGGCCGGCACGCCGAGGCTCTGCAGGGCCATGGCCGTGCCCCGCGTCGCCAGGATGCGGAACCCGAGGCCGTTGAGGCGCTGCCCCAGGATGGTGGCGGCCGACTTGTCGGTGTCGCAGACGGAGAGGAAGACCACTCCCTCGACCGGCAACGGCGAGCCGGCCGCCGTCTGGGCCTTGGCGAACGCCTGCGGGAAGGTGCCGGCGACCGCCATCACCTCGCCGGTCGACTTCATCTCGGGGCCCAGCCGGTAGTCGGCGCCGGGGAACTTGTCGAAGGGCATCACGACTTCCTTCACGCTCACGTGACGCGGCACGCGGCGGTGCGGCGGTGCGAGCTCGTTCAGCTTCGCGCCGAGGATGATCCGCATGGCGAGCTTGGCCATCTGGACTCCGGTTGCCTTGCTCACGAACGGGACGGTGCGCGAGGCGCGAGGATTCACCTCCAGGACGTAGAGGTCGTAGTTCTGGTAGGCGAACTGCACGTTCATCAGGCCCCTCACACCCAGGGCCAGCGCCAGCGATCTCGTTTGCCGGCGGACCTGCTCGAGGGTCCCCTCGCCCAGTGAGACGGAGGGGATCACGCAGGCGGAGTCCCCCGAGTGAACGCCCGCCTCCTCGACGTGCTGCATGATCGCCCCGATGTATTCCTCCTCCCCATCGCAGAGACAATCGACGTCGACCTCGATGGCGTCTTCGAGGAACTTGTCGATCAGGACGGGGTGATCGGGGCTGGCCTGCACGGCGGTGTCGATGTAGGTCGTCAGGGCCTCGTCGTTGTAGACGATCTCCATGGCGCGGCCGCCGAGCACGTACGACGGACGCACCAGGCATGGATAGCCGATCTCTGCCGCGATGCCCAGGGCCTCCTCGCGACCGCGGGCGACGCCGTACTTCGGACACTTGATGTCGAGCTGGTCGAGCAGCGTGCCGAAGCGCCCGCGGTCCTCGGCCAGGTCGATCGACTCCTGCGGCGTACCGAGGATGGGGATGCCCGCCTCCTCGAGGGCGTGGGCGATCTTGAGCGGCGTCTGACCGCCGAACTGGACGACCACGCCCAGCGGCCGTTCGTTGGCCACGATGTTGGCCACGTCCTCGAAGGTCAGGGGCTCGAAGTAGAGGCGATCGGAGACGTCGTAGTCGGTCGAGACGGTCTCGGGATTGCAGTTCACCATGATCGCGTCGTAGCCCTGCTCGCGCACGGTCATGGCGGCATGCACACAGCAGTAGTCGAACTCGATGCCCTGGCCGATACGGTTGGGGCCGCTGCCGAGGATGACCACCCGCTCGCGCTGCCCGGGGACGGCTTCGTTCTCGTCTTCGTAGGTGGAGTAGAAGTAGGGCGTCTCGGCCTCGAACTCGGCGGCGCAGGTGTCGACCGCCTTGTAGACCGGCGTGATGCCGTGCTCGAGCCGCAGGGCGCGGACCTCCGGCTCCGATCGGCCGGCCAGTTCGCCGAGGCGCTTGTCGGAGAAGCCGTATCGTTTCATGCGTCTGAGCAGCAGCGGATCGAGGGCGCCGCCCGCCGCCCGCACCTCGCCCTCGAGACCCACGATGTCGCCCAGCTCCGCCAGGAAGAAGGGCGACACGGCGGTCAGGGCGTGGACCTCGTCGACGGTCATGCCCTGCCGGAAGGCTTGCATGATGAGCTCGTAGCGCTCGCAGCTGGGCACCGCCAGCGCCTGCACGAGCTCGCGCCGTCGCCGGGGCAGGGCCGGCGAGCTGTCGAGCTCGCGCGACCGCATCGCCTTGAGGAACGCCTCCTTGAAGGTGCGGCCGATGGCCATCGCCTCGCCGACGCTCTTCATGTGCGTGGTCAGCTCGGCGTTGGCCAGAGGGAACTTCTCGAACGCCCAGCGGGGCATCTTGACGACGACGTAGTCGAGCGTCGGCTCGAAGCTGGCCGGCGTCTTTCGCGTGATGTCGTTCGGGATCTCGTCCAGCGTGTAGCCGACGGCCAGCTTGGCGGCTATCTTGGCGATCGGGAAGCCGGTCGCCTTGGAGGCCAGGGCCGACGAGCGCGAGACCCGCGGGTTCATCTCGATGACCACGACCTCGCCGCTCATGGGGTCGACGGCGAACTGCACGTTCGAGCCGCCGGTGTCGACGCCGATCTTGCGGATGATCGCCTTGGCGGCGTCGCGCAACTCCTGGTACTGCGGGTCGGTGAGCGTGAGCGCCGGAGCCACGGTCATGCTGTCGCCGGTGTGGACGCCCATGGGGTCGATGTTCTCGATCGAGCAGATGACGACCACGTTGTCGGCGCGGTCGCGCATCACCTCGAGCTCGAACTCGTGCCAGCCGGCGACCGACTCCTCGAGCAACACCTGCGAGATGGGGCTCAGCCTGAGACCGTCGCCGGCGACGCGGCGCAGGCTCTCGACGTCGGTGGCGATACCGCCCCCCGCGCCGCCCAGGGTGTAGGCGGGACGGACGACGATGGGCAGCCCGATCTCGGCGACGGCGCCCTCGACCTCTTCCAGGTCGTGGGCCAGCGCGCTGTGCGGCACGCGCAGGCCGATCTCCTCCATGGCGGTGCGGAACTCGAGACGGTCCTCGGCGCGGCGGATGGCCGACGCGTCGGCGCCGATCATCTCGACCTCCCAGAGGTCGAGGATGCCGCTGTTCTGCAGGTCGGTGGCCAGGTTGAGCGCCGTCTGCCCGCCCAGTGTGGGCAGCAGGGCGTCGGGACGCTCGACCTCGATGATGCGGGTCAGCGTGGTCACATCGAGCGGCTCGATGTACGTGCGCGTCGCGAAGTCGGGGTCGGTCATGATGGTCGCCGGATTGGAGTTGACCAGCACCACCTCGAACCCGTCCTCCCTGAGGACCTTGCAGGCTTGGGTGCCCGAGTAGTCGAACTCGCACGCCTGGCCGATGACGATCGGCCCCGAGCCGATGATGAGGATCTTGTGGATGTCGTCGCGGCGCGGCATCAGGCTCTCTTGCGGAAGCGGAGCATCTCGTCGCGGAAGCGCTCGAACAGGTAGAGGGAGTCGTGCGGACCGGGCGTCGACTCGGGGTGGTGCTGGACCGAGAACGCGCAGAGCTCGCGACTGGCGATGCCCTCGACCGTCTGGTCGTTGAGGTTGAGGTGCGTCACCTGCGCGCCGCGGCGGGCGCGACCGTCGTCGCGCACGGCGAAGCCGTGATTCTGGGTCGTGATCTCGATGACCCCCGTGCGCAAGTCCTTGACGGGATGGTTGGCGCCGCGATGCCCGAACTTGAGCTTGTAGGTCGACATGCCCAGGGAGAGGGCCAGGAGCTGGTGGCCCAGACAGATGCCGAAGAGCGGCACCTTGCCGAGCAGCTTCTCGATCGTCTTGACGGCATACGTGACGGCTGCCGGGTCGCCGGGTCCGTTGGAAAGGAAGACCCCGTCGGGGCTCAGCTTCCGGACTTCGCGGGCGCCGGTCTCGGCGGGCACGACGGTGACGTGGCAGCCGGCGGACTGCAGGTAGCGAACGATCGAGCGCTTGATGCCGAAGTCGATGGCGACGACGCGCAGCGTCTCGCGATCGCTCTCGACGCCGGCGCCCGCGTCGAAGGCCTCCTTGCGGCTGACGACGCCGGCCAGGTCGAGACCGGCCATGCGCGGCAGTCGCCGGGCGCGCTTCTTGAGCGACGCCGCGTCGAGATCGTCGGTGGAGATCACGGCGCGGACGGCGCCGTGATCGCGGATGTGGCGCGTGAGCGCCCGCGTGTCGACGCCGGTGACGGCCAGCACGCCGTGATCGCTCAGCCAGTCGAGCCAGACGCCCGAGGAAGCGCGGTTGTAGGCGTAGTTGGTGATCTCGCGCGCGACGATGGCCCGCGCCTGCGCGCCGCCGGACTCGTCGCGCTCCGGGTCGACCCCGTAGTTGCCGTTCAGCGGGAACGTGTAGGTGATCAGCTGCCCGGCGTACGACGGATCGGTGGCGATCTCCTGGTAGCCGGTCATGCTGGTGTTGAAGACGATCTCGCCGCCCACCGTGCCGGTCCCGCTCAGGGCTTCTCCTGCGAACGCGGCGCCGTCCTCGAGCACGATCAGCGCTCTGCTAGCCAACGTCCTCCCAGACGAGCCGGCCGCCGGCCACGGTCAGCACGACCTTGCCGGTCAGATCCCTGCCGGCCCAGGCCGAGTTCCGCGACCTCGATCTCTGCGCCTGCCGGTCGACCGTCCACGTGCGCGCCGGGTCGACCAGGCAGAAGTCGGCCGGCGCGCCGGCGCGCAGCGTGGGCACGGGGATGCCGGCGATGCGCGCCGGCCCCTGGCTCATGCGCTCGGCAAGCACCGACAGCGACAGGTCGCCTTCAAGGACGCAGGCCGTGTGGATGGCCGCGAACGCCGTCTCGAGCCCGATGGTCCCGAAAGCGGCGGCCTCGAACGGCACCTCCTTCTCATGCTGGGCGTGGGGCGCATGGTCGGTCGCGACGCAGTCGAGGAGTCCCTCCCGCAACGCCTCGACGAGGGCCTTGCGGTCGGCCTCGGGCCGCAACGGCGGGTTCATCTTCAGGTCGGGGTCGAGTGAGCGCACCTCCTCGTCGGTGAGACACAGGTGATGCGGCGCCACCTCGGCCGTGACCGCGACGCCCGCCTGCTTGGCGCGTGCGATGTGCTCGAGCGACCCGCGGACGCTGACGTGGCAGACGTGGATGCGGCCCCCCTCGTAGGCGGCGATCTCCAGCGCGCGCCCCACATCGAGGCTCTCGGCGACGGCCGGCAGGCCGACCAGGCCGAGACGCGCCGAGACGGCGCCCTCGTGCATGACGCCGCCCTGGGTCAACGATGCGTCCTGGGCGTGGATGGCCACGAAGCGGCCGGTGATCTTGGCGTACTGCAGGGCCCGCCGCACGAGCAACGAACTCTCCAGCGGCCGGCCGTCGTCGCTGAAGCCGACGGCACCGGCCGCCGCCAGTTCGCCCATCTCGGTGAGCTGCCGACCCGCGAGATCCCGTGTGACCGCGGCGAAGAACCCGCAGGCGACCGACGCTTCCCGCTGTGCGCGCTCCGCCAGGGAGCGCAGCACCGGGGCGGTGTCGACGACCGGATCGGTGTTCGCCATGCCGAAGACGGCGACGTAGCCGCCGGCCGCCGCCGCGGCGGTGGCCGTGACGAGGTCCTCCTCGTCTTCTCTGCCGGGCACGCGGAAGTGCGCGTGCAGGTCGACGAACCCGGGCAGGGCGACAAGCCCGCGGCCATCGACCACCCTGAGGTCCTTGCCCACGGTGGCCTTGTCCGCTGCGGCGATGCGGCCCCTGGCCACAGCCAGGTCGCGCACCTCGTCCAGGCCTTCCTGGGGGTCGACGACGCGCACGGAGCGGACCACGAGGTCGGCGGCCTTGCCCCCCGCCGCCCAGAGTCGCGCCGTCATGCTCCCTCCTCGTCGTCGCGCTCGTCCATGCCGACGATCGTGCGATAGAGGATGGCCATGCGCACCGCGAGACCGCTCTCGACCTGCTGTTCGATGAGCGTCTCGGGGTCGTCGGCGACCGCGGCGCTGATCTCGACGCCGCGGTTGATGGGCCCCGGGTGCATGACCCTCTGGCCGGCACGAAGACGCTCCGGGGTCACGCCGTACAGCGCCGCGTACTCGCGCAGGGACGGGATGAAGTTGGCCCCCGCGTCCTGCCGTTCCGTCTGCATGCGGAGAAGGTAGACGACGTCCGCCTCGCGGATGTCGGCGATGTCGAAGCTCACCTTGGCGCCGAGCGCCTCGACCTCGTGCGGCAGCAGCGTGGGCGGGGCCACCAGCGTGACCTCCATGCCCATCATCAGGAAACCCTGGATGTCGCTGCGCGCCACGCGACTGTGGAGGATGTCGCCGACGATGGCGACCGACCGTCCGTCGAGTTCACGCCCCAGCGCCTGCCGCATGGTGAACAGATCGAGCAGGCACTGGGTCGGGTGCTGATGCTTGCCGTCGCCGGCGTTCACGACGCTCGCCGCGCTGCAGGCCGAGACCAGCTTGCAGGCGCCGATCTGCGGGTGGCGGACGACGATGATGTCGGGCGAGTACGCCGAGAGGGTCAGCGTGGTGTCCTTGAGCGACTCACCCTTGTCGACCGACGACCCCCTGGCCCTGATGTTCATGACGTCGGCCGACAGGCGCTTGCCGGCCAGCTCGAAGCTGGCCAGGGTGCGCGTGGATGACTCGTAGAAGAGGTTGATGATGGTCCGCCCGCGCAGGGTGGGCACCTTCTTGATCTCGCGATGCAGGACCGGCAGGAAGCTCTCGGCGGTATCGAGGACGAGCTCGACGTCGGCCCGCGAGAGGTCATCCATGGACAGCAGGTCTCGCTTGGCCACGGTTAGTCGGTGCTCCTCGGCGGCCGCACGACCACGACCTCGTCGACGCCGTCGGCCTCGGTCATGCGCACTTCGATGCGCTCCTTGAGCGCCGTGGGCAGGTTCTTGCCGACGAAGTCGGGCCTGATGGGCAGCTCGCGATGCCCGCGGTCGATGAGCACCGCCAGCTGGATGCGAACCGGACGGCCGTAGTCGAACAGCGCGTCGACGGCGGCGCGGATGGTGCGGCCGCTGAACAGCACGTCGTCGACGAGCACCACGGTGGCGCCGTCGATCTCGAACGGCAGGCTGGTGTCCTTGACCACCGGATTGAGCGTGCTGGGGACCGCCCCGAGCACGCCGCGCGACGCGACGTCGTCGCGGTAGAAGGAGATGTCGAGCTCGCCGCTGGGAACCTCGCGCCCGGCGAACTCGCCCACCAGCCCGCGGAGACGCTGGGCGAGGAAGGCGCCACGCGTATGGATGCCGACGATCGCCAGCGTGCCGGCGCCGTGGTCCTTCTCGAGGATCTCATGGGCGATGCGGACCAGCGTGCGCCGCATCTGCTCGGCGGTCATGACGACGTGCTCGGTGGCGGGTCTGCTCATGGACGACCGCGCGGGGCGGAAACGAGAAACGCCGCCGCAGCGCTGCTGGCTGAACGGCGACGTGCCCGACTCATCGTCTTTCCGGCCTCTCGGGACGCGGTTTAAAGGTCGCCGCTACTCTAGCAGTGCGATGGGGCGCCGGTCAACAGCGACCGCCGCCCCTCTCCCCCCCGCCGCCCAGCGCCGCGAGGAAGCGCCGCAGGTCGTCGGGCGGAGGCGACTCGAAGGCCATCTCCTCGCCGCTCATCGGGTGGCGGAACGCGAGACCGCTGGCGTGCAGGAACTGGCGCGGCAGGCCCTCGGGTCGCCGCCGCAAGCCGTAGGTGACATCGCCGGCGACCGGATGCCCGAGCGCCGCCAGATGCACGCGGATCTGATGGGTGCGACCGGTCTCGAGGGTCACGTCGAGGAGCGTGTATCCCGGCAAGCGGTCGCGCACCGTGAAGCGGGTCACCGCGGGACGAGGGCGTCCGCTGTGCACCGACATGCGCTTGCGGTCGCGGAGATGCCGGCCGATCGGCACATCGATCTCCCCCTCGTCGTGGGGGACGTCGCCGCAGGCGAGGGCGAGGTAGCGGCGGCGGATCTCACGGCGCGCCAGCGCCTCGACCAGCCGCCGGTGGGCGACCGGCGTGCGGGCCACGATCAGCAGCCCCGAGGTGTCCTTGTCGAGACGATGGACGACGCCGGGACGCAGCTCGTGGCCGCCGGCGATGCCGCGGTCCAGCAATCCCTGGACGAGGGTGCCGTGCTCGTGGCCCGGCGCCGGGTGGACGACGACGCCGGCCGGCTTGTCGACCACCAGAACGGCGTCGTCCTCGTAAACAAGCCGGTAAGGGACCGTTTCGCTCTCGAGAGGGGATGGCGCGGCCGGCGCCACATAGGCGATGCGCTCCCCACGGCGCACGACGTGATGCTTGGCCGCACGGCGTCCGCCGACCTGCGCCGTGCCGGCGGCGATCATCCTCTGCACCGCGGCCCGCGAGAGGCCGCTGCGCGAGGCCACCACGATGTCGAGCCGCGACCCGTCGTCGGCCGCACCGGCGACGAACTCAGGCACGCGCCGGCCCCGTGCCGCCGCCGCGCAACGCGCGCCACGCGACCAGCGCCGCGCCGCCGACGATCGCCACGTCGCCCAGGTTGAAGTTCGGCCACGATCCGATGACGAGGAAGTCGAGCACGGCGCCGCATCGCAGCCGGTCGATCTGGTTGCCCGCGGCCCCGCCGACGATCAGCGCGATGGGGACCGCGTAGCGCTCCGGCAGACGCCGGGCCAGAAGGCAGAGCACGACGATGACCCCCGTGACCGCCGCGAACAGGACCCAGCCGCCGCCCTGGAACCGCCCGAAGGACACCCCGGTGTTGTGCGAGATCTGGAGGCCGACGCCGTCGAACGCCATCGCCGGCAGGTGGTCGGCCTCGTGCCGCACCAGCAGCTTGACGAGCTGGTCGGGGGGGGGGGGGGGGGGGAGGCGCCCCGCCCCCCCCCCCCCCCCCCAAAGCCCCACACCCACCCCCCCCCCGCACCCAACCCGC
>Ga0315289_10007591_pt1 | contig 15773 bp, 12 predicted proteins | sample YL17G11_40_MG_FD_203452 | JGI IMG/M metagenome (GOLD analysis project Ga0315289, IMG submission 203452) | Sediment microbial communities from Yellowstone Lake, YNP, Wyoming, USA - YL17G11_40 | ecosystem: Environmental > Aquatic > Freshwater > Lake > Sediment | place: USA: Wyoming | collected... | reverse complement strand
GTGCGCATAGGCATGTCCCTCTATGGGGTTTGGCCTTCGCCGCTAACTCGGGTTTCTTACCTGCAATTACATGCAGGGGTGCTCGATCTGCAGCCGGTGCTTAGTTGGCGTAGCGAGGTCGTCACCGTTAAGGCGGTGCATAGCGGGGAATATATTGGTTATGGCTGCACCTACCGGGCGATCAGGGACTTACGCATTGCGGTACTCCCGGTCGGGTATTACGAGGGTTTTCCGCGCATCGCCGGCGAAGCCGCTAGCTTCGTCCTGATTCGGGGCGAGCGTTGCCCGGTGGTGGGGCGCATCTGTATGAACATGATGATGGTCGACACCACGCACCTGAAGACCCTCGAGATCGGTGACCAGGTGACGTTGCTTGGCAGGGATGGTAAGGACGTGATCACAGCTCAGGACTTGGCCGGGTGGGCCCGATCCATCCCGTACGAGCTGTTATCGCGGTTGCACCCAGACATTCCCAGGATGCTCGTTTAAGCGCAGCGTCAACCAAGGAGGCGTCGATGGACGTATTGGCTCACTATCATATGTATGATTACCGTGCACGATGCGCGGTTGCGGTTACCACCGAAATCGTTAGGACTTTGCAGCAGCAGCATGGCCTAGATCCCCTAACGACCATTGCCTTAGGTCGGGCGGTTAGCTGTGCGGCGCTGTTAGCCTCAACGCTTAAGGCTGGCAAGGAGTATGTACATCTGTCCTTTGCGGGTAATGGCCCCCTGACCAAAGTGGTCGCCGAATGCAACGGTGACGGTCATTGCCGTGGCTATACCGTTCCTGCTCAGCTTTTGTCGGTGATTGACCTGGTAGCTGGCGACACCCTGCCGGAAAGTGTGGGTGAGGCGATGGGTACGGTTGGGTTGGTCACTGTAACCCGTGGAATGGCGGGTGAAAGCGGCAGCACCTATCATGCGGTGTGCGATTTCCAGAATGGCGAGATCGCCGCTGATTTTGCCCGCTATTTGACCGAGTCAGAGCAGATTCCCTCGGCGATCGCTGCCGGTGTCAAGCTAGCTAGTGATGGTTCGGTGCTAGCCGCCGGCGGGATGCTGGTGCAGAAGTTGGGTGGAGCCGACCTGAGCGAGCAAGCACTGCTTGATGTGGAACAGCGTCTGGCGCTAGGTCTAAATCTCTCCGATCGCCTTGCCGCGGGAGCATTGGCGGAGGATTTGGTGCGTCATATCCAGGGTGACGACGGTGGCTATGGCTTATTGATGCAACGCCCACTGCTGTTTCGCTGCTCCTGCTCACGCGACAAAATGCTGCAGGTATTGGCGGCCTTCAGCGAGGAGCAGCTGACGTCGATTCGTGATGAAACCGGGAAGCTCGAGGTGCTCTGCCACTATTGCGCGCAAGCGCAGCAATTTCGATTAGAAGAGTTGCTCAAACACTAGACTGCAGTGCGGGTGCAGATGGACTCGGCACAGCGATGCTGTGCCCACCTGGGCAATCCCAAGCTCCTATAGAAAACCTCCGGACCAGCGGCTCGGGCTGTTTTAGCGAAAACCAAGGCCGAGGAATACACTGCCAACTACGCCGAGGACTAAGGCGAAATACCAGAACTGCCGCCGCCGGCTGAGGGCCGCGATGGCGCTAATAGCGATCGCGATTTGAAACAGGGTTACTGCCCGTGCGAATACCATATGGTGTTGCAGATGTGCTTCCGATAGCGCTGCGCGTTCGATGGCTTCCTTCGAGATTTCGTCCTGCTGGTCTTTGTAGCGCTGCTGCAGGTCGATGGCATCCTGCGGCACTGGTTTCCCTATTCCGTTGAGCAGCTCGATTTTCGCGGCCGTGACTGCGGACTTAATGCTCTTGGCTTGGTAGTAGGCCCATTTATCCGAAGATTTGAGCTGCTCGATCATCCCTTCATTGGCATGGTGCCCCGATAACATCGAGGCAACGGCAGCGAGTACGGCGAGGAGGGCAGTCGTCACGGCGACTCTGGAATTAAAGCTTGAGCCGGCATGTAAGGCGTGCTCGCTTAACGTCTCTTTGAGCTTCTTGGTGGGGTCTTCAAACTCTTCCAAAATATCTCCTCAACGCAGCATCAGGGCATTTTAATATAAACAAAATCGTATCATGAAATGCCGTTTGGGTCGCAAGCTATTGCCGCACCTCGAGTCGCCCTTGGTCGTCGATATACAGTCCGTTGAGCACCTGCCTACCGGGAAAGCGCTCCGGCTGAGCGAGTGGCCAGCGGTGGCTGAGGAAGGCCTCGATGACTGAACGGCGGATCCGTGTGTGGTCTTGACTCTCATCGCCGATGAAGGCCTCGAGGTACCCTGGCACGCGGTGGTCGTCTTGCTCGATCAACAATTCGGCGCAGGCAAAGCGCACACGCTCGTCCGGATCAACCAGAAAATGTGCGAGCTTGTCGCTGAAATCTGGCAGTTTGTAGTCCATCATGTAGCATAAAATATCGTAGTTCTTGTCGACCTTGGCCTGGTCAAAGCGCACGTCGGAGAAGTCCAAGGCGCTTTTTAATATGGCAATCACCTGGTCTTCCTCACCAAGGGCTTTGAGGACCTTAATCGGCCACGCGATCCGGCTGGTGTTAAGCAAGTGCTCACGCACAAAGGTCAAGGCTTCAGGGCCATATCCGAGCACCGCCGCCATGGCGGCTTCTTTCTCACGGGTGTCGTTGATGCCGTGCTCTAGGCTAAACTCGAAGCGCTGGAGGAGAGCCGGTACGGCGGCGGCAGCATCGCCGAGGTCCTTAAAGTATTCGATGGCGCCCTGGCGATCTTCTTTGATCGCCTTGGGGTTCTTGACGATAGCCAGGGTCTTGGCGATTTTTTTGTCGTCGCGCTGCTGCCGTAAATCTTTGAACTTACTAAATAAACCCACGCTTTATCCCTCTTCAAATCAGGAGAGGGATTCACTCTAGTCGGATCTGTATGCCGTGCAAAGGTTTTTCTCGGGGGCTGGCAGAAGCCTGTATCAAATAACCAAGGGTAGGGCGTGTTAAGTCCGTTGCCGCCATTGTCTTAGCGAAGGTAGAGTAGCTGCAAGGGTCGAGATATGTTAGTACTTGAGGTCGAATCAGAAGATCCGGAGTGAATGTGAACCGAGCGCGAGTAGATGCAGCTGTCGGCAGCGTTGCTGGATTAGTCTTGGCTGCGGGCAAAGGCACGCGTATGCGTAGCTCTGTGCCTAAAGTTCTGCATACGGTCGCCGGCCGGCCAATGCTGGAATGGACGCTGCGTTGTCTGGATCAGGTTGGCGTCAGCAACATTTGCTTAGTCCTTAGTGAGGACCGTAATGGCTTTGCGCCTTTTTTGGCGCGGTGGCCAGGTCTCAGCATCGCCGTCCAGCGCAATCGGCAAGGCACCGGCGACGCGGTCGCCGCTGCAGCATGGTCGTTCGCCGGCGTGCAACCGCCCGGGTTTGCAGCAGGCTATGCTTTGCAGGGGCAACCGATTGAATGTTCCTACGTCTTGATCATGGCCGGAGACGTCCCGGCAGTCGAGGCCACAGCTATAGGTGCATTTATTGCCGCGACTCAAGCCAGCGCTGCGCCCATGGCAGTTCTTGGCATGCACCAGGCTGATCCGACAGGCTACGGTCGCATGCGTACCAACGGTGAAGATCTTCTGGATATCACGGAAGAAAAGGATGCCGATACGGCGACGCGGCGCTTGTCGCTGTGTAATACGGGTATCCTGCTCGTCGATAAAGGACTGTTGTTCGGGTTGCTGCCTGCGCTAAAACCGCATAATGCCCAAGGTGAGTATTATTTGACCGACTGTGTTCAGCTCGCCCGGGCTCAGGGGCGGCGGGTGCTGGCCCACGTACAAGCCGACTCCGAGCAGTTTGCTGGGATCAACGACCGCACCCAATTAGCCGCAGTCGAGGCATTGATGATCCGCCGTAAGCGCCTTGCTCTTATGGTCTCGGGTGTCGCTCTGCAGTTGCCCGAGAGTATCTACGTTGAGCCTACCGTAGAGATTGGCGCTGATACCCTGGTGGCCGCGGGGTGCCACCTGTCGGGCGCAACTCGTGTCGGCGAGCACTGCTTCATCGGTGCTGGTAGTGTCTTAAAAAATATCGTGATTCGATCTGGAGAGCATGTGCCTCCCCATACGGTGCGAATTCAGGCGGAGGCCTAAACTATGTGCGGCATCGTCGGTTATATCGGTAAGAAAGACTGTGTTCCGATTCTTTATGACGGTTTGGCTCGGTTGGAATACCGGGGCTATGACTCGGCCGGGATTGCCGTATCCGACCAAGGCAAGACCCACGTCGTCAAGGCTGAAGGCAAGCTGGTACAACTAAAACCCATACTGGCCCAACTGCCGCCTGGTGCGAGCCGGGGGATTGGTCACACTAGGTGGGCCACCCACGGGCTGCCCAATACCGTAAATGCACACCCGCATAGCTACGCCAATGTCGCTGTGGTCCATAATGGGATTATCGAGAACTACCTACTATTGAAGCAGCAGCTACAAGCGCAAGGCGCCGTCTTCAGCTCGGAGACCGACACCGAGGTCGTGCTGCAGCTCTTCTTGCGCGAGCTCCGCTTATTAAAAGATCCGTTTAAAGCCATGCTTGCGATGATTCCGCAGCTGCGTGGGGCCTTTTCCCTAGGCATTCTGTTGGGTGACGAGCCCGACTATATCTACGCCGTCAAACAAGGGTCGCCCTTGGTGATCGGGGCAGGTAAAGGCGAACACTTCTTTGCCAGCGATGCGATGGCTTTAGTCAGCCACACTAGCCGGGCCCATTTTTTAAACGACGGCGAAATAGCACGCATCAGTGAGGGTGCGGTTGAGATCTGGAACTTCGCGGGGGAGCGCGTCGAGCTGGACTTTGTCGAGCTAGATATCTCCAGTGCCAGCACCGAAAAGCAGGGATTCAAGCATTACATGCTTAAGGAGGTCCACGAGCAGCCCCGAGTCATGGCTGGAATGCTAAAGCGCCTGGTCGATATCGAGAAGGGTACATTCAATGATCAAGAACTTGGATTAAACACCCTGGATCTAGCGCGCATCGAAACCATCTGCATGGTCGCATGTGGGACGGCTTACTACTCGGCCCTACTTGGCAAGTATCTGATCGAACCAGCGGTGCATTTGCCGGTCAACGTCGAGCTGGCCAGTGAATTTCGTTACCGCAACCCTTGGCTAAGCAAGAACACTCTGTTTATTGCCGTGTCGCAGTCCGGTGAAACCGCCGACACTTTGGCTACGGTTAAACAGGCAAAGGCCCATGGCTGCCAGATCATGGCGATTTGTAACGTCAAGATGTCCTCGATTGCCCGAGAAGCGCACGTCACCTTACACATGGACGCGGGTCCAGAAATCGGTGTTGCTTCGACCAAGGCGTTCACCGCGATGTTGCTCGCCAACTATTTATTCGGGTTGGCCTTTGGGGTTAAAAGGGGCTTGGTAAGCGCGGCGGAGGTACGCCTTGCCTGCGACCGGCTGCGCGAATTGCCGGCGCGCATGGACCACGCCCTCGATGGTAGAGTTGCCATCGAGGCCTTGGCCGACAAATATTACGAAGCAAGTAACTTCATCTTTATGGGGCGTGGCACGAGTTATGCTGTGGCACTTGAAGGCGCCCTGAAGTTAAAGGAAATCTCGTATATTCACGCTGAAGGCTATGCCGGTGGTGAACTCAAACATGGCCCGATCGCCCTGATCGATCGGCACATGCCGGTCGTGGCGATCGCACCTCTAGGGCCCTACCACGAGAAAATGTTATCGAATATTGAGGAAGTTAAGGCACGTCAGGGTCAGATCATCGGTGTGGGTAGCATCGATGACACCCAGTTGCGACGACTCTCGTGCGACTTTATTGTTTGTCCTAGCAGTGACGATCCGGGCTTGCAGGCGATCCTTTCGGTGGTTCCTTTGCAGCTTTTGGCCTATTACATAGCCGTAAAGCGTGGCACCGACGTCGATCAGCCGCGGAACCTGGCGAAATCGGTGACAGTCGAATAAGGTATGAGCGCCCCGTGGCGCAGCGGCGAAGATAGGTAAGCAGTGGCAAAGAATAAGACTCGTGCTGAGCAAATCCTCAGTGGACTAAACGATGTTCAGCGTCAGGCTGCTAGTCATCTAGATGGCCCTTTGGTGGTATTCGCCGGCGCCGGTAGCGGCAAGACACGTATCATTACGCACCGCATCGCTTGGTTGATTGAACAAGGCGTCAAGCCGTGGGAAATCCTGGCGGTAACCTTTACTAATAAGGCTGCGCTAGAAATGCGCCACCGGGTCGAAGCGCTGACGCCGATGGCTGGGCGCTGTTTGATCTCGACCTTTCATTCGGCCTGCGCACGGTGGCTGCGTGAATTTGCTCCCGATCTAGGATTCACGGCTGATTTCACTATCTATGATGACTCAGACCAGCTCGTCGCCATTAAAAAGATACTGGCCGAGATGAATATCAAGCTCGACGAAGAGAACACGGCTCAGGATTACCGCTCTGCGATCAACCGCGTCAAAACTATGGCAATGCTACCTAATGACGAGCGATTGGCGCACGAATACAGCGATCAGATGCCCCTAGTTGGGGTGCAAGTTTATAAACGTTACCAAGAGTACCTGGCCAAGTGCAACGCCATGGATTTTGGTGATTTGATCATGAATGTCCTCCTGCTATTGCGCCGTAATGACGGTGTGCGCGAGCTCCTGCAGGAGCGTTACCAATATATCCTGGTCGATGAGTACCAGGATACCAATCGGACTCAGTTCGAATTGATTGCCCGTCTAGCTGAGCGCAGGCAAAATCTATTTGTCGTCGGTGACGACGACCAGTCGATCTATAGTTGGCGAGGTGCTGTGCCGTCCAACATCATCGACTTCGACAAAGTCTACCCGAGTGCGAAAAAGATCACTATGGAGCAAAACTATCGTTGCTCCGGCACCATCGTCGAGGCCGCCAGCGCGATGGTCTGTCACAATGTAGTGAGAGTCAATAAGCGTCTGTTTACCGATAAGGCGCCGGGTGATCTGATTGACTACCGCCTTGAAACCGACAACGAGATCGAAGCATGGTGGGTGACCTCCAGCATTAAAGACGAGAAGGTGCGTTTCGCCTATGCTGATGTCGCGATCTTCTATCGGACTAACAGCCAATCGCGTCTGCTTGAAGACGCGCTTAGGCGCGAGGACATTCCATACCAGATCTATGGCACCGTGCGCTTTTATGACCGTGCGGAGGTTAAGGACCTGATGGCCTATATCCGCGTCTTGATCAATCCCAGTGATGATGTCAGTGTGAAGCGGATCTTAAACGTTCCGACTCGGGGCATCGGCAAAAAGGCCGAATCGACGCTCGATCTCGAGTCGATTAAGCGTGGCTTGCCGCTGATGGCGACCATCGAGGCCTTGATCAAGGAGGGCGGTAAGCAAGCACTCAAGCTTGCTGCTTTTGCCGGGCTCATCGCCAAGCTGCGCCTAGAGTTGCTTGCCGCGCCCGTAGCAACGGTTCTCGAGCGGATACTTCAGGCGACGGGTTATGTCGCGTATGTAGAGAAGAAGCACGCAGAGCTGGCGCAAGACAAAATGGAAAACATTCATGAGCTTGGTGCCGCCCTAGCCGACTTCGCTGCAGCTACTCCCAGTGGCCAACTGTCTGAGTGGCTGCAGAAGGTGACGCTGGTAAGCTCTGAGGTCGAAGCTAAAGGCGGCGTTTCCATGATGACGCTGCATTCAGCTAAAGGATTAGAATTCCCGCGTGTTTTTATCGTCGGGATGGAGGAAGGCCTGCTGCCGCACCGCAGTAGCAGTGACGATAAGGCTGGCCTCGAAGAAGAGCGACGTTTGTTTTATGTCGGCATGACCCGTGCAAAGGAAAAGCTGTCCCTGGTCAGTGCCTACCGGCGTCGCACCTTTAACACCTGGGCCGCCAACCGTCCGTCGCGTTTTCTGGCAGAAATTCCGCACCGACACTTTGCACCCGTCAGCGTGGCAGAGGCAAGTCATGAAGCCCATGCGGCGGCGCCTGGCTACACTGGTGACCAGGGGCACCGGTATGAATATGAATACGAGGACCCTTCAGCCACCCGGGCGGCCGCGACTCAAGTCACGGTAGGACAGTGGGTGGGCCACCCAACCTACGGCAAAGGTACAGTCGAAGAACTAGTCATTGAGCATGCTGTGCTAAAAGCCGTGGTACGGTTCCAGGAGTTTGGCCTGCGCAAGGTCTCCGCACGCCATATCACCCATTAGTACCGGTGAGCTTGGTGATAATGCAAACGTCCTCCATGCCTTTTTTGGCATCGGTCAGTTTCGCCAGCCAAAGTTTACCGTGGGCCCATTTTGTGCCAAACCCCAAGTCGCCGTTCGAGGTACAAGCGGGCGCGTTAATGGCACAGGGCTCGGTGAAGTCGGCCTTATTCTTCGCCAACCATGGTCCGGTGTCATTGCTCTGATAAGGGGCACCGTAGCCAAGGGCGTAGTATCCCGTGCATTTCGTCGGAGCACCGACACTTGCCGGCGCTGGGGTGGTGGCTGGTGCGGGGGTTACGACCGCTGGCAGGCTGGGAGCAGCTGGAAGTGGTGGCTCAACTACCACTGGCGTCACGACTACTGATGAAGTGTCAGCCGGTTTGGTTCCGGGTTCAGCGAGTGGGGCGATTGGTTCCTTATCTGGGGTGTAAGGATCCGGCAGGTTCTTAGGGTCTCGTGCAGGAACATCGCTCCGCGTGGAGTCGCCATTGCCTGGAATGCCATTGGCATGGGGTACAGGCCCTATGTTAATCGATTTGCCCGAGCTGCCGGCGCAACCAAGTATATTCACCCAGACTGCGGGAATGACGACAAAAATTAGAAAAAGGTGTTTGTTTATCAATTGTTTCATCGAGTTTCACCCGTGTATTGGCGTAGCAAATGCCGTTCCTGCTTATCGGCTAGTAACAAGCAAAGCTTTAGCCCCGATTTTACCGTATGCCCCTCATATGCTATAATCCACTGAGAGCCTTCCTGTTTTAGTCATTTCCCAGCAGCACAACTTAGGGACAATTGCGATGGCCTTGCGGCGTGATGTCTATGGCGGAGCCTTAGCCTTGTTGCTTCTAGCAGGGACCTGCGTCATCGTCGCCGGCATGGTTAGAGGTAGTAGCTCTATTAATGGCTATTTCGATTTAAAGAAAAGTCAGCTGGTTCTCAGCCAGACGGTCGCTGGCCTCAGCCGGGAAAATAATGAACTAAGCAGCGAAATTGAACGCATCCGTAATTCTCCCAGCTACGCCAAAAAGGTCCTGCGCGATAAATACCATGTTACCGAGCCCGACGAAGATATCATCTTTTTTACCGACTGATTCATCGATCCTTCACCGACTACTGACTCACGATTCCGTCATCATTCATTTGGAGTTTTACTTATGGCTCGTGTCGCAAATGTTCGGAAAAATCTCACTGCATTTATGATCACCCTAGTGACTTGCGCTACCTTTGTTGGTTGCGGCAGCAGTAGCAATCTCAATCAAGTTTGGGGCAAAGAAGACAACGGTGGCGACTCCTTGCTCGTCGAGGGCCAGGCGGCATTCGACGCCGGAAATTACGATCGAGCTGAATCCATCGTGCGTAAACTCACCGAGCGCAATCCAGACAACGAGGATGCGGCAATTCTTCTTGGCTATATTCACTTGGCGAAAGGTGGCCTTGAACCTATCAGCCTCTCCCGCAAATTAATCGCGTTGTCGCCCACGACCAATGGTTCGGGATCAAGCGGTGCCAGCTTAGTCGCGGCCGCCTCCTCGTCCGCAGCCGCCGATGCCGCGACGATTCTGACTAGTATGAGCACATTGGTCAATGTTTCCGCCGCTGATAAAGCCATGCTCTACGCACATGAGTTCGGTAAAGAGGATGCCGACAATAACAAGGTCGCGCTCACCCTTTTTACAGGTAGCAATGCCCTGGTAGTCCCACCCTTGGTCGATGACACTCTAAGAGCGAAAATTGCTGTGCTCAGCGCCCTCAACCTGGCCATTAAAGACGTCTGTCGTTTCGTTGATAGCGAAGTAAAGATCAAAGAAGACTCGCGTGATGTCGCCGCCGACTGCACCGCCACGACCGTCCCACGCAAGAGCGCCGCCAAAGCCCACTTTCTGTGGGTTCTATCGCATTTGTCCGAGGCTTTGGTGTTTCAACCAGTGATCCTCTACACAGCACCTGGTAGTAAAACGCCAAGCTTAACCTCGATAAGTACAGACATTAACGACCCCAAAAAGACAGTGGTGACGACCGTTGCAGAGTTCACGGCGTTTGCTGCCAAAGTACTGGAGGTGAAAAATGCCGTAAACAAGGTTTTTAACACCGCCGATAGCGGATCCATGGTGCAGGCCACCCTGCAAGATCTTAACTCTGTCATTCTGGGCTTTGGTAGGTTGGCTGGAATACCAGCGAGCGTGCAGGACAGTATCACCAAGTCATTTGCCTCCATATCTAGTTTAGGCAAAGAGCTGGGCACCGTGAACGCGGCCACGAACACTGCGGGATTCAAGGCGCAGATGATTCAGGAAATGTCTAAAAGTATTGGTGCGCAGATCCAATCGGCTTCTGATAAGGCTGCGGCTAGCGGCGTCGACAAAACCGCCTCAAAGGCGCAAATTACCGCGATGTGCGACTCGTTTGATAAATTGAACCAAGGTGCGCCGCCATCCCTGATCGCGGCGGCCAAGCCAAAGGCCTGCGGCTAACCTTAGGGCCCGTCCATAAATACCTTGGACATTTGGACGGGCCCTAGGGGACCTGTGAAACCCGGGCTGAGCCACGAGATAGAGCCAGAAATTATGGGGTTGGCGAGGATGCCTGACCCCCATACGTATTACACTTCGTCTTCGTCGACGACGCCGCGGCCGGATTTTTTCATCCGCTCCAATTTTTCCTTGAACTTGACGCTGTGGCGGCACCAGGGGCGCAGGTCGAGGCGGCGTTTTGGAATCGGCTCGCCAGTGCCTTCGCAATAGCCGTAGTCGCCACTATCGATCTTGGCCAAAGCGTGGTCGATTTCACTAAGCAGTTTGCGGTCACGGTCGAGCAGGCGGAAGGTCAAGTTTTGCTCGACCATCGCCGAGGCTTGGTCGACCTCATCCATCATTTCGTTTTTGTCGATTTGGATATTGCCCTGCTGCATCGCCTTGCGGGCCTTCTCTAGGATTTTGCTGCGCTCGGTAAACAGCTGGACGCGAAAGTTGTCGAGTTCTTCAGGCGTAAACAGCGTTTCATCTGGTGAACGCTGCAGGAACTCCGGCTGCGGAGTTTCGATGATTTTTGGCTCGATCCGCAAGGGCGCCACGGCAGGTTTGGCTGCGGCTGTGGCGACAGCCCCAGGACGTCCGTCGGCTTTTTTGTTGACGCTACCAGTTCCACGCACGACTTTTTCATCGAGCTCTTTTTTGGCGTTGCTTTTGGCTGGTGTTGCCGCCGTGGCCGCTTCCTTCTTGCCTTCCTTCGAAGGGACAGGGGGAGATACAGCCCCCTTTTTAGCAGGGACGATTTTCTCAGCAGTCTTGGCCGTAGCAGTGACTTTAGACTCGGGCTTTTTAGTGGCGGGCGCAGCTACGGCTTTAGCTGCGGGTTTGGCCGCGGCTTTAGCTGCGGGTTTGGCCGCGGCTTTAGTTTCAGGCTTAGGCGCGGCTTTAGTTTCAGGCTTAGCCGCGGCTTTAGTTTCAGGCTTAGCCGCGGGTTTAGCCGCGGGTTTAGCCGCAGGTTTAGCCGCAGGTTTAGCGGGAGCACTCTTGCTTTTCGTCACGTTCGCTGCCTTCTTGACTGCAACCGGCTTAACGGCTGGTCGCTTTATGTTTTTACTAGAAGTTGGTTTGGACATTGGCTTACCCTTCGGCTCGCGGAACCCATTGCGACCAGGCTCCCATTTTATGTTCTTCTCAGTGTCGATATTGGGGCCGAGTATAAGAACAGCTCCAATAAAACACAAGCTCCCACTTTTAACGATAAACCACTAATTTAGCAAGATTCTTCAGGGAACAGTCCATTCACCGCGCCGCGCTCCAAGATGGTCTTCAATTCAGAAAGAATATTCAGCGCTTGCAGAGGCGACAGGCGATTGATCTGGAGGCGCGATAGGCGTTCCATTATGTGTTTTTCTTGGTGCAGCAAGTTTTGGACCGAGACAGGCGCTGGTGTCAGCCCGAAGCGTTCGAGTGGCGCAAGAGGTGTAGGCTCAGCACTGGCGGCAAGCTGTGCCGACGCACCTTGGACAGCTCGTTCTTGGATTTCCGCAGGGTTGCATGCATTGGGCGTGTTTTGAAGCAGATAGGCCGAGGCTCTTTTTAACACCGTTTCGGGTATACCCGCGAGTCGTGCTACTTCCAGCCCATATGAATTGTCTATGGCGCCATCTTTGAGGCGATGGGTGAATACAATCTGATTGTTCTGTTCGAGCACTTCAGTCTGCATCGGCCGTACCGTAGTTAGCGTCGCGGCGACCGGGATCAACTCATGATAGTGAGTAGCAAATAGGGAGAAACAGCGGATTCGAAGGGCCAATTCCTGCAGTATTGCGGCGGCAATCGCCAGGCCATCACGAGTCGAAGTGCCGCGCCCGACCTCGTCGAGGATGACTAGACTTTTGGGCGTCGCATGGCGCAGCAAATGCGCAGCTTCTGCCATTTCCACCATGAAGGTAGATTGCCCACGAGCGAGGTCGTCGCTGGCGCCGACGCGGGTAAATATCCGGTCAAAAATCGGCAACCGAGCGCTATTTGCCGGGACGTAGCTGCCGATTTGGCACAGGATCACCGTCAACGCCGTTTGCCGCATCAGTGTTGATTTGCCTGCCATATTCGGCCCGGTGATCAACAGGTGCTTCTTTTGTGGCGATAGGGTGATGTCGTTAGCGCAGTATTTGTGCCGGCCAACGTAGCGCTCGACGACCGGATGCCGAGATGCCTTGAGATCTAGGCGGTCATCGTCGGCCAACAGTGGTTCGCAGTAGCCGAACTTCAGCGCCTGCCAGCCAAAGGACTGGAGCATGTCGAAGCTCGCTAGCGCGTGCGCTACCGAGCGTAAATCAACGCGGTATTCCCTTAGCTGCAACAGCAAGCGCTGAAACAAGTCCGCCTCTCTGGCGACCGCATGGTCCTGAGCTGAGGCCAGCGTTTCGCCGAGTTCTTGCAAGGCCACCGTGATGAAACGGTCGCCGTTGACCATGGTCTGACGGCGGATAAAATCGGCGGGGACTCTGGCAGTATGAGTACGAGTGATTTCAATCAGCAGACCATATGATTTATGGTTTTTGATCTTCAAGCTGCCGATGCCGGTCGCCAGGCGCAGTTGCTCTTGATAGGCCTCGACCTGCGCCTCGCCGTTGCGGGCAAGTTCGTTGAGTTTATCCAACTCGGTATCATAGCCCGAGTCAAAAACTCCGCAGCCGAGGCCTAAACTCTGAGGGTCGGCTACTAAAGCATGGGTGAGCAATTGGAGCGGAGCCTTGTAAAATTTCAGCCCAGTGGCTAACGTTTTGTAATTGGCTTCTGGCAGATGTTCGCCTTTTTCTCCGATCAGGTGATCGACCAGCCACCGCGCTGTTGCTAAGGCTTGAGCGATTTTGCTCAGTTCTGCTGGGCCGGCGGTTGCGGCAACCACCCTGGTAGCCAGGCGCTCAAGGTCGGGAATATGCTTAAGCTGGGTTCGTGCCTCAGTTAGGCGTGCCTCGCCGATGCCTAGCAAACTACGTACCGCAGCATGGCGGCCGCGAATTTGCTGGGGATCAAGCAGTGGATGCGCGAGGGTATAGCGCAATAAACGCGCACCCATTGGCGACAGCGTGCGATCGATTTCCTTGAGCAAACTGCCATTGCTATCACGCCTGCGTGCCGTCTCAAACAGCTCGAGGTCGCGCACAGCGGTTTCGTCCAAGATCATCGTCTGAGGCTCATGCAGGGGCCGCACCGAGAGAAATTGGCTGATGCTTGCGTGCAGTGAACGAAAATGGACGAGCAATGCGGTGATAAGCGGTTCACCGCCAAGCACCGCACCGCAGGGTTGCGCGCTTAGGTCTGGACTATTAAATATCTCGCTTAAGATCTGATTTTGCTCGGCCTTGTCGCGTAGTGGTGCCTCCGGTAGAGGCTCTAAAAGCAATGCCTGCGATTCGCGCAGTGGTTGCAGTAGGATTTTGAGTTCGCTGTGGAAAAAACCTCGGGTGAGCACCTCTCTAGGGCGAAAACCCTCCAAAGTTTCAACCACCTCAGCCAAGCTACTGACATTGCCAAGGCGTAGCTCACCGGTAGAAATATCAGCAATAGCCACAGCCCATTTGCTGCTGCCAGGTTCCTCATGGGCTGCTGCAATATAGTTGGGGGCATCACGATCTAGGGCGTCAGGATCATCGACACACCCCGGTGTTAGGGTGCGGGTGATGTCGCGTTTGACCAGTCCTTTGGCCTCGGCAGGGTCTTCGATTTGATCGGCAAAGGCGACTTTAAAACCCTTGCGCAAGAGCTTAAGCCAATAATTGCGGGCACTGTGGTGCGGCACGCCACAAAATGGAATACGCTTATGGTCGCCGCGCTCGCGGCTGGTCAGCGTTAGTTCAAGCAGCGGTGCCACCAGTTCGGCATCGGCGCCAAAGATTTCGAAAAAGTCGCCCATGCGAAAGAATAAAATAGCCTCACCGCAGCGCTGCTTAAGCTCCCAGTATTGGCGCATCATCGGGGTCATTGCGGCGACTTCGGCTGGCGTTGGCAAGCTCATACTCGGGTCTCGTAGGCTAAAGCATAGGTCGATATCCATGGCATCGACGGACTTTAGCAAACATCAGCCAGCATTCCCAAATGAAGTTCCTGAGAGGCTAAAAATAACCTGTACGCTTGGCCGCTAATCCGACGGCGATCCGGGCTTATGATGCATTGATAAATCCTAGGAAACCGCCAGGACTAAGCCGCGAATGACCGGTAAAGGGGCAGCCGTAATCGCCATTGCCGTGCGGCGCATGGTGTCACCGCTGGTGACGACGTCGTCGATCAAGAGCAGCTTGGTGGTGCTCGCATTGGCTAGGGCTTTGGCGCAGAGTGCGTTGCTAACACTCCTTAACCAATGAGGCAATTCCTGGTTGCTGTGAACTCGCTGGCGACGTTGGAGAAGGGCATGCTTGCGCCAGCGCCAGTGCAGGTGGAGTGGCGCTAGGGTTATCGGACGTGAGCTGTGGCCTTGCTGCGAGCAGATTTGGCCGGCAATATCGATGCGGCCCCGCACGCGACCCCATAGGCTAGAGGCGCAGGGCATCAGCCCATCGGCCCAGGCCAGCAGCCCGCCGCGAGCTGGATGCGTGGCGACTAGGGCCAGTAGGAGCTGCAGTGCTTGCAGGTCACCACCGATTTTGGCCCGCAATATCAGCCGACGCACCAGCCCTTGGTAGTGATATAGACCTGTGATATCGACAAGTGGCGGGCCACCAAGCTGGATGACTCTAGCTTCGCAGCGCAGTTCGTTAAGCTCGTCGACGCAGCTGACGCACAGCAAGCTTGAGGGTGGTATCGTGCTTAGGCCACGCTGCGAACAACATCCAACACAAATCCGCCAAAGCACGTGGTTCTCCTCATAAGCAATATCGACCAAACGCTACAAATGGCTATACTTGCAGCGTCGTTGGTTTTACACAGACATGACAGTCGACGACGCCGGACCTTGGTGATGCGACTCAACCGACTTGAACCTTTGGAGCCCTGCGATGAGCCTACGACCCACCCTGCGTTTTGACGAATGGACTCGGGTGAAACCAGTGATTGGGATGCTGCACCTGTTGCCCCTGCCTGGAGCACCGCAGGCAAGCCACACCTTCGCCGC
>Ga0315289_10007590_pt1 | contig 15773 bp, 8 predicted proteins | sample YL17G11_40_MG_FD_203452 | JGI IMG/M metagenome (GOLD analysis project Ga0315289, IMG submission 203452) | Sediment microbial communities from Yellowstone Lake, YNP, Wyoming, USA - YL17G11_40 | ecosystem: Environmental > Aquatic > Freshwater > Lake > Sediment | place: USA: Wyoming | collected... | reverse complement strand
CCACCACGACCCCCCTCTGGCGGGTGCTCGCCGCGGCCCTGGACGAGGACGGCGCCCGGGGGCGGGTGGTGGTCATCGCCTCGAGCGCCCTCGACCCGCCCGCCCTCCCGCCCGGGGTGGCCTCCTTCTTCGGCGGGCCCGCCCCGCCGCCGCCCCTTTCCACCCGCCTGGTCCTGGCGGCGGTGGGCGAGGACGAAGGTGCATCGTCACCTGCTGCCTGGCCTGCCGCCCTGGCGGCAGGCGTGGGCGAGGTGGCGGGCGCGGTGGAGAGTGCGGCCGCAGGAGCGGTGGCCGCGGCCGCGCGCGCGGCCACGGCCGCGGGCCGCCCCCTCCCTCCCCCCTCCTTGCCCGCCACCCCGCACGCCACCGCCACGCTCGCGCCCCCACCCCGGACCATCCCCCTCCTGGGCCGCCGCGATTACGTGAATGAGGCCGACCTGGACGCGGGCCGGGCTCTGGCGGGGCGGCTGGCGGCGGCGGTGGGGTGGGTGGGCGGCCGCCTCGCGCGGGATGGCCGGGCGGGGGCCGCCCTGGAAACCCTGGGTGGGGGCGCCCCCGCCCGCACGCTCCGCTCCGGGGTCGTCCTGCCCGCCACCCGGGCCGCCACGGCCGCCCCGCTGGTGGCCATTGGGCAGGCGGCCGCGGCGGGGCGGTACGGCGCGGATGCGGGGCGGTTGCGGCGCGATGTGTCAGCCGCGGCCGCGCGCGTCACCACGGCCGCCCACCTCCCCGCTGCCCCGCCCTGGGCACCCGCGGCCGCGGCGGCGGCAGCCGCCCTGGAAGACGAGGTCCTGGGCGCGCTGGATGAGGCGGAGGTGGCGCTGGGGCTGGAACACCGGCCGGCGGGGTCGGGCGGGGCGGGTGCGGGCGCGGCTGGGGCGGCGGCCGCCCGGGCCGCCGCCGGCCTGCTCGCCGCCGCGCTCGCGGCGGACGGGGACAGGCCGCCGACGGCGACGACGACGCCCTGCGGTGCTGGCGGCGCGACGACCAGCCGGCAGCTTGCGGGCGCCTGGGCCGCGGGCGACGACTCGGACGATGACAGCGAGGCGGGCGAGGGTGTGGCCGCGACCACCCTTCGCCGCGGGGGGTTCAGCGCGAGCGGCGGCGGGGGGGGCGCCGGCGCTGCTGCTGGGCCCGCGGCCCAGCCGGGGCGAGTCCGGTTTGATGTGGGCAGCTGGCCGACAGGGGCGCTGCCGTTTGAGGAGGGGGAGGAGGAGGAGGAGGGGGAGGAGGGGGGGGGAGAGGGCGGGGCGGCAGCCGTGGCGGCGGGCGGCCAGGGGGAGGCAGCAGCAGCGGCGGCGGGCGCCCCACCAGCGCCCGACCCTGAGGACACGGCCGCCGCCCAGGCCGCCGTCCGCCGGTCCCGGCCGCCCCGCCCGTTCGGCCTGCGCGCTGTGGCGGCCGCCCTGGCTCAGCAACCCGCGCCTCCCCACCCCCCTGCCGCGCTGGCGGCGGCCCTAGGCGCGGCGACGGGAGGACGCCCGGCCGCCCCGCCCCCCTCCCTGCCCGCCCGCGCAGCGGCGCTGCACGCGGCCGTCCAGTCCGCGGCCGGCGCGGCGGCCGCGGCGGCAGCCTGCTGGGTGGCGCCGGGCGTGGGCGAGGGGGACGACCCGGCGGCCTGGCTGGCGGGCTGTGTGGCAGGCGTGCGAGGGGCGGCGATGGCGGCGGCGGTGGCGGCGGTGGCGGAGGAAAGGGCGACACCGCCCGGGTAGAAACCTACAAAAAAAAAACACATTTTCCTCGTTCCAAATCTAATCCTCCAGCACAATGATCGGCCCGTCCCCCGGCTCATCATCCTCGTCGCTGTCGCCGACGTAGATGACCTCCACGTCGTCCGTGGCGGTGGCGGCCTTGCGGTCCGACGGAGGGGGTGACCGCGTCCGCGCCCGCCCCCCGCCTCTTTCGACCACGCCCACCGCTGCCGCGAAGAAAGAGGTCAGGCTCGCCTGCCCCGCCCCGCCGCTCGTGCCCACGACCCTGCCCCTTGCCCGCCCGCCCCTCTTCTGCTTGGGCTCCGGGCCCGCCACCTTGACCCACGCCCCACCACACGCCCCTTCATGCCCGTGCCACCAGCAGCCCCGCCCGTCGCAGGGCCCGCCCCCCCGCCGCCGCCCCGCCCGCACGCAGTCCGCGGGTTGGGGCGGCCGGTTGCTCGCCCGCTTGACCAGCGTCCCGCACGGCCCCCCGCACCGCCAGTGGTGGACCCGGAAGGCCTCCACCTCGGCGTGAAAGGAGTGGTAGGCTTCGATGCGGTAGCCGCCGGGCGGGCGGACGGGGTCGTCGACGTGGAGGGCCCCCCCGAAGCGCGCGCTGCCGCTGCTGGAGGCGCCCCCGCCCCTCCCACCGCCGTTGATGCGGGCGGCGTGGGCCATAAAGAGCGCCCCGTGGTCGCCCGTGTCCCGCTGACCCGACAGGAAGATGGCCGCGTGCACCATCTCGTGAAGGAGCGTGTTCTTCAGGTCGGCCGAGGGGCGCAGGGAGAGGAGCGGGGCGGACAGGCGGATGCGGGCGCCGCCGGCCCGGGTGAACGCGCACGTCCCCGCGCACAGCGTCATACGTGGCGCCCACTCCACGGACACCGCGCCCAGGCAGCCACCAAAATAGAAGGCGTTGTAGTGGGCGAACAGGCCGTGGACGTCCGGGGTGGGGTCGAGGAGGTCAAAGAGGTCGTCGCCACCGCCGCCGCCGCCGGGGGCGGGCGGGGCAGGAGTGGGGTTGGTGAGCGCGCCCACCGCACCGAGCGCGGCAGCGATTGCCGCGTCGTCCGCGGCTGCCGCCGCCACCCCGCCTCCACCACCTCCTCCCTCAGCTTCCGCCAGGTCAGCTGCATACACTGCATGGATGGCGGCCGCGGTGGCCCGGTCGACGGGCGAAGAGGCGGGCGGGAATGGGGCGGCAGCAGCGAGCGCGCCCGGCGCCGCGTCGGCCCGCACGAGGACGACGCCCGGCTCGGGCTGGGAGCAGGGGGCGGCGCCCGGCCGCCCGGAGGTGGAAGGGGGAGCATGCATGACTGTGTGTGTGTGTGTGTGTGTGTGCGTGAACAAGGACGACAAGGCGAGGCCCGTGTCGGGGGGGCCGAGCGGGGGGCGCGCCCCTTCTACAGCATTTGCGGGTCTGCCCCTTGGATGTTCGTTTTTTTTATTTTGTCTACCCCAACTCCTCTCCTTCACCACGCCCCGCCCCCCTTTGCCATCCCCATCGCCGCGACCGCCGCGTACGTCGCCCCCCCCGGCGGCGCCAACAACCGGGGCACGGCGGGCGGGGCGGCGCGGGGGACGGCGCCGACGCCCACCCAGGCGCCCAGGGGGGTGGACGCGAGGGTGAGTATGTCGTCCACCAGGTCGCCCGGCAGGCTCCAGGGGCCGGCGCCGCCGGGCGGCGAGCCGGCGAGGCGCGGCCGCCTGTGCGGGGGCAAGGCCGCGATGAGCAGGAAGGTGCACGCCGCCGCCCGGAAGGCGGGCGGGCGGGCCGCGCCCGCCGCCCTCCCCGCCCCCGTGGCCGCGCCGCCGCCGCCGCCGCCGCCGGGCGGCGCGTGCGGCTCCCACCCGAGCGGCAGGAGGCGCCACTCCGCCAGCCCCGCCCGCGTCGCGGCCAGCAGGCGCCCGCCCGGCGTCGCCACCAGCCCCGCCACCCGGGGCAGGGGGATGAGGCACGGGGCGGCGCCGGCGGGGGTGGGGGGGAGGGCCAGCACGGGCGGCAGCTTGGTCAGCCCGCCCGGCAGGTGGCGCAGGTCGGCGCAATACGCGCGGCGGGCAGCCTCCGCGAACGCCAGCGTCGCGGGGTGGCCCGGCAGGAAGGTCGCCGCCAGCAGGGGCCGCCCCGCCGCCTCCACGCGCAGCAGGGCCTGGCCGCGGGGCACGTGCCACACGAAGGCGGCGCGCAGGGCGTCCGACGTGGCGGCCAGGAGGGACGAGTCGGGCGACCAGGCCGCGTACTGGGCGCCGACCGCCACCGTGACGGCCGGGTGGGCGGCCAGCGCGGGCCCGGCCCCGCCCGCCCCGCCCGCGCCCAGGCGGGCACGCAGGCGGGGCGGGGCGTCCACGCCGAAGGGGAGGCGCAGGGCGCCCGAGCCGGGCGGGGCCGGGCGGCGGGGGGCGCCGGGGGGCGGGGAGTGCGGGTGGTGGTGGTAGTGGTGGTGGTGGTGCGAGACGTCGCCGCTCCCGCCCTCCTCCGCCGCGCCCCCTGCCCCGGGCCCGACCGCGGCTTCGCGGGAGGTGTAGGGCGCGGGCCCGCCCGCCCGCAGGACGTAGGCGGCCGGAAAGTCGCCGACGACGGCCACGCAGGTGCCGTCGGGGGATGGCAGCGCGAGGTTGACGGGGCGGGGGAAGGGGCCCGACACCGCCGTCCGCGTCCCGCCCGCGGGCACAATGCCGCCTCCGTCGGCCGTCGCCGCGTACGCGTCCAGGGCCCGCGTGCGGTGGGAGGGGGTGGCGAGGGGTGGGGCGGGGGCAGGCGTGGAGGGGGGGGCGGCGTCGCCCAGGGAGGCGATGGCGAGCGCGCCCGCCCGCCCGCGCGCGCGCCCGCCGCCGCCGCCGCCGCCGCCGCCGCCGACCCCGAGCTCGCCCGGCCCCGCCCCCGCCGGGTCCAGGTAGTACACGTACCGGTCCTGCACGGCCGCGACGAGCATGAGGCGCCCGCCCACGCGGCCAAAGCGGAGGCCGTTGACCATGTTGTTGTTGGCCACGGCCGCCAGCGCGCCGCCCAGGGCGGCCACGGCGGTCGGGCGGAGGTGGGCGGGGAGGGTGGTGAGAGGGGGGGGCAGGGGCGGGGCGGCCCCGCCGCCGCCGCCGCCGCCGCCGCCGCCCTCGCCGTCCCCGCCCCGCCCCCGCGCCGCCGCCCGCCCGCACAGGCCGCAGGCCGGCAGCCCCGGGCAGGCCTCCAGCCGCAGCAGGGCGACGACGCCCAGGTCCCCGCCCAGAGCCAGGGCGGCCCCGTCCGGGGAGCGGGCGACCGTGTAGGGCTCCACCTGGGTGTAGAGCGCCCGGGCCAGCAGGCGCGGGGCCGGGTTGGTGGGGGGCGGCGGCGGGCGGGCGGCGGCCCCTCGCTGCGGCCCCGGGCGGCAGCGCGGGCCGGGCGTGCCGGGCAGGGGGGGCAGGCGCCAGACCGACACGGTGAAGCGGTCCACCAGGACGACGTCCTCCTCCCCGGCCAGCGGCGTCAGGTCCCCGCCCAGGTCGGCGGCGGACCCCGCCGCCACCGCGTCGGCGGCCTGGAAGTGGGAGGACGCGGCGACGGCGGCGGGGTGGAGGAGGGCGGGGCCGGCCACGTATGAGCCCCGGCCGGCCTCGCCCGCGCCGTCGCCCGGGGCCGTCCGGAAGAGGGGAGGGCCGGCGGGGGAGAAGGGCGGGCGCGGGGGGCGGGTGGCGTGGTGCTGGATGGCGGCCGCCTCGTCCCCGCTGTCGTCGGTGAGGGCGCCGGGGGCGAGGTCGTCCAGGTCGGCGGCGCCGCCGCCGGCCTCTTCATCATCCTCGTCGCTGCCGCCGCCCGCGAGGAGGAAGCCTCCGCCGCCGCCGCCGTCGCCGTGCGCGCCCTCCAGGCCGCCGCCCGCCCCGCCGGCCGCCGCGGCAGCGACCAGCATGGCGGCGGCCAGGTCGGCGGCCCGGGCCCGGTCGGCCCGGCGGCGGTGGCGGTCGCCGTCGCGGCCGCCCTCCACCTCAGCGCCCTCCACCCCGGCTTCATCAGCCGCACCGGCCGCCTCGCCCTCGGACATGGACGCATCGCCGGACGTGGTCTCCGCGTCGGCCGTGCCCTCGGAGGAGCGTCCATCGTACGTATCATCGCCGGAGGAGGTGGCCATCAGCGAGCCGTCGTCGTCGTCGGCGGCGGTGGTCGTGTCGGCGGTGCCGAGGGACTCTGAGAGCGGTGGGTCGGGCGGCGGGTGGGGTGGCGCGGCGGGCGCGGCGGCGGCGCTCGCTTGGCGGCCGCCGCCGGGGCCGTCCTGCCCATGAAATCCTCCACCCGCCGGCTGCATGATGGGAATGGTGCCAGAGAGGTCAGGTGGGGGTGAGTGGGTTGGCAAGGGAATGCAGGAGCGCGGGCGCGTTGGTTCGGGGGGGACAGGCGAGCATGACGCAGCGAGAGCGACAGCGTGTCGGGTGAGGAAATAGGAAATGCTCACCTCGTCACCGTCCAAGTCCATTGTTCAGCTGCAGCACAGGGACAGAGATAGATGGCGCGTGCGTGCTAAGAGAAAGAGAGAGAGAGAGAGAGAGAGAGAGAGAGAGAGAGAGAGAGCACCCGGGGCGGGGCAACCTCCTCCCCTCAGGCGATGCCCATTTTTGCGACGAGTGATCAGTGAGCGAGAGATGGGGTGAACCTCTCTCTCTCGCCTGGGCAACGACACACAGGGCCAGCCCCGCACGCGCACTCCATCTGTCTCTCCCTTCTACACAGGCAAATCAACCCCTCGTCCCCCATCCCACCCCCATTCACCCCCTTTTGCTCCTACGAAAGCACACACCCGCCGCAACACCCTCCCTCCACCCCGACCTCGCCCCCCTTCTTCGCCTTCCCACCCCTACCACTCCCACCGCCGCCGCCCCCATCCTCCGGCCGCCGCGCCACCACGTGCAGGGTGAGGGCGGACGGAAAGGCGCCCGTCCCCAAGCCCATCAGCGCTTTCGGGACGGCGGCCGCCAGGAATGGCGCGCCCGGGTCCGAGAGCAGGCGGCCGGAGGAGATGAGGCGCAAATCGTCCGGCGTGGCCGGCGCGGACGCGGCCAGCGCACGGGTATACGGGCTGCCGCCGCCGTGTGCGGATGTGGGCCAGGCCGCGAATATGTGGTCCCGGATGTCGGACACCGTGTCGGCCGGCGAGGCAGAGACGGGGGCGGCCAGGTCGCCGGCGGGGGTGCGCACGCGGATGCGGGTGGTCGGTAGGGAGGGGGACGACGCGTCGTCCCGGCCCAATGTCGGTGCGGCCCCACCGGGGGGTGCGCCCACCGCCGCCTTGTCCGGGACGGGGGTCATGATGGCAACCAAGGCCTGATGCAGGGAGCACGCGCCAAGCGTGGCGGGGTTGCGGCGTGCGCGGCCCCCAAAAATGAACCGAGTGACTGAGTGACCAGTTTTTTTTTTCTTTTTCTTTTCCGCTTTGTAGCCCGCCCTCTATTCTTTTCCTTCGAGAGGGGAAACGCGCGTGGGGGTGGGGAGAGAGCCGTGTACGCACACGCTCTTCTCACTCCTCCATACGATGCCCACCCTCCGCCCCACCTGCTCCGCCAGCGGGCGGCCGCCAATCACGAGCCCGCCCGCGGCCCGGCGACGTGGGCCGCCCAATCCCATGCCGCCGCCGCCGCCAATGCACTCTGGGCGGCGCTCGCCCTGCCGCCCGCCCCGAGCGACCGGCGACGACGATGCCGCCGATGACGAGGCGTCCACCTCCTGGGAGGGTTGGCAGGACTGGGCGGGACCGCCACCGCAGGAGGGCGGGGCGGCGGGCGAGGGACCACGCGGGGAGGCGGAGACGCCAGCCCCGCCCTCCTCGCCCTCGCCACCCCCGCCGCCCGCCGAAGACCCCAATGCCGGGTGGGACGCGCCCATCTACCGGCGGTCCGGCCGCCTGCCGCCCCCCACCAACCCGGCCTCCCCCCTGGGCGGCCTGTGGGGGACCTGGCCCTGGCTGGTTGACCCGGCGGCGGCGGCGGCGGGGCGGACCGCCCGCACCCCGGACGGGCGCCCGGGGCCCGCCCGCCCGCCCCGGCGCGCGCCCACGCTCCGCGGCCCGCGCGACGAGTTCATGCGGCCCATCGCGGACGGCGTCGGCGTCCGCCTGCGCCTGGGCCCCGACCCGGGGGCGGCGGAGGACGAGTACGGCGAGGAGGCCCTGGCCAACGCGGCGGAGTCCGGGGCGGGCGCCGCCTTTGCGGGCGGGCTGCTCGCGCTGCCCCTGGCCGCGGGGTTTGCGGCGGGGCACCTCCTCGGCGCGCCCGCCCTCGAGGTCGCCCGCGCCCAGGACCCGCGCGTGCTCGCCCCGACCCCTCGCCAGCGCGGGGAGGGCGGGCGGGCGCTGCGGGAGCATGAGGTCCGCCTGCGCATGGAGGCGGCGGTCGGGTGAGTGGGGTTGATGAGAGACTGGGGAAAGTGACGATGGGAGGGTCGGGGGATGGAGGCAAGAGAAAGAAAAGCCCCTCTCTTCCTCACGCCGCTCCTCTTCCCTCCTCCCTCCTCCTCTCTCCCTCTCTCGCTCTCTCTCTCTCTCTCAACAGTCGCTCCCCTCCCCTGAACGACGCCCAGACCGTTGCCGCCTTGAAGGAAGAGGCGGCCCGCCTGGACGCCTCCTTCCGGGCCCGCAACGCGGCCTCGCTCGTCCGCCTGGTCAGCGACACGGTCGGCGGGGCCACGCTGGGCGCCCTGCTCGTCATCCCCTCGCCAGGCCGCACCTCCTTCTTCGGCGCCATCTCCCGCGTCTTCTCCGGGCTGTCCGACATGGCCAAAGCCTTCCTCATCATCGCGTCCACCGACATCTTCCTGGGCTACCATTCCGAGGAGGGCTGGAAAGCGCTCGCGCACGTGGTCACCTCATATTACGGCATCGAGGTTGGGGAGGGCAGCGTGTACGCGTTCGTGGCGGTCGTCCCCGTCGTCGCGGACGCGTTCTTCAAGCTCTACATCTTCAAGGGGCTCAACCGGACCAACCCAGGGTCGGCGGTGACGCTCAAGAGCATGAAGAAGAGTTGATGGATGGGCGGGGACTGGAGGAATGGATTTGTGTTGCACTCTCTATTTTTATCAGCAGAAATCTCGCAGGTTTGATTTCATGCCATTTCCATGTGCGCGCTGGAGTGCGCTCTCGTACCAGCATGAGATGGGAAGAAATGAGAGAACGAGGCACGAGGTTGAAGGCGACGGGGGCAAAGACTCTTGTTCACCCTTTCGTTGCCTGCCCAGCCCTATCTCTCTTTCGGCACAAAGGAGGACGGGCACAGGTCCCGCTCCAGACCTCATGCCCGCCACCGACGATCCTGCAACCCTGGCCGCGGTGCGTGAGAGAGGCAACGCGAGCGCCGCGCCGCGGAGAGGGGGCGAACAACTCCAAAACGGACGCGCCGGCGCGCATCTCTCCTCTCGCACACACTCTCTGACGCTCTCACTCACTCACTCCACACCCAGGTCGAAGCCGACATAGATGCCATGATGATCAGCCTGTCCACCGTGGACAAAGGTGGGAGGGGTTGGGCACGCGCGGCCTGAGTGCGTCTGCTCTCTCTTCAAACCGACGCGCATCGCAAAAGAAACGCTCACGCTCACTCTCTCCCTCCACACAGCTCCACCCCACCACGCCCTGCAGACCACCATCCACCTGGACGCCCACGCGACCGCCCGCGGCCTGGTGGAGCAGCACCAGCGTGGTGGTGAGGGCGCGGACGCCGGCCGCCCCGCCTGGAACGACAGGGAGCTGTCGACCTCTGCCGCCGCCGCCTCCCGCCGGGCCTCCTCGGTTGGTGGCGGGGGTGGCGCGGGCTACCAGCACCCGGAGGACGTCCCCCGTGTTGACCCGGCCCTGCGCGCCCGGGTGGCGGTAATGCTGGCGGAACGGAGGGGCGGCGGCGCAGCAACGACAGCTTCCGTCCACTCCCACCTCCTCTCCTCGGCCGACGATGAGGACGACGACGACCAGCCCGGCACCCTCTTCCTGGCCTCCCCGGCCTCCTCGCCCGACCGGCGCCGCATCCACCGGGGCAGCTGGAGCTACGAGGAAGCGGACGATGACGCGGGCAGGGGCGGCGGCGGCGGCGCCGGGGCTGCCCCGCCCCGGGCTGTGCCGGGGGGGGGGCTGCCGCCCCGGCCGCCGCCGCCGCCGCACACCCTCTCCACCCGCCTGGCCGCGTTGGCGGACCCGCACGCCCGGGGCGGTCCTGCCTGGCGGGCGGCGCGGGTGGCGGAGGCCGCAGCCGCTGCCGCCGCAGCAGGGGAGGAGGCAGCCCGGCTCCCCCCCTGCCCAGCCCGCGGCCGCGCGTCAGCTGCTGCCCTCGCCCCCGACCCGGCCACCACGGCCGCCCGCCTGCACGCCAAGGCCCGGGCCCGGGATGCGGCGGTGGCGGCGGCGCGGGTCGCGGCCGCCGAGGCAGCCCTGGCCGCCTGCACCTTCAAGCCGGACACGGCCGCCAGCGCGGGGCACAGCGCGCGCGTCGTGGCGACCGGCCTCCCTCCCCTGGCCGTGCGCGCGGCGGGTGCGGCCGCCGCGGCCGCCGCCCGAGTCGCCGCTGCCGCGGCCGCCGCGGACGCGGATGCAGCTGCCGCCGCCGCCGCTGCCACCGCCCTGTCCGCCGCGTCGGTGCGGGCGGCGGAGGCTGCGCGCGCGAGGGGTGGGGCCCGCCTCCGCCCGCCGCCCCGCCCGCCGCTCCCCTCCTTTGCCCCCGCCCCCAACCCGGCCTCCGCGGCGCTGGTCGAGCGGGGCCGCTTCGGCAGCGCCTCCTTTGAGGACCGTCAGGCCGTGGCGGCGGCGGCCCGGGCGGACTGGGTGGCGGCGGCGGCGGCAGCGGCGGCGGCGGCGTGCACCTTCCAACCCGCCACGGGGAGAGCCGGCTCGCCCGCCGCGGCTGCTGCGCCCCGCCACCCGCCCACCGCGCCCCTGGAAGGAAGGCACCCGGCTTTCTTGGCGGCCGCCGCGGCGGTCGGCGCCCCCTCCTTTACCCCACACCCCCTGGGCGCTGTGTCCCGGGCGCTCGCGGCGGGGCGGCCGCCAGGCGCGGTGGCTGCTGCCCGCCCGCCCGCCCCCTGCCCGGCCGCGCTTGCGGCGGCCGAAGCTCGCCTGGTCGCCGCCCTGGACCGCCCCGGCACCTCCTCCCCTGCCCGATCCCCGGCCGCGGTCGCCCTGGCCGCGGCCGCCGCGCGCCGGTCCCGGCGGGCGGCGGCCGTGGCGGCGGAGGCGGCCGCGCGGGCGGCGGCCGAGGCGGCAGAGTGCACCTTCTCCCCTCGCACCCGCCCCCTGCCGGCGACCGCTCTCCACCCCTCCTCCTCCTCCCCTCTCCTCCCGGCCGTAAAAGGCATGGACAAGTACATGGGCCGGCTGGCGGCGGCCCGGGCGGCGGCGGCGGCGAAGGCGGCGGTGGAGGCGGCGGTCTTTTTGGAGGCGCCCCGAGCGCGGTACGGCAGCACTGCGGCCGCGCCCTTCTCCCTGGCCACGGACGCGCGGGCGGCGGCGGTGGAGGGGAGGGCGAGGAGGGGCGGCGGTCCTGGTGGTGGTGGCCTGTCTTTCACGCCGGACACGGAGGCGTCCCGGGATGCGGCGCTGGTGCGGCGGATTTTGGAGGCGGGCGGGTGAAAAAATTTGTTGGAAAGAGGTCGTAAAAGAGTCGGGTCTCCTTTCAGTCTCCCTTCCAGCCGCGAGAGGGCGCGCGCTGTCTCTCTCTTGATCAGAGCTCACACACGCACCTCACCCGCCCTTTAATATGGCGTCCACCGCCTACCCGCTGTCCACCCCGTCGGCTGCCCACCTGCCCCGGGCGCACGCGTCGTGGAGCCCGTGAGTAGAGAGGAGGAGAGAGAACTGGAGGGAGGCGCCCCATGAGCGGACAAAACGCGCCGTCGCTGTTCTTTCTCTCTCACGCACACTTGCCCTTCTCTCTCTGCTTTCCCCACTGCCAGATACGACGACAATGGAGGGTGAGTGGAGTCAAGGGGAGCGATGGAAGTGGAGATGGAAAAGCCGCTTGCGCCCAGGGGGAGTGGAGCACGCGCGCCTTTTGCCGATCGCCTTTCAATGGCCCCTCACGTCCCGCCCCTCCTCTCTATCTCTCTCTCTCCATAGCACTGTCGTCGCTGTCGCCGGCCACGACTACTGCATCGTCGCCGCATCCACCCGCCTGTCGACGGGCTACTCCATCCTGACCCGGGAGGAGACCAAGCTGTGCCGGCTGTGCGTTTTTGGGGGGGGGATGACAAAAGAGGGAGGCGGGAAGGCGCTTGCTGGGGGCAGCCGGGCGCGCGCCAAGGGGGCTGGGGTGTGCTCTAGAGGGAGAGCTCAGGCATCTGCCCTGGCAAGCGCACAAGCGCACAAGGGAGAGAGAGAGACAGAGAAGAGGAGACGCCCCCCCCCGATGCGCCCGCTTCGCTCGCTCAACCCCCCCTGCCTCCCATCATCCCCATCCACAAAACAGGTCCGACAAGGTCGTCGTCGCGTCCGCCGGCTTCCAGGCCGATGGCAAGACGCTCGCCAAGGTCCTCCACTCCCGCCACGTCACCTACGTGCACGACCATCGCCGGCCCATGCCCGTGGCCGCGGCCGCCCAGCTGCTGGGCAACACGCTCTACTACAAGCGCTTCTTCCCGTACTATGCCTTCAGCCTGTGCGCGGGCTTGGACCCGCAGGGCCGGGGCGCCGTCTACGCGTACGACGCGGTCGGCTCCCACGAGCGCGTGCCGTACGGGTGCCAGGGGAGTGGCAAGGACTTGGTGCAGCCCGTCCTGGACAACCAGCTGGCCGCGCCCTCACCGCTCGCGCTGCCCGCCCAGGCGTGGGAGGCGAGCACGATGCCGGTGGAGCAGTGCCTGGACCTTGTGAAGGCCGCCTTCGTCGCGGCGGGCGAGCGCGACATCTTCACGGGCGACGCGGTGGAGATCCTGGTGCTCACCAAGGACGGGGTGCGGGAGGAGACGCTGGTCCTGAAGAAAGACTAAAAAAAAAAAAAAAAAAAAGGAGATGGGCGGGGTTGAGAGAGCAAGCAAAAAAAAAAAAAAAAAAACAATGGCAAAACGTGGGGCGCGTGCTCTGTCTCTCACGCACGCACACCACGCACACGCAAGAGGGACATCAACATGCGCCTCCCCGCCCTCCTGGCGGCCCTGGCCGTGGCGGTGAGTGGCGGGGCGAGAGCGCGGACAGATGGGCCTGCATGCGTGTCAGTAGCTTCTCCCCGTGCAGCCGGGCATTGGCGGGACGCCGCTGCGAGCGCGCCTGGGCGAAACCTGTATCGCCAACCCCCTGGTTGAATAGGGCAGCATATTTGAACGGCACACGCAGCGTTGAAGCTGGCCTCGTTCGCCGCCCCCGCCGCCAGCGCGCGTCTATTGTTTTTTCTCGTTTCGTCCAAACTCAACTCAACTCAACTCCCTCCCACACCACAGGCCCTCACCGCCTCCGCCACGCCCCTCCAACAACCCCACTACCGGGTCCTGTACCGTCACGCCACTCTGACTCCGGTTCAACACCCGGGCCGGCATGCCGTGGTGCGGCGCCACCTGCTGGAGGTGTCCAAGGGAAGAGAGGAGGGGAGCCTGTCGCGGCGGGCGCTGCTCGCGTCCCCCGCCCTCTCTCTCCACGCCTGTGGCGCAGGCTCCCTCGGCGCGCACGTGGGGGTAGACTTCGTGCAGGCGGGCGACGCGGAGACCGCGGCCTGGATGATGGGCGCGCTGGTGACGCACCCAGGTGAGGGGAGAGGGGAAGAGAGAGAATTGGTGACAACACCCTCCGCCGCCGCCACAGCCCCCCCGCTCGCTCGGCTCTTCGCTCGCGTCTTCTCATTTTTCTCTCATCCCCTCCACCCCCACACACGCACTCACAGACATCGCCTGGGCCGAACTGGACGCGCCCGTCTCCGCCACCTCCACCTCCTCCACCACCCTCCCCTCGGCCTCCCCCCCCGACGACCCCTACATCCCCGCCCAGCCCGCCCTGGCAGACCTGGGCCTGTGGACGGCCTCCCCGCTCCCCCGCGGCGCGCGCGCGGCGCCCGCCTGGGCGCGGACGGCCGGGTCGAGGGCGGTCACCGTCTGCGTCATGGACTCGGGCCTCGACTACGCCCACCCGGACCTGGCACCCAACTTGTGGGTGAACGGGGGGGAGGTCCCCGGTAATGGGGTGGATGATGATGGCAATGGCTACGTGGATGACGTGCACGGCACGAATGTGCGTGTGCATGAGAAAAAAGCAAGCAAGAGAGAGAAAAGCGCGCGCTCGTTTTCCCCTCCCCTCTTCTTCTCTCTCAAAAACCTTCATCCACTCATTTCATTTCACTCTCTCTCACACCGCTTTCAGGTCCTCGAAATCAGCGGCGACGTCATGGACGACTACTTCCACGGCACCCACCTGGCCGGCATCGTGGGAGCGGCCTGCCACAACAAGGTCGGCGGGTGCGGCGTGGCCCCCGTCGTCCGCCTGATGGGGTGCAAGTTTCTGGACGCGCGCGGGAATGGGTACGCTTCGGACGCCGTGCGCTGCCTGAACTATGCGATCGCCATGAAAGCCGACATCTCCCTCAACTCGTACGGGGGCCTGTACGCGGATTCGGAGGCCCTGCGCACCGCCATCGCGGCAGCCGGGGCGGCGGGCCAACTGTTTGTGGCGGCCGCGGGGAATGATGGGGGCCGGGACCTGGATGCGGCCCCGACCTTCCCGGCCTCCTATGCCGGCGCCAACATGCTGACCGTCATCTCCACGGATGTCGACTGGAGCGGTGGCGGCGGTAGTGGGGGCGGGGACGGCGGGAGCGTGAGCGCTGCGTCGGCGGCGGTCGCCCCACCAGCCGACGCGCCCGACGGGGCGGCCCCCCCTCCTCCCCCGCCCACCACCCCGCCGGGCGTCGCCAACTTCTCAAACTTCGGCGCCCGCACCGCGCACCTGGCAGCGCCGGGCGTGGGCATCCTGTCCACCATCCCCGGCGGGGGGTACGCCCGCAAGACGGGGACCTCCCAGGCCGCCGCGCACGTCGCGGGCGCGGCCGCGCTGCTGCTCGCCGCCCTGCGGCAGGTGGGGGACGGGGACCAGCGGGGGGTCGACGTGCGGGACGCCCTCCTGGCCGGGGCGCGCCGGTCCCCGCGCCTGGCGGGCAAGTGCGTGAGTGGGGGGGCCCTGGACGTGGGGGCGTCGATGGCCCTGATCCCGACGACGGGGCCCGCGCGGGCGGGCGCGGCCGACTGGCTGCTCGGGGTGGCGGCCGAGACGGGGCGGACGGCGGCGGCGGCGTCCCGGGCGCCCGGGGCGCCGCCTGGCGCGGCGACTGCCCCCGAGCCTGCTGCTCAGTCTGCAAGCACCGGTGGCGCAGCAGCTGCCACCGCCGCGGCGGCCGCAGGCGCCGGGCGGGCGGGCGGCGGGAGCGGCATGTCGGCGGCCGAGGCGGCCGCTGCGCGCGCGGGTGGCGGCGGCGGCAGCGGCCTCGGCTCCCTGGTCAGCGCGGGCCTGGTCCCGGCCGGCGCGGTGGAGTCGGCGGCGGCGGCGATGGGGCTGCCCAAGGATGCGCTGGGGTGATGGAGGGGGATGTGGAGAGAGAGAGAGAGAGAGATGCAGAAACGCAGGGCGCAGGAAGAAAAAAAGTAGGGGGGGGGCGAGGGCAGCCATTCTCGCGACTTCCCCCCTCACCCCCCCCCCCCCCCCTCCCTCCCGCCCCCTTTCCCACCCCTCTCTCTTTTCTTGTGCGTGCTGGTGGAGCTAGAGCCCCCTCTTGCTCTCCACGCTCACGCGCGCACGCCACGCCCCACGCGATTTAGCCACCCCTCCCACAAACACAAGAAACCCAAAAAAATGCCGACCGCCCTGGCCGATGCGCCCGGCCCAGCGGCCGCCCTCGCCGCCATCTCGGCCGTGCCCCCTCTTGCCTCGAGCCCCTCCCTGCGTGACGATGACTGCCTACTGCGGACGACGCGTGAGTGTGCCTGAAGATGGATAGAGAGAGGAGGCGATGTGGGGACGCGCGAAAGGGAGGCCTCCGACACCGCGTCGAAGAAAAGAAAAAACACGCACCGCCCTTGCTTTTCAACCTCTTCTCAACCCCTCTCCCGTGCCTCCACTATTCCCCGTCCATCCCATCGCCCAGTCATGGCCGTCCTGGACCACC
>Ga0315289_10007589_pt1 | contig 15774 bp, 8 predicted proteins | sample YL17G11_40_MG_FD_203452 | JGI IMG/M metagenome (GOLD analysis project Ga0315289, IMG submission 203452) | Sediment microbial communities from Yellowstone Lake, YNP, Wyoming, USA - YL17G11_40 | ecosystem: Environmental > Aquatic > Freshwater > Lake > Sediment | place: USA: Wyoming | collected... | reverse complement strand
AGAGCTAGCTTCAAGCAACTTCGTCTACAGATGATGTTTTTCTATATGGCGCAAATTGCTATTCTGCAATCCTTCATTGACCAAAATCGAGATCGTACGAACGATTTTTGGGGAGCTAAACACATACGTATAATGCAACAACGTCAAGTTAAATGCTCTGGCAAAGGTAGGCCAAATCTTCCCACTTATGCCTTTTCATAGAATACTCGCTGGGCCTTGCCCTCCGGACGGGGCAGGTGCCCGATGGGAAAGACTTCCCCCTTGGGGCTGAAGCCCAAGCCCTCCTTGAGGGCCTTCTCCACTGTGTAGCCTGTGACCCCCTCCTCCGCCTCCACATTTATCCTGACCGAGTTTACGCCATGACTTTCCTCGATTATGATCTGGTAGTTGCTGCCGACGCCCGGCGTTTGCATGAGCACCTGCTCCACCTGCCTCGGAAAGAAGTTGACACCTTTGACGATCAGCATGTCGTCTATGCGCCCGGTCAGGGGAGCGATCCGCAGGTGTGTCCGCCCGCAGCCGCAGGGCTCGCGGGAGAGGATGGCAGTGAGATCTGCAGTCCTGAACCGTATCAACGGAAGAGCTTCGCGGGTGAGGGCAGTTACCACCAGCTCGCCGGTCTCGCCCTCCTCCAGGGACTCTCCCGTCTTCGGGTCCACCACCTCCAGAAGGTAATGGTCCTCCCACACATGCAGACCGTCGTGCTCCTGGCAGTCCATGCCCAGTGTGCCCACTCCCCCGGTCTCCGTCATCCCGTAGATGTCGAAGATCTCCGCCCCCAGGCCGGAAGCCAGCCTCCTCTTCATGGAATCGGAGAAGGCCTCCGCCCCGAAGATGGCTATCTCCAGATCGGGGAGCGTCTCCTCCATCTCAGCCATGACCTCCATGAGGCGCAGGCCGTAGCTGACGACACCAGTGAGTATGCGCGTTCCGAAGTCCCTGGCCAGAAGAATCTGCCGGCGAGTGCTCCCGGGACCGCTGGGGATCACAAAGAGGCCCGCGGCGCGGGCACCGTGATACATCCCGAAGCCGCCATTGAAGAGGCCGAAGAGAGGTGTGATCTGCACTGCATCGCCGGGCATGGCGCCAGCCATGCGGTAGCAGCGGGCCATGCATTCCGCCCACTGATCCAGATCGTTTCGGGTATAGGGCATGACCACAGGCGTGCCTGTGGAGCCGCTGGACATGTGCATCTCCACCAGCTCGCTGCGCGGCACACAGCTCGCCTGCAGGGGATAGCTGTCGCGAAGCATCTCCTTGTCGGTCATGGGAAGCTTGGAGACGTCTTCGGCAGAGCGAATATCTGTAGGCTGGACGCCCTTTTCGTCCATGAGCTTTCTGTACTCTAGATTGTTCCTGTAGACGTGCTCCACTACCGCCTTCAGCCTCTTATTCTGCAGAGCTCTTAGCTCCTGACAGGAGGCGGTCTCCATCCTCCGGTTATGATAGCTATCCTTTGATGTCATAGCTTTATGCTCCTTCCCAATTGGAATGCTGCCCAGTTGAGATCCCTGTCCCCTTCCCGCCCGCAGGAGTGCAGGCTCTCAAGCCATGCTTCCTCTGGCAGACTCAGGCCTCTGGACAATGCTCCCAGCAAGACCATATTCGCCGCCCGGACGTTGCCCAGGCTGGCAGCCAGGCCTGCGGCATCCAGATAGGCCAGCCGTGGAAAGACCATTCGCAGCTTCTCTTCTGCCTTCTCGGGATACCTGGCTGTGCCTGCAGAGACGGTTACAGGAAGGATGGCATGGGAGCTGACCACGGCCAGGCCATCGGGGGCGAGATAGTCGTAGTGGCGCAGGGCCTCGACCTGCTCGAGGGCGCCCAGCGCCCGGGCCGTGCCTTTGGGAACGAGCGGGCTGTGGACTGCCATGCCGTAGCTGATCTGTGCCATCACTGAGCCTCCCCGCTGGGCCATGCCGTGAACCTCATTGGTCTTGACATCGAAGCCGGAGAGCATGGCCGCGTGAGCCGCAATCCTCGCAGCCAGAAGGATACCCTGGCCCCCCACTCCCACCAGGACCACGCCGACGACCTTTGACCTCATGGGGGTCTCCTCATGGGATTCTCCTCATTGGTTTCTTACCACCGCCTCAAAGGGGCAGAGCTGCTCACACAGACCGCATCCGCTGCAGAGAACCTGGTTTATGGAGGGCATTTCATCCGGGCACTCTATGGCAGGGCAGGCCAGCGCCAGACATCTCTTGCAGGCCTGGCAGCGCTCGGCCGAGATCCTAAGTGGCTCTCCCAGACGCCTCTTCTCCCGCAGGGGACAGGAAGACTGCGAGATGATCAGCGAGGGCTCGTCTGCCTCTATCTCCTCGGCTATGGCCCGGGATGTATCCTGCAGGTTGTAGGGATCTACAGTGCGGATTCGCTCGATCCCGCAGGCTCGGCCGATGGCCTCGATGGATATCTCCTTTGTGGCCTCGCCCATCAGCGTTCGGCCTGTGCCGGGATGGTCCTGGTGGCCGGTCATGGCAGTGGTGCGGTTGTCCAGCACAATGATGGTGGAGCGGCCTTTGTTGTAAACGATGTCCAGCAGACCGGTTATGCCGGAGTGAAAGAAGGTGGAATCTCCCACTACTCCTACAATCCGTCTCCTCTCTCCAGCCTTCTCCAGCCCCTGGGCCATGGAGACGCCGGCGCCCATGCAGAGGATGATGTCCATGCGGTCCAAAGGCTTGAAAGCTCCCAGGCTGTAGCAGCCGATGTCTCCAGTGACAACAACATCGTGCCTGCCCAGTGCGAAGAAGACGCCCCGGTGGGGGCAGCCGGGGCAGAGGACCGGAGGACGGGGAGGGAGATCATGCCATAGATCGGGCCGCGTCTCAGGGGGGGTCTCTCTCTTCTCGATCTTAGCTCGCGAGGCCAGTAGTCTGTCGACTGAGAGCTCTCCTATCCCCGGGATGTGCTCGCGGCCCTGGCAGGCTATGCCCAGCGACTTAATATGCTCCTCCAGGATGCTGTCAAGCTCCTCCACCACCAGGACGTTCTCCACGCGGGAGGCGAACTTTTGGAGGAGGGCATCGGGGAAGGGATAGGAGAAGCCCAGCTTTAGCGTCGATGCCGCAGGCCAGACCTCTCTTGCATAATGGTAGGAGATGGAGGAGGTGACGATGCCAAGAGTTCTGTCTCTCCATTCGACTCTATTGGCTGCTGATGTCTCTGCCTCCCTCGTGAGCTGGCAGAGCCGCTCCTCCAGCCGAATCCGCATGGGCCTGCCCCAGACGGGTATGGGCACAAAGCGGGGTGGGTTTTTCTCGAGGCCTATCTCTCTGCTGGGATTGATCCTCTCTCCCAGCTCCACCAGGCTGCAGGAGTGGCTGACGCGGGTGGTGGAGCGGAGGATGACTGGGGTCTTATACTTCTCAGAGATCTCCAGTGCCATTATGGTGAAATCTTTAGCCTCCTGGCTGTCTGCAGGCTCAAAGAGGGGCACCTTGGCGAAGCGGGCGTAGTTTCTGCTGTCCTGCTCGTTCTGGGAGCTGTGCATGCCGGGATCGTCGGCCACGCAGGCTACAAATCCTCCCTCCACGCCGATATAGCTCAGGGTCATCAGGGGATCGGCGGCCACGTTCAGACCCACGTGCTTCATGGTGACGATAGAGCGGGCGCCGGCGCAGGAGGCACCCGCTGCCACCTCAAAGGCCACCTTCTCATTGGGGGACCACTGGCAGTAGACGTCCTCATATCCGGCCAGGCTCTCCAGAATCTCAGTGGAGGGGGTTCCGGGATAGCCGGTGGCAACAGTCACGCCGGCCTCGTAGGCCCCGCGGGCTATAGCCTCATTGCCGGAGATCAGGCGTTTCATGGGGCTCCCGAGGCCATGGTCGACAATGTTGGCCATTTTTGCTCAGCTTTATACATTGACGGTCTTCTTGCTATTTTTGGCGCTGGATATAACCTTTTTGCATTGGTGGGCGGTTTTCTGGAGTGTGCTCGATATTATGTAAAAAAATGAATCGAAAAAAATTTCAGAACGGGTCAATATGGTAGGGGCAGCAGGAATCAGGATCTTGAGGTCGACCTGATCAATTTTGGCGAAAGGTAAAGCCTTCGTCTTGATCTGGGAACATGTGTCGGACTTGAAGTCCAAGCTCGGATGGGAGGCGAAATAATTGGGGGGGCCTTCACATCATTGGGGTGTCGATGCGAGATGCGGATTGCAAGGCCCCCCAAGCTGATCACACTACCCTGGGTAGATGCGGACCCTGTCCTCTCTCGGGCTTGCCTGGCAGTCGACGAACTCCCCTCGGGAGGGGTCCGTTCCCACGGGGGCAGCAAACTGAGCTGCGGTGCCGTTAGGAGCCGGCACATTGGAGGTCCGGCCGCAATCCGTCTGGGATCTGACCTCGACTGATCCCGCGCAGGTCTTTGAGCAGCTGTCCTCGGTCGCATTGAGGCTGACCGTGTAGGTGCCTGGAGCAGAGTAGAGATGGCTTGCGTCCTGGGCCGAGCTGGCTGCTCCGTCGCCGAAGTCCCATTGGTAGGCGTCCATTCCGGCAGGGCCTGTGAACTGAGCTGGTGTGCCGTTGCAGACCGGCGCATTGGAGGTCCAGCTGCAGTCCGGTCTGGAAAGGATGGAGATCTCCTTGCTGCAATCCTTCGAGCAGCCGTCACCAATCACTATGACCCTAAGCGTCGCAGTCCCCTGTGAGCCCGCAGTAAAGTTGATCGACTGGGCATTGCTCGCAGATGTGACCTCGCCGTTGGTGATGGACCAGCTATATGCCGCCCCTGATTCCGCAGTCGAGGCTGAATTGCCGGTTGACCCAGAGCATACCACATCTGGCGCGGTTATGGTGCAATCTATCTCCCTTAGCTTCACCACCCAGACGTCAAGGCCTCCGTGGTTTCCGCTCACATCGTTGTCATTAGAAGCCGTAGCACCGGCGACCAGATACCCTCCATCGATTGTCAGGATGCTGCGAGCTTCATCAGTACCGCTTCCACCCAGGCACTTCTGCCAGACCAGATTGCCTGACAGATCAAGTTTCACCGCCCAGAGGTCCCTTGCGTTGTTCTTTCCGCTAACATCGCCGTCATTTGATTCAGTGTAGCCGACGACGACATATCCACCATCGGCAGTCTGGCTGACGCTATGTGCCTCCTCATTTTTGAATCCGCCCAGGGACTTCTGCCATTCCAAATTGCCCGACCGGTTGAGCTTCACTACCCAGTAGTCCTTAGTGTTGCCATGGTTTCCGGTCGCATCGCCGTCATCTGAATAACCGTAACCGGCAACCACATACCCGCCATCGGCGGTCTGCTGGATGCTCCGAGCCTCATCAATATAGCGTCCGCCCAGGCATTTTTGCCAGGTCTTATTGCCGGATGCATCGAGCTTCACCACCCAGTAGTCAGAGTAGTTGAGCTTGCCGTGGGTGCCTCCCACATCGCCGTCCGGTGACGTAGCGTGACCGGCAACCACATACCCTCCATCAGCGGTCTGCTGGATGCTCCAAGCTTGTTCCCCAGGCATTCCTTGTTCCCCAAGCTTTCCGCCTAGGCACTTCTGCCACACCAGCTTGCCCAAATTGTCGAGCTTCACTATCCAGAAGTCTTCGCCGCCGTGGTTTCCGCTCACATTGCCGTCATTAGACTTTGTGTAACCGGCGACCACATACCCTTCATCGGCTGTCTGCCGGACGCTGGAAGCTTCATCATCACTGCTTCCGCCGAGGCACTTCTGCCAAATCAGATTGCCGGATTCGTTGAGCTTCACTACCCAGAAGTCCTTTGCGCCGTGGTTTCCGCTCACATCGTAGTCATTAGAACCCGTAGCACCGGCGACCACGTAACCCCCCTCGGCCGTCTGCCGGACGCTGGAAGCTTCATCATTGCCGCTTCCGCCCAGGCACTTCTGCCAGGTCTTATTGCCGGATGGATCGAGCTTCACTACCCAGAAGTCCTTTGCGCTGTGGTTTCCGCTCACATCACCGTCATTTGACTGAGTGTACCCGGCGGCGATATACCCGCCATCTGCAGTCTGCTGGACACTCTGGGCATACTCATCAGATCTTCCGCCCAGGCACCTCTGCCACTCAATGCAGATCGCTCTTCCGCATGCTGCCGGAGTGCGGACCTCGACATTCTTGGTGCATTTCTTTCTGCAGCTGCCCTTGGCGGCCGTGAGGTTGACCGTGTAGGTGCCTGGAGCTCTATAGAGATGGGACGGATCCTTGTCCGAGCTGACAGCTCCGTCGCCGAACTCCCACAGGTAGGAGTCCATTCCGGTGGGGCCGGTGAACCGGACCGCTGTGCCGTTGCAGACGGGCGCATTGGAGGTCCAGCTGCAGTCCAGAGGGGCAGCAACAACGACTGATCCCTTGCAGATCTTTGTGCAGCCTTCTTTCTTAGTCCAGAGGCTGACTGAGTAGTTGCCCGGAGCAGGGTAGAGATGGCTCGGGTCCTTGAGCAGGCTGATCTTGCCATCGCCGAACTCCCATCGGTAGGCTTCCATTCCCGCAGGGCCCTTGAACTGAACCGGTGTGCCGTTGCAGGTCGGTGCGTTAGAGCTCCAGCTGCAGTTCGCCTGAGGCTTGACCTTGATCGTCCCCGGACAGGACTTCACGATGCCGCACTGGGTCACAGTGAGCTTGGCGGCATAGGTGCCGGGACCTCGGTAAAGATGCATCGAATCTTCGCGCGAGCTCACCTGGCCATCGCCGAAGTCCCATTGGTAGTTGTCCATTCCTGCAGGGCCGTTGAACTGAACTATTGTGCCGTCGCATACAGGCGCATTGGATGTCCAGCTGCAGTCCGGCATGGGCCTGAAGAAGACTGATCCCGAGCAGGTTCTGGAGCAGCCAGCCTTGGTCACAGTGAGGTTCACAGTGTAGTTTCTCGGAGCTGCATAGAGGTGGGATGGATCCTTCTCCGAGCTGACAGCTCCATCGCCGAAGTCCCAATTGTAAGAGTCCATTCCCGAGGGGCCGGTGAACTGGACTGGCGTGCCGTCGCATACGGGCGCATTGGATGTCCAGCTGCAGTCCGGCAAATTGATGGCGATATCCTTGTAGCCATTATCCCAGTGGTCATCCTTTCCCATAATGACGCGTAGACTAACGGTTCCCGATATTCCGGCAGTAAAGGTGATCGATTGGGCGTTGCTCGCAGAGGTTATCTCGCCGTTGGTGATATACCAGGCGTAGGATGCGCCTGATAGTGCAACCGAGGCTACATTGCCGGTAGACCCGGAGCAAACAACGTCCGGCGCGTTTATCTCGTCCAGCTGCACTATCCAGTAGTCACTGCCGCCGTGGTTGCCGCCCACATCGCCGTCTTCCGAGTCGGTGTAACCGGCGACCACATACCTGCCATCGGCGATCTGCTGGACGCTATTAGCTGCATCAGAATCGCTTCCGCCCAGGCACTTCCCCCCGACCAGATTGCCGGATGGATCGAGCCTCACTATCCACCAGTCCCAATCGCCGTGGTTGCCGCTCACATTGCCATCATTTGAATGAGTGCCTCCGGCGACGATATACCCGCCATCGGCTGTCTGCTGGATGTCATGAGCCTCATCCTGGCTGCTTCCGCCCAGGCAGCTCTGCCAGGTCAGATTGCCGGATGGATCGAGCTTCACTACCCAGTAGTCCGACTCGCCGTGGAGGCCCTTAACATCGCCGTTATTTGAATAAGTGTAACCGGCGACGATATACCCGCCGTCGGCGGTCTGCCGGACACTCTGGGCTCTATCATCTCCGGATCCGCCCAGGCACCTCTGCCAGGTGAGATTGCCGGTTGCATTGAGCTTCACTACCCAGAAATCTTTCTTGCCGTGGCATCCGCTCACATCGCCATTATTGGATTTAGTATAACCGGCGACGATATACCCACCGTCGGCGGTCCGTCGGACACTCTTAGCTTCGTCATCCTCGGATCCACCCAGGCACTTCTGCCATTCAATACAGCTCCTATTTGCGCGCGTCGGCTGGCGGACCTCGACTGGTCCTGCGCCGGTCCTTTGGCTGCCGCAGCAGCTTACAGTGAGGTTGACATTGCGGGTGCCAAGATGAGAGTAGAGGTGGCTCGGGTCCTCGGCTGTGCTGTTCTGGCCATCGCCGAGCTCCCGATAGCATGAGTCCATCATTGCGGGGCCGGTGAACTGAACCTTCTCGTCCTCGCATACGTATGATTTGGAGGTCCAGCTGCACTTCGGCCCACTTAGGACCCTGACTGTCCCCGTGCAGATCTTTGAGCAACCGCGCAGGGTGGTATTGAGCCTAACTTTATAGTTGCCTGGAGCTGAATAGGTATTGTTTGCATTCCGGCCGGAGCCTTGCGATCCATCGCCGAAGTCCCATTGGTAGGAGTCCATTCCTGCGGGGCCGTAGAAGAAAACCCGAGAGTTAATGCATACGGGCGATTTGGAGGTCCAGCGGCAGTTCGCCAAAGCAACGGGGATATCCTTGTAGCCCTTATCCCAGTAGCCATATTTTTCCACATATACATTCAGGCTGACGGGCCCATATGCTTCCGCGGTGAAGGTTATCGACTGGGTGTTGTTGGCAGAGGTGATCGTGCCGTTGCCGATGGTCCAGACGTATACTGCCCCCGGTTCCGCAGTCGAGGCCACATTGCCAATCGAGTTGGGACATAGCGAATCCGGCGCTGTTATAGTGCAATTTATCTCACCCTCAACCACCTTCACCACCCAGAAGTCCTTCCCGCCATGGAGGCCCGTCACATCGCCGTCATTTGAACGGGCCGAGCCGGCGACGATATACCCGCCTTCTTTAGTCTGCTGGACGCTGTAAGCAACGTCATCCTTGGTTCCACCTAGGCACTTCCGCCATTCCCTTTTGCCGGACGAGCTGAGCTTCACCACCCAGAAATCTGCAGGGCATGATTTGCAAATATCGTCTTTGCAATCATCATCGCGGTGGATGCCGCTTACGTCTCCATTCTTTGAATGAGTGCTGCCGGCGACGATATACCCGCCGTCGACTGTCTGCTGGATGCTGTAGGCAGTCTCGTCCCATATTCCACCGAAGCACTTCTTCCATTTCACACTGTTGTTCTGGTCGAGCTTCACTATCCAGTAGTCCCAATAGCCATTGTTGTCATCCACACCTTCTTCCCATGAATGAGTGCCTCCGGCGACGATATACCCGCCATCGGCTGCCTGCTGGAAGCTGTGGGCAATGTCGCTATCGGGTCCTCCCAGGCACTTCTGCCATACAATATGGCCAGTCGCTTCTGCGGATGGCAGAAGAAGGCAGATCAGGAGTAGCAATTCAATTGCCGCAAGGAGCTTCCCTCCTGCGAGAGATCCCAGCCGCATTTCCATGGCGCACCTCATGATAGATCAGACGTGCTTTATCTTATCACTATTTACAACTTTCTAGAGTAATACTATATTACGTAATTTCGATATCTCCGGCCTCGCATACTCCGTCCCATTGCATGGACAGCCTGCCGATAATGAGTCCGTGCTCTAAGACCGCGGCTCTGGACTACTGTCTGCCCTTTTCCCGGATGAAGATGGCTGATTTCGCCATAGGTCGAGCGGGCCGGAATCCCTTCGGCCCGCCGGGCGCCGAAGAGAGGCAGCGCCAACTTTGGCGGAGAGCTGGGGCAGCTTCAGCTTCCGCTGCAGCTGATACTGGAGTGGGCGTGAGGGTTTTTTATCTTTTGCCAGAAGAATCGTGATCGAATAGCTAGCTGGAGCTCTCTTGAGCTCGTCTACAGAGAGTGATCCCGTAGACACATATTAAGCGATACCATCAGAAAATCAGTATCGGACGAAGCCGATCTTTGCTGAAGATCAAAACCGCCTCCTGGGAGCCGGATGCAAAAAAAGCTAAGAGCCGGCCCGCTCGGCGAGCTCTGCTAAATCAAATCCCGGAGCAGGCTTCGGCCAAGAGCATATCAAGTTAAAACAGTATGCTACAAGTGTCGGCACAGTGGAAATCGCCACATATCCCCCCGTACGCTTCTCGGCATTTTGCTTTATACTCGCATTCGCTGCCGCATGGCACGCATTTTATCTCACCAATCATCTGACCAACCGAAATACAACAGCCGATGCCGATCCTTCCGCAATTTTTTGCATGGCAGTCACCGGGGGTTTCCGACTTGCTACAGGCCCATTTACCCGTACCGCAACCACCGGCGGTAATTTTCGCCTGTCCGAATCTTTCCGGTATGCCGGCGTCGGCTCGCGATATTTGATAGCTCAGCCGATCATCCCTCGGATCCTCAATGATCCTGGCCATATAGGTCAGCGTTCCAGTCTGATTGTCATAGCGTGGCGAGGATATCGCCAGGATAACAGTATCCTCATTCTCATCTGCATCCAGAAGCGACAGAGATGCATTGGAATATCTCCACTTGAAGGCGGCAACGAAGCTCTCCATGGGGTAGAACCCTGCAATCTGCTCAGGGGGGTCGGAGTAGTACATGGTATAGGGAACTACATTGTACAAAGTCAGTGTGTAGTTACCATCGGCGTTCTTGACGAAGGTGCCGTTGGCTGCCTCCTGAACGAGTGTAATCGATGGCCGCCCGGCACTCTCGTTCTCCAAAGATGCGCTTTTGCATGTATTTGTGTCGTTCTGGGCTGATACAGCTATGCTTGCGGCAAAGAGCAGCAGCATTGCCAGCGCAATATACCTCTTGTATCCAAGCACATTTATTCCATCCTACAGGCAATTATGCAATTCTGATGTTATTTATAATTTTCTACAGTGATATTTCCTTCGGCTGGAATGGCAGCGGAGCGAATTCTGGACGTGAAATTCGAATTATAGTCCTCCGCAGAACATATTATAATTTCCATTTGGCATAAATTTTCTTATCCAAGCTTCTGCATAGCTTAGGGAATTGGAGAATTTGTCCCATGAATCGGAGATAATCCGTTTCATATCGCCTAAGTCTCCGACTGGAGATATTGATAAAACTCTTTTTATAGACTTCCAGATAAATTCAATTGGATTCAAGTCAGGAGAATAAGGAGGTAGATACACAAGATAGAGTCCAAGTTCCTTTGCTTTGTCCATTACAAGCTTGCTCCGATGAGATGCGAAGTTATCTATTACTATTATCACTGCTTTATATTCTTCGTTTGCTGACTTGATCGACTCAAGGAATTGAGCTACGGATGTTGCTTTGGAATCTTGAAGAAATTCCTTGACACTATTCACTGTTAGGCCAAATGTCCTCATCATTCAAATACCTGTGCATACGAATCGAGACGATGGTGGAACGGATGGCACAAATAGACGAGAGCGATCTGGTTTATAAGGGTCCCTGGGTTAGAAGCGCACAGCAAAGATTGTTCCAGACTCTTGAAACCGACTACAGCTTCCCGAGGGCAACCTGTCGATCATTGGTGAACCTGATGTGGGATTTTCTCAATGAGACCTTTGGAGAGAAGCTTCATGAAGGCCAGATCACCTTTCATGCCGCATCTGCTGCAGATCCTCCTGGGAAGAAGGTCTCCGAGATGAAATCGGTTCCAGTCCACCTCACATTCCACGACAGAACGGATATGGGAGTCCTATCTGACGAAGGGACAGCGGGCTTGAGGAGACATAAAATCTTGCGCATGGCACATGAAGCTCTGGAACAAGGCGGTCTGCTAACCCAAGAGGATCTAGCAGTTCTCCTTTGCAGCTCCCGAAGGACGATCAGGCGCGATATAAAGGATCTGAAGAACCAGGGAATCGATGTGCCAACTCGTGGAACGCTTCAAGATATCGGCCCAGGGATAACGCACAAGTCGAAAGTTGTGAAGCTCTGGCTTGAAGGATACGAGTACACTGATATCGAACGCAGGACAGGTCATTCCAGCATATCAGTCCAGAGATACATATCCGGCTTCTCGAAGGCAGTTCGATTCAGTACTCGTGGATATTCCGAACATGAGATACGCGAACTAACTGACATGTCTGAGAGGCTCATCCATGAGTATCTCGACCTATTCGAGACGTTCAAGGATAAGCCTGAATCTCAGATTAGACTCGACCAGCTCCTTTCCGACCCACTGCCATTGAAAAAAAGTCTAGCAGCAAACAAGAGGGAGGTGCCGAGCCCATGACCGGTTCAAATGACGACCGAACGCTGTAGAAAGTACAAGGGGTTCGCCAACTCCGTCAAACAGATGCTCACTCGGGAATACAAGTTTCTGGGCGGAGATAAGATCCAGGATATGTTCATCCACGATCTGCTTATCGAGTTCGACAAGCATCATAAAGATGGCTGGAAGCTCGATGCTGGTCAGGTTGTATGGTGGGCTGCGCACAAAGATGAAGTCCCAGGAAAGAACAAGACCATCGAGAACACCCGAATGGTTCCTGTTGTTCTGTCCATCGCCAGCCAGGAGGATCTGAAGCTGAGACTTGATGGTTTCTCTGCCAGAGAGATCCGCAAGTTCAAAGTGGCCAGGATACTTCGGGAAGCTTATGAGCAGGATGGTGTCCTCAATCAGGCAGATGTGAGCCTCTTGATCGGCGTGAGTGCCGGCACTGTTGGCAAGGATATCAGGGAATTCCAGACTGAGCAAGGAGTTGTCCTGCCTTATCGCGGCACTATTCACGATATGGGGCCAACATTGACTCATAAAAAGATCATCATCCAGCAATTTGTACGGAATATCCCTACGCCTGAGATCGCGCGCAGAACTTCACATAGCGAGGAAGCATGCGATAGGTACATCAAAGGATTCAAGAAGGTTCTAAAACTTCATGGGGAAGGCATGCCAGCAGAGAATATCGCCTCCGATCTCGAAATGAGCAAATCTCTGGTTCAGGAGTATGTCGAGATTATCGAAGATATGGCTGAGACGAAGAAGGGATAAGAAAGATGATATGCAAAGAAATCGATAGCAGAGAGACTGTAGAGGTCATTTGTCACTATTTTCTTTCAACTCTAGCCGTGAAGGGAAAGCGGGGACATCGATAGAGAGCTTTCCTCGGAGCTAGACATATGCCGAAAAAGTGGGAGCAGCTCCTCACACGCAGGGCAGCCAGTCGACGCTGGTCTGGCCGCAGGTAGAGCTGCCCCGGAGACGGATGAGCTTCTCGATTGAGAGGACGCCGGTCAGATCCTCGACAGACCTGCCGTACTCTGCATGCCATCCCTTCAGGTCCTTACCAGCCGAACCTCGGAGCTCGGATAGCCAGCCGGTGCTAGCGCGTCCATCAGGGCGACCCCATGCCCTGCCGCTCAGATGGGAAGCTAAATAATTTTGGGGGGGGGGGGGGCCTTCACATCATTGGGGTGTCGATGCGAGAGGGGTATTGCAAGGCCCCCCCAAGCTGATCACTATACCCTGGGTAGATGCGGACCCTGTTCTCGGGCGGGCTGACCTCTCCATCGCCAAAGTCCCATTCGCGGGAGGCCAGGTCCGACGGCCTCGAAACTGATTGGTCGTGAACAGATGGCTTAAATATCCGTGCGGAGCCGAGCTCAGGATTGATGGCGATATCACCTGGTGCGGCTTTGGTGCAAGTACCTATATCGACAAGCTTCGCCACCCAGCCGTCGTCGCCGCCGTGTTTTCCGCTCACATCGCCGTCACTGGAAGCTGTAACGCCGGCGACGATATACCTGCCATCGGCGGTCTGCTGAACTCTACGAGAATTATCATAACCGCTTCCACCCAAGCACTTCTGCCACTCGATATAGTTGATCGCATGGACGACAACCGTCCCCGTGCAGCTCTTTATGCAGTCGTCCTTGGCCACAGTGAGGTTGACCGCGTAGGTGCCTGGAGACAGGTAGAGATGGCTCTGGTCTTTGTTCGAGCTTGTATTGCCGTCGCCGAACTCCCACTGGTACGCGTCCATTCCTGCAGGCCCTGTGAACTGAACGGGGGTGCCGTTGCAGACGGGTGCATTGGAGGTCCAGCGGCAGTCCGGCCCCTTGACCTCGACTGTCTTCGTGCAGATCTTTATGCAGCCGCCTTTGCCCGCCCAGAAGCTGACCAAGTAGGTGCCCGAAGCAGCGTAAAGATGAGCCGGGCTCTGGGCCGAGCTGACTGCTCCGTCGCCGAGCTCCCAGAAGTAGGAGTCCTTCCCTGCGGGGCCGGTGAACTGGACTAGGGTGCCGTTGCAGACGGGCGCACTGGAGGTCCAGCGGCAGTCCGGCCCCCGGACCTCAACTTGCCCCGCGCAGCTCTTTGAGCAGCCGCTTTTGGTCATAGTAAGGCTTACCGCATAGGTTTTGGGAGACGAGTAGAGATGGTCCGGGTCCTTGGCCAGGCTGACAACTCCATCGCCGAACTCCCATCGGTAGGAGTCCATTCCCGCTGGGCCCGTGAACTGGACTGCTGTGCCGTAGCAGACGGGCGCATTGGATGTCCAGCTGCAGTCAGGCATTGGCCTGACGACGACAGATCCCTTGCAGACCTTTGTGCAGCCTTCTTTCTTAGTCCAGAGGCTGACTGAGTAGCTGCCTGGGGCAGAGTAGAGATGGCTCGGGTCCTTAAGCAAGCCGATCTTGCCATCGCCGAACTCCCATCGATAGGAGTCCATTCCCGCTGGGCCCGTGAACTGGACTGCTGTGCCGTTGGAGACGGGCGAGCTGGAGCTCCAGCTGCAGTCCGCCAAACTAATGGCGATATCCTTGTAGCATTTATCCCAGGAGCCCTTCTTGATCACATTGGCGGTCAGCCTGGTGGTTCCCGATGCTCCAGCAGAGAAGGTGATCGACTGGGCATTGCTGGCGGAGGTGATCGCACCATTTGTGATGGACCAAGCGTAAGCAGCCCCTGATTCCGCAGTCGAGGCGACATTGCCGGTCGACCCGGAGCATACGACATCTGGTGAGGTTATGGTGCAATTTATCTCGCCTAGCTTTACTACCCAGTAGTCGTAGTAGCCGTGGTTGCCTCTCACATCGCCGTCATTTGAATTGGTGAAACCTGCGACCGCATACCCGCCATCGGCGGTCTGCTGGACGCTCCAAGCCTCATCCCAACTGCTTCCGCCCAGGCACTTCTGCCAGACTAGATTGCCAGATGCATCGAGCTTCACTATCCAGTAGTCAGACTCGCCGTGGTTGTCGCTAACATTGCCGTTATTTGAATAAGTCCAACCGGCGACCACATATCCGCCATCGGCGGTCTGCTGGAGGCTCTGAGCATACTCCCAATTGGTTCCTCCCAGGCACTTCTGCCAGACAAAGTTGCCGGACGCATCGAGCTTCACTACCCATAAGTCATAGCCGCCCTGGTTGCCGCTCACATTGCCGTCATTTGAATAAGCGTAACCAGCGACAACACACCCGCCATCGGCGGTCTGCTGGATGCTTTGCGCATAATCACTCCGGCTTCCGCCCAGGCACTTCTGCCAATCAAGATAGCTGGTTGCCTCTCCGCACGACCCCGGAAGGCAGAACAGAAGAAGCAGTCCAATTGCAACGCGGAGCGCACCGCCTGCCCGTGATCCCATCCGCATTATCTCTACGCTCCTCAATGCTGAACAGGCATTAAGTAAGCTCTTTGCTATTTATAATTTTCTACAGTGATAACTCTTATGAGATGGAGTGGCAGATGGGAGATTCTTGAAGCAATTTTGAAATATTTGATTCGGTGAGTTTATGCATATACCCTTGATATCGAGATCGGCAGAGTATGTCGCCTTGTTTGAATAAAATTCGCAAAAAATAATTTTTATAAGTTGGGCGGGCACCCAAGTCCGATGCCGATCATCCGTCCGGGCATGCGGCTCGCGATCAGCCACCAGGCAAGGTCAAGGACGATCGGCTTTTTGGGCAGCGATGCCCCTCAGCCATGGACTCAGGTCAGGCAAATTGCCCCGC
>Ga0315289_10007587_pt1 | contig 15776 bp, 13 predicted proteins | sample YL17G11_40_MG_FD_203452 | JGI IMG/M metagenome (GOLD analysis project Ga0315289, IMG submission 203452) | Sediment microbial communities from Yellowstone Lake, YNP, Wyoming, USA - YL17G11_40 | ecosystem: Environmental > Aquatic > Freshwater > Lake > Sediment | place: USA: Wyoming | collected... | reverse complement strand
ATATTGTACCGCTTAAGCTTGTGAATCTAGATAAAAACCTAAGCCCTTAATAAATACTTAAGCTCTTGAAACAGTACTTGGCTGTGATTATTATCACTATATATGCATGTTATTATCCACTAGTGAAGTTGACTTTACTATCCGATAATATATTAATCACCTTTTTTAAAGTATGTATTATAGGTTATTCACCCTATTATTTAGTGTGTTAATACTATTTGTAAACCTTTTTTACTGTGAAAATCAATAATAACGACCGGTTACGTGTTTTATTAAATAATCTGGGTTTATAACTGAAATTTATCATAGAAACGTTTGTTCCAATCTTCTTAAAATATGGACCGGAGGTGAATTGATGGTAACAACGGCAATCTCCAATAAACCGTCTTTTAGCCAGACTTTCTTTTCAAGTCTATATAAAGTAGAAAATGGAGAACGATTCCGGACATGCTTACAATGTGGCTCTTGCAGTGGCGTATGTCCGTTTGGATACCTGATGGATTACCCACCAGGTAGAATGATTGCAGGTTTACGGGCAGATGAGTTCGATCTTGTGATGGAATCTGATACTGTCTGGATGTGTGTATCCTGCTATGCTTGCGCACAGATATGTCCGTCCAAAATCCCTATCACTGCAGGATTGATGACACGCACTAAAGAAGAACTATTATTGGCTGGCAATGTTCCTACTGAATTACAAAGCGCATTAGAAAACTCCCAACGTTATGGCAATCCGTTGGGCGAATCACCTCGCAAACGAGCTGATTGGGCCATTGGTATACAGCCTCCAGTAACTATTCTCGGAAGGGATAGACGTCCTGTTGATGTTTTGTGGTTTGTTGGTGATTATCCATCTTATCACCCTCGTGTTCAGTTAGTCGCAAAATCACTAGCGAAAGTTCTAAATACTCTGGGGATAAACTTCGGAATCCTTGGACCTGAGGAAAATACTGATGGCGATACCCAGCGCCTGGCAGGTGAACGTGGGCTATTTGAAATGCTTACAGAAAAAAATGGAAAGATATTCAGCAAGTATCAGTTCGAAAAAATTATTACATCTGACCCTCATGCTTATAACGCTTTAAAGAACGAATATCCAGCTCTCGGTGTTTCTTATCCAGTTCAACACTACACTCAATTCCTAGCAGAACGTATCGATCAACTTAAACCATTGCTTAAACAGGAAATACCAGCTGCAGTTACGTATCATGATCCCTGCTATCTTGGGCGTGTAAATGGAGTATTTGATGAACCCCGTATGTTACTGGAGTCTATCCCAGGAGTAAAACTGATGGAAATGTCACACAACCATACCAATAGCCTGTGTTGTGGTGGCGGTGGAGGTGGAATGTGGTTAGACGGCTTCCAGTGGGAGAAAGCGCACGCTCGTTTATCCGAATGGCGCGTTCATGAGGCAATAGATATTGGTGCGAATATCTTGGCAGTAGCCTGCCCTTATGAGCCACCGCGTTTCGAAGACGCCATAAAAATGACTCAGCAAGCAGGGCGAGTAGTGGTTAAAGATATCGTCGAGTTATTGGCTGAGGCACTAGGTTAATTTAGGAGAAAGATATCCATGAATATCATTGTTCCGGTCAAACTAGTACCTGATCTTGTCGAAGAACTTTCGATTGATGCTAGCGGTACCGCTCTAGACACTGCTTGGCTGCGCATGATCATCAATGAATTTGATGATCATGCAATTGAGCAAGCAATTTTATTAAAAGAAAGAACTGGTGCTCATGTGACAGTGCTTTCAACGAATGTTGAAGGAGTGGATGACCTTCTATTTACAGCAGCCGCAAAAGGCGCAGATAGATTGATCAAACTTAATGGTGATTTCGAAAGTGGCATAAATAATCATACTTTGGCACGTGCAATGGCTACCATCCTGCGAGATCTAAAACCTGATCTGGTATTGACTGGTGTACAGGCTAACAATGACCTCGATGGATCAATCGGTCCACAGTTAGCAGAATACCTGGGAATGCCTTATATCGGATATGTATCTGGTGTGACTGTTAGTGGTGAAACGGTAATTGTACGAAAAGAATATCCCGGAGGACTGATTGTTGAAATGGAAGCGTCAACACCTGTATTACTTGGTATCCAAGCAGCCGAACAACCTCCCCGCTACGTAGCAATTAGTAAAGTTCGACAGATGATGAAAACGATGAGCATAGAAGAACTCGATTTATCCACGCTGGATTCTACTGGAGCGCCAGTGGTTAATAGGATGTTCCAACCAGAAGCCACCGGACGAGCGACAATGCTCCCTGAGAATGCAGACAATGCTGCCAATCAGCTCGTTACCATTTTTAAAGAATTGGGTGTGTTATAGGAGGAGATATTTGATGAACCAAGATATTTTCGTCGCCATAGAACATCTGCGTGGAAAAGTATCAGATATCTCGTATATCATGTTAGCTGCCGCACATGATCTAGCTCATAGTTCGGGTGGAAAAGTCGTGGCTATACTACTGGGTCACAATGTTCAAGAGCTGGCAGGCAATCTAAAAGCCGATCAGGTTCTTTATGCAGATCACTCCTTCCTAACTGACTTCAACCCCGAAGCCTATCAGAAGACCCTGGCTAAAATTATTGATGAGTATAAACCACGAGCTGTCTTTTTTGGGCAGACAAGCATTGGTATGGATATTGTGGGCGGCATTTCTGCACAACTCGGACTTCCCCTGGTCAGTTCCGTCCGAACGATTGAAGCGGATAATAAAATAATCAGCCAAATCTGTGGTGGCAAGATCATGGCTGAATGCAAACTCCCTGAGACAACTGCATTAATTACTTTGGTACCTGGTGGTTATAAACCCGAGCTTGGACAAAGCACACAATTGCCCCCCATAACATCTATCCCGGTGCAAATGCTCGATGGTTTGCGAATAAAGTTGAATCAGTATATAGAACCGGAAACCAGCGATGTGGATATTTCAAAGGAATCTCTATTGATCGCCGTTGGACGCGGAATTCAGAACCAGGATAATATTTCTCTAGCAGAAGAACTAGCCCAGGCAATTGGGGGTGTTGTTTGTGCGTCCCGACCAGTAGTAGATCAGGGTTGGTTGCCAACCAGTCGCTTAGTAGGTAAGTCTGGATCTACGGTTAAGCCTAAAGTTTATTTAGCGATTGGAATCAGTGGAGCACCAGAACATGTAGAAGCGATTACCGGCAGTGATGTCATTATTGCTATAAACACTGACCCTGCTGCTCCAATTTTTAATATCGCAAAATATGGCACCACTGCTGACCTCTTCGATCTCGTTCCAGCACTGACCGAGCAGATCAGGAATATCAAAGGCTGAGATAGATCAAAGAAAGGAGAAGGCACAAATCCTATGCCAGAGAGAACTGATTACTGGGGAATTCCTCTAAATTGGAGACCGGATTTAATCGTCTACTCCTTGATGTTCCTGGCTGCCATTATTCTGCTAATTCGTTTTTATCAACAAGGCAGCTTATGGTGGCGTGTGGGGCAAAGTGAGATTCGTTGGAATAAAATACACCTACGCATCGAACGCATCATCACTTATGCGATTGTTCAAACGCGGGTGTTAAGCCAACGATATCCAGGTGTCATGCATATTGGGCTGGCATGGGGTTTCTTTGTCTTCTTCATGGGGACTGCTCTGGCAACCATCGATTCTCACTTTATCAAATTCCTTGAAGGCAATCCGTACCTGATCTACAAATTTATTCTGGATATTTTTACGTTATTCTTCTTGCTCGGTGCTGTTCTTGCAGGTTATCGGCGTTTTATTCAAAAGCCACCCCGTCTGACTCTACAGTCCAGGTTCACAATATCACTGGTCCTAATAAGTGTAATCGTGTTAGCAGGATTAACCGTCGAATCATTGCGACTGGCAATCGAGCGGCCAGCTTGGGCATTATGGTCACCTGTTGGTTGGTTGGTCGCCCAAGCGTGGATTGCCAGCGGAGCATCTGAGCAAACACTGCTGAATTGGCATATAGGGGTTTGGGGATTTCACCTTATATTAGCAGCAATTACTGTAGCCACTCTGCCGGCCAGTACATTATGGCATACTTTGACTGGTCCACTAAATACCTTTTTCTCCCAATTGGACCGCCCCGTCGGGCAGCTTAAACCAGTCGCCCAGACCGCTCAAAATGAGCCAATTTATGTTAAATCTCTTCAAGATCTGACCTGGAAACAGTTGTTGGATGGAGACGCTTGTACCGAATGTGGGCGTTGCCAAGATGCCTGTCCAGCCCATGCAGCGGGTACACCCCTAAGTCCTAAACAATTTATTCTGAGCATCCGCCAGGCATTACATCGAGATGGACCAATTTTAGCCGCTAGTAATACCAAAATCCAGGGCGATAAGCTAAAACAACTAGTCGGAGATGAAATTCCCCAAGAAATATTATGGTCATGCACAACCTGTGGGGCATGTGTCCGGGAGTGTCCAGTTCTGATTGAACACGTGGATACGATCGTGGACATGCGCCGCCATATGGTCATCGAAGGGCAGATGGATAGCATGCTTCAGGATGCACTAGCTAATCTGGGTCGTTATGGAAACTCATTCGGTCAATCGGACCGTATGCGCGCCAAATGGACCCAACCAATCCTACCCAAAATAAAGGATGCTCGTAAAGAAGCAGTCGAATACTGTTGGTTTGTTGGCGATTATGCGTCGTACAATGCAAGTCTAGCAGAAATTACACAAAAAACAGCCAACGTGCTTCAGAAAATAGGATTGGATTTTGGAATATTGTATGAAGGCGAACGAAATGCCGGTAATGATGTGCGCCGAGTGGGTGAAGAAGGTTTATTCGAGATGCTAGCCGAGAAAAACATGGCTGTTTTGAGTAAAAGCATATTCCAGACCATTATTACCACAGATCCACATTCGTACAATACATTAAAGAACGAATATACGGGCAATGGTAAGCATCCAATTCTTCATTATAGTGAATTACTGGACCAGTTAGTTACTTCAGGGAAGCTCAAGTTCTCGAAGAAACTAGGATATAAAGTCACCTATCATGATCCCTGCTATCTGGGTCGGTATAATGGTGTTTTTGACGCACCACGCCGGGTGATTGCTGCCACAGGATGTGAATTGATTGAGATGCCACGTAATCGCACCCGGTCTTTTTGTTGTGGTGCTGGTGGTGGGCGTATCTGGATGGAAGAGGGGGTAATAAAAGAACGACCCAGTGAAGCACGAATTCACGAAGCCGTGAAATTGGAAGGGGTCCAGGTATTTGTTGTCGCTTGCCCCAAGGATATAACGATGTATCGTGATGCAATTAAAACTACTGGCAAGGAAGATCGTATTATTGTCAAAGACTTAATCGAACTGGTGGACGAAGCGTTATAGAATGGCAATTAAAGATAAGGGTAAAGGGCAAAAAAAAATATCTGCATTTTTTCGAAGCTTTACGATACCAATAGCCCATAAGCTTATCCTTAGCTTTTTGCTGATCAGTATTGTCACCAATGCTATTTTTACGATTGCAGGAATTCGGTTGATGGCCAACCGAATTTTAGCAGAAGCACAGGATAGGATACGGAACGACTTGAATGCAGCTCGAGAAATTTACTCTGGCGAGGCGCGCCATATTAATGATGTAGTCAGATTAAATGCCCGTCGACCAATTATCCAGGAGGCGCTAATATCTGGTGTTGCCACGAATATCATTGATGATTTGATTAATGTACGGCAAAGTGAATTGCTGGATTTCTTAACCCTCACCGATGAATTCGGTAGTGTAATCTTGCGAACCAACTCCCCTTATAACCTAGGAGATAACCTCGCTCAAGACGAAGTGGTAAACTCCGTCATGAAAACAAAAGATACGGTCACGACTACAACGATACTATCGGTTGAAGAACTACAATTAGAATCTCCTGCTCTTGTAGAAAAAGCTCACTTATATTTAATTGAAACCCCGATGGCAAGACCTTCGACGAAAACAGATGAAACATCAGGAATGGTGATTGTGTCAGCCTCTCCGGTATTTGATTTCTCACAAAATCTAATCGGGATATTATATGGAGGACTTCTTTTAAATCGGAATTTTAATCTGGTAGATAAGGTTAAGCAAACAGTGTTCCAAAATGTCGTTTACAAAGGTAAGGATATTGGCACAGCAACAATATTTCAAGATGATGTCAGGATATCCACAAACGTATTGAATACTGATGGTTCGAGAGCCATCGGAACCCGCGTCGCAGAAGATGTATACAACCAGGTTATTTTACAGGGGGAACCCTGGATCGGTCGGGCATATGTGGTTAATAATTGGTACATCACTGCCTATGAACCAATCAGGAATATAAGTGGAACAGTGATTGGAATCCTCTATGTGGGTATCCTGGAACAAAAATATGTCGATATCCGAAACCAAGCTGTATTAGCATTTTTGATTATCTCCATATTCGGTGTGCTTTTTTCAATAGGTTTATCTTACTTGCTCTCACGTAGCATTTCTGTTCCCGTCCATAAGCTTGTAATTGCCTCCAAGGAATTAGCTGATGGAAATCTTGGGGCGAAAGTAGAGAAAACCTCTAACGATGAAATCGGATCTCTTGCTGACGCTTATAACGCCATGGCACACGCACTGCGTGAGCGTGATGAGCAGCTAAAAGAGTTTACTCGAAAGAAATTCATGGAATCTGAAAGATTAGCACTTATCGGACAACTAGCCGCTAATGTGGCACATGAACTGAATAATCCTCTTCAAGGAATTGTTACTTACTCTCACTTGCTTTTAGAAAGAAATTCCATTGATGATCCAACCAAACAAACCCTCCAAAAGATTGTCGTCCAAGCTAACCGTAGCAGGGACATCATCCGTGGATTATTGGACTTTTCCAGGCAAAGGAAACCAGATAAGACACTCTGCAATATTAATAACCTTCTACAAGAATCACTATCTTTTCTAGAAAACCAGGCCTTGATGCAGAATGTGCAGATTTACACCAATTTTGAAAATACTCTTCCATCGGTTGTTATTGATCCGTCACAAGTCCAAAGGGTATTTATCAATATGATCGTTAACGCAGCAGAAGCGATGAATGGCAATGGTCGATTGACTATGTCCACTAGACTCGATCCGGTCAGAGGATGCATAGAAATTGTTTTTACAGATACTGGAATGGGTATTCCAGAGGAAAACCTTGAAAAAATATTTGACCCATTCTTTACGACCAAGGAAACAGGTCATGGTGTGGGATTGGGATTAGCGATCAGTTATGGGATTATTAAAGAACATCTAGGAACTATTTCAGTCGAAAGTGAGACTGGAAAAGGGACGACTTTTGTCATTAGATTACCAATAACCTCGACACAATCCGGTGACATAAATGGATAAACCTAAGATAATAATCATTGATGACGAGGAAGTCGTCTTAGACTCCTGCACCCAGATATTAGAGGGGAGTGATTACATCGTCAAAACAGCCGAAGACGGAGCTTTGGGATTAAAGTTGGTCCAAGAATTTCAACCAGACCTTGTGTGTATAGATTTAAAAATGCCTGGTATCACAGGTATTGAGGTACTTGAAAAAATAACCGAATCAAATCCCACCATCGTGTCTATCGTCATCACAGGATATGCAACAGTGACCTCTGCTGTTGAGGCAATGAAGAAAGGCGCCTATGACTTTCTTCCAAAACCATTTACCCCGGACGAATTCCGACTAATTACCAAGCGTGGATTAGAACGAAGAAGGTTGATGTTAGAGACAATTGCACTGCGTAAAGAAAAGGAATTGCTGAGGGAGAATTTTGCTGCGATTGTTTCACATGAATTGAAATCGCCTCTGGGTGCAATCCAACAAAACTTGTTTGCCTTAAGTGCAGAATTATCGGGGGTTTTAAACGAAAACCAGCAATCTCGATTTGAGCGAATGAAATCGCGCATCGACGATTTAATAAAACTTATCAATTCATGGCTTAGAGTGATGTCCATTGATATCGCGAAGATCAGTGAAAATTTTTCACCAATCATATTATCCTCGGTGATATCAAAGGCTATCGAGATTATTGAGCCTCAAGCAATACGTAAAGATATCCAAATCATCACTATGATTGATGAGTCAATGGACCCAATCGAAGGAGAGGAGGTGAGTTTCGAAGAAGCCTTGGCAAACATCATCGGAAATGCGATTAAATATTCATATCCAGGCAGTAAAATCTCAATTACAGCTAAACAGATAAATGAACATATATTGATCACCATATCTGATACTGGTGTTGGTATACCGAAAGAAGAACTGCCCTATGTTTTAGTGGATTTTTTCAGAGGAAAATCTGGAAAGGAAATTGAAGACAGTCATGGACTTGGACTGACTATCAGTCGACGCATTATCGAGGCACACAAAGGAACAATTACTGTAGAAAGTAAGCAAGGTGAAGGTACCACCTTTTATATCAATGTACCTGCTCTCAAGAAAAAAGGATAGTCATAAGGCAAGTCGTATATGACTGGTTTTATGGTGAATTATTGAAAGGAGAATATTCATGGATCAACAAAAAAAGCTTTTGATTATTGACGATGATCCCGACTTCGTCGAGGGAATCAAGTCCATTCTTGATGCTGCGAATTATAGTGTGGATGTCGCATATAATCCCAAAACCGGATTGCAAGCTCTACAATCCAAGACTTACGACCTGTTATTACTAGATATTATGATGGGACGTGGCGCGGAAGGGATCATGATTGCCCGTAAGCTAAGAAAAGATCCCATACTTAGGGAGATGCCGGTTTTGATCATAACCGGTATCCGAGAACAGATGGCGTTTCTCTTCCCTGGGGAGCCAGTGCATCCTCGCTTTGTCGCAGTCGATGAGTTAGTTGAAAAACCAGTAGAACCAGCCATGCTATTAGAGAAGGTAAGCACACTCATCGATACAGCTGAAGCAAGAAAAACCAAAGCGGGATAGAAAGGAATTCTATGGCAACCAAACCAACTTTTAGTAATGAAGTTGCCAACCTCCTGCATGCCGCAGAAGGAAATCCACTTGAGACCTGTATCCAATGCGGAACCTGCTCAGGATCCTGCCCGGTAGTTAAATACATGGATCAAACACCTCGACGCATCATTGCTATGATCAATGCAGGCCTAAAAGACGATGTACTCAAGACCAACACTTTCTGGTATTGTGCCTCATGTTACCAATGTACGGTGAGATGTCCAAGTGGAATTGATATCGCCGAAGCGATGTACGCCTTGAAACGATATACCATGTGGAAAAATCAATATAAAGAAGGACTGATCGGCCCGACCTTCTCTGAAACTTTTGTTAAAACGATAGTGAGAAGTGGGCGATCTTACGAACCTCTCTTGGCACCTACATATATTTTCAGCTATGGCATACGTGAATTTTTCAGTGAAGCCTTAAACGCGACGAACCTGATGCTAAAAGGGAGAATTCCCATTCTACCTCCACGAATTAAACGACTCGAGAATTTCAGGCGGATGATTGCACATATCATTCCCATAGGAGGGATAGAATGAAAGAATATGTTTATTTCCCCGGTTGCTCTCTTGAAAAAATAGCCCTCAGCTATCATCTCTCTGCCCTTGAGACTACTCAAAAGCTTGGGATAAAGCTTACAGAGCTAGAGGATTGGAACTGTTGTGGAGCTACTGCTTATTTTCATGTAGATGAGCTATTAGCATATACGCTGGTTGCTCGTAACCTCGCTATGGCGGAAAAAGTAGGAACTGAAGTAGTCGCCCCATGTAGTGCATGCTATAAAAATATGTATTTCACTAAGCTTCATCTGAGTGAAGATCCAGATCTGACTGATCACATTAATGAGGCTTTACAAGAGGACAATTTATCCTACTCTGGAACGGTCGCGGTAAAACATCTCATCGAAGTATTTGCAAACGATATCGGAGTCGAAGAGCTAAAAAGTAAAGTAATCTATCCGCTAAATGGATTGAAGGTCGCAGCTTATTATGGGTGTCAAATCTTACGCCCGAAAAAGGACCATGAAGATGTTGAGCAGCCCCAATTCTTTGAGGATTTAATGTCAGCGATTGGAGCTACACCCGTGGATTTTCCGTTAAAGTTAACCTGCTGTGGAGGTTCATTATTAATATCAAGCCGACCAGCGGCATATTCCATGATCTACAATCTACTCTATAGCGCACAACGTGCACAAGCAGATGTAATCGCGACAGCATGTCCTTTGTGTCAAGTAAATCTGGAATGTTATCAACAACAAGTTAATCAAGAATTCGGTACACATTTCTCAATTCCTGTAGTGTATTTCACCCAGCTTATTGGATTATCGATGGGAATTCCCCCGAAAAAACTTGGGTTTGGAAAGGAATTTCTCAGCCCAAAGAAAGCGATTGATGCAATTAAAAATATCCATAGTCAGGAGGAGGTAATTACTCAATGAGTCGAAATATACAATTAGCGGCTTTCTTCTCTGTACTAAATATCGCGCAGTGCTCGAAGGAGTAAATATTATGACTGAAAAAATTGGAGTATATGTCTGTCATTGTGGTACGAATATCGCAGGCACTGTGGATGTGGAAGGTGTAGCCAAGTGGGCAGCAGAGTATCTCAAACATCGTGGGGTAGTAATTGCCCGCGATTACAAGTTTATGTGCTCTAGCCTCGGTCAAGAATTAATTGAGAAGGATATCAAGGAACTTGGCTTGACGCGTGTGGTTGTGGCTGCATGTTCTCCACACTTGCATGAGAAGACTTTCCGCAATGCCTGCAAAAATGCCGGCCTTAATCCCTACTTGTGTGAATTAGTCTCTATACGCGAACAGGTTTCGTGGGTTCACACCGACAAAGCTGTCGCTACTGAAAAATCAAAAGCCATCGTGTCTGGAGGGGTAGAACGTGTTATCTGGGATGAACCCCTCGAACCCCTGCGCGTCCCTATCAATCCCGCGACGTTGGTGGTGGGAGGAGGAATTGCAGGCATCCAGGCAGCGCTGGAAATCGCCGATGCTGGCTACCATGTGTACATGGTCGAGCGGGAACCGTCAATCGGTGGGCATATGGCTCAGTTTGATAAAACCTTCCCCACGCTTGACTGCTCAGCATGCATTCTAACCCCGAAAATGGTAGATGTTGGTAACCATAAAAATATCACTTTGCTCACCTGGGCAGAAGTAACAAATGTGGATGGCTACGTGGGTAATTTTCAGGCCACCATCCACCAGAAGCCACGCTATGTTAATACCGATCTGTGTACAGGATGTGGGATTTGCCAGGAGAAATGCCCCAAGAAAGTTATCGACGATGTCTTCGAAGCAGGCTTGGGAAAACGTAAAGCGATTTACACCCCCTTCCCTCAGGCGGTTCCCAATTTTCCTGTTCTAGATAAGGCGAACTGCACCTATTTCCTGAGGGGCACCTGCAAAGCTTGTGAAAAATTCTGCCCCACGGGAGCCATTGACTTCACCCAACAAGATGAGTACATCCAAGTGGATGTTGGGCAGATCATCCTGGCTACAGGCTATGATTTATTCGATGTTCGCCGTATGCCCCAATATGGTTATGGGCGACTGGCAAATGTATTTACCAGCCTCGAGTTCGAGCGCCTCTCCAACGCATCCGGTCCGACTGGCGGAAAAATGGTTCTACGCGATGCAGTTACCACTCCTACTTCGGTCGCGATCGTTCATTGTGTGGGAAGTCGTGACAAAAATTACAATAGCTACTGTTCAAGTATCTGCTGTATGCAGAGTCTCAAATTCGCCCATCTTGTCCATGAACGTACCGGCGCAGAAGTTTATAACTGCTACATCGACATCCGTACACCCGCCAAGGGGTATGAAGAATTCTATCAGCGACTACTGGAAGAAGGCACTCATTTTATACGGGGTAAAGTAGCCGAAGTAACCAATGCAGCCCGAGTACCTGAGGAAGAAGGAAAATTGATCGTCCAGGTTGAAGATACCTTGATCGGGAAGCAGCGACGAATCCCTGTGGATATGGTAATTCTATCGGCAGGTTTGGAACCACGTCATGATGCCAAAGATGTGGCACGGCTGTTTGGTATATCGTGTAGTGCAGATGGGTGGTATATCGAACGCCATCCGAAATTAGATCCGGTGGCGACGATGACTGAAGGAGTATATATTGCCGGTGTGGTGCAAGGACCGAAAGATATTCCAGCCAGCGTAGCCCAAGGCGCGGCTGCTGCAGCGCGTGCACTTGGCAAGATCCAGCAAAAAGAAGTAGCGATGGAGCCCATCCGTGCCACGATCAATCAGGATAAATGCTCAGGATGCCGCATCTGCAACAATCTGTGTCCATTCAACGCCATCCTCTTCCATGAAGATAAAATGGTGTCAGAAGTGAATCCGGCATTATGCCAGGGCTGTGGGACCTGCGTAGCAGCGTGTCCGGCTGGCGCAATAAGTGGCACCGTCTTTAGCAATGAGCAGATCCTGGCTCAGCTTGAAGGGCTCTTATTGCTCAACCTCAAACAGCTTGAGCTAGAGCCTGTGCCGTCATAAAAGGAGAACATTATGAGCGATCAATTTGAACCCGTGATTATCGGTTTCACCTGTAACTGGTGTAGCTATCGCGCCGCAGATATGGCAGGCACAGCAAGGATGAAGTACGCACCCAATATCCGCCTGATCCGTCTGATGTGCTCAGGGCGCCTTGACCCTACTTTTGTGATGAAAGCATTCGCCGGGGGTGCAGATGGGGTCATGATTACCGGTTGTCATCCAGGTGACTGCCACTATGTGGAGCAGAATTACAAAGCCTTACGGCGTTTCATTATACTAAAGAAGACCCTAACACAATTTGGCATTGAACCCGGCCGGCTAAAGCTGCTTTGGGCCAGCGCCGCTGAGGGTGCCATCTTCACCGATGAAGTCAATAAATTCGTTGAGCAAGTCAGAGAGCTAGGACCATTACAATGGCCGACGAGCGGTGGCGGGCTGGAGCAGATGTTCGCTGTACCGGAACACATGCTCGTGAAGGAGGTAGCGGCATGAGCACAAATGAAAAACCGAAATTCGCAATGTATTGGGCATGCGCATGCGGTGGATGCGAGATTGCCGTTCTCAACATTCACGAAAAAATCCTGGATGTCGATGCCAATTTCGAGGTGGTATTTTGGCCAGTGGCGATGGATGCGAAATATAAAGACGTCGAAGCGATGGAAGATAGCTCAATCCTTCTGACCCTCTTCAACGGCGCCATCCGAAATGATGAGAATGAGTATATGGCCAGACTTTTGCGCCAGAAATCAAAGATATTAGTGGCATTCGGTTCCTGCGCTAATGAAGGCGCTATGCCCGCACTCGCCAATTTGTATAATATTAACGAAATCGTTGATACTGCGTTCTCCACCCTTACCACAGATAATCCCCAAAATATTCGTCCAAACACGAGCTACTCTGTGCCCGAGGGCGAGTTGCACATTCCAACCTTGTATCCAGCCGTAAGGACATTGGATCAGGTGGTTCCCGTGGATTATTACATGCCCGGTTGCCCACCTGAATCTCACCAAATCGCGGCTGTGATCGATCTGGTGGTCCAGGTACTACAAGGTAAGGCTGAGCTTCCTCCTGCCGGATCTGTGATTGGGGCAGGTGGCTCAACGGTGTGTGATGATTGTCCACGCAAGCGCAATGAGAAGAAGATCAAGAAATTTGAGCGTATCCAAAACATCATGATAGATCCGGATCTGTGCATCCTGGAACAAGGTGTGCTCTGTAGTGGCCCCGCTACGCGGAGTGGTTGCACAGCGCTTTGCCCGAAAGCTGGCTCACCCTGCATTGGTTGTTACGGACCTGCAGAAGGCGCAGAAGATTATGGATCCCGCCTGATGACTGCGGTCGCATCCGTGATCGATAGCAATGACCCGGCTGAGATAGAGCGAATTTTCGAAGGCATCCCAGACCCAGTTGGACAATTCTATCGCTTCAATCTGGCTGGTTCGTTGTTACGTTTTAGCAAATCCGCGTGGAAAGGATAACCGGAGGATAAATATATGCAAAGAATATCGATAGATCCCATTACCCGGCTGGAAGGCCATGGAAAGATCGAAATTTTCCTCGACGACGAGGGTAATTTCGCCAACTCCTACTTCCAAATCCCTGAATTACGCGGTTTCGAACGCTTCTGCGTTGGCAGGCAGGTGGAGGAAGTCCCAATTCTTACCAATCGTATCTGTGGTGTATGCCCCGAAGCCCATCATATGGCTGGTGCTAAAGCTGTAGATGCAGTCTATCACGTGGATCCACCGCATACTGCCAAGATGTTGCGCGAGCTACTTTACAGTGCCTTCTACTGCACTGACCACACCACTCACTTTTATGTCCTGGCTGGTCCCGACTTTGTCATGGGTCCTACGGCCCCAGTGGCTGAGCGGAATATATTGGGAGTCATCCACAAGGTCGGATTGGAAATAGGCGGGCAGGTCCTCCAGATGCGAAAGTATGGTCACACGGTCGTTGAAATGATCGGTGGTCGCAAAGTTCATCCTTGCACTTCCATCCCCGGCGGATTAACTAAGGGCATCACTGATGAGCAGCGTCAGGAGATTGAGAAGATGGGTCGTTGGGCAATCGAATTTGCCCAATTCACGATAAAGTTATTCAACGATGTTGTTCTCGGTAATAAAGAATATGTTGATCTGATCCTGGGAGATATCTACACACACCACACCCATTACATCGGTACGGTGGACGAGAATAATAAAGTCAACTTCTACGATGGTATGGTTAGTGTAGTCGACCCGGAAGGCAAGCGCCTCGGAAAGTACGCCGCCAATGAATATACGGATTGGATCGCAGAGCATGTCGAGCCCTGGACCTATTTAAAATTCCCATATCTGAAAAAGGTTGGTTGGAAAGGCTTTGTGGACGGTAAGGATTCTGGTGTCTATATGGCAACACCTCTTTCCCGACTCAATGCCGCTGACGGCATGGCGACTCCATTAGCCCAGGCTGAATATGAGAAATTCTACAGCACCTTGGGAGGAAAGCCTGTTCACCAACGGCTGGCAATTCACTGGGCACGCCTGATCGAATTGCTCTATGCCGCAGAAAGATGGGTAGAACTTGCCACTGATCCAGAAATCACGAGTGATAACTACCGCACAATTCCCACCGCAACCCCAACGGAAGGTGTGGGTATTGTAGAAGCGCCACGTGGCACACTCACCCATCACTACACAACGGATGAACGCGGCATTACCACTAAAGTCAATCTGATCGTGGGCACTACCAATAACTATGCCCCAATCCAGATGTCCACAAAGAAAGCGGCTCAAAGCCTGATCAAGAAAGGTGGGGTGATCTCAGAAGGGTTGCTCAACATGGTGGAGATGGCTTTTCGCGCCTATGATCCATGCTTTGGCTGTGCAACCCACACATTACCTGGGCAAATGCCCCTAGAAATCGTTATCCGCGATGCAAATGGTAAAACAGTCGATATTTTGAAACAATATTGCTGATATATACAATGTGAAGGCTCTGGGGCACTCTCCTGGAGCCTTCACTCAGTATTGGTATATGAATTAATTTTGTGAAAACATTGGTTATCGCCCTGGGGAATCCAATATTAGGAGATGATGGAGTAGGGTGGCAAATTGCTCACGAATTACAGCAAATAAAACAAATTCCATCAGATGTAACTATCGAATGCCTGGCGATAGGCGGTATTAGTTTAATGGAAGCACTGATCGATTACGACCGGGCAATTTTGATTGATGCAATTGTTACCCGTCAGGCTCCCATTGGGAGTATAAACCACTATAAACTTGAAGATTTACCGAATCCATCC
>Ga0315289_10007584_pt1 | contig 15779 bp, 15 predicted proteins | sample YL17G11_40_MG_FD_203452 | JGI IMG/M metagenome (GOLD analysis project Ga0315289, IMG submission 203452) | Sediment microbial communities from Yellowstone Lake, YNP, Wyoming, USA - YL17G11_40 | ecosystem: Environmental > Aquatic > Freshwater > Lake > Sediment | place: USA: Wyoming | collected... | reverse complement strand
CAGCCGGAGAACCAGGCGGTGGAAACGAAGCATCTCAAGGCGAGCGCATCATCCGTGAACGGGAACCAGGTGGGTTCTGATCAGAATGCTCAACCGGCGCACGAAGCGCGCAGATCCCGCAGGTACAGGCGGAGCGGGAGGATGGAGAAGCACACGGAGAAGCAGACCAGCCACAGCCATGTTCACGGACCAGAGCGTCGAACCGTGGGGCAAAATGAGGGCGCGAAGGCTGAGCAACATGGCCGGGCATCGGGGAAACCGGCTCCGACCCCAACCGACGGTGATAAGAACCCGAAGACCGCACCATCTGAGACGTGGATCCAGATACTCGGGAACACAGAAGGACCTCAAAACAAAGAGGGCGGCGGCGGACTGAGGCTGGATTCCCCAGAGCCTCGGGGCGAGGGTGGCAAGTGATGATGTGCATTACGACAGGTGAATATACGCGTAGTGGTCGGCTCATCCCAATCCTCCTGGTGGCCGTCGCCCTGGTGTTCTTCGGCCGAACCGCGCAGGCCAGCGTGGTCGTCCGGCTGGATCGCGTCGAAGTGTCGAGTTTCCCGTTCGTGAGGTGCGCCCTCACCGTGACGGAGTCTTCCGGCGCGACCGTCGCGGGCCTGGGGGTTAAGGATTTTGGCGTCACAGAGGACGGCCGGACTGTGAGCGGCGTAAACGTTTCCTCAACCATTCCCGGCAAAGAAAGGATCGAGGTGGCTCTCGTCATCGACAGGAGCGGCAGTATGCGGGGAGCGCCGTTTCGGGCAGCTCGATCGGCGGCCGCGGAGTTCATCAGCCGGTTGAGCGACCAGGATCTGCTCTCGATTGTCTTCTTCTCGACGAGGGTCGGGCCCTCCATCGCTCCGACAACCGACCGTGCGGTCGCATCGGATGTGCTCGAGAGCACTCGAGTCGGCGGCGAGACGGCGCTGTTCGACGCCGTTGAGAACAGCGTAAGCAGGTTGTCCTCGACCAAAGCAGATCGCAGGGCGCTGGTCCTGCTGACCGACGGGCGGGACAACTCCAGCTCTGCCACGGAGAGCAAGTGTGAATCCTCTGCAGAACGCGACCACGTGACGGTATACTGCATCGGCCTCGGTCAGGGCGCGAACGCCGATGCCCTGCGCCGCCTTGCGGAGAAGACGGGAGGAAGCTTCTTCGCCACCGCGTCACCGGATGATCTCGCAGGGATATACCGGAAGATCGCAGGCCAGATCCGAAATCGTTACACGTTGACTTATCGCTCCCCAGCTTCGGATCGGAAGCAGGCGTGGCACACTGTTGGGGTCCAGGTTCGCTGGAAGGGGCTTGAGGCGGCGTCGGTTGGACAGTATCTGAGGATGACGCAGGCTGACAGCAGTGGGTCCGATTCGGGCTGGCCTGAGGGGTTGCTCTACCCGGTCGTCGCGGGGTTTGTCGCCGTTGACATGACGCTGGCCGGCATTTTGCTGTGGCGACGACGCAGGGCGAGGCGGAGATGATGAACACGGACCTACGGCAGATCGGGCCATACCGCGTTGTCGAAGAGCTCGGCCGCGGAGGGATGAGCAACGTTTACAAGGCGATCCAGCCGTCGGTGAATAGAGTGGTTGCGCTCAAAGTCCTGCATTCAGCCCTGGAGACGGACGAGACTGCCGTGCGCCGCTTTGCGAAAGAGGCCGAAACCGCAGCGAACCTGACGCATCCGAATATCGTCAAGGTCTGGGATGCGTCCACTCGCTGCCCACCATATTACATCGCAATGGAGTTCCTTGACGGCGGAACGCTTGCTGACAGGCTTGCTGCTGGCCCGCTCCCGCTCGAGGAGGCTGTCGCGATAACGCAGACTATGTGTTCCGCGCTGGACCACGCTCATGGGAAGGGCATCGTCCATAGAGACATCAAGCCCACAAACATTGTGTTCGATAGAACAGGCAAGCCGGTGCTGACCGACTTTGGCATCGCAAAGGCGTCCGGCCAGACCAGGCTGACGGCTGCCGAGCAGACCCCTGGGACTCCTGACTACATGTCGCCTGAGCAGGCCAGGGGACAAAAGATGGACCACCGGACCGACTTGTACTCTTTGGCAATGGTGGTATACGAGATGGTTGCAGGCCGGACTCCGTTTGCGAGCGACAATCCACTCGTGACGATGAACCAGATCATAAATGAGACGGTGCCTCGGCCGAGCGCGTACGGCGCGAACGTCCCGCGTGCCGTCGAGGCCGTTCTGATACGCGCGGTGGCGAAGACACCGGGCGAGCGGTATCAGAGCGGCGCAGAGTTCGCGGGGGAGCTCGTGGCGGCTGCGAGCCAGCCGCAGAGCGCAACCAAAGATCCGATTCCTGTTGAAGTCCGCGAAACGCAGACGCGGTCGAGCGCGGTGCTGGCGGCTCTTCTGGCCATCGTGGTTATCGGGATCGCCGCTGTTGCCTGGTCAATGATGCGCGCTAAGGCTGGTGGAGGTAGCGCGGACGGCGGCACGGCCCCAATTGGAGCAATCGGCACCCGGACGAGCACCCCAGTTCAGGGGCAAGGACTTGATGGGCATGTCACAGGGAAATCCGGACGGCTCGCGCCCAAGAATCAGACCGAGGAGGGCGAACGTGCGATGAGAGCGGGGGACCTGGGCAAGGCACAACATTGCTTCAAGCAAGCTCTACACGCGGATCCGCAATACGCCGACGCGGCCTATGACCTCGGCGACGTGTACGCGAAAGCACACAAGTGGCGGGCTGCGTATCATTACTTCGCGTTGGCTCGAAAGTGCAGCCCGATAGGTGGAGAAAGGCGTGCGGAGTCCAATAGCGTGCTGGAGTTTCTCAACAACCGCGATATCCATTCGGACGCCGGCTGGGAGAAGGAGAATGAGGCGAGGTTATGAGACGAAACGCGGCCCACGATGATGGAAGATGCGAGCGGATGGGTCGTGCCGGGAGCTGGAGTCGGATCTTGCTCGCCTTCTTGTTATCGGTCACGCTGGGACTTGCGCCTCGCCATGTTCTCGGGAAGCCCAGGAGTGCTGAACAAATCATTAACGAGATCGGTCAGAGTAAGTCATCCAAGGAACAAGGGGGCAAGAACGGCGTGCGGACGCCTCCACCCGGTCGGCCGCCCACTACCACCTGTTACTTCACGATCATCCCAGCGCAGGGCGCCAAGCTGGAACGACACCGCTCGGGGAAAGATCCATGGATCCCTACGTCGACGAAGGGCCCAGTCAAGATTCCCAGGGGAACCTGGTGGTTCAGGGCTCGAGCCCGCGGTCACGTGACGTCGGACGAACGCATTAAGATATCGGGCCCGACGTTCCACAAGGAGTTTCACCTATGGCGGAAGCAGGTTGACGGGAGAGACGGTCCTGTAACGCCAGGTAACCCTCCGGCCGGTGACCGGGACGCGGAGATAATGAACAAGACATCGGCACTCCTGGATTGGATTTATACGGCGTGCGTGGCAATGAAGAATGCCGAGGGATGGGACCTGCGAGCCAGGGAACACAACGATCCAAACCTGGAGGTCAAGGCCCGGGATGCGGAAAAACGCCTGCGTGATGACATCGAACTTGATGTCTTGCCTGGGTTATCCAAACTCGTCACAGCGTGCGACGTGAGAGGCAGGCCCGGGGATAAGCAAGAGGCGCAGGCCCTTGAAGAGCTCAAGCAATCCCTTTCGAAGCCGCGGATAGAGCTTGAGGATGTGAGCCTCATCTTTCGGCATATCTGCGACGAGGTAAGGAAGATCGTTCCGGCGCAGTCCAGCCGGGCCGTAGAGGATACTCTAGCTAATATTGAGGATACTCTAGCTAAGGTTGAGGATACTCGAGCTAAGATTGAAAAGGAGCTTAGGAAGATCCCGGGCGGTTAGTTTGAGGCACGATGGGCACACAGATCGAACAGATCGAGCCGTACAAGATTCTGGGGGAACTCGGGCGCGGCGGAATGGCAACGGTATATAAGGCCATTCAACCATGCATCAACCGTGTGGTCGCGCTGAAGGCGCTGCCTTCGCACCTTGAGTCCGAGAAGACCGCCGAGCGGCGCGTTGCGAAGGAGGCTGAGACGGCAGGGAATCTGCGGCACCAGAACATCGTGAAGCTCCACGACGCCTCTGTCCACCAGCCTCCCTACTACATCGCCATGGAGTTCCTGGAAGGCGGGACTCCAGCAGACCGGCTTGCACATGGACCTTTCTCGTTGACAGGAGCCGTTCGGATCGTGCAGGCCGTTCGTGCGTCGCTGGACTACGCGCATGAACGAGGCATCGTCCACAGAGACATTAAGCCCGCGAACATGATGTTCGACGACACCGGAAGACCCGTGGTCACCGACTTCGGGATAGCTAGGGCGTCGGACCATACCCGGCTCACGGCGGACGGTCCGACATTCGGAACACCCAGCCATATGTCGCCTGAGCATGCCAGAGGGCAGAGGCTCGATCACCGGTTGAGTGAAGATCAAAGGAGGGTGCCGAAAGATGATTTGTGCAAGTTGTAGTAGCCAGGTGAGTGACACAGCGAGGTTCTGCAATCACTGCGGAGCACAGGTGGAGCGAGAACGCGTGGCAACGGAAGCGCGGAGCAGGATCTGTGAACGGTGCCGCAAGCAGATCTCGCCACAAGCTCGTTTCTGCCCAGGATGTGGCGCGCCAGTTGGGTCGCCGATTGCCCCTGTCGGTGAGCTTCGACCTAAACAGCAGGATCAGCCTAGCGCTCCAATAGACTTAGGTGTGCCAAAGGCGGTTCCTACTGACGAGGCTGTACCGGGACCGCACAGACTGCCGCCGAGGCGGATAGAGAAGGCCGTCCACGAGGTGAAGGGGCGAGTCGCCAGCAGATCGCCGGTCGGCAGCATGGTTGCCGGCATTGGGGGCCTTGTCGCACTGGCCGGTTGCTTTCTGCCGCTTGAGTCCGTATCGGGGCAGAATTCCGCCCTTATACCAGGAGGACTTCGGGCGACGGATTATGTGTTGATCGCACCGATATGCGCGGGCGCAGTCGCCATAATGGCCTGGGCCTCCCGCTACGGTCCAGTGGTCCAAGGATCGATGCTCGGCGGCGGCGTCATAGCAGTCAGCAGCCCATGGACTACACTCTTCCTGTTAGCCATGTTCGCCGCTTTCCGGGCAAGCGACATATTCGGGGGCCGCTTCGGATCTGGAATTGGGATTGGGGCTATTGCTCTGGCCGCCGGCTTCGCTGCGGCTCTGCTTGGCGGGTTCATCGTCCTGTACGAAGCGCCGAGCCGGTTATCAGCGGCCTCAGTCGATGAAACGGCCTGGAGGGACCTGGAATGAGCTACTGTTCGCAGTGTGGGAAACCGGTGCCAGCAATGGCGAGATACTGCGGGGCGTGCGGCGCGACGGTCGAGGACTCTTTGCCTGGGTTACTCCCAGATCGCCGAGTTGGAGGCTCCGACTGGGCCCGGGACTGGCTGACCATGGACGATGTTCTTTACACCAGGGATAGACGCCTGGGAGCGATCGGCGCTCCATTGCTGTTCCTTTCGGCCTTTCTCCCTTGGTCGAGAACCTCCATCTCGATTTGGGGCGCGCCGATTGGCTCCTACGGCGTCGGCTCGCCGGTGGCATGGCTTGTTGCGCTGGCCGGGATAGCGGCTGGCGTTTTCCTGTTCCGGCCGCGGTCCGGGATGATCGTTATGGTGATGGGAATCGTCATCATGGCGCTCGCGCTACTCTCCGGCCTCACCAGTTTCAGCCAGAGCGGGTCACCCTCCTGGGGCGTGCTCTTCGCGCTCGCTGGAGGCGGGCTGCTGGGGTATTCGGGGTGGCTGACGGGACAGTATGAAAGAAGCTCATGATCCCGCATATCGGTCCCGGCTTCGGTCCCCGGTGTTGATTCAGCGGGGCCGCACCGTAGATCCCGTTTCGACTCGGCCTGCATCTCGCTGCTGAGCATACGTGGTAACAGGTTTTGGGGGACATCATGGTTCCAATACGAGATAGACGAATTATATTGTGTGGCACGAGGGCTGTCATTGCCTGCCTGGCCACTGTGTTAGTTGTCGCGTCGGTGCGCCCTGCGCTGGCCCCAGACCAAGTACCGGGATGGCCATACAAGATATACCGAGCGAATCTGCACGTACACACGCACATAAGCAACGATCCCAATTGGGTTAACGATCCCACGTCGAGGCTTGATCATATCGTCGCGGATCCTCCAGATGCTACCCTGAGTTTGGGAGCCAAGCTGGGATTGGATTGCGTCGGGATCAGCGACCACGGTCTGAGGATCACTCACGATGAGTGGCGGGACTTGGCGCGCCTCTGCTCCGGGCGATCCACAGGGTCATTTGTTGCACTTCGCGGATTCGAGTGGACAAAGGAGGGATTGGTATCGTCCAGCGACAAGCCGGTGGCGCACATCAACGTGTTCGGGAGCTCCGACTATACCGATGTCGCGCCAGTAGGAGGCGGGGAGGCCGGGAAAACCACTCCCACTCTGGATGAATTCTATGATTGGGTTCTTGCCCAGGCAAAGCGGGACAAGGACCTGGTCTGCCAGTTCAACCACCCGACTTATGGAAACTCCCATTTCGACTCCTTTGCAGTCCCTCCTACGAAGTCGGATCTGGTGAATTACTTTGCACTATTTGAGCTGGGTTCAGGCCCAACCGGGACCTACCATGGGCCTGCAGACTCGGAGTATCTGTTCCGCAAGGCGCTTCGGGCTGGCTGGCGGGTAGCTCCCACAATCGGGATCGATAACTTCGGCAGCCTGAAAAAGCACGGCGGTCGGCAACGCCACACTGCTATCCTTGTGTCGCCGTCCAGCAGCGGGAAAGTGACCCAGCAGGCTGTACTGGACGCATTGTTGCAAAGGCGCACGTACGCATCTGAGGATGAAGACTTCAAACTTGAGTGTTGGGCCCGTTCGCCGCAGGGGAAGGCTTTTATGGGAGGGATGCTTCCAACTGCGGATGGTGAAACCGTCAAGCTGCAGTTGTGGGCACAGTCCGCGACGCCGAGCCTGGTGTTCGGTTCGCGCGACGCTGTGGGCAACGTCTACCTCGTTACGGTCCGCTCAAGAAGGACAGAGGATTCCGAAGAACGCTTTGGGCATGCCAGCGGCAGCATCTCGGAATTCTCGTATTCCGATGGACATACGATTCATGTGCGCCCGGATGACATATGCTACTATGTGAAGATCATCCAGCCAGACGGGGATTGGGTGGTTTCAGCGCCAATCTGGATTGCCAGATCCCAAAATGCGCCTGCTGGTGGCGGCGTTACCACCTCGACCGTCTTCGTAATGGACTGCTCCGGCAGCATGAGCACAAACACTCCCGACGGCAAACAGAAGCTGGCCGCAGCTCGTGAGGCAGCCGAACATTATCTCGATCTGATCGATTTCGACGCCAGGGACCTCGGTGCAAAACATCAGGTGGGAATCATCGCCTTTTCCGATACGGTTGCCTCCACACTACCCTTCACAGCGAAGGTTGGCGAGGCTCGGAGCATGCTGAGCGCGCTTTCGCCGATGTCCAGCACAAACTTCGGCGCTGCCATTGATGCCACCATTTCGTGGTTCGAGAAGCTCCCTGACGAACAGCGCAAAGGCAGGAAGTTTGTAATATTCCTCTCCGACGGCATGACAAACACGGGCCCCGTTTCGCGCGATGAGTTCCTGGTCAATGACCCTGACTCATTCTCCAATCCGACGCGTTTGTACCAGAGAGCTAGGGATCAGGGAATCAGAATCTACACAGTGGGATTTGGCGATCCTTCCAAGCTCGGCAACTTTCTGTTCTCGACTGACGAAGGGCTTGATGAGGAAGTGCTGCACAGAATCGCCGAGGTCCCCCAGACGGGAGGCAAGTATTTTGCGGCCAGGGACGCGTTCGAACTCGACGAGCAGTATACTCGCAGCTTCCATGACTCTACCGGCAAGATCGTCTTCCAGGCAACCGGCACCATCTCTCAGGGAGAGAGTAAACAGGTTGGGCCTTTCAACCCGGCGGCGCCTCAGATGCAGAAGACGGCGGCGCATAGGCCGCGCTGGCGTCTAACTATTCCCGTTTTTTCCACTCCCGCCTACGCCGACAACAAGCCCGAGGGACAGATGCTGGTGACTTTGGGCTGGTCGGCGGGAAAGCTGGGTCTTGAGCTAAAGGATCCGAGCGGTCGTGTCGTGGACGAGTCTTACCCAGGAGCACATGTGAAGCGGGGCGAGCAGCCGATCTGCATCGCCATCGACTCGCCGCAGGTCGGTAGTTGGTCCGCTACCATCACCGGCGACTCGGTGCCGGGCGGCCAGAGCCGGTTCAACCTGATCGCATCCGCCCGTGTGCCCTCATCGACCGGAGGAGGAGCGTTTGGGGCAGAAGAAACAGGGACAGATCCGGCGATACTTCTTATGGCCATTGTGACGGGGGGCGTGCTCGTTCTCGGTGGCGCCTACGCGGGCGTTGTCAGAAGACGTGTGAGGTCGGATTCCGCCAAGGCTCCAGTGCTCGCCTGGCTTCAGGTGCATGAGCCCGGGTTCGCTCCGCGAAATGTGGCCATGTACCAGTCCGCCGTCAGGATTGGCCGAGACGGAAGCAATGATGTAGTTCTGGCTGATCCGAGAGCGTCCGCCCACCATGCCGAAGTGCGCGTGGGCACCGGAGCAGCCGAGGTCCTGGACCTGGGAAGCTCCAACGGTACCTGGGTGAACGGCCAGAGGACTGACCGAAGAGAGATCGAGAACGGGGAGAGCTTCCGGTTAGGAGACACGATCATCTACTACTTCCCTGGATCGGTATGAGAGATCAAATGAGCAGCGTGGAGATGGAACAGGTGGGCCCGTACCAGATACTTGGCGAGCTAGGCCAGGGAGGGATGGGCAGGGTTTACAGGGCATTTCAGCCATCGGTCAACAGGGTTGTTGCGTTGAAAATCCTGCCATCGTCGTTCGAGACGGATGAGCAGGCGGTGCGGCGCTTCGCGCAGGAGGCTCAGACCGCCGGCAAGCTCAAGCACCCGAATATCGTCAAGGTCTGGGACGCGTCAGTGCACGGTCCTCCGTACTACATCGCAATGGAGTTCCTGAGCGGCGGGACGCTGTCGAGCCGACTTGCGTCGGGTCCACTGCCAGTTAAAGAGGCTGTTGATATAGCTCTGGCTATGTGCTCCGCGCTCGACCACGCGCATGACCGTGGGGTGATCCATCGGGACATCAAGCCTGCGAACATCCTGTTTGACGAGGATGGCCGACCGGTGGTCACGGACTTCGGCATAGCGAGGGCACTGGACCATACCCGGCTGACGGTCGCCGGGGCGACTTTCGGGACGCCGGACTATATGTCGCCCGAGCAGGCGCAGGGCCAGAAGCTCGACCATCGTAGCGACCTGTATTCGGCGGCGATGGTGCTCTATGAGACGCTCACCGGCCAGCCACCTTTCGTGAATGATAACCCTCTGGTCACGATGAACCAGATCGTCCATGAGTCGATTCCGCCGCCGAGCGCGTTCGGCGCGGATGTCCCACCTGCCGTAGAGGCTGTCTTGATGTGGGCACTCAGAAAGGACCCGGACGAGCGATTTCAGAGCGGGGCGGAGTTTGCCAGGGCGTTGCGGGAAGCCTTAGACGCGTCCCATGGTGCCATTGTGGACCAGGTTACACCGGAACCGCTGTTGCCTTCTCGCCGGCGCAAGATCGTGCTTGTGGGATTGTTGTCGCTGGTGATGGTCGCACTCGTGTGTCTGGTCGTCTACTCGATATCCGCATTCGGTCGGAGTCGCGAACGGCCAACTCCGACCCCAAAAGTGGACCGGCCGCCAACCTTGAATCCTGGCCCTGGCAAACAATCAGGGACGGGCGGTGGACCGGCGACGCCACCGACCGGTCCCCACGCGATCTCGCCGCCGAAACCGACGAGCCCGCAAGGAGCTTCCCCCCCAACGCCTCCAGGGGGACCGAGGACACCAGGGAACCACGCACCACGCGGCGATGGTCTTGGTAATGGGCACGGCGGACGACGCAGTAACCATCGCGGTCCAGGTGGCCCGGGCCGCACGCGGACTCCCCCGCCCGGCGGCCCGGGCTCTAAGATCAAGCCGCTTCCGCCGCCGGAGGAGCCGTTTCCGTCGCCCACATAGGGTCGCGAGAGGACGCTCGCCTTCCGCGCGGCCAATCACGTTAGAGAGTATTAATGAGTAGGAGCAAAGCAATGGACACACGTTCTGGGTTCAGATTACCTGTAGCAGCCGTTTTGGCGATTTCCGTCCTCCTTGGTTCGCACGTCCGCGCATCATCGCCCCCCCCAGGAGTTGGCTCGCGGGCTCCGTTCACCAGATCGAGCCTCGTCACCGTGCTCGACATCAAAGGCAAGCCGCTGAAGAGATCGCTCAGAGGCCTGGCCGGAGGCGATGTGAAGATTGTCCTCTACTTCTGGTCCGCCGCCTTGCCGACCTCCTGCGATGAACTCGAGAGGCTTTCAGGCTTCCAGCGCGCGCGGTCTCAGGACGCCAAAGTCATCGCAGTTGCCTTTCCAGTTGGGGGCGACGAGAAGAACGCCAAAAGCAAGACATGGGCTCGGTCCAACAGTGGCCTCGGCCTCACATTTGTTTTCGACAATGGGAAAGACCTGTATACTAGCTACCGCCCCGATACGTCCAAGTCCGACGTCAAATCAACGTTCGTCATCGATGCTGACGGAATGATCACGAGTATGCGCGTTGGAAGAGACCGCAGCAACGATCTGGTTGCCTGGCTGACAGAGGCTGTTCCGACTCCGCCGTCTGGCGGATGGGATATCCCTCGCGACGCGGTCGGAAGGCCGTTCGAACGAGAAGTGGGGATGGTAGTTGGGTTGCACTACATTAGTCCCCGCAATCCCGACAGGTTCGATTGCGGTGGCACCGTGACGGCAAGTGAGTTCATGTCCGCGGTCGCAGCCGCCGCAAGAGCCAATGGAATGGACCTCGCCAGGCTCGACAAGCCGGATGATCCAGCCTCGCGGAAGCCGATTACCAGGGAACAAGCGCTGAAGCTGTTGGTATACAGCCTGGTGGACGAAGATGAACGCAAACGCGTGTCGGTCCTTTGGGGCTGTGGCACCGGGGATGATGCTGCGTCTCTGTATCTGTCCGACTTCAGAGACCTGGTCCAAGTGGACGCCTGGGCTCTGCAGCCTGTTGGGGTCGCTGTCTACATGGGATGGGTGCCGACCGGCGGGCTCCTGCGGCCCAGGGAATTCGTGAGGCGAGAGTACGTTGCGGCGCTGTTGGCTCGCGCTTTCCCCGATCAGAGGAAGTTCAGCGGAATGCTTGTTCGGCTCCCAAAGAGCGTCCGTGACAGCCAGGGTCTCCGAATTGTCAGTGAGGGATCGGCCGATCCCAAAGACAGGATCTACCCTCCAGCCCAGTATGCCGCGCCGGGGTCGTATCTTACAGCACCAGGCATCATCTCTTGGTGCACCCCTGATGGTAGCGGTGTGGATATCGACTGCCGTGAAGTGAGTGGGCAGATGAGCAAGATCACTGTCCCGGTAGCTGCAGCGAGAAGAATCGGAGCAAAGCCTCTGGTTGTAGATGCGATCGACGTACGCGAGCCCGGTAAGGACAACCCGAACCAGGCGGTGCTAGAGATCGTGGTCTCGAAGAAGGCTGCTGAAGCCATCAGGCGAGCCGACGAAGGAGATCCCTCTGACCCACCAGACTCGGTCAACGGAGGGCTATTCCTTCGGAGATGCAGGGTGGCTGTAATGCGACCTGCCCCAATCTCAGCGACGAAGCTGGACGAACCCGCCCAGCCGAGGCAGCTAGAGCCGAATCCCGAGGGCACCGACAGCCGCAAGTTGGTGCAATAGGCGCATGGCCGGCACCAAAGGGGCCAGCCGCCCCGGCACTCTGTGTGACTGATTGGTTGGCTGCGTCTTCCGTACACGAATGCGAACGAGCTTCCGCAAGCCGCGATTGATATGTGTAAGCCCAGCAGACAGTGGACACCCAAGGGGCATCGGGCACCTTGAGTGGTGCGCGGCGGAGCACTCAGAGAAAGGAGAGCGAACTTGAAGAACCCAGGATTGGCAGCAGTAATGTGTTTCTTCTGGTCGGGTCTGGGCCAGATATACAATGGCCAGATCGCTAAGGGTGTTGCGTTTATTGTCGTGCAGGTAGTCAACGCCCTGCTCATGTTTGTGCTGATCGGGTTTATAACCTACCCGATAGTTTGGATTTGGGGGATGGTAGACGCTTACAGGACGGCGGAAGCCTACAACATGAAGCACTACGGGAGACCAAGTTAGAACATGCCAGCGGAAGATGGTTGCTAGTCTGGGATAAGTTCGAACGATACCAAGCGTTTCGACGGCACCCGGTTGATGAGAGGATCAAAGACGATCTCAGGAAGAGGTGGTCCAAGGCAAAATCCGCCGGTTACCTCGTGGACAAGAACGAGAAGAGCTGCTTTGAAAGAGGCGAACAAGACAGAAGGGCGCTTGCTCTCTTAGAGGATCTTACTAAGAAACTGAAGCGCGCTTTGGCGGCAAGAGTCAAATCGGGCTATGATCGGTACGGTTCTCTGAGCCGAGAGTCGGATCCAGGTTGGACGAACGCCTCTGCTCATTCTAGGGCGCAAGCGTTCGACGTTTTCTACGCCGATGGCGTGGAGATCGCCTGGCAGGTCAGCAACGATGCTTGAAAGCGGCAAAAGGCTCGGAAGAAGATCCGCAAGATTCTGAAAGAAGTGCTCGAAGCCGGCCGCCAGAACAGCGACCTTCTACCCATCCACATCTTGGTTTATCGCCAGGAAGGCATCTTGGCTGTCAGGAAAGAGGCCCAGAGCCTTTATAGTGGATATCGCCCTGAGACAGGATTAGGGGGCATGATGTCGGGTTCCCGCTACTGGGACAGAATTCATATCGGGTACTAGAGTCCCCCCTCGGTAGGAATTGGAGTTTCGCTCTGAGCGAGACGGCGTACAGAGCGGGGCCGGCGTGTGAGAGGACGCTACGGCCGGGATGAACGCGATTTCCGCACGGAGGTAAGTCCATGAAGCGGCGGTGGGTCATCTGTCTGGTCTTGGTGGGCAGCGCTTGCGGATTGCGCGCGCAAGCGCTGGCTGAAGATCTGAGAAACGCCTCTGGTGCCTTGTCTAGGATTGCCCCGTTGGCCATTAGCAACGACAAGATCGGGCTCCTTTTCAGTAACGGTCTGGAGAAACAGTACGGATTGGCCAATGATCCCGGGAGCTTGCAGAGAATTCAGAGCATCGGTCGGAGGATTATAGCAGCTACTGGCCATCCTGAGACAAAATACGATTTTGGCATTCTCGATGGCAGCGATTTCAATGCGGTCTCCATCTATGGCGGAAGAATTCGCGTCTTCCGGGGTCTCCTCAGCGATACCCGCAATTCGGAGAATGAACTGGCGGCGGTGTTAGCTCACGAGATCGCCCACAACGAATTGGGTCACAACAAAAAAGCGGTAAGAACCTTCAAGATCACCTACGCCCTCGAGCTGACCGGCCTTGCGGACAGGTCCCCCAAGCTTCTCCTGGCCGGTGCAAACGCCGTCCTGGCCAAACGGAGTCGCAAGTTCGAGGAAGAGGCCGATCGGAGAGCGCTAGAGTGGATGGACAAGGCCGGCTATTGCCCCACGGGAGCGGTTGCCGTATTCCGGCGGATCGAAGCCGAGCACCGGCAGGAAGAAGAACGTGCGGGCGAAGGCATCCTCCAGAAGCGATTTGCCCAGATCTTCTCCACCCACCCTGAACCAGCGCACCGCGTCGAAATAGCCGAGGACTACCTTTTCGAGAAAGAATACGGCTCGACCTTCAAGATGGTTTTGGGGACAGATGTTGCCTGGGCTGATTCTTTCGTCAAACCGACGGATACGTTCGAGCCATCACCCATCAGCCAATTTGGGGGCGAATGGCTAGAAAAGTGCACCGACAATGTGTGGAAACTCCATGCCGGCGTTGATGTTGATGTCCGTGCGTCGGGTGAGGAAGTCAGGGCGAGTGGAAACGGGATTGTGAGATATGCCGGTTCTTTTGGCGGTCGCTGGGGCGACTGCGTGATACTAGAACATCAAACCCCCGACTCCGGAATCCTGACAACCCTTTACGGTCACATCAATATTGCCGCAGGCGTTGAAAAAGGAAAGGTCATTTCCCAAGGGACAACACTGGGGACAATCGATCCCAGTGTCCAACCGCCTCACCTCCATTTCGGCATAAGAATGAATCCGTACGATGGTCTTTCAATTCGCGGGGCATTGTTCAACTGTGCCAACGCCGACCATCGGCCGAAATTCCCCGAAAAATGGGTCGATCCAATCCGATTTCTCAAAGACCACCCGAAAGCCCCAACTTACGTCGGCCCCGACCGTGTCCTCATCATCAAAGGACCCTTCCACCTCGGCGATGACGTCAAAGACTCGGAGATTCACAGAGATGCCCTCTTCGACTACGGCCAAACTGAGTCAACGCTGAAACTGCGCGTCAAAGGAACACCTAAGAAAGATCCGATTCTTTGGGTCAACCGGATCGAGGTCGGTCGGATCACGACAAGTGACGATGAATGGCATTGGCATGAATTCGCCGTCCCCAAGGGTTATCTAAGAGATGGCAAGAACCTTTTCCACATTCAGTCCTACATTCCCGACCGCTGGCAGACCTTTGACGATTGCGAAGTCGCCGACGTCTGGATTGTTAAGCGGTAGCGTCGGTGGGTCAGGTGGAGAATCTCCGGAAATTTGGATAGTCGGTGCTCCGTCGCGGAGCAACTTGGGAGGGGCCAAAGAAAATGCTGTACTGTCCGAAATGCGAAAAGGTCTACGTAGGACCGGACAGGCCGCTGGTTTGTCCTGTCTGTCAGAGCCTGTTGGCCGCGCCGCCTAAGGAGGTGAAAGAGAAGACGCCCCCAGTCTCTCAAGAAACCCACCCATCGAGTTCCGGGGCCTTGCTGGGCTGGGGTATATTCCTAGTCATTGCGGGGGTGGTGGGTTATTTACTTTCAGCCCCCAAGATGGACGCCATAAGAAGCGGCTGGGGGCAGCTGGCCGCTGGCTTAGACCAGAGCACGGCCAGCCAATTCCAGATGTGGCAGACCATTTACTATGGCTCAATTGTCGTCTTGATACTGGGCGGTCTGCTCTTTATCGCCGGGATAGTCCGGCAGGCCCAGACGAAATAGCCCACACGATCACCGAGTCAGTTCAACGCGCAAGCACTTGCTTCCTGCGCTGACACAACCGCGTCAGCACCGGTCTGTATCAGTTGACCATCCGATGCGCACGGCCCGGGAATGCGGACAGGATAGGCACGTGACGGGATTGCAGGCCGTTTGCGGCCTGGGAACGCCGCTCAGCCAGGCCCGTTCTCGGCGTAGAAACCTGGCGGAGGCGAAGGGATTCGAGGGGATGACAACATTCGAGGTCACCTTCCCAGACCCGCGGGGCCATAGGATCAGGCTTGCTGCTTGACGCGTTGCTCGGCAAGTGGCGCTCTACGCACAGCGGCGCGCCTGTGACCATCGAGCGGAGCGGGGACACCTACGTTGTAACAATCACCGAGGCGGGCCAAACTGGCAGTGGCCCAGCCACCTATGGGGACGGAATCATGACGGTGAAGTGGGGTATGATGGACGCCACCATCTACTACGAGGCGTCTGCCGACCGACTCGTGTACAATCTGATGGGATCCGATGAATTCGTGCGTGTGTCGCGGTAGAGCCATCCCGGGGCCCCGGTTGCCCCCTGACAGCCGAGTGGGATCACATATCCCTTACTACGCTAGCGCCAGCTAGCGCACACGTTATTGGAGATCGCCACCCATCAGAGTACGGAGTACAGATCCC
>Ga0315289_10007583_pt1 | contig 15784 bp, 16 predicted proteins | sample YL17G11_40_MG_FD_203452 | JGI IMG/M metagenome (GOLD analysis project Ga0315289, IMG submission 203452) | Sediment microbial communities from Yellowstone Lake, YNP, Wyoming, USA - YL17G11_40 | ecosystem: Environmental > Aquatic > Freshwater > Lake > Sediment | place: USA: Wyoming | collected... | reverse complement strand
ATTACACAATCAACCTTCAAAGAAGAACCAACAATATCTTTGGCTAATCGAATGTATAGTGGCGGAATGCAGACACTATAGACCTTCATTTCAAGCCCCTCATTGCAAAGGGCAATTATTTCCTTCGAGGTAGATGTCGGTTTTAGTAGAGTATGGTCTATATGTTTTGCAATATACTCCCAATTAAAATCTTCCATGACTACAAAATATATAATAGAGGAAATAAACTTTAAGATACTTCTATAAAGACGAAAGGAATTGAGACCGAGAGCTATCTTCACTGATTATCGGACAAATTTCTTAGCCTTTTCGGCAATAGCTTTTGCCATCTGAATTGTTGAAGCATCCCCCTCCAAATCATATGTAACATACTTACTCTCAGCAATCACTTCTCTAGTAGCATCAAAGATCGCCTTACCAGGCGCCAATTCCCCAAGATACATCAACATCCACGCAGCTGAAAGAATCATAGCAGTCGGATTGACCTTGTACAAACCCTTGTATTTTGGAGCACTGCCATGCGCTGGTTCAAACAACGCATATTTGTCACCGAAGTTTCCAGAATAGATACATCCTATGCTACCTACAAGACCGGACGCTTCCTCAGATATTATGTCCATGAACAGGTTAGAACCGAGAATTATGTTTTGATTGAATCTTTGGGGATTCTTAACAAGCTGCTGAGACATATTATCAATGTAATATTCTTCATATTCTATACCAGAAAAACTCTTAGAAACCTTGTCAGCGGATTCTATGAAGATTCCATCACATTCTCTCATTATGTTACGCTTTGTAACGACAATAACCTTCTTCCAACCTCTCTCTTCAGCAAGCTCAAAAGCCTTCCTAGCAACCTTCTCAGATTGTTTCCTCGTAATCTTCCTTATCGCGATCGCAGCATCATCACCTATTTTATGTTCTATACCACTGTAAAGACCCTCTGTAGTCTCCCTAACGCAGACAAAGTCAACTTCACCAAGAGGGCTTTCAAACCCTTTGAATGTTCTTATCGGCCTGACGTTGGCATAAAGGTCAAACTTCTGCCTAATACTAACAACAACACTCCTCGGTGCACCACTTATTGAAGGAGTTGTCATCGGTGCTTTTAGGCAGGCATCAGCTTTCTTCAGTTTTTCCCATGTCTCATTAGGGATAAAGGATTCACCACCATGAACCTGCCACCATTCGTAGCCAGCATCACATTCTACAAATTCAACTTTCGGCTTTACAGCATCAAAAACGATCTGCGTAGCTTCAACCAACTCGGGGCCTACACCATCACCTTTAATTAATGCGACATGCTTAATCAAATACCCACACTAAAAGAGCTGCATATAATTGTCAATTAAATCTTTCGCCTTTAGCATATTTCGAGAATTGAATTTAAAAAGATTTACCTGCTTAGTAATCTTATTTATTCTATTCAGCCCCTATTTGGTTACACCAGTCTTCGCAAATGTTCCTACGATTGTTCAGACAACAATATCCCAGAAGGGAACAGATACTATTATTACACTAAACATCAATCATCTCAATCCTTATTCGGCTCATTACGTGGATACAATAGAAGTGGAAATAAATGGTGTCGTGCAAAAGATCGAAAACCTACAACCCCAAGATAAAGAGTCATTTTCTTACGAATACAATGCAGGAAATGCCAGTTTATCGACTGTTAAGGTCAGAGCACACTGCACCCTGCATGGTTGGAGCGATTGGAATTCACTTTCTATACCTACAACTACCACTACCGCAACAACATCTACTCCTCAATCCACAGAAATAGTTTTTACACTTGCGACAATCAACCTATCCGTTCAAATAATACTGATGGCAGCTATCGTAATAGGAGTGATTCTTGCGAAAAAGAGGAAGTTTAAGATACATCACAACTTTATGACTGTTTTGATCCTCATAAATGCAATAACAGTAATTACCATAATGGGGCCCTCCTTAGTCAGCCTCCTAGGGCACCCTTCCAAAACCTTAACTCTTGCTACAACAATGTCAATGATTCACGGCCTTCTGGGAGGTGTAACAGAAGTGTTGGGTTTGATTCTTATATTCAAGAAGCTCAGAAACCTCAAGATTTGGATGAAGACTATGCTCACATTGTGGTCGACAACTTTTATCTTAGGAACGGGTCTATACATTATCTTTTATATGAGCTAAACAGCAAACTACATTATGTGCTAGTCTGGTTCCAAATTCCAGCATATTTCTTCTTTACAATATAGTAGAAAGTGCCTACGATTAAGCATGCGCAACCTATCAAGAATGTCGATAATTGAACAAAGGCCAGCAATATTAGACATGTTATTAAACCTATTACTGGGAGGATCTTTGGATAAGTTCTAAGATTATTCTGCAGCCTTAGATCAGAGCCATTCGTTATAGCATAATAGAATAGTAGGGCAAAGTTGCTAACCGCAACTACACCCGCCAAATCAACAAACAAAGTAAGCCCAACCATAACAATTCCAAATATTAAAATTGACCATATAGGTGTATTATACTTTGGACTTAGCTTTCTGAAGGCCGATGGCAGATCACCTTTTCTGGCCATGGCGAAGGCCATACGAGAAACGCCTAAAATTGTTGTAAGTAGTACTGTGGCAGTTGCTAACATTCCACCTACTGATACGAGGTAGACTAGGATTGGACTATTAACTATTCTTATTGCATCAGAGAGAGGAGTGTTCGAATTTGAAAGACTATCTGAACCGATTAGGCCAACTGCAACTACACCCACTAAAATATAGATCACTGTCGAAATTGCTAAGGAAAGGATTATTGCACGTGGAACATTTCGCTTTGCGTCTTTGACTTCTTCTGCGACAACAGCAATTCTTGCGAAGCCACCGTAGGCGAAGAAGATAAAGAATGCACCAGAGAAGACTCCTAGTTCGGATGGCATGAATGGAACAAAGTTAGAAGATTGTACATAGAATAATCCAACTGCGCAGAAGATAATCAGAATGCATATCTTTGCCAAGACAAGCAGATTGTTTATTTTAGCTGACTGTTTGGATCCAATTATATTAAGAGCAGTGAATATGAGACAAACGATGGCTGCAATTATCCGTGAATCTATGAATGGTAGTATTGTGTTCAAATAGTATGCAAAGCCTAGGGAAACAGCTGCGCCTACAAAGGTATTCGAAACAATCCACATCCAACCAGTCAGAAAGCCTGTAAAAGGAGAAATCAACTGATAGGCAAATTCGTAGACACTTCCTTCTTTTGGAAGCCATTTGGTAAGCTCAACAAAACTCAGAGCGGTAAATGAGGCAATAACACCGGCTATTATCATTGAAAGAATCAACGCTGGACCAGCTAAACCTGCTGCAATACCTGTTACAACATATATTCCCCCACCGATGATAGCTCCTATAGAAATGGTTGTAGCGTCGAAAAGGCTCAAAGTTGGCTTAAGATGTCCCTCCTTGTCACTAGCCATAATTAATATATCTACAATATTTTATTAAACCTTTGCAGAACAAAGGCAATGTTCTTAATCGTTCTAATGTTAGAACAATTCGTTCTAATTATAGGCTTATCTTTACCAAAATGTATTATCTGATGCGATGGACATGAATGCAGAACAAAAGATAGTAACAATCGGCATAATGGCATTAGCCGTAGTACTGATATCAAGCTCACTATACGCGATATTAGCTGGCACTTCAACAACTAACACAACAACCCCTGAAGAACATACGCTATCAGTATCGGGCGTAGGCCAGATCAAAGTCAACCCAGACTTGGCAAGAATCCTACTCAGTGCAGTAGCAGAGGGAAAAACAACTAGCGAGGCAGTAGCACAGAACGCTGAAATTGTCAACCAACTGATAAGTCGATTAGCAAGTATGGGAATAAGCAAAGACGACATACACACCACAGGCTACAATATCTACCCGATCTACCAATATCCAAACAATGGCAGCGTTCCTTTCATAGTAGGATACAGAGTAGAACATAGCCTTGAAGTATCTGTGGAGGGTACAAACATGAGCCAGCTTGGAACGACCGCTGGAAAGATCGTCGATGAAGCAGTTGCAGCTGGTATCAACCAAGTATCAGGAGTACAGTTTACAGTATCAGAACAAACATTAAAGCAGCTAAATGATCAGGCACTCAAACTGGCTATACTAGACGCCTCGGGCAAAGCAAACCTAACAGCAAACGCACTAGGAGTCAAGATCGTCGGCGTACAGTCAGTCGGTGAAAGCTCACCAGTATCGTACCCAATCTTTTACGCAGCTGATGTAAAGGAAGGGCGTAGTACAACATTTATCCCTGGAGAAGTTACCGTGTCGTCCTCAATACATATAGTATATATCATAAGCTAGTACACCATAAAAAAAAGTCGTCTGTTCATCGATACAGATGAACATGATGACTAATCCTTTTCCTTTTTTATCGGAAATATTTCTGATTTTATAATTATTAAATTAAAACAATTATTATCAATATATATAAAGATTTTTGATGGTTGTTTCTCAGAAAGATGCTTCTGGCAGTTCATTCAGCTGATCTACAAATAATGATGAACAGCTCAACTTCTCTGAGAATTTTATCTCTTTCAATACTCTAAAAGGAAGACTCATTCTATCCTTTGTTATAAATGGATTGATCTATATCCATGTTTAAGATTCAGTCTTAATCATCAAAAGACTTTAGTCTTAAAGGAAGGGACCTGCGACACAGATTGGGACGTTGATAATAGTCGGTCTTGTGCTTGAGAATCCCTCAAGAATAGCTTTTCGCAGTTCGCGAGGATCCTCGATTTTAATTCCGTTTGCTCCAAAGGCGTCAGCAACTTTGTCAAAGTGTATTTCCGAAGTTTTACTAGCTATAACCCCATCTTCACCGCAAAACTTTCTTTGACCAACTGTCACGATACCCCAGCACATGTCATTGGCTACTACAGCGACGAAGGGTAGCTTCTGTCTAAGAGCCGCCTCCAGTTCTGTAATTGTGAAACCGAAGGAGCCGTCCCCTGAGAGCAAAAGGATCTGTTTGTTAGGGCAAAAGAATCTGCCAGCTAAACCATCATACCTATTGTCGTCATGGAATATCACAACCTTATCAGTCTAAGTAATTCAATGGGGTCAGTCTCGTGGGGTATTCTCTCAGCTATTATTTCTCCTCTTCTTAAGACAATTATTCTATCGGAGTATTTAATAACAGACGCTAGGTCATGAGTTACGTATACTATGCTAGTATTCACACTTATTCTCTTGATGAATTCCATAACCTGAGCTGAAGTGGCTGCTGACAAATTTGCAGTAGGTTCATCTAAGAGAAGTATGCTTGGATTGAACGTTAACGTTCTTAGGATGCTTACCATCTGCTGTTGGCCGCCTGACAGGAACTTGGCCTTTCTTTTAAGGAAAGGTATATCGAATTTTATCTCTTGAAGCCTGGATTTGAGCACCTTCTCCATCTCTCTTACGTTAAGGATTTGAGCGGAAGTTATTTCTCTTCCCAAAAACACATTCATTACTACGTCAAGGTTCGGACATAACATGAAGTCTTGAAAAACCATTTCTACACAGCACTTCCTCGCATCCATAGGGGATTTGAATGCTCTCTCTACTCCATCCACGGATATCGATCCTTTATCGGGTTTCAATATGCCTGCAATTACTTTTAATAACGTTGATTTCCCGGCGGCGTTATCCCCGATCAGTGCGAGTATTTGATTTTTGTAAACAGTCAAATTCACGTCTAGGAGAGCTTGTATAGCCCCGAAACTTTTTGATATACCCTCTAGCCTGAGGGCCTCGCCATTCATGCTCAATAGAAACTCTCCCTCTTTCTCTAACATAATTCAGGCTAATATTTAAATATAACTTTAGGTATTGTCCTAAAATCCTTTGAGTTACTCGCCCTCGTTGCGTTTAGCATAATAAGATATGAAGTTAAGAGTTAGAGGTAGTTGGCGTGCCTATCACATCTGTAGGGAGTGTGAGGAAACCTTGTTCCTTAAGAAAGCTAAAGGACTCCTATGGTCTCTACCCATACCCTATGAGGTAAAGTTTATAAAAGACTGTTTCTATTTTCAAATTGAATGAGAATATCAGATTTATTGAACATAGGAGAAATAAGACCACTTTTGGCGTTTGTAGCGTTATTTCTTATTTCTTCTTTTCTTTCCCCTTACTTTTTCACGCAAACAAACGTGAGCATATTAATGGGTATGATGACTGTAACAGCTTTTGCTGCTTTAGGAGGGGGATTAGTGATACTAAGTGGGGGTATTGACCTTTCGGTTGGATCTCAAATAGGACTCGCTTGTGTATTGACAGCCAGTCTGTTGCAATTTTACAATTTTAGTGTCGAAATGGTCTTCTTTACTGTCATATCAGTAATAATGTTCGTCGGTTTTATGAATGGCATAGTTATTACCAAATGGAAAATACCTGCGTTTATTGTCACATTCGCTACTATGACAATAGTTAGAGGAGTAATATATCTTTACGCTCCTCAGAATATACCAATTTACAATCCTTTTTTTGAGTCACTAGGAGGTAATATAGGAATTTTTCCTATAATATTTATTATATTTGGAGGAGTAGCGTTTATATTCTTTATTCTTACTAAATATACAAAACTTGGCTTATATGCAAGTGCTATCGGTGGGAATGAGACCGCGACTAGGAACTTGGGTATGGAAGTCGATGGCATTAAGGTTCTAGTATATTCCTTAGCTAGTTTTACCTTCGCAATTGCGGGTATAATGTTGGCTGTAAGAACTCAGTCAAGCTATCCTCTGGCAGGTTCAGGAATGGAATTGGATGCTATCTGCTCTGCTGTAGTAGGAGGTTATTCGCTTTCGGGTGGGGAAGGAACTGTGATAGGAGCAATTGCTGGTGCTGCTTTACTTTCCGTGATCTTGAACGTAATGGTTCTGCTTAACATCAGTTCATTTTGGCAGTGGGTTGTTAAAGGAGTTATAGTTATTGGAGCGGCTACTGTTTACAGAGGAAGGAAATGATTTTGCAGAAGAGAGGTTTATCAATAATTAGTATGCTAGTGATTTACTTCCTCATAGCTATGTCAATTATAGTTTTGTATGGAACTTTACATGTTTATTTTGAAGGGACGAGCTCTATAAAGGCAAGTTTTTCGATTTATTTCTCTTACATTTATGTGTCTCCTAGAGAAAGTAGATCCTTTTTATCAATACTAATAACGAACAGTGGTGCAGTTGATCTTAGAGTAACATCTATTGAAGTAGATAAAGAAACTCTTAAACTGCCAGTAGAAGGGATGAATGGAACGAACATGGTAAGAACAGGTGGACAATCATATATAGATATCCCTCTCAAAAATGAATACGAAGCTGGAAAATCATATGATCTATCCATTGTAACAGATCCGCCTGCTGAGTATACAAAGGTAAAAGCCATTGCTACTTTAAAAACGTGGGGATAACCTTAACTGTCCAGTGTTAAAAAAATTGGGGAGGTCGCCCCTTTTTTACGGGAGCTTCAAATCCTCTACGGCTGTTCCCCCTAATTGCTTCCATGCAGATAGTTTTGGATCAGTTAACGTAAATGTGTCTACGTTCGCCTTCGTTACTGGTGTGAGAGGTGCATCAACAACATCGCTTGGAGGTTTCCACCCCATTGTTACGTGTGCAAATCCCCCCAGTATGCCCCAGTATGCCATCGCATAATTACCTTGAGCTATAGTTACAGTTATCTCTCCTTTCTTAACTGCTATTTGTGATTCATCAATTGCATCGATTCCTCCCATGTACACATCCACGCCCGGCTTTAACCCAGCAGACTTGGCTGATTCTACCCCTCCCATTAAAGCGTCGTCCCAACCGAAGAAAGCCCCTACAAGATCTTTGTTCCCAGAAAACACGGAATCCATGACATCCCTGATATTACTTCTTGTTGTTCCCGCTGTTTGATATCCCTCAAATGCGATTCTTACATCTCCAGAACTTACTAATGGATTTAATACATTTAGACATCCAGTTTTTCTATCCTCTAATGAACTAGCGCCAGCAATTCCCCAAATACAAGAGAATTTCCAAGGTTTTGGTTTTCCAGATGCTTTTAGAGCATCTATAATTGCTTGCGTTTCCAATTGTCCCGCCACAACGTTATTCGTTATATAACAGACAACTCTATATTGTCTTGCCGCAGCGGCGGTGTCACGATCGTATAAGAAGCATGGTATACCTGCTTTCGAAAGCTTTTCGAGAGGTGCCACTGTTCCCTCCTGCGTCATTGCGGCTGAAAGATAATAGTCGTATTTTCCTGCAATTACCATGTCTATATGGTCTGCTTGTCTGCCAGGATCGTCTGCGTATTCCATAGAACCCATCGTTAAGACTTCTTTCCCAAAATGCTTGTTTATGTCCTCAACGGCTTTGTTTGCAGCTTCCATACAGGTCAACCAGTATGGGGAACCTAAAGTATTCGGGGAAAAGGCTACTCTGTACACTTTAGGCCCAGCAGGTTTTGCAAATAGTGCAAAATACGCAGTAGTACCAGCAAGAACGACAACGGCAGCGCCAAGACCAGCATATATGAAGTTCCTCCTATCCATTTTCTTTGGTTCTTTACTCATAATTTTAATTTTAAGCAGTGCATGTATATAAAGTTATAATTTAAGGTTATTATAACTTATTATAACTATTTTATAATTTATACGTTATAATAATTATAATTTATGAGTTCTATAGTATTGATAGTTCTTAGTTCAAAGTCTGTAGGAGGAACATTGGAACTGGTCTTGGAAAGAATTCTAAATCAACATTTGAGAGTGTTCATTAATATCATATTGGACATTGGCTATGGATATAACCGAAACTCAACATGATGTTAACGAAGGAAAAAAAGTAAATGTAGACCAAAAAAAGTGTGTGTGGAGTGCTGAGTCTGCTACAAAATCTTCCAATGTCCGGTTGACGCTATGCGCCCCGCAGAACTTGTATTTCCGAGAGACCCCATGTGGAACTTTGCTGTACAACCAAGGACCGATTTGGGTCGTCCAACCAAATCTTTTCAGTTTTTTCAGGCAAATTATCGTTATTAGGGTTTCAATAATGGCATAAGAGATTTACTCTTTAGATAGTTAGCCCCTTCTATTTATTGTTTCTATGACGTAGTATTGCTTTTCTTATTTCTTCTAATATGAATATTACTGGTGCGAAGCTGTAAAGGTAGATCCAATCAGATAGTGAGAGAGGAGCAGTTCCAAATAAGTTATTAAAGAACGGAACATAAATTATTATCATCATGATAGACAGTTGTGATAGAATCCCAATAGAAAGCCACCTGTTCCTCAATGGATTCAATTTTAAGGCAGGTTCCAAGTTCGTTCTCGCAGCAAGAAGAGTCCCAAGCTGTGCAGCAATTATTCCCGCCATCACCATAGTAGTACCCCTTGCATAGATTAGTGGATCAGCTACCGAACTCTGGCCGAAAGTCCATCCTGCTTGAGCCCATTTGCTAAACGCTCCCATCAGAGCCCAGAGAGAAATAATAGAGCCTATGTAGAATGCTCTAAACAATGTCTTTAAGTCGATCAACCTCGTTCCCAATCGTCTTGGAGGCTTTAGCATAACATGTGGTTTCGGAGGCTCAAGTGTAATAGCAAGAGAGGGAAGAAGATCCATGCCGAGGTCTATCGCTAGAACTTGAGCCACCAACAAAGGTAATGGAAGGTTAAATAGTACAAAGGCTACAAACGTGATTAACTCAGCCATGTTATGCACAAACACATAATAGACGAACCTTTTCAAGTTGTCAAATACTGCCCTTCCTAATTCTATACCATTCACTATTGATGCAAAATTATCATCCAATAGAACCATATCAGCAGACTCCCTTGTCACATCAGTACCTGTTACACCCATAGCAATTCCTACATGCGCTTCTAACAAAGCAGGAGAATCATTTACTCCATCTCCAGTGACGGTGACAATTTCGCCCTTAGATTTTAAGGTACGAACGATCCTAAGCTTTTGCTCAGGAGCTGTTCTTGCGAATACAATTTCGTGTGTATTTAGAATTTTTGACAGTTGTTCATCAGATAATTCTGCTAGCTCAGAGCCCGAGACTAAAACGTGATCGGAGGAGCTTACGATTCCAACATTCTCGGCAATTGCTTCAGCAGTTAGCTCATGGTCACCAGTAATCATAATCACCCTCATTCCTGCATTCCTAGCCTTTTGAACCGCCTTCTCGACATCTGGCCTTGGTGGGTCATATATGGCTACTAATCCCAGAAAGGTTAGATCCTTTTCTACTTCTTTGGATAAGAACTCTTTTTGTTCTGTTCGTAGAGGTTTCACTGCGAGTGCAAGTACTCTGAAGGTTTCACTGGCAAATTTATTTATCTGCTGCTTTATCGCCTCTCGCATATTGTAGTCTAAGCCTATCACCTTATTGTCGTAAAATATTGTCGTGCATTTTGAAAGAACCTCAAAAGGTGCACCCTTTGTATAAGCAGTGACTTCTCCGAGAGTGCTCTTGTGTATGCTAGTCATCATCTTCCTCCCCGAATCAAACGGAATCAGGAAGATCCTAGGATTCTCGACCGATGCCTCCTTTATGTTAAAGTCACCCTTTCCTGAGAAGACCAAAAGTGCGGCGTCTGTTGTATCTCCTAGCACTGTCCATTTCAAGATTCTATCAGATGGGGGTATAAGCTGGGCATTGTTGACGAATGCAGCGGCCTGGAACAGTTTGAATATGTGGGGTCTCTCAAATTCGTTCACTCGTCTTCCATCAATTGTCGCAAACCCTTCAGGTTTGTATCCGTCACCAGTAACTTCAAAAATGCGACCGGAAGCCCAGACCTTCTTTACAAACATTTCTCCACTAGTTATCGTGCCAGTCTTGTCAACACATATGACAGTCGTCGACCCAAGGGTTTCAACAGCTGAAAGACGCTTTACAATCACTTTCCTCTTGGACATTGCTAAAGCACCAAGAGCCAAGGCTAATGAGACAGTAACCTGAAATCCCTCAGGAACTAAAGAAACCATAACACCTATTGAAAATAGTAAGCTCTCTATGGGAGTCAGGTTCAGGAAAGCAAACGTTACTACAAAGAATGAGCTAGCAACGATGACAGCGACTATAAAATTGATCTTAGCAGTGTAGTCTATTTCCTTCTGTAAAGGACTCAATGGATCCTTTATTTCACGGGCAATAGATACTATCTTTCCAAATTCGGTATCTTTTCCTGTAGAAAGAACAATGCCTCTAGCTGCACCGGAAGCAATCGTAGTTCCTGCAAAAACAATATTCTGATAATCAGAAATACCTTCAACAACAGTATTCGGCATCATTGTAGAAAATCTTCTCTGAGGCTCAGATTCACCAGTCAAAACCGAGTTATCTACAGAAACTTCAAAAGCAGTTATTAACCTAACGTCAGCAGAAACCCTGTCACCCTCTTCAAGTACAATAATATCGCCAGGAACCACTTCCGAAGTAGATACCTGCACCATCGAATTATCTCTGACAACTTTCGCATTAGCCGGAACCAGTCGCCTAAGAGCTTCAACAGCCTTTTCAGCTCTAAACTCTTGAATAAGACTAAAGACCACGTTAACCACTACGACAATGAAAATGGCCAAACTAATCTGAACAGAACCCACGTCATTGTAAACAAAACCACTTAAGAACGAGAGAAAGGACGCAAAAAGAAGTAGGACATTAAAAAGATTCTTGAACTCTCCAACAGATCGTCCTACAACACTAGCCTTCTTTGCAGAAGGAATAATATTGGGCCCGCATTTGCCTAGTCTATTCTTTGCCTCATCAATGGAAAGTCCTGAAGAACTCGTACCAAACTCTGCATAAAGAGCCTCCACATCTGCGAAGGCCGCCTTTTTGTAAGACAAAGCAAACACCCAAGGTTACAAAACTCCACCGCACACTATTTAGAGCGCTATTTAATCGTTTTCCTATTTACAATTAGCCCTATTTTTTCCCAGCCTTTCTTGAGGATGAACAAGTCAGGATACAGTGAGGCCACATAGTCTCCAATTCATTAGACCATTTCTGTATGAAATCATCCCTATTCTTACCCCTAATCTCAATCAAGCCCTCCTTTATTTTAGGATCGAATTCTAACAGACCATCAAAATTTTTACATCCTAAAAACTGATTACATACGCTACAGTCAATAAAACCCTTCTCAACTTTTGGAATCTAAAGAAATACCTGTTTAATCTGGCATAGAATTAGCATGAGAAACAACAAACAAAGTATACAATTAGCCAAAGGCTAATAAAATGGATTTATACTTGATATCTGTTTATTAAATTTCTATGCCAAATTTACAAATAAAAAAATCTTTGGACATATCAATTGACTTTGATTCAACTTTAGTAAAGACTATGGGACTTTGGATCAATGAGTTAAATAAAAGAAAAGGAACCAATTTAAAGGTAAAAAATATAACAAACTGGGATTTATATAAAAGGTTTGATATATCAAAATCTGAAGAATTAGATATTTTTGATACCGCTGTGTGGAATGAAAAAAATTTTAAGAAAGTTCCACCAACAGAAGGTAATCTACCCGAAAAAATTAGGAAAATTAAACAATATGGCAAGGTTGATATAGTTACGGTTCTGCCATCGCATCATGTAAAATATTCTAAGAAATGGCTAGAATATTACAACATTCCATACGATAATTACAAACTGGTACCAGAAGGAAAAAGAAAAACAGACATGCCATATCATGTTTTTATAGATGATAATCCAAGAATGGCGAATAACAATGGAAAAACTGTATTACTCTACGATCAACCTTGGAATCAGAGTGTAATGGATGGCATAATAAGAGTATATAATTTCGATGAAGTGATACACTTCTTCGAACTCTGTTATTCCAATTTGATCAAGTTTATCTAAAATGAATAAACTGATTAAAATCAGATTTATATCATGTATAAAAAGTTACATTTGTTTTGATGCTGAAACTTTAATCTTGCTTTTTTGAGGGTCGATAAAATGCCCAAATACTCAATTCCGTTTTTGGCACACGATATTGTCTCATACATTGAAATCCGTAATGTTCATACAGTCCAACATTTGAAATTTTATCCAAGGTATGTGGGTTTGCTTTCTTGTCTCCTTAGACCTTCGGTTGAATCATAAAGTTGTTGTTGATCCATAGCCTCCGTTTCAAGTTCGGCCTTAAAGGACTCAGCCTTGTTCTTAAGGTCCTTCAGATCGAGTTTTAAGCCGATGAGTTGGGTAATCTTGTTGAGCATGACGTACGCAGCCTTAGGGTATAACCCCTTAACATAAATTGGAACCACACACCATAGACTCACAACATCGATTTTCTTTTCTCTCCCCTTCCATAGCATCTCGCTGTATACACTGGTTGGGCCTTCATAGTCAGTGAGCTCAAGTCCAGCCTTCTCAAGTTTTGTAAGGAGCCCTTCATTGTTTGTTGACGCCGTTATGGGAGTTCCAACGCCTAATGGAATGTCTGCAAGATATCCCCCTATCGTGAAGATTCTCTTTACATCATTCTTCTCGGCCAACATTAGAACGTTTTCCGTATATTTTGGCCAATTCAAGTGAGGCTCAAAGCCAATAAGCAGTATCAGATCTTTCACACCTTCCTTATTCCTCCAGTAGAATAGGTCGTTCCTCGGGGGAGCGTATGACTTTATTAGGCCCTGCTGTGTCAAGACCGTTGGTCTCTGTATCCAGTAATCGTGAAACTTTTCATGTGGAATTTCACCAAATTTCTTGGCGCCCAACTTATCTACTAAATACCTAACCGTGAAGGTTGAGGCCTCTCCAGCATTCCCCCATCCACTCAAACCTATGATCATGGTAGCGTTTCTGAGGCTAATCTTCTTATTCATGATATTTGTCCGCATTAAAGTTAAGAAAGAGAGTACATACTTATTAATTTAATGCAGAGGCAATTAAGGTTAAAGTATTTCCAATAGAACAGACAAATTCGACGACGTAAGTTTTATCTATAAAGGAGAATTGATAAGTCATATGGAGTAGTATCTACAGAAAAGACATTCATAGCTTTCCAAATAGTATTTCCAACCCATAAGCTAGATCTTCTAGAAAAGATCTTCTTTCGCAGTTACTCGGGTGAGCGCTAACCCAAAAGAGGCCGGAGTGAAATAAGTTAGGAACCCTTTATTCTGGCCACTTCTTACCTAAGTCGAGGAAGTATTTTGCTTGCTCTTCTTTCCCATCTTTGAATTCGATGACTATTGACATCGTGAAACTTCCCCAGCCAGAAGAGTTGAGTGCGAACTTTGACCCTCTGTCATTAACAACTTGTATGGGATTTGGAAATGTCGGATGGAGAATGTATGTGACCTGCTTGATTCTGTCTAAAGTAGAATCGTCCCCATCAACGAAGACACGCCACTGATACCAGTCATAAGTTCCTCTTCTCCCTATTTTCTTCGCATAGTTATTAAACCGGATTTCTGTATAGCTCATTTCATTTTCACCTGTTGTGTTTTAACATATGGATAAAATGGATTTGTCTCCCACTTTTTGCCATTCATTTCTACCAGATTCAGTTTTACGATCTGGTTTGAAGTGACTGTTGGAGGTAAAGTACACTGCCACCCTCCAGCTTCACCCTCAGCTATAGCAAGTTTCCCAGATGAAGAAACATTGCCTCCTTCTCTTATTTCATATTCGCATTTGTCCAAATCTAGATTGACATCAGGCACAGAATCAGGGAAGTCCAAATTAACCTTAATCTGAATCGGAATAAATGAAAACTTGAAAACGGCTATCGTGGCACCAACAACCTCCGCCAAAACAGCACCTATGCCCCATTTAGAAAAGTCTGAAGTCCTGACAGCCTCACCGAAAAACCCAATATTCGCAAAAAGGACAACTACAGCAGTAAGCACTGTGACAGCCAGAAACGCGGTTAAGAGTATAATTCTCTCTTTCATAAATCACACCTTTCGATTCCCCTTAAGTCTCCTACAAACGGAAATTCAACCTTATGTTCTTCCCTTTCGCCGTTTGTTTCTTTCATTATAGTCCACTGTAAACTAATAGAAATCAGGCTTCTATAAAACTTTTTTGAAAAGCTGAGAAGAATTAGAACTAGCTCTTATCAATCTAACGTGATCCTTCGAAAAAGTAAGGAATATCCAACTAAATCAACCAACTGGAATAGGAAGACTTCCTGGCGTAGTTCACATAACATTAAAAGTTCCTCAAACAACCTTAGAGGAATTTGGACTCTACAATCACATAGAGGAGTAGTACAAGTTACCACCCTAGTCCTAGTTAAGAGACTGGTTCACTGACAAGAAGATCATAATACATGATGGCTCAAAGATCATGATTGTATCATATAACGAAATCGCTTTAAGTTCTATAGCTTTTGGGAAGGGTGGGATAATGTTAGACGCAGTCTATGGTAGAGAGTATACGATTAAGGGTGTTAAGAGTTCTCAAGAAATAGTGAAGCTCATAATAGACACGAAAAAGAAAGTCACCATATAAAGGAAAAGTTGGAAGAAAATGCTTCATCGATTGACTTGAGAAAGATTGTTCCACTTGATGTTGCCCTGTTAGGAAGCTAAATGTTCAACTGTCTGAATAGATATTCCTTATACTTAGACGATCCATCTGTTCATGCTAGTTTCTTACACATTATAGGAGTTCAGTTTATGTTGGAATCACCTTATATCCTGAAATCTTGTCCGTAGCTTTGACCACTGCTTGTGTTCCCTTTTCTGAGAAGCCTTCAGCCTCTGCGATTCTGAGTATCTTATG
>Ga0315289_10007582_pt1 | contig 15784 bp, 7 predicted proteins | sample YL17G11_40_MG_FD_203452 | JGI IMG/M metagenome (GOLD analysis project Ga0315289, IMG submission 203452) | Sediment microbial communities from Yellowstone Lake, YNP, Wyoming, USA - YL17G11_40 | ecosystem: Environmental > Aquatic > Freshwater > Lake > Sediment | place: USA: Wyoming | collected... | reverse complement strand
AGATTGTATCTTGCCGGTGGTTAAAGAGGGATACTTGGCGGTAATCTTCTGGATGTCCTCGAAGGTGAAGCTTAGTAACCTGACAGGTGTAGCGTCCTGCACGTTGGTAATGGAAGCATCCGGGGAGTCGGGCTGGACATATTTTGCGAAGCCATCAATGGTTCCATCTTTCATTTCAGTAGCAACATCAGTGAGAGAACCTGGCTGGTATTCAGGGTTAACCTCTAGTGCCCCCAGAATTTGCTTAGTAGTGGACTCTGGCCAGGTGCCTCCGAGTTCCACTCTGAGTTTCTTGCCGTTGAGGTCGGCTATCGTCTGGATGCCACTGGCCTCAGTGACGGTGATGGTCAGTATTTGGGTGGACCAGGAGAAAAGCCGTCGCAGGTCAGTCTGTTTGGTTTCCGAGGGGGCAATGCCAGAGTAGGCCGCAAACTCAACGCTGGCCAAAGACTGACCGAAAGCGTAGTCCTTGTTGATAAGGCCATTCATAACTGACTCGCTGCCAATGCTGTCTTTAACAACGAAAGCAATTTCAGGAATGGCTTCGTTAATAACCTGCCCCAGGCTGACAAAGAAAGGGTAGGCGCTGGAAGTGCTCGGGATAGCTCCCAGGGTTAGTGTTTTTTCGGCCGCAGGCTTGGCGGTAGGCGTTGGTGATGGAGATGCTGTAGGTGTGGCTGTAGCGGTCGGGGTAGTGGGGCTGGGTGTTGACTTGTTCCCCCCGCAGGCAGTTGCCAGAACAGCCAATATTATAGCCGCTGTTACCAGCCATGTTTTGATTTTCATCCTACTTTTCCTCAGGCTGTTGGGTTCCCAAATCTCATCGGCAGTTTTGTGATGCTTATTAAGCATAGGCTATTTCCTAGCATGCTGTCAACCTCTCAGATTTTTGAAAATCTACTAAAATTCCTCCCAAAACTATTGACAATTTCAGAACCATGTGTTAATATAAACTTTTGCGATTATGCCTTTTTGGATCCAGAGCTATTTCCCCGGAAATGGAGCGAATCCTGAATAGCCGCTAATAACCCCCTAAGTGCGGTAGAACTGTTTTTGCTTGAGGAGTGCTGTAAACTATGGTTTCTACCATGCCTCTCACCACTAGGAAATCCGTGTCCAGAGTCAGAAAATCCTACGCCCGGTTGCCTCAAGTCGAGGTGCCCAACCTTATAGAAGTCCAGACCAATTCCTTCCGCCGCTTCAAGGAAGAGGGCCTTTGGGGCCTTTTCCAGGAGATATCGCCCATTCGTGACTTCAGCGGCAGCCGCCTGGAGCTTTCCTTCTTGGACTACAAGTTTGAACAGCCTGAGTCTGAAGAGAAGCGCCGGCAGCGTGAAGAAGAGTGCCGGCGGCGAGACATGACCTATAGCTGGCCACTGTTTGTCACTGTGAGGCTGGCGGGTAAGGAGAAGCCTGAGCCAATAGAGCAGCGCTTGTTCTTTGGGGATTTCCCCGAGATGACTGATAAGGGTACCTTTGTTATCAATGGGGCTGAGCGAGTAGTGGTGAGCCAGCTAATCCGCTCACCTGGCGTCTATTTTACTGTGGAAGAGGATGTGGCCAGCGGGCGTGAGCTGGCTTTCGGCAAGCTGATCCCCGACCGAGGGGCCTGGCTGGAGTTTGAGACCAGCAACAAAGACATTATCTCGGTAAAGGTCGACGGCAAGCGCAAGATACCCATTACCACGCTGCTGCGTGCCCTGGGCTATGGCACTGACGAGCGACTTTTTAGCCTTTTCCAGAAGGAAGAGGCTGACGTTCCGGAGCACCAGTATATCAAGACCACGGCAGAGCGTGAGCCTGCGGTGAAGAATGAGGCTGATGCCCTCATTGACATCTACAAGCGCCTGCGGCCGGGCGATCCCCCTAATTTGGAGAACGCCCGCCTGCTTATCACCAACCTCTTCTACAATTCCCGGCGCTATGACCTGGGCAAGGTGGGGCGCTATAAGTTGAACAAACGGCTGGGTCTGGAGGCACCCCCTAACCAGAGGGTACTTACCAGGGATGACCTGGTTGAAATAGTGCGCCGACTTATCCTGATCAACAATGGCCGGGATGTCGCCGATGACATTGACCACCTGGGCAACCGCCGCGTGCGCACTGCGGGCGAGCTTATCCAGAACCAGCTTCGCATCGGGCTGTTGCGCCTGGAGAGAGTGGTCAGGGAGCGCATGAGCATTGTTGATCCCGAGGCGGCCACCCCCAGTTCCCTGATCAACATCCGCCCCGTGGCGGCGGCCATCAGGGAGTTCTTCGGCGGCTCTCAGCTTTCGCAGTTTATGGACCAGACCAATCCTCTGGCTGAGCTGACTCATAAGCGCCGCCTTTCTGCTCTTGGTCCTGGAGGACTATCTCGGGAGCGAGCCGGCTTTGATGTCCGTGATGTGCACCACTCCCACTACGGGCGTATCTGCCCCATCGAGACCCCAGAAGGCCCCAACATCGGGCTTATCGGCTCTCTGGCCACCTACGGCCGTGTTAACGAATACGGCTTCATTGAGTCGCCCTACCGCAAGGTATATCGGGAGCTCCCCAGCGGAGACCCCAGGCTGGTGGGCAGAACACTGCCGGGGCCGGTGCGTGATGCCCAGGGACGCTTCGTAGCCCCGGGTGGCCGCCCGTTAACCCGTGAGGTATTCAAGCGTTTGGCGGCCTTGACAAATCGCCAGATCAAGGTAGTGCCATTCGTCTCCGACGAGATCATCTACCGTTCCGCTGACCAGGAGGAGAACGATGCCATCGCTCAGGCTAACGTTCTTCTTGACGAGCAGGGTCAGTTTGTGGAGGACAAGGTGGAGGTGCGGCGAGGCACCCGTTATTACAAAGAGGCGGCGGATAAAGTAGATTTTATGGATGTCTCACCCAAACAGATAATCAGCGTGGCCACCGCCCTTATCCCGTTCCTGGAGCATAACGATGCTAACCGAGCGCTGATGGGCTCCAACATGCAACGCCAGGCGGTGCCCCTGATTCGCCCCGAGGCGCCCGTGGTGGGCACGGGTATGGAGCGCCAGGCAGCCAAGTATAGCGGGCAGGTCGTCTTCGCCAGAAACAGTGGGCTGGTGGTCTCGGTGACTGGTGAGCAGATAGTGATAAGGCGTGATGACGGCACTGAGGAGACTTATTTACTGCATAAATTTGTGCGTACCAACCAGGGTACTTGTATCAACCAGCGCCCTCTGGTCAACAGGGGTGACCTGGTGGCAGAAGGTCAAGTGTTGGCCGATAGCTCGGCTACCGACCAGGGCGAACTGGCCCTGGGGCAGAACTTGCTGTGTGCCTTTATGAGCTGGGAGGGCTATAACTTCGAGGATGCTATAGTCATCAGCGAGGAACTGCTCAAGAATGACAAGTTCACCTCTATCCACATCGAGAAACATGAGGTGGAAGCTCGAGATACCAAGTTGGGTCCTGAAGAGATCACTCCGGATATCCCCAACGTGGGTGAGGAGAGCCTGAGCGAGCTGGATGAGGAGGGCATCATCCGCATCGGCGCTGAGGTCAGCGCTGGCGATATCCTGGTGGGCAAGATTACCCCCAAGGGGGAGACCGAGCTCACCGCTGAAGAGAAATTGTTGCGGGCCATCTTTGGCGAGAAGTCCCGTGAGGTCAAAGACACCTCCCTGAGGGTGCCCCACGGGGAACGCGGCACAGTTATTGATGTCAAGGAATTCCGCCGGGAAAACAAAGATGAGCTACCTGTGGGGGTCAATCAGTTGGTGCGGGTATGGGTGGCTCAAAAACGCAAGATTGCAGTGGGGGACAAGATGGCTGGCCGCCATGGCAACAAGGGAGTGGTTGCCAGGATACTCCCTGCAGAAGATATGCCCTATTTGCCCGATGGGCGGCCAGTGGATATTGTCCTTAACCCAATAGGTGTCCCTTCACGCATGAACATTGGCCAGGTGCTGGAGACCCATCTGGGCTGGGCGGCTCAGACCCTGGGCTATAAGGCGCTCTGCCCTGTTTTTGACGGTGCTTCCAGTCTTGACATAGAGGATGCACTGGCACGGGCTTGGATAGCTCGACGGGCTGGTGCTGTGGCCACTAACTCCAACGAAGCCGCTGTAGCGCATGTGGAGATGGCCAAGGCCTGGTTGTCTGCCCAGGGCTATGACGGGGAGCAAGTCTTTGATGAGAACCGTCCTGGTGAGGCACGTCGGGTCTGCCTGCGTTTGTGGCTTGATGAGATGGGTATCAATGGTGTCAGCGATGAGGAACTGGACAAGGTCGTGGAAGAGACTTACCGCAAAAAGAAGCTCACCTCGCCTATCATGGGCAAGACCATGCTCTACGATGGGCGCACCGGGGAAGCCTTTGATCAGCCGGTGACTGTGGGCAGCATCTACATGATGAAGCTTATCCATCTGGTGGAAGATAAGATACATGCTCGCTCTACCGGCCCATACTCTCTGATCACTCAGCAGCCTTTGGGAGGCAAGGCCCAGTTCGGTGGCCAACGCTTCGGTGAGATGGAGGTGTGGGCGCTGGAGGCTTATGGCGCTGCCTATAATCTCCAGGAATTGCTCACTGTAAAGTCGGACGACGTGTTGGGACGGGCCAAGACCTATGAAGCTATAGTGAAAAATAAGGAAATGCTCCAGCCCGGGGTGCCTGAGTCCTTCAAAGTGCTAGTAAAGGAGTTGCAGAGCCTTGGGCTGGCAGTGGAGGTGCTAAGCGAGGAGGAGAAGCCGTTGTTAACGGATGAGACGGAGGAAGAATCACCCAAACCGAAGTTACAGTTCGACCTTGAGGAGCGCCAACACTATGCTTGAAGTTAGCGATTTCAACGCAATACGCATCTCACTGGCCTCTCCAGAGCAGATCAGAAGCTGGTCTTATGGCGAGGTGACCAAGCCAGAGACCATCAATTACCGCAGCCTGAAGCCAGAGAAGGATGGCTTATTTTGCGAGCGTATCTTTGGCCCGACCAAGGATTTTGAGTGCTACTGTGGCAAGTATAAGCGGATGCGCTACAAGGGCATAATCTGTGACAAATGTGGTGTTGAAGTGGCTCGCTCTAAAGTGCGCCGGGAGCGCATGGGGCATATAGAGCTGGCTGCTCCTGTAGCTCACATGTGGTTTTCCAGGGGCATCCCCAGCCGTCTGGGGGTGCTTCTAGACCTCTCTCCCAGAGGCATGGAGCGAGTCCTTTACTTCGCCCAATACTTAGTTATTTCGGTGAACCAGGAGGCTTGCCAGCGCTTGGCTGAGCAGTGGCGGAAAGACGCTGCTGAGGAGATGTCCAGGCGTCAGGAGGAGGTGGCCAAGGAGATAGAGAGGCTCAAAAGCCAGCTAGAGGAGGAGACTCAGCAACTGGAGGCCACCGGACAGGCAGAGCTAGCTCAGCTTGAAGAAGAGCTGACTAAGAGGCTCTCCGAAGTGAGTAGCAGGAAAGACCGCTCACAAGTTGAGTCGGAGTTTGAAGGCCGCCGTGAGGAGAAGAGCCAGCAGCTTGACACCCTCCTTAAACAGCGACAGCAGGCAGTGCTGGAGCAGATAGACCACTTGCAGAACCAGCTAACCGAGGAAAAGGTCATGCGGCAGGAAGAGCTGTCTGCGGTGCTCAAAGAGGTAGAAAATCTGAGTCCCTTGACGTTGCTCTCCGAGATTCGCTATCGGGATCTCAGGGACAGGTGTGGCGACGTTTTCACCGCCGGCATGGGGGCGGAAGCTATCTTGCAATACCTTAAGGGAATGGATCTGGACAAGGAGCGGGGTAAGCAGCTTCACGAGATTCACGCCAGCTCGGGGCAACGGCGCAAGAAAGCTACCAAACGCCTGCGAATGGTGGAGGCCTTCCGGCGCAGCGGTAACAAGCCGGAATGGATGATTCTTACTGTGTTGCCAGTGTTGCCCCCTGACCTGCGGCCTATGGTGCAGCTTGATGGAGGCCGCTTCGCTATTAGTGACCTTAATGACCTCTATCGCCGTGTGATCAATCGCAACAACCGGCTGCGCCGTCTTTTGGTGCTGGAAGCGCCTGATATAATTGTACGCAATGAGAAGAGGATGTTACAGGAGGCGGTGGACTCTTTAATTGACAACGGGCGGCGTGGCCGTGCCGTATCCACAGGTGGTGAGCATAAGCTGAAGTCCCTCTCCGATATGCTACGGGGGAAACAAGGGCGCTTCCGCCAGAACCTGCTGGGTAAGCGGGTTGACTATAGCGGGCGCTCTGTCATCGTGGCCGGCCCAGAACTCAAGTTGCATCAGTGTGGCCTGCCCAAGCGCATGGCCCTGGAGCTGTTCAAACCATTTATCATGCGCCGCCTGGTGGAGCAGGGCTTAGCCCATAACATAAAGAGCGCTCGCCGCATGGTGGAGCGGGCTAAGCCAGAGGTGTGGGGTTTCCTGGAAGAGGAGATAAAGGGACGTCCTGTGTTCCTTAACCGTGCCCCCACCCTGCACCGTCTGGGCATCCAGGCCTTTGAGCCTGTGCTGGTGGATGGCAGCGCTATCCAGATTCATCCTCTGGTATGCACAGCCTTTAACGCTGACTTTGATGGCGACCAGATGGCAGTCCACCTGCCCCTGTCTAAGATGGCAGTGCGGGAGGCGCGGGAGTTGATGCTCAGCGTTAATAACATGCTGCTGCCCAGTTCTGGAGAGCCTGTGGTGACGCCCACTCTGGATATGGTGCTGGGGTGCTACTATTTGACTATCATCCAGCCTGGTGCCAAAGGTGAAGGTAGTCGCTTCAGCAGCTTTGATGAAGCCCGGCTGGCCTATGACTTGAGACATATTAGCCTCGGGGCCAAGATCGAGGTGAGGCATCCTGAACAAAAAGGCCAGCGCCTCCAGACCAGCATGGGACGCATTATTTTCAACGAGGTACTGCCTCACGAACTGCGCTTTGTAAATCAGATAGTGGACAAGGCATCTCTGAAACGGCTGGTGGCTGAGTGCTACAAACTACTGGGCAATGCCAAGACGGCCGAGGTTCTGGACAATCTGAAGCGGCTCGGCTTCCACTATGCCACAAAGTCGGGCACCACAATTGCCATGAACGACATTGAGGTTCCTCCCTGCAAGGCACAGCTCCTGGAAGAGGCTGATCGCCGTATCGCTGAGGCCGAGAACCAGTACCACCGTGGCCTAATCACAGAGGATGAGCGCTATGCCAGCGCCGTACAGATATGGACTGAGATCACTGATAGGATCACCGAGGCCATCTCCAGCTCGTTGGATCGCTATGGCGGTGTTTATTTGATGGCCAATTCTGGGGCTAAGGGTAATATCGCCCAGATCAGGCAGATGGCCGGCATGCGTGGCCTGATGGCTGACCCCTCTGGCAGGATCATTGAGTTCCCTATCCGCTCTAGCTTCCGTGAGGGCCTAAGTGTGTTGGAATATTTCATCTCTACTCATGGCGCTCGCAAGGGGCTGGCTGACACTGCCTTGAGGACTTCAGACAGCGGCTACCTCACCCGCCGCCTTATAGATGTATCTCAGGATGTGATTGTGCTGCAAGAGGACTGTGGCACCAGCGCAGGCACCTGGATCGGCCAGGTGGATGACAAGGACAAGAGTTTCCTGGCGCCGCTGGCCGAGCGCCTGGTAGGGCGGCTGGCAGCCCGCCCTGTGGCTGACCCCAAGACGGGCGAGATACTGGTGGAGCACAACCAGGAGATGGATGAGGAGATGTCCCGGCGCATCATGACTGCTGGCATTGATAAAGTATATGTGCGCAGCCCTTTGACCTGCTCAGCGCGGCGGGGGGTCTGCCGGTTCTGCTATGGCCGAGACCTGGGTCGAGGACGGCTGGTGGCTCTTAATACCGCTGTGGGCATTATCGCCGCCGAGAGCATCGGTGAGCCGGGGACACAGCTCACCATGCGCACGTTCCACACCGGCGGCGTGGTAGGTCTAGACATCACCAGCGGTCTGCCCCGGGTGGAGGACCTCTTTGAGGCCCGAGCCCCCAAAGGCGAGGCCAAAATAGCTGATATAGATGGGGCGGTGGAAGTGCTTCACACTGACGAGGGTCGCCACATCAAGGTGGTCAGCTCCGAGGTCTACCGCGATGAATACCCGCTGCCGTCTGGGTACCACCTACTAGTGGCAGATGGCGATGCGGTGACGGCGGGCGCTCCTTTGGCTCAGGCCGACCTTGAGGCGGCTAAGGCTAAGGCTAAGGATAAGGCCCTGGCGGCTGAACCTGTGCTAGCTCGGGTTGCCGGGCGGGTAAGCCTGGAGGAAGGGCGCCTCATCATTTCTTATGAGGAGAGAGAGGAGCGAGAGTACATTCCGCAGGCGGCAGTCCGCATTCGAGTGGAAACAGGGGCACGGGTGAGAGCCGGGGATCAGCTTACTGATGGCACTAAGAACCCACAGGATATCCTGCGTATAATGGGCCGCGAGGCGGTGCAGCAGTATCTGGTGGAAGAAGTGCAGAAGGTATATCGCTCTCAGGGTGTGAACATCAACGATAAGCATATCGAGATTATCGTGCGTCAGATGTTGGCCAGAGTGATGGTGGAGTCCTCCGGTGACACTGATCTGCTGCCCGGGCAGTTGATAGACCGTTTTATCTATGAAGGCATAAATGCCAAGGTGCTGGCTGAGGGTGGTGAGCCGGCCACTGCCCAGACTGTGCTTTTGGGCATCACCCGGGCTTCACTCACTACAGAAAGCTGGATGGCGGCTGCATCCTTTCAGGAGACCACGCGGGTGCTCACCGATGCGGCCATCTCAGGTAAAATAGACCGGCTGCTGGGGCTTAAGGAGAATGTGATCATCGGCAAGCTGATCCCGGCCCGCGCCCTGGAGCCGGTGCCCCTGCCTGTTGCCGCTGTCCCCAGCCTCTTTCTCTCTGAGGGCGAGCTACCAGCCAGGTCTGAGGACAATTAGTCAACGCTGCCGTTAATAAGAGCTGCCAGATAGCCGGCGCCGAAGCCGTTGTCTATATTAACCACCGAGACGCCCGCAGCACAGCTATTCAGCATGGCCAGTAATGGTGCCAGCCCCCCAAAATTGGCGCCATAGCCAACGCTGGTGGGCACGGCGATAATTGGCACTGCTACCAGGCCGCCGACTACACTGGGCAGCGCTCCCTCCATCCCTGCCACCGCCACCACCACCCTGGCCTGTCGCAAACGCTCCATCTGGTCTAGCAGGCGGTGGATGCCGGCCACACCCACATCGTAGGCTCGCTCCACCTGGCTACCCATCAGTTCAGCAGTCACCGCAGCCTCCTCGGCCACAGGCACGTCAGCGGTGCCCCCGCTGAGCACCATCACACCGGGGCGGCCAGGGGATGGGCTGCGGTTCAAGGTTATCGCCCTGGCCAGAGGATGGAAGACCACCTCGGGGAGACGAGCCTGTACCAGGGAGAAGCATTCCGGGCTGGCTCTGGTGATAAGCAGCTTGGTGCTACTGGCAGCCAGCCGTTCGGCGATGGCGGCCACTTGCTCTGGCGTCTTGCCCTGGCCGAAGATCACCTCCGGGAAGCCGCAGCGCAATGCCCGATGAGAGTCAGGCTTGGCAAAGCCCAGGTCTTCATAGGGCAGACTGATTAACCGGGTCAGTGCCTCGTCTATATTCATTTCCCCTGACTTGACCCGGCTTAGAATATCATGCAGATGTTGTCTGTTTATGAGCTGCCTCCTCATTGACCATTATAACATCGCCCTTGCCTGTGAATCAAAAGGCTGGCTCAAATTGACTTGACCATATCGCTGTGCTATGATGCTGGCAACAGCGATGATGAACTTTTCTCTCAAGGGATTTCAATGTCAGCCTTAAGTGAGTTATCTCTGCAGATACAGAACTGTCAGAGGTGTGTCCTGCACAAGTCACGCACCAGAGTGGTGCCCGGCGAGGGGGTGGAGGATGCTACCATCCTTTTTGTGGGCGAGGCCCCCGGCTGGCATGAAGACCAGCAGGGTAAGCCCTTTGTGGGACCGGCCGGGCACTTTCTGGAGGAGCTGCTGGCCTCAATCGGACTGAAGCGCCAGCAGGTCTATATCGCCAACATGCTCAAGTGTCGTCCCCCAGGCAACCGTGACCCCCTGCCCGGCGAAATACAGGCTTGCTGGCCCTGGCTGGAGCACCAGATTGAGATTATCCGCCCCAAAATGATTGTACCCCTGGGCAGGTATTCCCTGGCTCGGTTCTTCCCCGAGGGCACCATCAGCAAGCTTCATGGCACCGCCCAGCGGCGGGATGGCGTCATCTACTATGCTATGTATCATCCGGCGGCAGCTCTCCATCAGCAGAAGCTGCGCCAGACGATCCAGGAAGATATGCTGAAGATACCCAAATTGCTGCTTGAGGCGGAGAAGCCTGTCGAAGTCGAAATTGAGAAACAACAAGAGCAACTATCGCTATTTTAGGGATGTGACATGGCGGGAAAAAAGCTGAAGATTATTCCACTGGGGGGGCTGGGGGAGATCGGCAAGAACATGATGGCCCTGGAGTACAGCGATGATATTATAGTCATCGATGCCGGGCTCATGTTTCCTGAAGCGGACATGCTCGGGGTAGACCTGGTCATACCGGACATAAGCTATCTGGTGGAGAGAAGTCAGATGGTGCGGGGTATCCTCATCACCCACGGACATGAGGATCATACGGGTGCCCTACCTTATGTGCTGGCTCAAATGAAGGTCCCGGTTTATGCCACCAAGTTGACCCAGGGGCTTATTTCCCTCAAGCTCAAAGAGCATCACCTGAGAGACAAGGTAAAGCTTGAAGTAGTTCAGCCAGGACAAGCCTTCAATCTGGGAAAGTTCAAAGTGGAGTTCTTCCGTGTGTGCCACAGCATACCCGACGCGGCGGGGCTCATCATCCAGACTCCCTTGGGGATAGTAGTACATAGCGGCGATTTCAAACTGGACTTCACCCCCACGGACGCCCGGCCCACTGAGTTCTCCAGATTAGCCCAGCTAGGGGCTGGTGGGGTTTTGCTTCTCCTCTCCGATTCCACCTACGTAGAATTGCCCGGCTACACTCCTTCGGAGAAGGTAGTGGGCCAGAATCTGGAACGTATCATGGCTGAAGCGCCGGGCCGTGTTATTATCACCACCTTTGCCTCTCTGGTATCACGAATACAGCAGGTCATTGATGCCGCTTACAAATATAACCGGCAAGTCTTCGTAATCGGTCGCAGAATGACTGAGATTGTGCGCATGGCCCTGGAACTGGGCTACCTGAGTGCTCCGCCTGGCGTCCTTTCCCGTCTGGAGCAAATGCGCCATTTGCCCCTCAACCGCATCGTCCTGCTCACTACCGGCAGCCAGGGGGAGCCTACCTCTGCTTTAGTGCGCATCGCCAACAGGGATCACCCCCAGGTGCGTATCCAGTCTGGGGATACCATAGTGATCTCAGCCTCACCTATTCCTGGCAACGAGGGCCTGATAAACAGGACAATAGACAATCTCTTCAGGCAAGGGGCCAATGTGCTCTATGACAAATTGGCCCAAGTTCATGTACATGGTCACGGGAGTCAGGAGGAGCTGAAGCTGCTGATATCGCTTGTCCGTCCCAAGTTCTTTGTGCCTGTCCATGGTGAATACCGCCATCTCAGTTTGCATGCCCGACTAGCTCAAACTCTGGGTATCCCCAAGGAGAATGCCTTTGTCCTGGAGGATGGCGATATCCTGGCTCTGGACCGGGAGCGCGGTCATATAGTAGCCAAATTGCCTGTGGGCAACGTTTATGTGGATGGCCTGGGAGTGGGCGACATTGGCCATGTGGTGTTGAGAGACCGCCGGATGATAGCTCAAGATGGCATTGTGCTGGCAGTTATTACTGTGGATAAGCGCACCGGCCAACTGGTGGGCCTGCCTGACATTGTCTCGCGTGGCTTTGTCGATCCTACAGATGCTCAGGCGCTGTTTGAGCGTGGGCGAGATCTGGTGGCCAAAGCTCTGGGCCACGGAGATGGCCATTCGGCACAGACCGACTTCATCAGTAAGAAGGTCAAGCAGACATTGTTTCAATTCTTCTATAATCAGACCAAACGCCGCCCCATGATATTGCCGGTGATAGTGGAGGTCTAATCTGAAGGGGCACTCTGCCCCAGCAGGAGAAGCATGCTTCCCTGGTGGTTGAGGTACTGGCGACTTTGGGTGCCACTGCTGCTGGCTTTTAGCCTTGCCTTGTGGCGCGATTTCAGGGAAGGCATGGTGTCCACCTATGGCGTTGGGAATACCCTCCTTGCCCTGGCCTTCGTGATAGGCGTCTGTATGCTCTGGTGGTGGCGCTTCAACCTGCTGTGGAGATACTGGAGATGGTGGCTGGCCGGCGCTGTATTAGCTATCTGGCTTTTTGGTTTTCTAGCCTTCTTCAGCCCTGGCAAAGGCATCCTTCATGAGGTCACGCTGGGTGGAAAGTGGGGGCAGCTTGTCATCGGCAACCAGGATGTCTGGGGTGGCCTCAGGCTGACAGGCATTTTTCTGGTGGCCCTAACCATAATCAGCCCCCGGGCTACGGCTTATCTGTCACGCCGGCTGTTCGGGGACATTCTGGAACTAAAGGGACTTTATCACCGGTATATTCTGCCCAGCCGCTTGTGGCAATGGCTTGGCCTTAGTAAGAAACCTGCCCCGGCCGCTGAAGCTAAGGCTGAACCTGAGACATCTGGGGTTGACGAGAAAACCAGGAAGCTAAGCCGGCAGTTGGGCAAGAGGTACGCTGAGACAGCCCCAATCCCTACGGCAGGCGGCTGGTTGCTGCCTCCTCTGGACATTCTTGACATGACCCATGAGGCAGAGGTAGCTCAGGTTGACAATGAGAAGAGAGCCCAGCTTCTGGAGGAGGCTCTGGTCAGCTATGGGGTGGAGGCCAAGGTGGTGCAGATAAACCCCGGCCCGGCGGTCACCCAGTTCGGTGTAGAGCCTGGCTGGGATCGTAAGTTCAAAGAGATCAGGGAAAAGAATGCCAAGGGCAACGTAGTGGTTCGTCGGGAGGAGGTGTCACGCACCAGGATCAAGGTGGAGCGCATCGCTTCGCTGGCCAACGACCTGGCGCTGGCCCTGGCTGCTCCCAGTATTCGCATCGAGGCCCCTGTGCCGGGTAAGTCCATGGTGGGCATAGAGGTGCCCAATGTCTCCTGGGGTGCAGTCACTCTGCGAGCAGTAATTGAAAGTCCCTCCTTCCAGCGGCTCAAGAGCAAGTCCGGGCTGGCGCTGGCTCTGGGCAAGGGGGCTGGTGGGGAGGCAGTGTCGTCTGACTTGGCCAAGATGCCTCATCTGCTTATTGCCGGGGCCACGGGCAGCGGCAAAACGGTGTGCCTCAACTCCGTCATCTGTTGTCTGCTGATGCACAACACCCCTGATGAAGTGCGCTTCGTTATGATTGACCCCAAACGGGTAGAAATGGTCCCCTTTAATGCGGTGCCTCATCTTCTTTTCCCGGTGGTTGTGGAGACGAATAGGGCCGTTGAGTTGTTGCGCTGGCTCGGTCAGGAGATGGAGCGCCGCTACAAGCTGTTCGCCACAGCGGGCGCCCGCAATATTGAAACCTACAATACCAAGCGCCCCGCAGAGAAAATACCCTATATCGTGCTGGTGGTGGACGAGCTGGCCGATCTCATGTTTGCTGCTTTTGAGGAGGTGGAGAGCGGCATCATTAGCCTGGCCCACCAGTCCAGGGCCACCGGCATTCACCTGGTGATCGCCACCCAGCGTCCCTCGGTGGACGTGGTCACCGGGCTGATCAAGGCCAATTTGCCCACCCGCATAAGCTTCGCCGTAGCCTCACAGGTGGACTCGCGTACTATTCTGGACGCAGTGGGTGCTGAGAAACTTTTGGGCAAAGGCGATATGCTCTTTTTGCCCACAGAGGCCACTAAACCAAAACGTCTTCAGGGTTGCCTTGTCTCCGACGAGGAGATAGAAAGGCTGGTGAAGTTCTGGGCAGGCCAGCGGCCCAAGCCGGCAGCTCCGGCAGTGCAGCAGGCCCCTGATAAGGCCGTTGACTCGCTGCTGGAAGAAGCCCGTCAGTTGGCACAAAAGCACAGCCGTATCTCGGCCTCTTTCTTGCAACGCCGGCTGGGTATCGGCCTACCTAAAGCAAACCAGTTGCTGGAGCAGTTGGAACAGGAAGGCCTGGTCAAGAGCACCCCTGAGAAGGGGGAGGAGACAGAGGAGGAAAAGGAAGACTAGGGCAGCGTCAACAAGGTATTGCGGGGTGTAAGAGTTTTCGGCTTCTACCGCTGTTATGGTTGAACATAATGGCTAAATGTTTAGCTTGGCGATATCCACACCGAAAACCGCAACGGATGCATTGTGATTTGCTGATAGAGTCTGGCCGCTTCCACATTGGGAGCGAGAAGGCACGCAAAGGATAAGCAGAGAGGTGCCTCTAGCTCACCTCTCTGCTTTCCCCCAAACCAGTTTCCTGATGGTGTAGAGGTACCTACACCGCTAACTCACCTTCTAATTGGAGTTATCTCCGGGGAGAGCCGAAGGTTACAGCAGCAGGTCATTGTCAAAGGAATCACTTATCGTCGGCGTCTGCATCTGGCAGTTAGCCCTGGCATAGTCAAAAGCCTCTTCTACGGTCACATCTGGGCCTGGAATACTATCATATCTGTCTGCCTCGCCTGCCATTCCCTGTTCAACAAAGTAATAGGTGAACTGACCGTGTCCGCCTCCCCAATAACTACTTTCGTAACCAGTCCCGCTTTCTGTGGTTGCCATATTGATGACCCTGTACGGGGCTGCCAGGTCTGTCATCCCACCAGACAGGCAGGAGTCAAAAATGAAGATAATCCTGTCGGTAGCGAAACCGCTGAACCATGCCCGTAGGTATCCGTCCCAGATATACTTGAAGTCGCCAATGGGGTTGCCATCGTGGCTAACAATCGCTTCATCAACTTTCTCCCCATCACCGTCGGGGTCATTTTTGCCCTTAGCGCCATGCCCGCTGAAGAAGAATACTACCTCATCTCCAGCCTTTGCCTTGTCTTTTACATCGCCAATAGCATTCTGAATTGCACCGTAACTTGCCGCCATGTCTGTGAGCCGGGTAATGTTGGCTGGCTTATACCCATAAACGTCGATGAGCGCATTATACATGGCCATGGCATCGTCGTCAGCATATTGAAGGTCGCTACCTGTGCCCGGGTAGTCAGAAATACCGACCACGATGGCATATCTTTTCGCTCCTGAGCCCAGATTATCACCCAGAGTGCCAGTTGCTGCTTGCCTAACTGGCTTACCACCACCACCAGGCTTCCCACGAAGGGTAACCTTCTTCACCAGCTCAACATCGGTCGCTGGCAATGGCTTATCCTTATCTGGATTGGCGAATGCTATCGGTGCTTCTAGGAGTAAAAGCAGCGCTACTGCCAAAATAGCTATAAAAACCTTCTTCATTTGTGTTATCTCCTTCCTATCACCTTTAACCTCAGTCTAACAAAGGAAAAGCATCTTCATTGTACTGGACTATAAGCTGTTGGTCAACACTTCAATACTTAACTTCTCTTAACTAATCCACCACGTTAAGAACGCTCCATGACAGCCTGAAGTTCTACAGAGCGCCGCTGGGGGGAGGGAGGACGCTTACCAGCCTTATGAGCAAGAAGGGGCGGAGGGGGAAAAGGAAGACTAGGGCAGCGGAAAGTAATTCAGAAAATTCCTTGTGGTAGTAGAGATCTGTGGAGTCGTAATCTAGCATTCCCTGCTGTCCATCCCGCCTGAAGTGTCCATCAATGGGTTGTCCCAATTAGGCTTATGACGCACAATTTCTCGTTGATGGCTTGTCGCCCAGATTGCCATCAAGGCTAGCCGCCGTAAATGGCGGATAACCTTGGGGAGGCTTATAATTATCG
>Ga0315289_10007581_pt1 | contig 15786 bp, 13 predicted proteins | sample YL17G11_40_MG_FD_203452 | JGI IMG/M metagenome (GOLD analysis project Ga0315289, IMG submission 203452) | Sediment microbial communities from Yellowstone Lake, YNP, Wyoming, USA - YL17G11_40 | ecosystem: Environmental > Aquatic > Freshwater > Lake > Sediment | place: USA: Wyoming | collected... | reverse complement strand
TATATAATGAATAATTGCACGAGAAGCGGCGTTCCTCGAAATACTTCGACATATCCGATACAAACATAAGAAATTACTTTATTTCCAAATACTCTCCCAAGAGATAACATAAGGCCTAGAGCAAAACCTGCCGTTATTGCGAAAAATGTAAGGAGAAGAGTCACCGGAACTCCTTCAAGAAGCTGTGGGAGCGACTGTACAAGAAATTGAAAGAATCCTGAATTTTCCGTTTTTCCTCACTCCTCTCCATATAAAGTTGAAATTCTTCCAAGGAATTCTTTTGTTCTCTCTATTTTTGGATGATTGAACATTTGGTTTGGGGAACCGCTTTCAATAATGACTCCTCCCTCCATGAAAATAATTTCATTTGCGACATTACGTGCAAACCCCATTTCATGTGTAACGATAAGCATTGCAACTTCCCCTGCGAGACCTTTCATTACATCAAGAACATCTCCAATGAGCTCTGGATCAAGAGCTGAAGTAGGTTCATCAAAAAGAATTATTGATGGATCCATTGCTAGTGCACGGGCGATCCCTACCCGCTGTTTCTGTCCTCCTGATAGTTGCGCAGGATATTGACGTGCCTGTTTTTCCAAACCAACTCTTCGAAGTTCTTCTAATGCTTGTTTTCGCGCTTTCTCTTTTTCAATTTTTTTAACTTTTTCTAATCCTATGCTAACATTTCGAAGCGCAGTCAAATGATTGAAGAGATTAAAATCTTGAAAAACAAACCCAATCTTCTGACGAATTCGATTGAGATCTGCAGAAGGGCTTGTGAGTTCTTCGTTATCCAACCATACCTCGCCCTTGTCAGGCGGATCTAGCTGATTAATACATCTAAGGAGTGTGCTTTTTCCGGTTCCACTCGTTCCAATAATAACCTTTGTTTCATGTTTGTCCATGGTGAATGATATCCCTTTTAAAACCTCACAAGCACCATAAGATTTATGTAAGGCCTTCACTTCAAGCATATGCATACTTTTACTTCTCCTTTTATTGAACAGCGGCTACCTCGTAACCAGAAATTCTAAATCTTTTTTCAAGATAATTTAATCCTCTGTTTATCGAAAAAACAAGGATAAAATATAACATAGCAATAAATAAGAGGACATACAATATTCCTTGAGGATTCATTGAATTAATGGCATCAGCTCGTGCCATTAACTCTACAACTCCTATACTGAATGCTATTGAAGTATCTTTCAGAAGGATTGTAAACTCGTTTGACCACCCAGGAATCGATAACCGAAGCACTTGAGGTAAGATAATATAAAAAATCGTTTTCGGTTTTGACATGCCAAGTGACATTGCTGCTGTTTTTTGCCCCTCAGGAATAGCATGTATTGCACTTCGATAAATTTGGATTTGATATGCTGTACTATGGAGGACAAGCCCAATAACCGCTGCAAAAAATGCCTTAATATGAATACCTTGTTGACTCAAACCAAAATAAATTAAGAAAAAAATCACAAGGAGTGGTAATCCTCGAAAAATTTTTTCATAAACATAAATAAGAAATGGAAGAGGTTGTCTTGCGTAGGATCGACTCATAGCTAAGAGTATTCCAAACAATGATGCTAATGCTACGCTGATGAGAGTCAGTACGATTGTAATACCAAGACCTTCAAATAGGAAGGGAAGATTGTTAATTAGACCGTCGATCCCCAACAGGATCACATCATTCTGTTATTATCCATTCCCGTTCAAAGTATTTTTCTTTTAAGTCGGCGAGATATTGAGATCCCTTTAGCTGTTCTAAACCTGTATTTAATACATTCAGAAGTGTTGTATTTCCTTTTTGTACTGCAAATCCAAATTGTTCATTGGTAATAATAGACATCGTGATATTTTTACCGTTTTTCCCCTCAAACACTTTTGCAACCGGTGCGTCAAGAACTACCGCTTGTAAACGATCATAATCTAAATCATACACAGCACTTGTGTAGAGTACATAAGGTTCATACTGTGATTCATTAATAATCCCTGTAGCAATTAAATGATCCTGTATCCAAAATTCCCCAGTTGTTCCCCGCTGAGCACCCACCTTTGATACAGCCGCAAAGGCATTGGTTGAATTAATTGTTAAATTAGGGTTGTTGTTAAGATTTATTAAAACCGATTGATTAGAATCAAAATATGGAGTCGTAAAATCCATTACTAAACTTCTATTAGCGGTAATTGTCATAGCTGCAGCAATAATATCAAGTGAATTACTTGTTAAAGCATTTTGAAGACTACTAAAACCCATATCCTGGACTTCTACCTCATATCCTGCATCTGTAAGAATCTTTGTGACTAATTCAATATCATAACCTATAATTGTTGCATTTTGATAGAACTCAAATGGTGGGAAATGAGCGTCGGTTCCAATAATGATTTTCTTGCCTCTTTCTTCTAGACACCCAGATAGTATAACGGTAGATGTAATCATTGATAGAGCTATCACTAGCGTCAAAATATTTTTTTTATTTTTCATAATTTTTGCCTCCACCTCAATGAGAAAAGATATGACCAAGGCATTATTTAAATATGATAGTTATTTTTCTCCTTCATAGAGATTAAAGGATCGTTGTGATGAGATCTTTGATCTTGTTTTTTGCCGGTATTTTCCTTGACAACATTGAAATATTACTATCAGAAAAACTTCCACACTCGGATTTCATCAGAAACGCTTTTCCCAAAGGAATCAACAGCGACTACCTTTAACGTATGCCGGAAGAACGAAAAGGTATTCCACGTCCAATTGTAAGGAAGATAAAACGTAGCATGTTGGAGTTTATTGTCTAGGTAAAACTCGACGCGCTGAACCTGTGATGGATCAGAGACGTTCACCTTAACGTCAAGAGTACCGATGGCAATCGTTGCGAAGAACGGGAGAATTCTTCGATTCTTCAGATAAATGGAATGTTGTTGTGGAGAACGAATATCAACATTAAAAGACGTGTTCCCTACCGTGATTTTTTGAAGCGTGCTGAAGTCACCCCAGCCACGTACGGTATTATGACCACGTATCCGGTACACGTATGTTCCATTGGTTTTTCCTTGGATATGGTACGATGTTCCGGTGATGGAATCAGAAAGAGTCGCCACATGACTGACACTCATCACAGGAGCGATGTCGTCCACAAAAAATCCTGCGAATGTTCTTCGATCATCGGTCGTGTACCGGAATCGAATAAATACAGAGTCGCCGACATAATTATCCAGTGAGTATGTCTTCAAGGTCCAATTCCCTAAATACCCGGTGAACGTGTCAAGAAGATCGTAGCTGCGTCCGTCTCGGCTGACTTCAACCATTGCGTAATCCTTGTTTTTTTCGATGCTGTACCAGGACCAGAAGGAAAGATTCATTCCCGTGGTGACAGGGATCGGATGGACAGAAGTCAGCGATGAGACATCCTTGGTTTTATTCCGGGACATGTAGCTCTGTTCCGCGGAGTGGGACCGCGATGCATTTATGGTAAAACCATCGAGTGCCCAAAGACTCCTGTTTGATTCTGCATCATCCTGCCATAGCGAAAGATCGGTGAGCTCATCGAGCTGGAAGGCATCCGTACCGGCAGCAGGGTTCTGTTCATCCCAGGACACGGTGTAGTTACCATCTGCATCCCATGGTGTCTTCTGAATTTTTGGAGGAAGTACCTGAGGAGTAACCAGACTAATATTCTCTGCTTCTTGGAGCAGGTAAAGGGCTCCCTTGAAATTTTCACTAACGATTTGATCAAGCTTGGCTGCTGGTGGTTGGAACTCAGAGCACGACTCGATCGTGTATGCAAAGCTTGGTTTCCCTTGTTCAAAAAGACTGTATCCGTACGTCCAATCAGTCATATCACCTGTGGTTCCACCGGTGTGTTCAGCGAAATATGTTCCATTTCCGCTGTCTTTGGTTATCCGAGAAGCAATCTGTTGTGCAACGTCCATGAGGTAATCATTATCAGGTGCTGGCCCTGATGTGTAACTCCACGGTGCGATCACCACCTCCCCGTAATTATGCCAAGTGATACTTGCACAAATCGAATTCTCAAGGAACATGTTCCGGATCGCTTTGGTCTCATTTTCTGAGAATGCCCCTGGGCCACAGTAGATTTCATTACTTGAAATATGAGAGGATTCACCGTTTCCGATGGTCCCCCAGGCGCCCCAAGGGTCACCGTTCATTGACCCTGCATAGTTCCGGTTAATATCAACCCCATACGTGCCAAATTGAGGAAAGTAATCGCGGTTTTTCCGCCAATCATGACCCTGGTCATGGCAGTAATAATATCCGTCAGGGTTCACACAAGGAGTCACCCAGATCCGTCGTGAGTTCACAAGAGCGGTAATCGTTGGATCAACACCATAATTACTCGTGAGTTGCTGCGCAATATACAAACAAATCTCCAAGGTTGGCCACTCACGAGCATGATGCACACCCATGAAATACACGCCAGGTTCATCTTCATCAACACCAGGGTTATCACTTATCTCTAAACACCAGATCGATCGACCCTCAAACGTCGTGCCAATACTTGTCAGTCGAGTAATTGTTGGATAAGCAGCAGCGATATCATGCAGGATTTGCTCCATTTCCGCTAGACTGTGATACGACCCAGCAACAGACCTACTATACTGCTCCACATCCGGTATTAAAACCGTATACGCAACCCGGGATTGTTCAAGATCGCGAAGTTGCGATTCATATACCATCACATCGATCCATTGACCTGATTGTTCACTGATAACCTCTGCGTCTGAAGGAAGATCATACACACTGTTCGTTGTCGTAATTCTAACAAGCAGTTTAGGATCGTTTCCAGCATCAGAAAACGATTGTGCGTCCGCCAGTAATGATCCACTACCGGAACAGATCAATAATATACCAACAAATACACCAAGAATAAACTGTATCGAACACGTACTCTTCATTGGTATTCCCCAATACTGATCAGTTGATATTATCTTCTTGCTGTATATAAATATTTATTAAAAACAGAAGAATACGGCTGTTTCTGGCATCCTGGTGATAGTACGAGACTCAGTTAGTGAAAGTAAAAACCCGAGAAATCCTAAGAAGAGATCAGTGACGATGAAGCCCACAAGTGACAGTACCAGTATCTGTTCTCCTGGTGTTTGAAACAATGTTGAGAAAATAAAAATAGCGGTGAACTCCCGCGTCCCTAGTCCTGCAAAGGTAATCGGGATAAACCCCGCGGTATTTGCAATCGGGAACAGCAAGAGAAACGCTACATACGGAATCTGAAGTCCCAACCCAAGCAAAATGAAATATTCCTGAGAAAACACTATCACCCAGGTGACGATCCCAAGAAGATAGGGGAGTATCATTGGGGTAAAGCTAGGGAAGTCATTGTAAAACGAACCGATAAACGAGGAGAAATGACGCTTCACATTCTTGGGGACAAGATATGTAATAACGAGGTTGAAGAGTTTTTCGCCTCGCTCTTTTTTGACAAAATACGCTGCCACCAGGGCGACACCGACAATCCACACGATGGTTATTGGAAGGAGTTCTGGGATTGTTCCTATCACAAGCAACGCTCCGATAATCATCATCCCATACAGTGAAAAGGTATGTACGAAGGTCTCGACCACGGTGTTGACGAAGAGTTTTCCATTCTGTTCTCCTGTTGTTTCTTTTAGGTATGGGACGCGCATAAGCTGTCCAAAATACCCGGGGGTTATACTGCCGTAGAATACGCCGATTAAATAAATCTTCATGGATCGGAAGAACCCAATTTTTATTTTTTGTTCCCGTAAAATCAGCTGCCAAGCAGCATTCCGAATGAAAAGCAGTGGAAGGGTAAGCAACAAAGCGTAGACAATATATATCGGCTCTATTGAGAAAAACGCGTCAATGATTTTTTGCAAATTAAGGGAATACAGGATATAGCCAAGGATAGCCACTCCAATAAATGGAAGAACGAGTTTTATCCGATTGAGAAGGTTTTTCACCATAGCTGAGTGGTACAACACATTGGTTCTTTTATGGTTTATTGATTTTCTGCCCAGTACAGAAAAAGAAACCAAAAAGAAAGAAGAATTTTACGTCTGAGTCGCCTTTAGGATGATCGGTCCAAGGACAAACGCTGTTCCGGTCCATGGTTCTGCATATTTGACGGTAACCGAAATAATGACTTTGCCAAAACCAAAAACTGTACCATTGTCTGGTTGCACGGTTATCGAATCTCCACTGGCAAGGACATCAAATGATCCTGTTGAGGAAAGATTAATACGTCCAAACAACCCTCCGCGTATCGTCATGCTCCAGGCGACATCAGTTACAGCGATGTTCCCTTCATTGGTTATCACTGCGGAAACAACCTTCAGCCCTCCTTTGACTGTTGCAATGGTCAGATGCGGTTTTTCTGAAAGAGTCCGAAACGTTATCGAAGGATCTCCAAACAAGTTGGTCTCATAGTAGCACCAACGCATGCAGGATCGTTGAATCATAAAGAGGTTGTCTTCTTTTGAATCATGATTTGCTCTTCCCAGTTCTGTTTTATTTTCACCAAAGACAGCGTCCCAGAACTGCCGCATGTATCGCTGTGAATCACCATCGGTGCGATACGACCAGAAAAACCCGTAGCGCGCATTCCAGATCCCTGCAAACGCCCCATGGGTATTTTTCACGGTGAAATATTCAGCGATACAATCCCCGCCTTCCGGGTTGTCAAATCCACCGGACATGCATCCTTGTGAGTACACAAAGCAGAACTTATCGTTATTGGTCAAATCGTTTACATCCCCGGTGTCCATTCGCATATTATAAACGTAATTTGCGTGCCCATCATGGTTGATGAGATGCACGCCGTTGTTAATCCGATTTATGATTTCTTCTTTTGGCCAACCAGTATTCCCAGGGTCATCTGGGTCAAAACCAGGGTAATCCTCATCGTGTAACTTATCGATAATGAATTTACTAGCAGGTATTCCAACGGTGGTATATCCATCATCGCTGGACCCGTTTATCAGCTGGTCAAGCGTGGTCCCCCCAAACGATGCTATCCCATAATCACCAAGATATTCGCCAGCAAATGTGGCTTCTCCGATGTAGCTTTTAACAGGAGGTAATGAAAGATATGAAACGGTTTTTTGAACAAAATTATTCACTTCATTGATGGTACCGACGCATGCGCGGCCCACATAGACTTCTGCGATGAGGTCAACATCACTGCCGTTCTCACCATCGTTTGGCTCACCCCATTGAGTGTCACCATCAAAGTTATAGGGTCCATCGAGACACGCATAATAAAGGTCGACCGGCATCTCAGTAGAATATTTAGTAACGTTCTCGTCCATTCCTTCTACATACAGCATTTTTTCAGGGACGACATCAGTATCGCCACCAAGCAAGACATATGAAATGCCCTCGGTGGTGTAAGCTGTTCTGATATAATCACGGATATTTTCAGGGGTGCTCCCACCAACATCAGAGAGCGTTCGAATAATGGTTTTCACACCAGTTGAGTTATGTGCAGCCGCTAAGGGTTCAAAACCGTTTTTCAAAGCATCAGTCGTCAAAATGAGGAGATCATACTGTTCTAATGATGCTGGATGTGGTAAGAGTCCTTGGTAGGTCTCTGCAACCGCTGGGTTGTCCGCTTTGGTCAGCACCTCACTCAGATCCTGTGGCATGTCACGGAACAAGGAGTTCTCTTGAATGTCTTTGGTGACTGTCACTGATACATCCATCGTGGGATAATAAAATACGTCCCCTGTTGCAGGAACATACTGAACAGGATGTAACATCAGCACAAGAATCGTGTATCCTCGGAAGTGGTACACACCAGTTTGTGTGTATAAGCAGCCTGGGAACATCTCCTCAGAGGAGTAGATTGTGGTGTCTGGCGAAGGGGTCACAACAGGGGCATTGGGTACAATAGGGATTGGTCTGCTGCAGGGAACAATTCTAAGACCTGTGCCCACCTTGGTTTTTTCCCCAGTAATGGTGATGGTATCAACCTTGGTGTGAGGCGGGAGAAGAAGGTATGCTCCTTTTGTTGGGAGACTTGGTTCACCAGGGTTCCCTGAGCAAGGAGATTCCTTGAGGATGATCTGGTCATAGACATCATGGTCAATGGTTATCTTTGATATCATCGGTGTTGAAAAAGAATACGTCATGGAGATAGAATCTGTCGACTTCTCCTGAGCTGCAAGTACTGCAACAGAAAATGACGTTAGGAAGAGAGCTACTGCGATAAAAATAGCCTTACCACTTACTCCAATGGTATGTTGATGTTTTTTCATAGTATCCCCATGTATACTTATAGAAGTGTGAATTTAAATACTTTGTCTCTTAAAACTCCTGTTGAAGCTTGTTTAGGATAATCTCTGCTGTCCATTTGGCGGCGTTCCCTGCGACACTTGGGCATTTATCAACATGTGCTCCTGCCTTTTCAAACGCCTCATACTCCTGTTTATCCAGGAGATTATAGCTTCTTCCAAACAGCTTTGTCTGCACATCACAACAGAGAGGAGACCCATACTCCTCGGTGAATTTATCATACAAGAGCTTTGTATATTTAAAAACAAGGCGTTTCTTCTCACCGTCATGAAACTCTTGATAGGTTCGTCCTACAAGACAGGAAATAGCGATCATCCCTCCTGCAAGAGCACCACACGTCCCTTTTGATGAAAGAGATGTTCCGCCGGTGAGTCCATGTGAGGCTTGAAAAACTGCTTCATCACCAACATCTAGGGTTTCTTTGAGAGCAGCAAGGACGCATTGTGGGCAACTCCCTCGTTTTGCTTCATATTGAAACGCAAGGTCATATGCTTTCTGCGGAATTTCATCTTTTGTTACCATGGGTTCAGGAAACAAAATTCTACTTTATTAATCTTTTAACAAACTCAATTTTATGCAGCATCGTCTGAATCAATGATAACCCATGTGATGACTCTTCAATTACCTTCAGATGAAAAGAGAATGTTTGATCATCGATGACCATAAAATCAAAGAGAACAGATTCATGATCTTTTTCTTGGACACTCACTCGATATGTTTTATCAAACTCTAGCTGGAGGATACAGTTCCCTTCGTCATCAGTAACACCGGATGTGTAATGATCGGTATCTCTTCCTGTAGCGTTAAGAGGGACACCTCTGAGCGGGACACATCCACATCCTTCCCCTTCATAGACATGGAAGGTTATGTTAGCGTAGAAAACCGTTGATGCGTTTATTTGCGGGGTTTTCTTTACATTGTGCTGTGTAGTTGTCACATATCCTGCGTTTGCCGCGACGATCAATGAGAAGATCGCACATATTACCACGGTCATTTTCATCGTTGTTGAAGTAATTTTTTTCATGGTTTTCTCCTTCTTATCATACATAAGAGAAAAACAGTGATTTTATCTCCTATCGAATCAAGATAAATGGCCCACAGATGAATCCATCCTTTTTATAGATTATTGTTTCCGCTGTCACAGTTATTTTGATTTTTCCTAGACCAAATATCACTTTCTTTGTTATAGCTTTTATCTGTTCGCCAGCCGCAAGATTCTCAACCGATCCATTCGATGAGACATTGATGCGTCTGAATATTCCACCGACGACAGAAAGACTCCAATTTACCCTCGGTAACGTTTCATTTCCATTATTTATTATTGTTGCATTGATTTCTGCTATTCCACTATTCACCGTTATCAGAAACTGAGGCGGTGTGATATGGATCGTATGTGGATCTGACCAGTCAGTGAGATGGTCGCTTCTGTCATTCGCTTTCACTTGTATCTGATAGTCCCCTTCGGTCATCCATGTATGTTTTGCCGTAGCGGGTTCACCTGATGTATATGGACCGACCCATCCGCTGTCTGTTCCGTCACCCCAGTCAAACAGATAAAAGAGATCGCCTCCGTCTTCATCCGTCGTATTTGACGTGAAGGTGTATTTGATACCAGGATGTCCGTTCTCTGGGCCGGTGGGCGTACGAGGTTTCAAAGGAGCATGGGTGGTTTGATTGTTGATGATATTCACAGAAACCTGTAAAGCGCCATTTCCAAGGTATTCTACCGAAAGCGTAAGATTCAGGTCGTGAACATTTCGTTGCCCGGATGCTCGTATGCGTGATCGGTAGGAATTGGGATTGGAATCGCCCCCTACAATGACTCGATATCCCCCATCAAAGAACGCGGTCGGGAACCCATAGATATTGTAATCGTTTTCTAATCGATCTGCCGCTCCTGGGCTTTTATCATGAATCAATGCGACGAAATAAAATGGGTACTCCCCTGATTGATAGACAGTATACAACGCCTCAGCCATCGAAGGGCAGTATTGACACCAGGTTGCTGTACCCTCTTCGATAAATACCGTATGAGTAAAGTTTTCCGTCACTGTATTATGGCTGGTGTTCCCTGGCGTTGCAGCAGCAGCTGCATCGACATAGTGAGCGTTATACGGGTTTTTACTTGGGGGATAGGCATATGCTTGATAGGTATCCGAGCTGAACACTGAAGCGATGACCATAACATTATTCTGAGTGACATCCCCATTCCATGTCATTGTGTTATTATACGAGCCAAGGTAATCAATGGAGAGTGCATTATCGTACGCAAAACCTAGTGATCCAAAATGGTATGGTTCATGATTATTCATATTCCACCGGGATACCGGTTCAACAACATAAATACGAAGATGCCCCTCATACGGTAGACTATCGTTCGTTTCACTAGTAGAAACTACCGTTGTCTTGAGTTTTTCTTCGAGTGTCCCTCCGACCAGGGTCGCAAGTGAAGAAATTATCAAAATGAGCACGACACTAGTTATACAACTCTTACTTGTTAATATCTTCATATTTTTCCCCTATTAATATACTTAACACGCGTTAATTATATATAGTTTTCTTCTAAACACTATGAATGAACGTAAAAAAGTCCTCTATAGTTATTTGGAAATCTTTATTACATCACAGCTTCTTCTCTTACTGATTACTATGGGTGAGGACGTCGTTTTTATTAAAAAAGGAGAAGAAAAAAGTATCACAAAGAAGCCAGGGAAGCTGTATCGTCTTATTGTTAAGTCTCATAAAATGGAAGCGATTATCGCTGAACTTGACCCCCATATGGAATCAAAATGGTTTCAACATGAAGGCGAAGAAATGCATTTTGTGCTGCAGGGTGAAATGGAGTACACGGTTGATGAAAAATCTTACAAATTAACTGAAGGGGATATACTATGGCATACTTCTATGTTGAAACATCAAGCACGAAATATTGGTAGCGAAAAGGTGATTTACATTACAGTGGGAACACCGCCCACGTTCATGTCCAACATGCTATAACTCATTGAGATACAGGCAGTCACCACTCATGATTTTTTTTATTTCTCCACTATCAGTTTTGAGGAAAAGAAACCCGGACTCGTCAATATCATAGGCTGTTCCCTGAAGTGTTTCGGTAAGGGTCTGCACTCGGATACGTTTCCCCATGGTATCCGCATGAATCTTCCACTCTCCAGCAATCTGTTCATACTGTTCATTTGTAAGGAGTTTGTAGTAGTGATCAAACTCTGTGAGCAATGTTTGAAGAAACTGATGGTGTTCTATCGGATCGCCAAGTTCTTGAATCATGGATGTGGAACGTGATTGAAGATCATCAGAAAGATGCATCATCTTTGTGTTAAGATTGATTCCAATGCCTACGACGACGTAGGCAATCGTGTTTCCGGAAACTTCAGATTCAAGGAGGATACCTGCGATTTTCTTGCCCCCAACCCGGACGTCATTTGGCCATTTTATTGTTGCATGCAAGCCATACGAATCAAGGGTGGTGGTAACCGCAAGTGCAGCAACAAAGCTGAGAAGTGACGTCTTTTCCATAGCTATCTTAGGCCTGAGCAGAACGGAAAGATACATGCCGCCTGCAGGGGACTGCCAGACACGGTCAAGGCGACCTCGGCCATGGGTTTGTACTTGTGCAATAATGAAGGTTCCTTCCTCCGCACCAGCACAAGCTAATTCTTTTGCTTTGACATTGGTTGAATCAAGTTTATCAAAAACAAATACTTGTTTCACAATATCTATATTTAGTTTTTTTGAGAACGCAATAGTGTTTTTTACAAAAGCACTCTCTTTCATGAACCCTTAGAAGAAATCTCTTTCTATTTCTGTTGTTGTGACCCACCGGCAGCCATCATCACTGCTTGAACTGCTGCCATTGCAGCCGCGGTCTTCGGTCCTGATGACCCTGCCTTCATCTCCTGAACGTGTTTTACGACCTGGTCAAGGATATTATAACGAGGGATAAAGCTGGTATCATATGTTCCTGCTTGCCATTGCGGGTTATCCATGACCACATCATGGAAGGGAATGTTGTTTCGTACACCACCGATCTGGAATTCCCAGAGAGCTCGTTTCATCCGCTTGATAGCCCGTGGTCGATCCTCAGCCCAGACAATAAGCTTTGCAATCATGGAGTCATAAAACGGTGGAATTGTAAAACCAGGATAAACCCCTGAATCAATTCGAATCCCTGGACCACTTGGTTCCGCATACCGGATGATTTTCCCTGGCGCCGGCATAAAAATATTCAAGGGGTCTTCTGCGTTAATCCTACATTCAATGGCATGGCCACGCGGATGAATATCCTCTTGGGCGTATTCAAGTTCTAAACCAGAGGCGACACGTAGTTGTTCTCGTGCGAGATCAACACCTGTAGTGATTTCTGTTATTGGATGCTCCACTTGTAGTCTTGTGTTCATCTCAAGGAAAAAGTACTTCCCGTCTTTAAACATGAATTCACAGGTACCTGCGTTATAGTATCCAGCGGTTTTTGCTGCTAACACAGCTTGCTTACCGATTTCTCGACGAAGCTCCGGGGTTAATGCACAGGACGGTGTTTCTTCAATGAGTTTCTGGTGTCGTCGCTGCACACTGCATTCACGCTCAAAACAATGAATCAAATGACCTTTTTTATCACCAATCACCTGGAACTCGATATGACGCGGGTTCTCAATAAATTTTTCAATAAAAACAGAGTCATCACCAAACGAGTTCTTCGCGAGTTGTCGAACCGATGAAAGCGCTTTCTCCATCATCTGCTCATTGTCCACTTGCTGAATACCTATTCCTCCACCGCCAGCAGAGGCTTTCAGCATCACCGGATACCCGACTTCATGGGCAATGTCCTTTGCCTTTTCATGATCAGCGATAGCTTCTGCAACTCCAGGTACAACAAAGACTCCTGCTTTGATCATCGATTTTTTCGAGTCAATCTTTGACCCCATGAGTTTCATTGCAGAGACCGGAGGCCCAATAAATTCAATCCCATTTTTTTTACACATTTCTGCGAATTCAGCATTCTCCGCCATAAACCCGTAACCAGGATGAATCCCCTCAGCCCCAGACTTCAAAGCAACATCGATGATTTTTTGTTTATTCAGATAACTCTGACTTGCTGGGCCTGGGCCGATGTTGTATTTCTCGTCAGCATATTTGACAAACAATGCGTGTTGATCTGCATCCGAGTACACAGCAACGGTCCCAATCCCAAACTCTTTGCACGCCCGCATAATTCGGACTGCGATTTCCCCGCGGTTGGCAATGAGTACTTTATTTAACATGATGAGTCACCATTTTTAGAGAATCTGCATGAGGAGTTCTCCGCTACAAACCGGAGATCCTTCTTTTACATAGATTTCTTTTACTTCTCCTTCAGAATCGGATTTAATCTCTTGTTCCATCTTCATGGCTTCAATGGTCGCGATTACATCACCTTTCTTGACTTTGTCACCTTTTTTGACTTTTACTTTCAGGATGGTACCTTGCATATTTGATTTAATACCACCTAAAACATCCATTGGTTTCGCTGGGGGGACACTTCCTCCCACGCCAGCAACAAGGTACCCTCCAGAGGGGACGACCTTAACTTCATATGGCTCGCCGTCAACTTCCACTTGGAATTCTGTTGGAATCTGAGCAGGACCCGCACGTTGTTCAGGAGGGAGTGTTTCAAGCCAGAGTTGTTTTACTTCCGGGAATGATTGTTTCACCATGGCACGGGTTAATTGATGGTCTATCGGGAGTGGTAACGCATCTGAGGTGAACTCAGCGCATGCTTGGCCTTTTAAGAATTTAAGCCCTACTTGAGGATAGAGAATATAGGTCATGATATCCTCTTCTTTTTTTATTAGGGAGCCACCGTCGATTTCCATGAGCTCTTTCTTCTTTTGATCCCAGAGCGGTTCAAGCAAATCAGAGGGTCGGCAGTCAATGACTTCTTCTTTCCATTTCGCCCCGAGCACCTTCTTCATGATCTCTGGTTTTATTTCCGCGGGTGGTTTCCCGTACATTCCTCGGCAGTAATCCTTGGTTTCTTTTGGAATTACTTTGTATCGTCCATGGAGTACATTCATGACTGCTTGAACGCCAACGACTTGACTGGTTGGTGTTACAAGAGGCGGGTACCCGAGTTCGTCTCGCACCCTTGCGGTTTCATCAAGGATCTGTCGGTATTTATCACGAGCGCCTTGTTCTTCAAGCTGGAAGATAAGATTGGAAAGCATGCCGCCAGGCACCTGGTGCAACGTGACGCTCGGGTCGACTTTCAAAGCATCGAATCGATGCAGATGTCGGTATTTCTCCCATATTTTCAAGAAGTAACTCCGGCATTCAATAAGGAGCGCTAAATCATAGTTCGTATCCCATTCTGTTCCTTGCAACGCTGCAGCAATGCTTTCGGTCGCAGGAGCAGCAGTGCCGCCAGAGATTGGAGATAACGAGGTATCCAGGATGTCCGCGCCTGCTTCAACTGCTCGTTGATACGCCATGCCAGTCATCCCACTTGTGCAATGAGAGTGCAGATCCATAGGGAGGTTCAAGCCAGTATCTTTGCATCCTTTGATGATGTCATAGGCACGTTTTGGTGATATCATCCCTGCCATATCCTTTATACAAAGGGAATCCGCGCCCATTTTTTTTAATTCCTTGAATTTATCAACAAAATAATCAACGGTATGAATAGGTGAGATCGTGTAGCTTAAGCATGCTTGGACATGCCCACCGTTTTCTTTGGCCGCTTTCATCGGAACTTTCATGTTTCGCAGGTCGTTTAACGCATCAAAGATCCGGAAGTAATCACATCCGTTCTTCTTCGCAAGATAAATGAATTTTTGTACTACATCATCCGGAAAGTTCCAGTATGCAACAATGTTCATTGCCCGCTCAAGCATTTGCAAAGGCGTGTTCGGCATTGCTTTTTTCAGTTTGTTGAGTCGCTCCCAGGGGTCCTGGTTGAGGTATCGAATGCAGACATCATATGTTGCGCCACCCCAGACTTCAAGGGAGAAGAACCCGACAGAATCAAGTTTTTCTGCGATCGGGAGCATATCTTCAGTTCTCATTCGTGTTGCAAGTAAGGATTGATGTCCGTCTCGTAAGATCATTTCGTGTAATTGTACCATACGCTGTTCCCTCCAGGACTCAACACAAGGAAATATATGGTTGAGTGGATGGTTTTAAACGAGAAATGGTATCTTGTTAATCTACTTAAGAATATCGGGCAACCACGGGAGACGGCTGTATGATGCTCTAAAATCTTACCTGTTAATTTATTATCTATTGTACGAGGGCTGTGAAAAATATGTTTTTCATGGGTTTAACCCTATATTTGCCCCAATATTTTTTTTCCGCATCAACCATTCGTTGTTTCCGATTAGTTGACAGTCATAACCAAGATTAGGTAGTGTATGGGACTCATTGAACAGGCACCTTGAATGTGAGTAGTTCTTCTAGAGTCCATACATGATCTGTCAGTCCTTCTGCCATTAGTGGTGTTCTCTGTTTCCATT
>Ga0315289_10007579_pt1 | contig 15787 bp, 16 predicted proteins | sample YL17G11_40_MG_FD_203452 | JGI IMG/M metagenome (GOLD analysis project Ga0315289, IMG submission 203452) | Sediment microbial communities from Yellowstone Lake, YNP, Wyoming, USA - YL17G11_40 | ecosystem: Environmental > Aquatic > Freshwater > Lake > Sediment | place: USA: Wyoming | collected... | reverse complement strand
GCGCGTTGTCGATGGAGTCGAAGCTCCGGAACTTCACCTTGGGGTTGGCCTTGGCCAACACCCGGGTCATGGCCGCCGTCAGCGTGGTCTTGCCGTGGTCGATATGCCCGATGGTGCCCACGTTGACGTGCGGCTTGCTGCGATCGAATTTCTCCTTAGCCATCTCTAGAAACCCTCAAGTGCCTCTCCCGCGCATCCGCCGGTCGAAGAGGCGGCAGTGTAAACCTGGAGCCGATGACCGGAATTGAACCGGTGACCCCGTCCTTACCAAGGACGTGCTCTACCAACTGAGCTACATCGGCCCTCAAACCCGCTGGCTGCCTGGTGGACGGGGGAGGATTCGAACCTCCGTAGCCCGCAAGGGGCGGCAGATTTACAGTCTGCTGCCATTAACCACTCGGCCACCCGTCCACGCCGCCAAAACCGTTCCCGGAACGCGTCGCTCGAACGGGAACCCCGCTTGGAGCTGGCGGAGGGACTTGAACCCCCGACCGTCTGATTACAAATCAGATGCTCTGCCAACTGAGCTACGCCAGCCAGCCGAAGCTATCACTATAGCAAAAAACGCAAGGCGCTGCGGGAACCGGGGAAAACCCTAGGGTCGCGTTTCGCCAGTCCTGGGCCTGGGGCGCGGTGTGGGGCGAGCCGTTGGACTGCCTTCCGCCGACGAAACCAGCTGCGCCCCGAAGCTGGCCATGGCCCACCGGCTTGCGAAACGCGGCCTGAGGCGCGGCCTCCGGTCAGAAGCCGTCAAGAAAATGGCGGGGACCACTCCCGGAGCAGGGTTTGGAGCGGGAGACGGGAATCGAACCCGCGACCAACAGCTTGGAAGGCTGTGACTCTACCACTGAGTTACTCCCGCCCACGGTGGCGGACCGCGCCCGCAGGCAATGGCCGCTCACCGCCATTTTACGAGAACCCGGGGGCGCGGTCAACGCGGCCCGCGGCCCTCCAACCGGGTTGACAAGCACGGACGGCTCCGGTAAGCTTTTTGAAGTGCTGATCTTTCAATGACTTGTGCATGAGCAAACCCTACGGTGGGAGGGTGGCGCCGCCAGCCTGGCGGGCGAGGCTCCACTAGATCGGCCAACTCGGAGACTTGGCCATGGCCAGCGAGCAGAATGACACGCAGGTGCAACCCGGAAGGCCACTTGCGGAGGAAGATTACGCGCATCTGATCGAGGACTACAGTCATTTTGCGCCGCCCGCCGAAGGCGAGATCCTGCAGGGCCGGATTCTGACGGTCACCGACAAAGAAGTCATCGTCGATTTCGGCTACAAGTCGGAAGGGCTGGTGCCCATCGAGCAGTTCCGGCCGCCCGACGGGAAGGTTCTGGTGCGCCCCGGCGACCTCATCGACGTCATGGTGGACCGGCGCGGCCCGGAGCCGGAAGGCTACATCCTGCTATCGCACGAGAAGGCCGCCCGCCTGCGCAGTTGGCACAATCTGGAGAAGGCCTTCCGCGAGCAGTTGCTGGTGTCGGCCCGCGTGCTGGGACGCATCAAGGGCGGGCTGGCCGTGGACGTGGGAGTGCGGGCCTTCATGCCCAGCTCGCAGGTGGATGTGCGGCCCACGCACAATCTGGACGCTCTGGTGGGCCAGGACATCCCGGTCAAGATCGTCAAGCTGAATCGCCGGCGCGGCAACGTGGTGGTATCCCACAAGCTGGCTCTCGAGGAGGAACAGAACGCCCGCAAGACCGCCACCCTGGACATGCTCGAGGAGGGCAGCGTGCTGACCGGCGTGGTGAAGAACCTGACCGAGTACGGCGCCTTCGTGGATCTGGGCGGCATCGACGGCCTGTTGCACGTCAGCGACATGTCCTGGGGGCGGGTCAACCATCCCTCGGAAGTGGTCACGGTGGGCGACGAGCTGACGGTCAAGGTGCTGAAGTTCGACCGCGACAAGGGGCGGGTCTCGCTGAGCCTCAAAGAGCTGGCGCCGGATCCCTGGGAGACGGCGGTGGAACGCTATCCGCACCATATGCGCGTGCTGGGCCGCGTGGTCAGCGTCACCGACTATGGCGCCTTCGTCGAGCTGGAGCCGGGGGTGGAAGGGCTGATCCACATCTCCGAGATGACCTGGTCGCGGCGTATGAAGCACCCCTCCAAGGTGGTCAAGCCCGGCGACCAGGTGGAAGCGGTGGTGCTGGGGGTGCAGTCCAAAGAGCGGCGCATTTCGCTGGGCATCAAGCAGCTCGAGCCCGACCCCTGGACCACCGTCGAGGCGCGCTACAGCGTGGGCTCGGTGGTGGAGGGCCGGGTGCGCAAGCTGACCGACTTCGGCGCCTTCGTGGAAATCGAGGAGGGCATCGACGGGCTGGTCCACATCTCGGATGTGTCCTGGACCAAGCGCATCAAGCACCCCTCGGAGGTGCTCAAGAAGGGGCAGCTCGTGCAGGCCGTGGTGCTGCACATCAACGCCGCCAACCGCCGGCTGTCGCTGGGCGTCAAGCAGCTCCAGCCCGACGCCTGGGAGGTGTTCTTCCGCTCCCACCAGGTGGGCGACGTGGTGCGGGGCAAGGTCTGCCGCGCCGCCAGTTTCGGCGCGTTCGTCGAGCTGGCCGAGGGCGTCGAGGGTCTGTGTCATAATTCGGAAATCCCGGGCGCCACCCAGCGGTGGGGAGAGGAGCCGGCGCTGGAAATTGGCCGGGACTGCGAGTTCAAGATCATTAAAATGAACGAGACGGACAAGAAAATCGGCCTGAGCATTCGCGCTCTGGGCGACGACGAGGAACGGAGCCGCCTGGAGGAGTACCAACGGCGGGCCGCTGCCGCCACGCTGACCCTGGAAGAGGTCATGCATCTGAAGGGGCAGGGGTAAGCCTGGGAAACCGGGGCCGCGTTGACCGGCAACCAAGGACTAAGGAGAGAAGAGCTTATGACCAAGGCGGAACTGATCGAAGAGGTCTCGCGGGTCGTGGAGATGAGCCGCAAGGATTCCGAGGTGATGGTCGAAACCATTTTCGACAGCATCGTGCGCTCGCTGCGCACCGGGGACAAGGTGGAGATCCGCGGTTTCGGCAGCTTTCGCACGCGGCAGCGCCAGCCCCGCATCGGGCGCAACCCCAAGACCGGCGCGCGGGTGGACGTGCCGTCCAAGCGCATCCCCTTCTTCAAGCCCAGCAAGGAGCTCAAGGACTTGGTCAACGGTCCAGGCGAAGCCCCGGCGGCGGCGCCCAGCGAAGCTCCGCCCGTCCGGGGATGAGGAGACCCCGCTCCCGGAATGGACCACCTCTGGACACCGTGGCGTTATCAGTATGTATCGGCCGCGCCCGCTGAGACGTGCCTTTTCTGTGTCAAGAGCGCCGCGGGGAACGACGAGGAGAACTACGTCGTCTACCGGGCGGAGTACAGCTTCGCGCTGCTGAACCTCTACCCGTACACCACCGGCCACCTGATGGTGGCGCCCTACGCCCACGTGGCCAGCCTGGAAGAGGCCGACGAGGAGACGCTCACCGAAATGATGCGGCTGGCGGGCCGGGCCGAGAAGCACCTGCGGGCCATTTACCGGGCGCGCGGCTTCAACGTGGGCCTCAACATCGGCGAGTGCGCCGGGGCCGGCGTGGCCGCCCACTTGCACATGCACGTGCTGCCGCGCTGGCCGGGCGACACCAGTTTCATGACCACCGTGGGCGAGACCCGCATCGTCCCGGAGGAGCTGGCCACCACGTACCTGAAGTTGTCCCGGGCCTTTCGCGGGACCTGACGTTAGGATGATAGAGATGAGCAGCCCCTCCGTACCCCAACCTGAGAGATCCGCCGCGCAAGCGGTGATGGACCTCGAGAGCGCGTACCTGCTCCAGAATTACAGCCGCCATCCGCTGGTGATCCATCGCGGGAAAGGGTGCTACGTCTGGGACCTCGCGGGGAAGCGCTACCTGGACCTGCTCGCGGGCATCGGCGTCAACGCGCTGGGGCACGGCCACCCGCGGATTCTCAGCGTCATCCGCGAGCAGGCCGCCCTGCTCATCCACTGCTCGAACCTCTACTACCACGAGTACCAGGGCCGCCTGGCCCGGCGCCTGGCCGAAATCAGCGGTCTGCAGCGCAGCTTCTTCGCCAACTCGGGCGCGGAGGCCATGGAAGCGGCCCTGAAGATGATCCGCGCGCACGGGCGCGCGGTCAGTCCCGAGAAGCACGAAGTCATCGCGCTCGACAATTCCTTCCACGGCCGCACGCTGGGCGCACTGTCGGTGACCGGCCAGGAGAAGTACCGGCGGGATTTCGAGCCGCTGCTGCCGGGCGCGCGGTTCGTGCCGGTCAACGACGTGGCCGCCCTCGAGCAGGCGGTCACGGAGCGCACCGCGGGCATCATCCTGGAATGGGTGCAGGGCGAGGGCGGCATTTACCCGCTGGAGGTGGGCTACGCGCGGCGGGCGCGCGAGCTGGCCGGCCAGTTCAACGCCCTGCTGGTCTTCGACGAGACCCAGTGCGGGCTGGGCCGCCCGGGCCGCTACTTCGCTTACCAGTTGGCCGAGCCCGCCATCCTGCCGGACCTAGCCGTGATGGCCAAGCCCCTGGCCTGCGGCATCCCCCTGGGCGCGGTGGTGGCCAACGAGAAGGCCGCCTCGACCATGGGCGCCGGCATGCACGGCTCGACTTTCGGCGGCGGCGCGCTGGCCTGCCGCGTGGCGCTGGAGTTCCTGGACATCCTGGCGGACTTGCTGCCCTCGATTTTCCGCCTGGGCGGCGACTTCCGCGTGCAGCTCAGCGAGCTGGCGCGCCATCACGGCTTCGTCAAGGAGGTCCGCGGCTTCGGGCTGATGGTGGGCCTCGAGCTGGACATACCGGGCAAGCAGTTCGTCACCGACGCCCTGGCCGAGGGCCTGCTCATCAATTGCACCCACGAAACGGTGCTGCGCTTCCTGCCGCCCTATGTGATCACCGCGCAGGAGATCGACCGCGCCGTGAAGATCCTGGCCAAGATCTTCAAGAGAGTGAAGTCCCCGCCCCCGCCCGCGGCTTCAGCAGATCCCCCCGCCAACGCTGCTCCCTGACCCCGCGACGAAGCTCGCGGGACTCGTCGAGAAATTCCAGCTCGCCGCCCCACCGTCGGATGTCCGGAGACTGGCGAAGCTCCTCATCGACACCGGCGTTTTTGAGCAACACTGCGCGGAGGAACAGGCCCCGGGCCGTGCAGACGCCCTCACTACCGAAGTCATCGTCATCATCGGCGGCCACGAGTTCAAGCAGCGGCATTTCACGGGGTCGCCGAAGCCGCTCGAGCCGCTGCGAGCCGAGCTGGAACGCCTACGATTCCTTCATGGCCGCGGGCGGGCTGGATGGGACAGCGGGGCCTCCCCTGGGGGTTCGCGGACCAGGGTGGCCTTGAGCAACGCCAAGACGCGCAAAGTCCACGGCCCCGATTCCTCTTACGAGCTGGGCGCGCTGGGCGCGAAACTCATAGCCAGTGGTGGCGCTTTCGCTGCTCGAGCAGCTTGACCAGCTCGCCCACCTGCTGGGCGCGGGCGCGGTCGGCCACCAGCAGGGCGTCGGGCGTGTCCACCACGATCAGGTTCTCGACTCCCAGCAGGGCCACCAGCTTCCCCGCCGCGTCCACGTAGTTGCCGCGGCTGGCCACGGCCAGCCTCTCCGCAGGCCCGGCGTTCTCCTCCGCATCGTGCGGCAGCAGCTCCCAGACCGCGTTCCAGCTCCCCACGTCGTTCCACTGGATGTCGTCCGCCGGCAGCCCCACCACCCCGGGAGCCTTCTCCAGCACCGCGTAATCGACGGAAATGTTCTCGCACCGCGGAAACGTCTCCCGCAGGCGGCGCCCAAAGCGGCGATGCGCGAAGCTCGGCAGCGACGCCAGCAGCGTGGCCGTTCGCGGCAGGTGCCGGCGCAGCGCGTCCAAGAAAACATCGGCGCGCCAGAAGAACATCCCCGAGTTCCAGTAAAACCGTCCCGCGGCCACGAACTCTTCGGCGGTCTTCCGGTCGGGCTTCTCGCGGAAGCGCCGCACCGGCAGCGGCTTCAAGCTGCCCGGGCGGACGCCCTCGGGGAACTCGAGGTAGCCGTAGCCGGTCTCGGGCCACCGCGGCTGGATGCCCAGCACCACGATGCCGCCACGCTCGGCGGCGCGGAAGGCCGCCGGCAGCAGGCGCAGGAAGCGGGCGGGCTTGCCGATCACCTGGTCGGCCGGGAACACCCCCAGAACGGCCTGGGGATCCAGCGACTGCAAGATGTGGGCCGCCAGGCCGAGGCAGGGAGCCGTGTTGCGCTGCGCGGGCTCGGCCAGAATCTGCCGGCGCGGCACCTCCGGCAACTGCCGGATGATCTCCGCGCGCAAATGGTCGTTGGTGAGCACCCAGAGGCGCTCCGGAGGCAACCGCGGGCGCAACCGGTCCACCGTCTGCTGGATCAGCGACCGGTCGCCCAGCACGCGCAGGACCTGCTTGGCGCAGGCCCGCCGGCTGCGGGGCCAGAAACGGGTTCCCCGCCCGCCGGCCATGATCAGGCCGTAGTGGTTGGCGGCGGACATGGCGGCTCCTTGTGCCTGAAGAAGAAGTCAGAAGACAGAATTCAGGAGTCAGAATGTCAAGGTGACAACCCCGCCGGGCAGCCCGCCGTCGCTCCGCAACACTGGCATTCTGCCTTCTGACTCCTGACTCCTGAATTCCAGCTCAGCGGGCCGGATACCCGCGCACCAGCCGCAGCGTGCGGGACCAGCGGGTCTTGGGAAAGAAGTTCTGGGCCACGTCGATCAGGTGGTCCAGGCTGATGGTGGACTTGGCCAACTGCTCGGTGGGCGCGTCGTAGGACCAGTAGATGAGCAGGGGCTTGCCGATGATGTTCTCGCGCGGCACAAAGCCCCAGTAGCGGCAGTCCCAAGAGATATCCCGGTTGTCCCCCATGCCGAAATAGTGATCGGGTGGAACCACCACTTCGCCGTTCACCACGTGCTGCTCGAGCATCTCCAGGGCCTGCTTGGGCAAGGGCAGATTGGGCACGCCGGGGAAGTTGTCCCGGTAGGAATCCGTGTAGGCGGTCTTGTGATACTTGTAAGGCTCGGAGAGCTTCACCCCGTTCAAGAAGACTTCCTTGTTCTCGACGCGGACGCGGTCGCCCGGCAGCCCGATGACCCGCTTGACGTAGGTCTGCCGGATGTCCAGGGGGTAGCGGAACACGATGATGTCGCCGCGCCGGAGGGGCGTGTAGGGGAGCAGGCGCCTGCTCAGCGGGCCGCCGGGCGCGTAGGAAAGCTTGTCCACCAGCAGATGGTCCCCGATCAGCAGCGTGTCTTCCATGGAGCCGGTGGGAATGACGAAAGCCTGCACCAGGGTGGTGATGCCGAACAGCAGCAGCACCACGGTGACGGTCCACTCGGCGATGGTCCCGCGCGGGGCCTCGCCTCCCCGATAAGTCACCGGCCGGGGCGCCGGCTCGGCAACGCCTGTCTGTCCACGCTTCACAACGCTCCTCGCGATCTGTCCCGCCTTCCTATTCTAACCGTGGGATGAGACTTCTGTCTGGTCCCGCGGGAGGCCTGCCCTACCGCTCCCGCCCGGGCCACCACACCCTCCACAGACGCAGCAGCTCGCAAAAGGAAAGGCCCACGTTGACCAGCCCCAGCCCGCTCACCGCCCCGCGCAGGTAAGGGCTCAGCCACAAGGCCGACCAGCCCGGCGCCTGGGCGGCGAGGCAGTTGCGCTCCCAGAGGATGGTCCAGGGCAGGACCAGCAGGGCCGCGCCGAGCGCCGAGCACAGGAACACCCACCCGAAGATCACCGCAGTCCGCAGCCACACGCGCCGCGGCCCGCCCTGACCCGCACCTGCGGCGGGACCTTCCTCGAGGTGGGCGGGCCGTTCGCCTACTGCCATAGGGAGTAGTTTCCTGCCGAAGTGGCCGCCCGTACGGGCCGGTAGCTGAAACGGTGCTCAGGGGTGGGGCCATACCGCGCGAGCGCCTGGATGTGCTCCGCCGTGGGATAGCCCTTGTGCCGGCCCAGGCCGTACTGCGGGTATACGTCGTCCCACTGGCGCATCGCCTGGTCCCGGGCCACCTTCGCCAGTATAGACGCCGCGGCGATGGACTGGCAGAGGGCGTCGCCGTGCACGATGGCCCGCTGGGGCAGCGGCAGATCCACGGTCAGGGCGTCCAGCAGCAGGTGGTCCGCCCGGGGCTGCAACTGTTCGATGGCCTGCTTCATGGCCAGCCGGGAGGCTTGATAGATGTTGATGCGGTCGATGATCCGGGCATCCACCCAGGCCACCGCCCAGCTCAGGGCGCGCTCCCGGAGGCGCTGGGCCAGTTCTTCGCGCCGCGCAGGCGCCAGTTGCTTGCTGTCCCGCACCCCGCGCACCGGGCGTTCCGGCGAGAGGATGACGGCGGCGGCGAACACCGGGCCGAACAGCGAGCCCCGGCCGGCCTCGTCGGCGCCCGCCACCCGCCGGAAGCCGGCCTGGCGCAACTGGCGTTCGAGGCTGCCGGAGCACCGCACCTTCCCTGCCCCGCGGGCTGCCAACCTACTCGCGCTCTCTCAGGCGGGCCGCCTTGCCTTTGCGCCCACGCAGGTAGTAGAGCTTGGCCCGGCGCACCCGGCCGGTTCGCACCACCTCGATGCGATCCACCACCGGCGCATTCAGCGGGAAGACGCGCTCGACGCCGTGGCCGAAGCTGGTCTTGCGCACGGTGATGGTCTCGCCCAGGCCGGTGTTCTTGCGGGCGATGAGCGTGCCCTCGAAGGCCTGGAGGCGCTCCTTCTCGCCCTCCTTGATCTTCACGTGCACCCGCACGGTGTCTCCGGGGCGGAAGGCCGGCAGGTCCTGGCGCCGGTGCGCTTCAGTAAACTTCTTCAACACTGGATGACTCATTTTCCTGATCCCTTGCTTTCAGCAGATCCGGGCGCAAGCGGCGCGTCTTGGCGAGGGCCGCCTGCCGCCGCCAGCGGCGAACGGCCTCGTGGTGGCCGCTCAAGAGCACCTCCGGCGCCTTCCAGCCGCGGAAGTCCGCCGGCCGCGTGTACTGCGGGCAGTCCAGCAGCACCTCACCGTCCTCTGACGCGCTGAAGGATTCCTGAAGCGCGGAAGCCTGGTTACCCAGCACGCCGGGCAGCAGCCGGGCCACCGCGTCGATCAGCACGGCCGCAGCCAGCTCACCGCCGCTCAACACGTAGTCGCCGATGGAGAGCTCCTCGTCGGCCAGGTGCTCGGCCACCCGCTCGTCCACGCCTTCGTAGCGGCCGCAGATCAGCAACAACTCGGAGCAGCCGGCCAGGCGCCGGGCGATCTCCTGGGTGAACAGCCGGCCCTGCGCCGACAGCAGCACCACGCGCTGGTCCGGCCGGCGCGCGGGCCAGATCGATTCCACCGCCAGGAAGATCGGTTCCGGTTTCAGCAGCATGCCTTCTCCGCCGCCGAAGGGCCGGTCGTCCACTGTCCGGTGGCCGTCATTAGTCCAGTCTCTCAAGTTGTGAATGCGGATTTCCAGCGCGCCGCTCTGCCGGGCCCGCGCCACCACCCCGTGCTGGAAGGGCCCTTGAAAGAACTCCGGGAAAATGGTCAGCACCTGAAAAACCATCAGCCCTTCAGTTCCTTCAATCCTTCCGGCAATTCCACCACGATGCGGCGGCCCGCCGGGTCAATCTCGACGCAAACCGAGCGCGCGAACGGCACCAGCAGCGGCTCGCCCGGCGCGCCGGTGTCCACTTCCAGCAACGGGGCCGCGCCGAACTCCTGCCATCCCGTCACCACGCCCAACGGCTGGCCGCTGCGGCACTCGACCACCTGGCAGCCCACCAGCTCGGACTGGTAGTACTCCCCAAGGGGTAGCGCCCGCCGCTCACTATGCGGAACGCGAACCTCCGCGCCGGCCAGCTGCTCGGCCTCCGTGATCGAATCCACGCCCCGGAACTTGAAAATCAGCCGGCCCCGGTGCTCCCGAACCCACTCGATCGGAAGAGGCACCGGCCCGGCCCCGGGGCCGCACACCACTACTTCCCGCACCTCAGCGTAACCTTCCACCCCGCGGCCGAAAGGCACCGCGGACAGCGCGCCGCGGTTGCCCCACACCCGCAGCAACCGCGCCAGCGTTATCCACCGCTCGCCCGGGTCACCCTGCGGGGCTGCTGGCAGAACCTACTCCAGAATCTCCAGCGTGAAACGCCGGTTCAACTTCATACCGGCGGCGCCCAGGATCGTGCGAACGGAGCGTGCGGTGCGGCCCTGCTTGCCGATCACCTTGCCCAGGTCGCTGGTGGCGACCCGCAACTCCAGCACAGTGACCTGCTCGCCCTCGACCTCGCGCACGGACACTTGATCCGGGATGTCCACCAAAGCTTTCGCGATGTCCTCGACCAACTGTCTCATCTCTGACATCCCTGCGCCTCCTTGCTGTCTCGATTCTATCACCGCCCGGCGCGGCCGCGCCGCGGGGCGCGCTCAGGCGGCGGGCTCGGCCACCGGTGCGGGGTGCTTGACCAGCAGGCGCGCCACCGTATCGGAGGGCCTGGCGCCCACCTTCAGCCAGTGCGCGATGCGCTCGTGCTTCAGGTGCACGATGGCCGGCTGCTTCACCGGGTTGTAGTAGCCCACCACCTCGACGGAAAGGCCGTTCCGGGCCTTCTGTTTCTCAATCACGACGACGCGGTAGGAGGGCTTCTTCTTGCCGCCGAACCGCGCCAAACGAATCATCAACATACTTGCTCGCTTGCTCCTGCTGTGTTCAAAGTCGCTGCTCGAGGATCTCCGTCACGTTCAACTTGCCCAGGCGCCGGCCCAGCGAGCCGCCGCCCGAAAGATTCCTCATCATCTTGCGCATCTGGGCGTACTGCCGCAGCACCACATTGACTTCCTGCACCGTGGTCCCGCTGCCCCGGGCGATGCGCCGCCGCCGCGAACCGTTGATCAGCGCGTGGTTGGCCCGCTCCCGGGGGGTCATCGAGTCGATGATGGCCACCACCCGGCTGATCTGCTTCTCGTCCACCTCGACGTTCTTCAACTGCTTGAGGATCCCCACCTGGGGCATCAGCGAGAGGATCGACTGGAGCGGCCCCAGCTTGCGAAGTTGCCGGATCTGGTCGCGGAAATCCTCGAGCGTGAACTCGTCCTCGAGCAGCCGGCGCGACATCTCCTCGGCCTGCTTCTGGTCGATCTGCTCCTCGACCTTCTCGATGATCGACAGCACGTCGCCCATGCCCAGGATGCGAGAGACCACCCGGTCGGGATGAAACGGCTCGAGGGCATCGAACTTCTCGCCCACGCCCACGAACTTGATGGGCTGCCCGGTGATCGTGCGGATCGACAGCGCGGCGCCGCCGCGGGCGTCGCCGTCCATCTTGGTCAGGATCACGCCGGTCACGCCCAGCCGCTGGTGGAACTCGTCGGCGCTGCGGACGGCGTCCTGGCCGGTCATGGCGTCGGCCACGAACAGCATCTCGACGGGGGCCAGCAGTTCCTTGAGCTGCACCAGCTCGCGCATGAGCTCCTCGTCGATGTGCAGGCGCCCGGCGGTGTCCACCAGCAGCACGTCGCGGCCGGTGTTGGCCGCCTCGCGCCGCGCCGCCCGCCCCAGCTCCGCCGGCAGCTTCTCCGTCGCGGCGCCTTCGTAGACCGGCAGCTTGACTTCGCGGCCGATCACGCTCAACTGCTGGCGCGCCGCCGGCCGGTAGACGTCCACCGACACCATCAGCGGGCTGTGCCCGTTCCGCTGGAGCCACCGCGCCAGCTTACCCGCGGTGGTGGTCTTGCCGGAACCCTGCAAGCCCACGATGAACATCACGCTGGGCGGCTCGTTGGCGAAGCGCAGCTTGGCGGGCTGGCTGCCCAGGATCGCCACCAGCTCGTCCCGGACGATCTTGATCACCTGCTGGGCGGGCGAGAGTGCCGTCAGCACCTCTTCGCCGGTGGCCTTCTGCTTGATGTTCTCGATGAGCTGCTTGACCACCCGGAAGTGGACGTCGGCCTCCAGCAGCGCCACACGGATCTCCCGCAACGCCGCCTCCATGTTCTCGGCCGTCAGGCGGCCCTCGCCACGGAGGTGCTTGAAGACGCGCTGTAGCTTTTCCGATAAGTTGTCGAACATGAACCCACTACGCCCGGACCAGGGCACACGTGCCGAAACCGCGATCCTCCGGCAGTCCTTTCATTATACGGGACTTCACCCCAAGCAGGGGACCGCCTTCTTTTTCGGCGTGCTCGTCGCCAGCGCACGCGGCCCGGGGAAAATGGAGGCTGTCCCCTGTTTCACAGGATCAACATGCAATCGCCGTAGGAGTAAAAGCGGTAGCCGGCCTCGACCGCGTGGCGGTACGCCGCCAGCGCCAACTCGCGCCCGGCGAAGGCGCACACCAGCACCAGGAGGCTCGAGCGCGGCAGGTGGAAGTTGGTCAGCAGCGCACCGGTGGCCTGGAAGCGGAAGCCGGGGTAGATGAAGAGCGAGGTCTCGCCTTCGTGGGATAAGTCTCCTGACTTGTCTCCCCCCGTCCAAGCCCCCGCCACCGTCTCCAGCACCCGCACGCTGGTGGTCCCCACCGCCACCAGCCGCCCGGCGGCGCGCATCTTCCGCGCGTCTTCCGCGGTGATCTCGAAGACCTCCGCAGGCAGACGGTGCTCCTCCACCGTCTCGGTATGCATGGGCTGGAAGGTGCCCAGCCCGACGTGCAGAGTCACGCGGGCGATCTCCGCGCCCGCGGCGCGGCACTGCTCGAGGATCTCCCCGGTGAAGTGCAGACCCGCCGTAGGGGCAGCCACCGAGCCGGTGCGGCTGGCGTACACGGTCTGGTAGCGTGCCCGGTCCTCCGGGTTGTCCGGCCGTTTGATGTAGGGCGGCAGAGGCATGTGGCCGATCCGCTCGAACTTCTCGTACAGCTCACCGTCATGGTGCAGACGCAAGGTGCGCTCGCCCAGCTCGCCACGCGCCACCACCTCGGCTTCCAGTTCCTCGTCGAAGCGCACCCGCTCGCCGATGTGCATCTTCCGCCCCGGGCGCGCCAGGGCCTGCCAGAGCGTGGGATCGCCGGGATGGGAGCGCAGCAGCAGCACCTCGACCAGGCCCTTCAGATGCTCCTTGCGCGCCGGGTTCTTCTTGCCCACGCGCAGCGCTCTGACTCCCGCGCGATGCCCGAACAGCCGCGAGGGGAAGACCTTCGAGTCGTTCAGCACCAGGCAGTCGCCCGGGCGCAGGAACTGGGGCAGTTCGCGGAACGGGCGGTCTTCCCAGCGCCCCTGGTCCCGGTAGAGCACCAGCATGCGCGAGGCGGCCCGGTCCTCGAGTGGCCGCTGTGCGATCAGCTTGCGCGGCAGGGGATAATCGAACTCAGAGAGCTGCATGCCTCAAACGCAGCATAGCAAGCGCATCCTGGGCATAGAAACCTCCTGCGACGAAACCGCCGCGGCGCTGGTCGCGGACGGCACAGAAGTGCTCTCCTCGGTGGTGGCCTCGCAGTTCGCCATCCACGGCCGTTACGGCGGCGTGGTCCCGGAGCTGGCCTCCCGCGAGCACCTGCGCGCCATCGTCCCCGTGGTGCGCCTGGCGCTGGAGGAGGCCGGCGCCGGCTGGGCCGGCCTGGCCGCTGTCGCGGTGACCGCCGGCCCCGGCCTGGTGGGCTCGCTGCTGGTGGGCATGACCTACGCCAAGGCCCTGTGCTTTGCGCGCGGGTTGCCGCTGATCGGCGTGAACCACCTCGAGGGACACATCCATGCCGTGATCTCCGAGGCGGCGCACGAAGGCCGCCCCCTCGAGTTTCCCGCCCTGGCCCTGGTGGTCAGCGGCGGCCACACGCACCTGTTCGAGGTCCGCGGGGGCTGCACCTACCGCCTGCTCGGCAAGACCCGCGATGACGCCGCCGGCGAGGCCTACGACAAGGTCGCCAAGCTGCTCGGCTTCAGCTACCCCGGCGGCCCTGTCATTGACCAACTGGCCCCCTACGGCAACTCCGAAGCGGTGCGCTTCACCCTGACGCGCATGAAGGGCAACCCGCTGGACTTCAGCTTCTCGGGCCTGAAGACCGCCGTGCTCCGTTGGACCCAGCAGCAGGACTTGGCCGCGGAAATCGAGGCGCGCCGCCGGCTGCTGCGCCAGCACCCGCAGCCCACCCTCGAGCAGTGGCTCACCGTCACGCCCCGGCGCACGCTCGACCTGCTGGCCTCCTTCCAGCACACGGTGATCGAGGAACTGCTGCGGCGGGCGGCGGCCTCGGCCGAGGAGATCGGCGCGCGTTCGGTGATCTTCTCCGGCGGCGTGGCCGCGAACAGCGGACTCCGCGCGGCGGCGCAGCAGGCGGCCCTCCCCTGCCCCGCACACTTCCCTTCGCCCGCCCTGGCCACCGACAACGCCGCCATGATCGCCGCCGCCGCCTTCCCCAAGCTCGCCCGCGGAGAGTTCGCCGATTTCTCGCTGGCCGCCCAGGCCAACTTGACCCTGGCCTGAGCGGCGTTTTCTAATGGCCGCATGCGTCGATCTGTCTTTGCCAGCACTTTCCTGCTCGCCACGGCAGCCTTCGCGGGCCTGGTGCGCATCCAAGTCCTCGAGCGCAGCGATGTGCTCGACGGGAAGCCTTTTGGGCGGACAGGCGCCTACGAACGCCTCGTGGGGCGGGCCTACTTCGCCGTGGACCCGGCGCTGGCGGCCAACCGGATCATCTGCGACCTCGACCTGGCCCCGCGCGATGCCGCGGGCAAGGTCGAGTTCTCCGCCGACCTGTACGTGCTCCAGCCGCGCGACCCGAAGGCCGGCAACGGCACCGTCCTCTTTGAAGTCTCCAACCGCGGCGGCAAGGGTATGTTGGGGATGTTCAACCGGGCCGCCGGCTCGCTCGATCCCAGCGCCCCAGAGCATTTCGGGGACGGCCTGCTGCTGGAAGAGGGCTTCACCCTGGTGTGGCTGGGCTGGGAGTTCGACGTGCCGCCCGGGGACAAGTTGCTGCGACTGTACACTCCCGCCGCGCGCGCCGGCGACCGCGCGATCACCGGCCTGGTGCGCTCGGAATATGTCCCGGACCAGCAGGTGACTAGCTTCTCGCTGGCCGATCGCGCCATGGCTGTGACCTACCCGGTGGCGGATCCAAGCGATCCGGCCGTGGTGCTGACGCTGCGCGAGCGCGTCGATGGCCCTCGCCGGACCATCCCCCGCAACCGCTGGAGCTTCTCGCCGGACCGCACCCGCGTGATCATGGAGGCGGGCTTCGAGCCCGGCCGCCTCTACGACGTGGTCTACAAGGCGCAGGATCCGGCGCTCGCGGGCCTCGGCCCCGCCGCGGTGCGGGATTTCATCTCCTTCCTCAAGTACGGCGGAACTCCGGAGCAGGGCCACCTCATGCTGGCCGATCAGCACCAGCATCTCAAGCGCGCCATCGGCTTCGGCAGCTCGCAGAGCGGGCGGTTCCTGCGCACCTTCGTTTACTACGGCTTCAACCAGGATGAGCGGGGCCGCAAGGTCTTCGACGGCCTCATCCCCCACGTGGCCGGCGCCGGCCGGGGCAGTTACAACCATCGTTTCGCGCAGCCCTCCCGCGACGCGCACCCGCACCTCAACACGCTGTACCCGACCGTGCTGTTCCCCTTCACCGACCTGGACCAGACCGACCCGCTCACCGGCCTCACCGACGGCCTGCTGCGCCGCGCCCGGACGGCCGGTGTCGTACCCAGGATCTTCCACACCAACGGCTCCTACGAGTACTACGGCCGCGCCTCCGCGCTCATCCACACCACCTTGGACGGCCGCCAGGACGCACCCCTGCCCCCGGAGACGCGCGTCTACCTGTTCGCCGGCTCGCAGCACGGACCCTCCCCCTGGCCGCCCCCGCGCGGCGGCACCCAGAATCTGCGCAACCCCAACGACTTCCGC
>Ga0315289_10007577_pt1 | contig 15790 bp, 13 predicted proteins | sample YL17G11_40_MG_FD_203452 | JGI IMG/M metagenome (GOLD analysis project Ga0315289, IMG submission 203452) | Sediment microbial communities from Yellowstone Lake, YNP, Wyoming, USA - YL17G11_40 | ecosystem: Environmental > Aquatic > Freshwater > Lake > Sediment | place: USA: Wyoming | collected... | reverse complement strand
GCCAGCAAGGCGGGTTTGGTTCTGCTGGCGCTGATCGTCTTCTTCAGCGCGATGGTGGCGGTGCGCGCGTCGCCGCCATTGCAGATGCTGAATGTGATGGCTGGGATCGGGTTGGCCCTCCTCATGGCCGCCATCTATGTGCCCGGCGCCTTGAGCCAGATGAGCTTCATGGGTTACGCTGTGGGTCTCTTTCTCAGCGGCCTGGCGTTGGTCGTCCAGCCTTTCCTCTTGCTCTTCGGCGACCTGCCGCGTGCGCCCCGAGGCGCCGGCGGGCGCGGCCGTGCAGCGCCTGTACTGTGGGGCGCTGCGCTGGCATTGCCGTTGCTGCTGGTCTTCGGCGCGCTTTTCGCCGCGGCCGACGCCGTCTTCGCCGGGTACGTGCGGACGCTGTTCTCCTGGCTCACGGATTTCCCCCAGTTGATGGCCCGGCTGATCCTGAGCCTGATGCTGGCGTGGCTGGCCCTCGGGCTGGCCCGCCACGCGTTCACCGCCGAAGCCAATGGCGCAGACCCGGGGCGGCTGGTCAGGCTTGATTTCCTGCGCCTGGGGGGCCCGGTGGCCATCACGGCGTTGGCGCTGGTAAACGCGCTTTTCGTCGCCTTTGTCGTCGTGCAGGCGGTCTACCTGTTTGGCGGCGCGGATACACTGGCACGCAGCGGGATCAGCCACAGCGAGTACGCCCGTCGCGGCTTCTTCGAGCTCGTGACGGTGGCTGCGCTGGTGCTGGGGTTGGTGCTGCTGGCCGATTGGCTGACCCGATTCGCCGAGGGCCGCACCAGGCAGGTCATCGCCCTCCTGAATGCGCTGTTGGCGGTGTTCACCCTGGTCATCCTGGCCTCGGCGCTGCTTCGGATGGATCTTTACCAGCGCGAGTACGGGTTGACGCAGTTGCGGTTTTTCACAACGGCCTTCATGATCTGGCTGGCAGGGGTGCTGGTATGGCTGCTGGTCGCGGTGCTTTGGCGCGGTCTGGCCCAGCACAAGACGGCCCAGGGACGGCGCCGCTTTGCCTTCGGAGCGCTGGTGACGGCGTTGGCCATGGTAGCCCTGCTGGACCTGATCAACCCCGACGCGTTCATCGCGCGCACTAACCTTGAGCGCGCCATCGCCGGTGTGGGTCAGCCGCTGGATGAGCCGTATCTGACGCAGAACTTGAGCGCCGACGCCGTGCCGGCGAGCCTGGCTGCGCTGGCACGACTGCCTGATGCGACCCTGCGTGCCAGGCTGGCGTGCGGGCTGCTGGAGGAGGAGAAGCTCCTGGATCAGCAGGCGATCCGGCTTACCTGGCGCGGTGAAAACCTCGGCAACATGACAGCCCGGCGCGTCCTGGCCGCGGCCCATTCCGGCCTGGAGCAGACGGCATGCCCGAAGTGATCGGGGCGTATCTCAGAATGGGGGCAAGTTTCCGGCGCTGAGCCTTCAGGCGCTGATTCCTGCACGGCAATAGACCGGCTGAAGCCTCCAGTCCAGTAAACAAGGGATTCGAGCCTTCAGCTCATCAGGAGCGACCTCGGTCGCCGTTCCGGTGGGTGCGAAGTCGGTTGCTGTTCCTCTCGCCTGCGGCGCGCCGCCCGCCGTTCCTGTGGTCTGACCCCCCAGCCCCCGGGTGATGTATAATGGGCCAAAGGGCGGCGCGCCGGCTGCACGGCCGGACATCTACTCAGGTGGGGGGTGTCAATGCCAGTCCGCGATCCACGTGACTCAGAGGGGCTGTTCGAGCATCACCATGAGCCGCTGATCCCGCGCCAGGCTTTCCTGCGGCGCATGGTGCGCTTCACCGCGCTGGCTTTCGGGCTGATCGGCGTCTCGCTCTTCATCGGTATGCTCGGCTATCGCCTCACCGAAGGCATGTCCTGGCTGGACGCCTTCCTCAATGCTGCGATGCTGCTGGGTGGCATGGGGCCGGTCAATCCGTTGCACACCGCGGGTGGTAAGCTTTTCGCCGGCCTCTACGCGATGTTCTCCGGGCTCGTCCTGCTGGTCAGCGCTGGCGTGATGATCGCGCCTCTCTTCCATCGCTTCTTGCACCGTTTCCACCTGGATCTGGAAGAACCCGACGACGGGCCGAACACATAGCGGGAGGACAGCCGTCCTCCCTTCCTCGCGCCCGGTTGACGGATCGCCCGGCGCACCTTATACTCGGGCTGCAATTGTCTCATACGTAAGCGCCATAGGAGCAATAAGGAGCATGAAGACCCCATTCTACGGTCATCAACGGCAGTATCTGAGCATCAAGGACGAGATCGACGCCGAGATGCAGGAAGTGATCATGAGCGGCCAGTATGTGCAGGGGCCGATGCTCAAGCGGTTCGAGGGGGAGCTGGCCGCATATGCCGGAACGAAGTATGCCATTGGCGTGGGCAACGGCACCGACGCGCTCTGGCTCACCTTCATGGCTCTCGGGCTGGGCGAAGGCGATGAGATGATCACCAACGCCAACACCTTCTTCGCCACCGCCGAGGCCATGTGGACGGCGGGTTGCACGGCCGTGCTGGTCGACTGTGACCCGCAGACCAAGTGCATCGACCCCGCGGCGGTGCGCAAGGCCATCTCCAAGCGAACGCGCGCCATCGTGCCTGTGCACCTCTATGGCCAGTGTGCCCCCATGCGCGAGATCCGCAAGATCGCGGATGAATACGGCCTCTTTGTGGTGGAAGACAATGCGCAGGCTATCGATGCCCGGGGGGATGACTTCCGCATCGGCGAGCTGTCGGACGCCGTATGCACCTCGTTCATCATCCAGAAGAACCTGGGCACCTTCGGCGACGGCGGCGCGGTGTGGACCAATCACCAGTACGTCAACGACCGGATACGCAAGCTGCGCAACCACGGCTCCAACCAGCGCGATGTGCACAGTTATGGCTTCAATAGCCGGCTGGATGACCTGCACGCCGGTGTGTTGAGCGCCAAGCTGAAGCACATCGGCGAGTGGAGCGACCGGCGCATCGAGATCGCCGCGATGTACACGGCCGGGCTCAAGGACTGCGCCTTCATCGACCTGCCCTACGCCCGCCCGGGCTATCGCCACGTGTTCCACCTGTACGTCATCGAGACCAAAGATCCCGTGGCCCGGAACCCGATGCTCGACTACCTGGTGAAGAACGGGGTCGACGCCAAGACGCACTACTCCATCGCCATCCACCAGCAAGATGGCTTCCCCTGGGGCAAGTCCGTCCGCCTCGCCGGCCCACTGACCCATGCTGAGAAGAACGCCGCCTCCTGCATCTCGCTGCCCATGTTCCCCGAGCTGACGCAGGAGGAGATCGACCACGTCATCCAGGTCGTGCGAAGCTGGAAAGGGTAGGGCGAGCCATGACAGCGCAAGCAACCTATACGGTCGGCGTCGCGGGCATGGGAAAACGCGGGATGCATCATGCCGACGCCGTAGCCAAAAACCCGCGCTTCGAGCTGGTAGGGCTGTGCGACATCGATGCGGGACGGCTGGACGCGGCCAAGGCGAAGTTCGGCGTGGCCTACGGCAGCACCGACGCTGCCCAGATGCTCCGCGACACGCGGCCGGACGTGTTCATCTTCTGCACGCTGCCCCATATCCGTCTGCCTCTCATCCAGGCCGGATGCGCGGCCGGGGTTAAGCTCATCGCTTATGAGAAGCCTGTGGCCACCTCCATGAACGAGGCGCTGGAGATGGTCCAGCTCCTGCGCGCCACAGGCACCAGGTCGGTGGTGAGCCATCAGCATCGCTACGGCGCCCACTACCGTAAGGTGAAAGAGATCATCGCCAGTGGGGCCATCGGTCGCGTGCACACCGTTTACGGTCACGCCTCGGGCTGGATGCTGCACATGATGACGCACCTGGCCGACTACGTGGGCTGGTACAACGACTATGCACCCGTCGAATGGGTGGTCGGCCAGGCTGACGGCGTCGGCAAATTCTCGGACGTGCACCCCTCACCCGACTACATAGCCGCGCTCGTGCAGTATGCCAACGGGGTGCGCGGCGTGATCGAATGCGGCGCCGGCGCGCCCGACGTGCCCGAGGTAGAAGCGTGGTGGCGCAAGTGCCGCATCGGCGCGCAGGGCACGGAGGGCTTCGCCGAAGTGCTGACCGGTGGTGGCGGCCAGGGTGGCGGCTGGCGAGCGGTTACGAAGGACGGCGCCATCTCCGGCCCCGGCGGCATGGACTACGACCATGATATGCCTCCGTACATCCAGGACATCGCCGCCTGGCTGGATGACCCGGCCCAGGTCCATCCGTGCAACGGGGAGCGTGCCTTCGAAGGCTTCCAGGTGATGATGGCGGCCTGTCGTTCCGCGGTGCAGCGCGGTAAGATCACATTGCCCCTCGGTCCCGGCGAGCCGGAGTTGGAAGCGCTCAAGCGCGTTCTCGCCTGAGTCGCCTTCGCCCACTAAGAGGGCAAAACGTCCGCTTGCTGCGTCATTTGACGCTCCCATCACTGCTGTGCTACCATCACACTACCGCGCTTTGGCGGCAAGGCCCGGCCCCATGGTTGGAGCGGTGCTCCATTAGGACCTCAGCTCTGGAGGTTAGCTTATGACTGACCCTGTACCCGCAATGCTCGCAAGCGTCGATGCGGAGCGCATCCGCCGGACCTTGTTCCACCTGGCCCGCTCTCCCTTGCCCTATCGGAAACTCAACTACACGCTGCCTGGCCACGACAGGTGCACTTTGTACGAGGCTGATGACTACCTCCGGGCCCAGCTAGAGTCATGGGGCTATCAGGTGACGGCCGAAGCGGTCCCGGTGCAGGCCCTCAGGCGTGACACGACCAAGCCTATCTCCCAGCAGTATGCCATGCCGCTGGCCGAGGATCCCTGGTACACGGCCTACAACCTCTACGCGGAGCGCCGTGGAACCCTCCATCCGGAGGAGATTGTGCTGGTCCTCTCCCACAAGGACTCACAAAGCTGGATCGATTCCCCGGGCGCGTATGACAACGCAGTCGGCACAGTGGGCAACCTGGAGATCGCCCGCGTGCTGCAGAGCTTTTCGCCGGCCCGGACCATCCGCTTCCTCTGGTGCAACGAGGAGCATAAGCCGTGGACCAGCGTGGCTGCGGCCGAGGCTGCCAGGGCGCGGGGTGACAATATTGTGGCTGTGTTCAACGTGGATGCCATAGGCGGCAAGCCTGAGGAAGATATCAAGGCGGGACGCAAGACAAATGTGGCCAGGTACAGCAGCGACGAGGGCAAGTGGCTCGCCGACCTGTTCCAGGAAGTGAACGAGACCTACAAGATCGGGTTGTACCAAACGTCGATCCAGGCATCCAGGATCAATGATGACGAAGGGTCGTTCATCAACGCCGGCTTCCGCGGCGCGGTGATGGTCATCGGGTCGGAACCCTACAGCGACCCGAATTACCACGCGCCGGGCGATATCCCCGAGTCAGTAGATGCCGACAACGTGCTGATGGCCGTCAAGGCGAGCCTGGCGGCCATCCTGCGCGCGGCTCAACCGTGAATGACAGGCGGCGAGCCGAAACCAGAAAGGAGGGCAGCAAGGCACAGATCGCATGAGTGAAGCGGCCATCCTCAGTACGAAGCGCATATCGCAAGAAAAAGGAGAGCAGAGAGATGAAAACCCGAACGAGCAGGCGTGACTTCCTCCGTGTGTCGGCTGGCCTGGCTGCGAGCGCAGCGGGCCTCGGGCTGGCGGCCTGTGCGCCGGCGGCGCCCCCAGCGGCACCTACGGCTCAGCCCGCCGGACCCACTGAGGCGCCCGCCGCGCCAACCGAAGCACCTGCCGCCACGGTCGCGCCAGCGGCAGCCACCAAGATCGACATGAGCATCCTGATCACGGGCGAGACCACAGACCTGCAGAAGAACCTGCAACCTTACCTCGACCAACATCCGGAGATCAACCTGAACCTCATCGGCGTGGCGTGGGACGGGTTCGACCAGAAGACCGATCTCCTGATCGCTGGCGGCGACCCGCCCGTCATCTGGTATGCCGCGGCCAACCGTGACTACATCCATTACGCAGTCAGAGATCTCCTGGCAGATCTCGATCCCTACGTGGAACGCGACAAATACGACCTCACTGATTTCAACCCCGTGGTGCTCAAGGTCGGCTACTTCGGCGGCAAGCTGGTGGGGCTCCCGTGCGGCGCCTTCCCCACGTTCATCGTCTACAACAAGGACCTCTTCGACAAGGCCGGCGTGGCCTACCCGACCGATACCTGGGAAGACAAAACCTGGACCTGGGATGGCTTCGTCGCCATGGCCAAGTCCCTCAACAAGCCGAATGACACCAACCCGCTGGAGACGATCTGGGGGTTCGGTGGGGACTGGGACACCCGCTACGACATCCTGGACTATGGCGAGGACATCTTCCGGCAGGAGGATTATGCCCTGGCCAAGGCCAAATCCACCCTCGTCACCACCGAAGGCGTGATGGCCGTCTACCAGGCGTGGCAAGACTACATCTGGAAGTACAAGTTCACCCCGAGCCCGGAAGTGAGGTCATCCTTCGGCGCGGTGAGCCAGAACAGCCTGTTTGTGAGCGGCAAGGCGGCGATGGAGCGCAGTGCTACGTGGGAGCTGGCCGGCAGCCTGCCCGAAATCACGGAGTTCACGTGGGGGATCGCGCCCTTCCCTGTAAACGCGAAAGACGCGTGGCGCAACCTCGACTACATCAACCACTGGGTCGCCTTCAAGAACAAGAACCAGGACGCCACATGGGATCTCTTGAAGTACATGGAAAGCCCTGAGGCGATGAAGATGGCCATCGAGATGCAGGGAGCAGGCCAGACCAACAACGTCACCCAGGGCGGCATGGTGGTGCGCAATTCGCTGCTGCAGGCCTGGACCGACATGATCGCCATCCGCTCGAAGCGTACTCCCGAGGAAATCACGAAGCTTGTGGTCAAGGCCGTGGACTATTCCCATGTCTTTCTCTCCCTCGCGACCGTGAAGTGGGGTGAGGTCTGGGACGTCGGCATGAAACCGGAGATCGACAAGATCCTCCTGAACAAGACCACCGTGGCCGAGGCCGTCCAGGTGATGGACGCCAAGACGAAGGAGATCCTTGCGGCTGAGTAGACCGGCAAGGCAACGCGACTGGGAAGCCTGGACCGCGGAAACGTCACTTTTGTCATGCTGAGCGGGTCTGCGACTCAAGGTTCGTTACGGCGAATGATCAGCGAAGCATCTCCGGCTGCTCACAGCGTGCGGGGAAGAGATGCTTCGCTGGTGTCGCGCCGCTACGGTAGTCACGGGTGGAACCCGTTCAGCACACCTGCACCGCACTGCGTTTGGTGCAGTGCAGGTGTGACAAGCCGGCAGTGTCAGGAGGGCCAGTAGATGGGAATGTCAGCGAGTTTTGGCCGCGCCGCCGAGGGGACGAAAACGCGGTGGAAGTTGAATGCCGGAGCCCGGGAGGAGATCGCTTTCTACCTCTTCATCTCCCCCTGGCTGATCGGCTTTCTTGCCTTCACCCTGGGCCCGATGATTGCCTCCCTGTTTCTCAGCTTCACCAAGTATGATGTCATCACGCCCATGCGCTGGATCGGGCTGGAGAACTTCAGGATCGCGTTTACTACCGACCCGCTCTTCTGGCAATCCCTTAAAGTCACCACGATCTACGTCTTCGGGTCGGTTCCGCTGCAGATGGCCCTGGGCCTGGTGGTGGCCGTCCTCATGAACCAGGCGCTGCGCGGCATCACTCTGTTTCGAACCATCTACTACGTGCCCGCCGTCATCTCAGGTGTGCCCCTTGCTCTCCTCTGGATGGCTATCTTCAACCCCTACGGGGTGGTGAACGGCTTTCTGTCCCGCCTGGGCCTCAAGGGCCCCAATTGGCTCTTCAGCGAGGAGTGGGTGATCCCGGCCTTCATCATCATGAGCCTGTGGGGCATCGGCGGCACCATGATCATTTACCTGGCGGCCCTGCAAAGCGTCCCGCAGCACCTCTATGAGGCGGCCGACCTGGATGGGGCGGGCGCCCTCGCCAAGTTTTGGACCGTTACGGTGCCCATGATATCGCCGGTCATCTTCTTTAACCTGGTCATGGCCGTTATCGGATCGTTTCAGACGTTCACCAACGCGCTGGTTATGACGGCCGGAGGGCCCAACAACGCCAGCCTCTTCTACATGTTGCATCTCTATCGCAACGCGTTCTCTTACTTCAAGATGGGCTACGGTTGCGCGCTGGCGTGGGTGCTGGCGGTCATCATCCTGGCCCTGACGATGCTGGTCATCAGATCGAGCCCCGCCTGGGTCTACTATGAAGGGATGATCGGAGGGCAGCAGCGATGAGCGTCCTCGTTGACCAGTGGTCGGCCCTCCATGACTGGTCCCGCCGGAGGAGCGTGCAAAACGCCGCCTTCAGGCTGGGAGCGCTGCTCCTTATTCTGGGCGGCGCGGTGGTGATCATGGTCCCCCTCGCGTGGATGCTCTCCGCGTCGCTTAAGAATCGCGTCGAGGTGTTTACCATCCCGATGCGCTGGATACCCAAGAAGGTCCAGTGGAGCAATTACGTCGATGCGGTAACGCAGATCAAGTATGCCCTGTATGTGGGCAATACTCTGATCGTCACTATCGGCGACACTGTGGGCACCGTCCTCTCGGCATCGCTCGTCGCGTTCGGGTTTGCCCGGCTGCGGGCACGCGGCAAAGAAGTGCTGTTTCTGATCTTGCTCAGTACGATGATGCTGCCCTACCATGTGAGGCTGGTTCCAACCTATTTGATGTTCCAGAAGATCGGCTGGCTCAACACCTATCTGCCGCTGATCGTGCCGGGCTGGTTGGGCGGCGGCGCTTTCTACGTCTTCCTGTTGCGCCAGTTCTACAGCACGCTGCCGGTGGAGCTGGATGACGCGGCCAAGATCGACGGGTGCAGCCTGGTCGGCATCTACTGGCGGATGATGGTCCCGCTGTCGAAGCCGGCGTTTGCCACGGTGGCGATCTTTTCCTTCTTTGCAGATTGGAGCGATTTCCTCGGGCCGCTCATCTACCTGAGCAAGCCGCAGATGTACACCCTTTCGCTCGGCCTGCAGTTCTACCAGACGACCCGCGGCTCACTGCACTGGGGCATCCTGATGGCCGGCACAGTGCTTTCCATCCTGCCTCCGCTCCTGGTGTTCTTCCTGGCGCAGAAAACGTTCGTGCAGGGCATTGCCCTGACGGGCCTGAAGGGATAAGGTGTGACGGCCGTGCGCCAGTCCTGTAGGGGCGCACCTGTGTGTGCGCCCCTACTCTCTGTCGCAACCCAAAAGGAGAAAGCAAGTCTGATGATGCGCCCCGTTGATCCGGCCGCACCCGCGCCATCCGCGTTCACCATCGCACCCGCCGCCGATTTCCCGCACGTGGCGCCTCTGCTCGCCCACTGGTATTGCGCGGAATGGGGCCGCCTGCATCCCGAGCGGAGTCTTGACGATTGGACCGCTATGTTGGCCGCGGAGACGCTGCGCGACCAGATTCCCACGATTTACGTCGCGTTGGCCGGGGAGACGCTGGTCGGCACTGCCGCGCTGATTACCCATGACATGTCCAGCCACCCGGAGCTCTCACCCTGGCTGGCGGGTGTCTACGTGGCGCCAGAGTATCGGCGGCGCGGGCTGGGCAGCGCGCTGGTGCGGCAGGTGGTGAGCATGGCCGCCGCGCTCGGCGTGCCCCGCCTCTACCTGCACACCGATTCGGCGCAGGGTCTGTACACGCGCCTGGGCTGGGCCGAGATCGGGCGGGAGTTCTACCTGGGGCGCGATGTCGTGCTGATGGAGATCGAACCGGGGAGCGCGATCCCATAAACGGATGCGCTGATGGGTTGTCAACAACTCAGACAACCGGCCTGCAGTTGACACTGAGCGACTCCCACCCCTATAATGGCCACATGCTGGGCCGCGTAGGCAGTACCAGCACGCACCCCGGTCTACAAGGTGAGGCACCCGACAGGAAAGTACACTGTGTATAAGAGTTGCTCATCACTTCTCGACCTGAAGTCATCGCGCGTGCCAATTCGTGGGCGCAGAAAAATCCGACATGAGTAAGAAAAGGGAGGAAAAGATGAATCGGGAAGCCAAACTGTCACGGCGCCAGTTCCTAAAGGTCTCGGTCGGCCTGGGGACGGCGCTGGGTGGGGTCGCGCTGGCTGGATGCGCCGCCCCGCCGCCCGCCACGCAGGCGCCTGCGGCCGCGCCTGCGGAGACCACAGCCCCGGCGCAACCCGCGGCCGCACCCGTGGAGCTGCGTTTCATCCTGCTCTCTCACATCGATCCTGTGTTGGACTACTTCAACAAGACGGCCATCCCCAAGTTCCAGGAAGCCAACCCGGGCCTCACCGTCAAGGTGGACATGAGCGACTGGGAACACCTGGGCGAGAAGATGCTCACCAGCTTCGCCGGCAACCTCCCCATCGACATGGTCGAGACCGGCAGTGACTGGGTGGGGCCCTACGCCGCACGCAAGCAGTTCCTGTCCCTCGACGACTTCGTCGCCAACTATGCGGAGATCAGCGACTTCTACCCCCGCATGGTGGACATCTCCCGCTACAACAGCAAGCTCATGGCTCTGCCCTACGTCCTGGACATCCGCACCATGTGCTACCGGAAAGATCAGTTCAAGGACGCGGGCCTCGACCCGGAGAAGCCGCCCCAGAACTGGGACGACCTGGTGGCGTACGCCACGAAGCTCGTGCAGACCGACGACCAGGGGAACATCACCCGCGCCGGGTACATGATCAACGCCGCCGGGCCCAATAACGCCTTCTTCGAGTGGTGGTATTTCCTGGTGCAAAACGGGAGCAATGTCGTCGTGCCGTGGGGAAGCTGGGATTCGAAGGATGTGGTCTTCAACGGCGATGCTGGCGTGGAAGCGCTGCAATTCCTGTACGACCTGGTCAACAAATACAAGATCTCACCTATCGCCGGCATGTCGGCGAAAACCCCGGACATGTCTGCGCTTGGAGAAGGGATCGCCGCCATGACGGTCCAAGGATCATGGGAGGTGGGCAACTGGAAGCGGAACCAGCCTGACAAGCTGTCCCTGCTCGGCATCGGCGTGCCCCTCGAGAAGCTGAAGCGGCTGACCTACTGCTGCCCGAACGTCTACGCCATTGGCTCCAACACCAAGACGCCGGCTCAGGCCTGGCTGCTGATGAAGCATATGGTCTCTGAGGAGACCATGACCGGCATGCTCTCGCCGGAGAACAGTTCGCCCCCCCGGGCATCGGTCGCCAAGAACGCGGCCTACATGCAGGACCCGATGCTGGTGCTGTTCCAGACGATCCCTGACAAGGGCTGGGGCGACACGACGCCGCAGGCCACGGAGTTCCCGACGCTGGACATCATCGGCAACTACATCCAGGGTGCCCTGCGCGACGAGGTCGGCGTGAAGGAAGCGCTGGACAAGGCCGCCGACGAGGTCAAAAAGAAGATCGACGAGCTCAAGCAAGCCACGGGAGCGGCGTAATCCTCTGCGGCAACCACCCCTGCTTCCGCCTCTTTCCTGCAGGAAAGAGGCGGCTACGCCCACGCAGGTCCGCCCCTACGTATCGGGAGGAGGGGGAAGCGCCCACGGTAGGGGCGGACCTATGTGTCCGCCCCTAGCAGCCGGCGCCGGGTTCAGGGGGCAGTCCATCCACCGGAGAGAGAACATGGCGATCGCAACCAGGACGGGACAGACGGGTGCCGTGAGGCCCAGACGCCAGGGGCGCTTCTCCCTGACAAGGCAGGAGAAGGCTGCCATCGTGTTCATCCTGCCCCTCATGATCCCAATGACCATCTACTGGATCATCCCCTCGCTGGCCTCTCTCTACTACAGCCTGACCAACTACAGCGTGGTCATGCCGACCGCATGGGTGGGCCTGGGAAACTTTCGCCGGATGATGGATGACGGCTTGTTTTGGCGGTCGATTAAGAACACCGTCTACTTCACGGTCGGCAACATCCCGCTCACGATGCTCTTTGGGTTGATTCTTGCCCTATCCGTCAACGCCGGCATACACGCACGAAACCTCTTTCGTGTCGTGTTTTACCTGCCCCTGGTCACCTCGACCATCGCACTGTCCATGGTTTGGCTGTGGCTCTTCGACCCGAACTTTGGCCTGCTAAACGCCTTTCTGAAAGTGCTGGGGATCCACCCCCAGATGTGGCTGCAGAGCACGTCGCAGGCCATCCCCTCCATCGTCATCATGAGCGTGTGGGGTGGGGTCGGCGGGGCTATGATCATCTACCTGGCCGGCCTGCAGGGCATCCCGGAAAGCCTCTACGAAGCGGCCCGCGTCGATGGCGCCAATCGTTGGCAACTCATCCGTAACATCACGCTGCCCATGCTCAAGCCGGTGACCCTGTACGTGCTGGTGACGAGCATCATCGGCTCGTTTCAGATTTTCGGGCCTATCTACGCCATGACCGATGGCGGCCCGGCCTTCGCCACGACGACCATCGTCCACCAGATCTATGTTAACGGCTTCCGTTACTTCAACATGGGTTATGCGGCCGCGCAATCGTGGGTTCTCTTCCTCCTGCTGCTCGGTTTATCCCTGTTCAACCTGCGTCTGATGCGCAGCGGTATGGAGATGTGACATGGCAGACGCCGCCAACGTAACCGTGCCCTCGCGCTCTGCCAGGACCGCGACGAGCCATCGGGTGGTCGCGATCGGGAACCGCTACGTCCTGCCCAGCCTGGCTTACGCGGTGCTCGTGGTTGCCGCGTTGACCATGCTCATCCCGTTCCTGTGGATGGTTTTCACCTCCTTCAAACCCCAACAGCAGATCTTCAAGATGCCGCCCGTCATCTGGACCACGCAGTACACGATCGCGCACTATATGCGGGCGATCACGCGCGGCAATTTCCACATCTATTTCAAAAACAGCATGATCGTGACCGTCTCCGTCACACTGCTGAACGTGTTTGTCACTGCGCTCGCGGGCTACGCTTTTGCCAGGCTGCAGTGGCGCGGCAAGGGGATTGTTTTTACCATCGTGCTCTCCGTCATGATGTTGCCCGGCCTGATCGCGCTGATCCCCACCTTCCTGATCGTCAAGGCCACCCCTTTCGCGGGCGGCAACAATTGGTTGGGTCAGGGCGGCACCGGCTGGCTGGATAGCTACCCGGGCCTCATCGTGCCTATGCTGGGCAGCGCGTTCGATGTGTTTTTGTTCCGCCAGTTCTTCCTCGCTTTGCCCACCGAGCTGGAAGACGCCGGACGCATCGACGGGTGCTCAGAGTTCGCCATCTTCTGGCGCATCATCATACCCCTTAGCAAGGCGGTACTGGCCGTGGTCGCCCTTTTCACCTTCCAGGCTGCCTGGAATGACTTCCTCTGGGCGCTGGTTATCACCCAGAGCGACAGCATGCGCACCATCCAGTTAGGGTTGACCCTGTTCAAGTCGCAACATACCATCGATTGGGGCCCATTAATGGCGGGGACGACCCTCGCCACCATCCCCACCGTGGTGCTTTTCCTGGCTTTCCAGAGATACTTCGTGCAGGGCATCGCGCTCACCGGGATCAAGGGGTAGCGCTGAGCTGGCACAGGAAAGTGCACTGTGTTTAGATGACGATCTACCGAAGAGAGGTCAGTAACACGCCGGACCAGGGGGACCAGACTCCCAACGCCTGGCATGAGGCCAACCGGCGCGGTTGGGACGCCGTGTCGCCCGAGTGGCAGGCCGGGATCGATGCCATGGGCAACTGGCGGCGCTGCCACTTGGAGCCCGGACTCTGCCTGCGCCAGGAGGAGATGAAGATCCTGGGCGACCTGAGGGGTCGGGATGCGTGCGTGCTGGGCAGCGGCGACAATCAGGTGGTATTCGCCCTGGCCGGCCTGAGCGCACGGGTGACGTCGGTGGACATTTCCCAGACGCAGCTCGACATCGGTGACACCCGAGCCAAGGAACTGGGCCTGAACGTCACCTTTGTTCGAGCAGATGTGATCGATCTGCATGCTCTCGGGGACGGCAGCTTTGACCTGGTCTACACCGGTGGCCATGTAGCGGTGTGGGTGTCGGACTTGCGGAGCTACTACGCCGAAGCGGTGCGCATCTTGCGACCGGGCGGCCTGTTTATGGTCAACGAGTACCACCCGTTCCGCCGCATCTGGAAGTACCGTGAGGATCGTCTTGAGCTGGACTCCGGCTATTTCAGCCGCGGTCCCCACGCCTATGATCGCTCGGACGAGGTGCCGGGCGCAGAGCCGGGCTCTTTGCCAAGCTACGAATTCCACTGGACAGTGGGTGACCTGGTGACGGCCGTAATGGATGCCGGCTGTGAGCTGGTGGCCCTCAAGGAGATCGGCGATCAACAGGCGAGCTGGGAGACGCCCCCGCTTGCGGGCCTGCCCGAGGATTTGCTCATCGTGGGCAGGAAAGTGCACTCGATTCGTCCCCGCGGAGCGTCCCGCGAACCGGAGCGGTCTCCGGGATCGCGGGACAGAATCGTGTATTCGCGGGTTCAGTCATAAGATTCAGTCAGGAGAAGAACCATGGCAAAACCAACTAAGCTGGCCATCGACGGCGGTACGCCGGCCAGGCAGCACCGCAACCCGCCCATGTACCCGGGCGGCATGATGATCGACGAGGCGGAGGAGGAGGCCGTGCTGGAAGTGCTGCGGTCCAAACGCCTCTTCCGTTACTACGGCCCGAATGAGGGGCCGTCCAAGGTGGACGAGCTGGAACAGGCCTTTGCCGCCCACATGGGCACGCAGCACGCTCTGGCGGTGAGTTCTGGCACTGCCGCGCTCATCTGTGGCTTGCAAGGGATCGGGGTCGGGCCGGGAGATGAAGTGATCATCCCTGCCTACACCTGGATCGCCTCCGCCGCGGCGGTGCTGGCGGTGGGCGGCGTGCCCGTGATGGCCGAGGTCGACGAAACGCTCACCCTGGATCCGGTGGACGTCGAAAAGAAGATCTCGCCCTATACCAAGGCGATCATGCCGGTGCACATGCGTGGGTTGCCGTGTCGCATGGATGAGCTGCTGGCCGTTGCGCGAAAGCATGGGCTCAAGGTGATCGAGGACACCGCACAGGCTGATGGTGGCAGCTACCACGGTCGCCGGCTGGGATCCATTGGCGATGTGGGCTGCTTCAGCCTGCAGTTTAACAAGATCATCACGGCGGGCGAAGGCGGCATGGTCATCAGCAATGACGATCTGGTGTGGGAGCGAGCCGTCATGTTCCACGATGTGGCCGGCGGCCAACGCAACAAAATCCCGGCCGACGAGATCGTCTGGGGCATCAACTTCCGCATGCCTGAGTTGTTGGCAGCCGTGATGGTGGTGCAGCTCAGCCGGCTGGATGGGCTCCTCATGCGCATGCGGCAGCGCAAGCAGATGCTCGCCGCGGGGATCGCGGATGTGGCCAAGCGCAAGGGCATCACTCCGGCACCGGTCGTGGATCCGGCGGGCGATGCCTCCGTTGGGTACATTATGCTCATGGACAGCGCTGCGAGCGCCGCCCGGATTTATAAGGCGTTGGACGCTGAGAACATCGGTTCGTGGGTGTTGTACCATCCCGACCACAGCGACTACCACGTCTACGCGCACTGGACGCCCATCCTCGAGAAGCGCACGTGGACGCCGGAGGGCGGCCCCTGGCGCTGGGCGCACCGAGACGTCAAATACACGCGTGATATGTGCCCGCGCACTTTGGACCTGTTGGGCCGCGCCATCCACCTCGAGGTCAACCCGCTCTGTACCAATGAGGACATCGAAGAGACGGTCGAGGGGGTCAACCGGGTGCTGGAAGCGCTGGCATAAGGTTGGTGCGACCGCAAGGGACCTGCTAACCCTCGAGGCCTTTCGACTGAAAGCGGCGCACCACGTGGTGCGCCGCTTTCGCGCATCCGTATGTCTTTGAGGACGGCTCCCCGTTCT
>Ga0315289_10007576_pt1 | contig 15790 bp, 8 predicted proteins | sample YL17G11_40_MG_FD_203452 | JGI IMG/M metagenome (GOLD analysis project Ga0315289, IMG submission 203452) | Sediment microbial communities from Yellowstone Lake, YNP, Wyoming, USA - YL17G11_40 | ecosystem: Environmental > Aquatic > Freshwater > Lake > Sediment | place: USA: Wyoming | collected... | reverse complement strand
TGATCGGATTCTCGCCGTCGCCATAGATTTTCACCCGCGCGTTGCCGTAGTCGAAGCCCACCGCCGGGCTCAACCAGACCTCCATGAAGTAGTTGGCCGCCAGAATGGTGTACTCGACGCCGCTCTCGATCAAGCGGCGCTCCACTTCGCTCTTCGCGCGGGTGAGCGGCGATTCGTAGCGCGTGGCGGCAGGAATGGATGTGTACACAAACCGGGCCACACCCGCTCGTCTCGCGGCGTCGATCAATGCGAGGTGGCCTTGGCGATCGACCGTCTCGATGGAGTCCCCCGTTTGGCGGGAGAAGGTAGATGATGCGGTGGTGATCACCGCGGAAACACCTTCGCAAGCCGCGGCCAGGCTGGGCGGGTTTTTCAGGTCGCCAAAGGCAAGCTCCGCGCCCGCCTGCTCGAGGGTTTCGAGCTTGCTTCGATCAGCCGCGGGCCGTGCCAGAGCCCTGACCGGCATGCCAAGTTCACGCAAACGGTGGCTGATGTAGCCGCCCAACAGCCCCGTGGCCCCCACGATCAGATTCATGTCGAGTCCTCCTGCCTGACAGATTGCAGTATGCCAGCCCGCTCGAAAAGAGAACGCCCGTGAACTCCCCGTGAACGATCGTGTTAACGGCCCGGCCTCGAGTAAAGCTCTTCCAGCAATTGCGGGAAGCGCGCGTCGTCCCGCAGTCCGTCCAGCAGCGGTTCGACTGGGAGAAAGATGGCCCAACCCGTTCTTTGTTCGAGCGCCTCGCGGAGACTGGCGAAAGCCTCGTCGCGAGCGCCCAAGGCAGCCTGCACGATGGCGATGTCGAACGGCCAGGCAAAGTGAGTGTTCGCGAGCGCCCGCAGTTCTTCCAGCGTCGCAACGGCCGCCTCCCGTTGCGTCATCCCGGCGTAGCTGAAACCCAGGGTCGCCAGGAGCTGGCTGAGAAAGGCCTTGCCCGGCATCAGCGCTCTGGCTTTGAGGCACTGCTCGACGGCCTCGCCGAATCGGGCGCCCGCCGCCAACGCCCGCGCCATCAGGACGATGGCGCGGTAGAAATGCGGATTCAACGAGAGCGCCTTACAGCATTGTTCGATCGCCTCGTCGTAACGGCGCGCAAAACAGAGCACGAATCCGACATCGTTGGCGATGGGAACAGAGAACGGATCGAGGCACTCCGCCTGGCGGATCGCCTCGAGGGCCTCCTGGGTCCTGCCTTGAGGTGCAAGGCAAAACAGGGCGTACCAGTGCCAGGCCGTCGCGTACTCCGGGTCGATCCGGATGGCATGCTGCCATTCCGTCTCCGCGGCCCGGGGATCGCGGTCGAACAGCATCCGCACCGCGGCCAGCGAGGAGCGGGCCGAGGCCAGTTCGGGATCGATCGACAGCGCCGCCAGCGCCGCCGTGCGAGCCTTGGGCATCAGTGCGACGGGCGCTTCCAGGTTGTGCATCATCATCAAGGCATACGTCTCGGCCAGACCAGCGTAGGCTTTCGCGAATTCGGCATCTCTGAGGATGGCGTCCTCGTAGTACTGCACCGCGCGCGCAAAGCCCTCGTCGGTGCGTTGATTCCAGTAGTACCGGCCCCTCAGGTAAAGGTCGTATGCCGCCAGGTCCTTGGTAGGGCGGACCGGTGAAGCCGCCGGCTGGCTTGTCGAGACGGTGGCGCTAAGAGCCGCCCCGATCGACTGGGCAATCTCTTCCTGGACCTGGAGGATGCCGGCCATCTCCCGGTCGTAGCGCTCAGCCCAAATCTGATACCCGTCGGCCACGTTGACCAGGCCCACCGTGACGCGGAGTGTGGCGCCCGACCTCCGGACGGTTCCGTCCACCACGTATTGCGCTCCCAGCTTGCTTCCGATGAGCCGAACGTCCTGGTTCGCGCCTTTGAACTGGAAGGAGGAGGCCCGGGCGACCACCCGCAGCATAGGATTCTTCGAAAGCACGTAAATGAGTTCTTCCGTCAGGCCGTCGCAGAAGTAGGAGCTCTCGAGGTCCGGGCTGAGATTGAGGAATGGCAAAACCGCGATCGCGATCCGCGGTCTCGGGGTGGGTTTTGGCGGGAGTGGCTCCGCGGGCTGGGCAAATCGCGGGACGTAGCTGCCCGGCAGGAAGACAATCTGCACCGGATCCAGCTTTCCTTCGGAGGCGTAGTACAGTCCCAGCCGCTTCCGCAGTTTTCTGGCCTGCACGCGGACGATGGAGTCCACGCTGGGGTCGAAGGATTCCTTGCGGCGAAACACCGCGGTCCCGATCGAGTACTCTTTGAGGTGGTCGGATTCACCCGCCAGCGTCTTTTCCACGGCGAACCGCACTAAATCGCTGATCGCGGTGGAGGAGGCAAAAAGGCGGCTGCGCAGAATCCGAGCCAGCTCGGCTCGGACCGCTTCCGCGGGTACCTCCGCATCGTGCATGGCGCGCTGTAATCATATCACCAGCGCTCGCTCCGGCGCGTGCCACAGGTCCTGGCAAACGGGTGCGTGAGGGTTCTCACACCCCCATCCCCACCGACCACAACAGGTAGCCGGCGGCCTGCCGCAGGCATAGCCACCAGTGGCGCACGCTGTTCACGTTGCCCCCCGGGCGCGGCGAACCGTACACCGTCAAACCCTGCGCCGCCAAGATCTTCTTGGCCCGGAAGATGTGGTAGCCGTCGCTGACCACCACGCAGGATCTCAATCCCATGCGCCGCATGATCTCGGCGGCCGCCACCGCGCTCTGCAACGTGCTCTCGCCCTCGGCCTCGACAATGATGGCTTCCGCCGGCACCCCTTGCTGGCGCAGGTAGTCGCGCGCCACCGCGGCCTCCGTGAAGATGGGATCGCCCCCGGCGCCCCCGGTGGTCAGGATCCTGGACGCCAGCTTGCGCCGGTACAACTGGAGGCCGTGGTCCAGGCGCGCCTTCAGCACCGGGGAGGGCCGGCCGCGGTACTCGGCCGCGCCCAGAATGAGGATCACGTCGGCGGGCCGGGCCTCCTCGCGGGCGGACTGCCGCCGGATGACAAGGGTCGTCTGGGTGACCGCGGCGGCCGCCGCTAGCCCCAGCGCCAAGACGGTGATCCACCCGACGCGCCGCATGCTACGCTGGGGGACAGTGTAGCCCGGAGACGCTGCCGTGAGCAAGACGGAAGTTCTCGCCAGCCTGTCGAACCCCCTGCTGAAAGAAGTCCGGCGGGCCATCGCCCGCGGCGCGCCCACCCGCGAGGGCTGCTGCGTGGCGGAGGGTTTCCACCTGCTCGAGGAAGCGCTGCGCAGCGACTGCCGGGTCGAGGCGGTGCTGGCGGCCGAATCCGTCCGCTCGGCGGTGGAAAGCCACGTGCGCCGCCTGCGGGGCCTCCGGCTGGCGGTGCTGCCCGACGATCTTTTTCGAGACCTCTCCGGCACCGAAGCGCCTCAGGGCGTGCTGGCGCTGGTCCGCCCGCCCGCCTGGACCCTCGACCAACTCTTCCGCGGCCAGCCCCTGGTGGTCGTGCTCGACGGCCTCCAGGATCCCGGCAACGCCGGAACCATCCTCCGCGCCGCCGAAGCCTTCGGCGCCACCGGCGTGCTGCTGGTGAAGGGCTCCGTGAGTCCTTACAACCCCAAAGCGGTGCGCGCCTCCGCCGGTTCGCTGTTCCGCGTGCCCCTGGCCACTGGTCTGGACGCCGCCCTCGCCCGCACCGCGCTCGAACAGCGCCGGCTGGACATCTACGCCGCCCTGCCCTCCGGCCAGAAGAGCCTCACGCAGACCGATCTGACCCGCAGGTGCGCCCTCATCGTGGGCAGCGAGGGCCGTGGCGTGAGCCAACGGCTGCGCTCCGCCGCCGAGGACCTGCGCATCCCCACCAGCGGCGTCGAGTCGCTGAACGCCGCCATGGCGGCTACCGTGCTCCTGTACGAGGCGCACCGCCAGCGCATGCTCAAGCCATGAGCCTGTTCGACGCGAGTTTTCCCGAGGCGCCCCTGGACAAGACCCGCCCGCTGGCCGACCGCATGCGCCCCGAGACCCTCGAGGAGTTCGCCGGCCAGGAGCACATCCTGGGACCGGGAAAGCCGCTCCGCGCACAACTGGAACGCGGCGAGCTCGGCTCGCTCATCCTGTGGGGGCCGCCGGGCAGCGGCAAGACCACCCTGGCCCGCCTGCTGGCGCGCCTGACCAAGTGCGACTTCGTCCCCTTCAGCGCCGTGCTGAGCGGCATCAAGGAGGTCAAGGCGGTGATGGCAGCGGCCCAACGCGGCCGGCACGTGGGCCGCCGCACGCTGGTGTTCATCGACGAGATCCACCGCTTCAACAAGGCCCAGCAGGACGCTTTCTTGCCCTATGTCGAGCGCGGCGACGTCACGCTGATCGGCGCCACCACCGAGAATCCCTCCTTCGAGGTGATCGCGGCGCTGCTGTCGCGCGCCAAGGTTTACGCCTTGCGCGCGCTGACCACCGAAGAGATCGTCACCCTGCTCGCGCGGGCGCTCACCGACCGCCGGCGCGGCCTGGGCGAGCTGGGCCTGCGGCTCGCGGAACCGAAACTGCTCGAGCAGATCGCCATCTACTCCAGCGGCGATGCCCGGGCCGCTTACAACACCCTGGAAACCGCCGTGGCGGTCTCCCCAGGCGGCCCGCTCACCCGGCAGGCCGTCGAAGACGCCATCCAGCGCAAGGTGCTGCTCTACGACAAGGCCGGCGAGGAGCACTACAACCTGATTTCGGCCTTGCACAAGTCGGTGCGCTCCAGCCACGTCGATGCCGCCCTCTACTGGCTGGCGCGCATGCTCGAAGCCGGCGAGGACCGCCTCTACATCGCCCGCCGCCTCATTCGCATGGCCCTCGAGGACATCGGCCTGGCCGACCCCAGGGCCCTCGAGCAGTCCGTGGCCGCCATGCAGGCCGTCCACTTCCTGGGTATCCCGGAGGGCGACCTGGCCCTGGCCCAGGCCGCCATCTACCTGGCCGTGGCCCCCAAGTCCGACGCCGCCTACCAGGCCCTGGAGCGCGTGCGCCAGGAGGTGCGGGACACGCTGGCCGAGCCCGTGCCGCTGCACCTGCGCAACCCCGTCACCCGCGCCATGAAAGCATGGGGCTACGGCGAGGGCTACCAGCACGCCCACCAGCTCGCGGACGCCCTCCCCGGCATGGAGTGCCTGCCGCCGTCGCTCACCGGCCGGCAGTACTACTTCCCCACCGAGCGCGGCCTCGAGAAGCGCATCGCCGAGCGGCTGGAGGAGATCCGCAAGCGGAAACAGGATCGTGGATCGTAGACCGTGGATGGTGGGCCCCGGCCTCCCACGATCCACAAGCCACGATCCACTTCTCCTGGCGCGTCGGCCGCGGCTCCTGGAAGTAGGGGAACTCCTTGGGCTGAATCACGCGCTTCTCACACCGCGCGGCGCTCGAGGCCAGCAACAAAACCAGCACAGCGGTGTTGATCCTTATGGGATTCAGATTCGTACTTCGCATAGTACTGAAGATAAGGGAGAGGGGTACATCCGGGCTACCGGGAATTGAGACTTCCTGCCCATGGCGGACGGCGGTGTGTGCCCGCATCATGAGAGGAGCATGCCTGGAGGCCCTCAGATGTCGCTAGAACCCGAATCGGGCGAGCATCGCCCCCCGGTGGAGCGCCGCAGCGCCGTGCGCTTCCCCATCGACCAGCAGGCGCGCTACAAAACCTCCTCCCGGCGCGCCGTCGAGACCGGCGCCGGCAGGACCGTGAACATCAGCTCCAGCGGCGTGCTCTTCACCACCGAACGCCCGCTGGCTCCCGGTGAACGGCTCGAGCTCTCGATGAATTGGCCCGCCCAACTCGACCACAAGCATCCCCTGAAGCTGGTGGCTGCCGGCCGGGTCATCCGCGCCTCCAACGGCACCGCCGCCATCGTCATCGAGCGTTACGAGTTCCGCACCCAGGGGGCCAGCCGGTTGAATTCACAGTAGCGTCCTGTCTCGCAAACAAGTGAACAATGCTGCCTCGTGGGACAGGCCTCCAGCCTGTCGGCTGCAACGGTCCCGATTGTCAATGAACTTGCGAGACAGGACACTCGGGCGGGCGCGTCCGGGGCGCGCCGCCGCCCGGCCACAGCCTCCCCACCGCAGGAGGATAAAGCTGGCGACGGGTCGCCATAAAACACTTTCATGGTGGCGCCTCTTGTCGCAGGCAATCCCTGGCATGCTACAATACGCCAAACCTGTAGTTCTTTTGAGTCTCGAAGAGGAGGACGTATGCGCAAGGGCAGTCTGTTGATCACATTCTTGATCCTAATGGCGATGCTCGGCGTCGCGACCGCGAATCTGTATGGGCAGGCGGCAACGGCCAGTGCCACGCTGCAAGGTACGGTGACCGACGCCAGCGGCGCCTTGGTGCCCAACGCGGAACTGCGAATCACCCACAAGGAAACCGGGGCGGCCCGCACCACCACCTCGGGAGCCGAAGGGCAATACCGATTTGACCTGTTGGCGCCCGGAACCTACGAGGTGCGCTGCACCATGCGCGGCTTTGCGGTGGCGGCGTATCAGAACGCGGAGTTGGCGGTCGGCCGCACCACCACGATCGACGTGAGCCTCCAGCCGAGCACCCAGCAGCAGACCGTGACCGTGGAAGCGGGCGGCGCGGTCCTGGTAGACCTTCAGAAGACCGACGTGAGCCGCCCGGTCAGGCCCTCCGAGCTCCAGGAGCTGCCCCTGAACGGGCGCGACTTCGTGAATCTGGCGTTGCTGGCTCCGGGTGCGCGTCAGGTGGACTCCTACGATCCGACCAAGATGCGCATCGGCGTGTTCGCCACTAACGGCTCGAATGGCCGCAATGTCAACATCACGGTGAACGGCATCGACAACAAGGACAACACCGTGGGCGGCCCGGTGATGCAGTTGCCCCTGGAAGCCATCCAGGAGTTCAACATCAGCACCCAGCGCTTTTCGGCGGCGAACGGCCGCAGCGAAGGCGCCGCGGTGAACCTCATCACCAGGGGCGGCACGAATGACTTCCATGGCGCGCTCTATTTCTTCGACCGCCACGAGACGTTTAATGCACTCAACTACTTCGAGAAGAAGGAGAACGGGGGCAGCGGGGAGAAGTCCCCTTACAGCCGGCAGCAATTCGGCGGCTCGGTCGGCGGGCCGCTAAAGAAAGACCAGACGTTCCTGTTCTTCGCCCTGGAGCGGGCCCGTGAGCAGACCAGCATCAACATCAATCCCAGTTCGTTCAGCGAGTTGAACCTGGTGAAAAACCTGGGTGCTGAGCCGGTGCAGGCCATGCCGACGCCCTACTTCGACTGGCGCTACAACGGCCGCCTCGATCACCGCTTCAACGAGAAGCACAGCCTGTCCTTGAGCTACTCCAACCAGAACAATCGAGGCGAGAACGACCAGTCCGGCACGAACAACGACCTTACGGCAGGCAACTTCACCACCAACCAGTTGATTCTGGCCAGCGCCAGCCTCAACTCCGTGTTGACGCCCACGGTAGTGAACTCTTTCACCGCGGGCTTCCAGTATTGGAACAACCTGATCGATAGCACCAAGTACGTCCCGCAGTTGATCTTCCCGAGCGCCGTGTTTGGCACCAACACCAACGTTCCGCAGCAGAGCTTCCAGCGCAAGTGGCAGTTCCGGGATGACGTGGCCATCACGCGCGGCAAACACTCCTTCCGCACCGGGTTCGACTACGTATGGGCGCCCGTGCTGGGCGGGTTTTTCATCTTCAACGCCACCCCCAACATCACTTTCTTCGACGATCCGAGCGTCATTCTGAACAACAAGACCCGGTACCCGCAGAGCTTCGCCACGCCCGGCGCGATCCAGTCGATCAGCGACACTTCGGGCAATCCCTACTTCAAGCTGCAGCCCAAGATGTTCGGCGTCTACTTCCAGGACGACTGGAAAGTGTTGCGTAACCTGACCGTCAACCTGGGGCTGCGTTGGGACCGGGACTTCAACCTGAACGGCGGTCGCGAGCAGGTCAAAAACCGGGCGTATCTGAGGCTGAAGGCGATCAACAGCCCGTGGGCCGGCGGCTTGCCGCACGATGACACCAAGGACTTCAGCCCGCGAATCGGCATCGCCTGGGATCTCAAGGCGGACGGCAAGCATGTGCTCCGGCTGGGCTACGGCCTGTACTACGGCCAGACCTTCATCAACATTCCGTTGTTCATGCTGCAACAGACCAACCCTACGCTGTTCACCCAGGTCTTCTACAACAGCGGGGGCCCGGGCGACCCCAACGCGGACATCGTTCCAGGCGCGAACATCAAGCTGTCGGCCTTCCGCTACGGCATCGATACGCTGCCGCCCAAACCGGCGCCGGCAACGGACGTAGGTCCCAGCGACGTCAGCCGTCCGATCGATCCCAACTATCGCAACCCGTACACGCAGCAGTGGAATGCCGGTTACACCTGGGCAGTCACCAACAACGCGGCGATCGAGGTCGAGTACGTGCACGTGCTGGGCCTGCACGACGCCAAGAGCATCGTTATCAATCCGCGGCAGGTCTCGGCCGGCAACGCGCGCAATACCGACGCCCCGCTCCGGGCGGCCGGGCTGGGACTGCTCGGACAGGTCCGCATGAACCAGCCCATCGGCCGCAACCGCTACGACGGCCTGAACCTGGCCTACCGCAAGCGGATGACCCGGCACTTCTCCCTCAACACCAGCTACGTGCTGTCGCGGGCCGTGGGCTACAACGGCGCATCGGCCAGCTTCGGCAACGCGCCCACGAACCTGAACGACATCTTTGCGAAGCACGATTTCGGCCCGACGGGCGCAGACGAGAGGCACCGCTGGGTGCTGAGCGGGATCGTGGATCTGCCGGGGGGCGTCAAGTTCGCGCCCATCATGCAACTGGCCTCCGCGCGGCCGTACCAGGCGTTCGAAGGCGTCAACGACACTTACGGTTTCGGCGGCGGCCAGGGCTCCACGCACGCCCTCGTGCTCAAGAGCGATCCCGCGAATCTCGTGGCCACGAAGACTTACACGGCGGCGCAGTTGCGCGCTTGCCTGGCCACCGGCGACTGCTACCAGGTCCCTTATGACTACATGCGCGGCCAGAGGTTCTTCCAGCTCGACACGCGCCTCAGCAAGACGGTGAGGCTCGGTGAGAAGGCGAGGCTCGAGCTGATCTTCCAGGCCTTCGACCTGACCAACCGCGCCAACTTCGGCGCCAACTACCGCACCAGCATTCGCGCCGCCGACTTCGGCAAGCCCATCGGCTTCATCACGCCCTCCGGCGTGGTCGTGCCGCGCTCGTTCTCCGGCGAGTTCGGCGCCCGCTTCAGCTTTTGACCAGGAGTCACTAGGGGCCGGCGCGTGCGCCGGCCCCTGCAATGCGCACTCGGGCCGCGGCATTCCAGGCCCCCCGCCGGCGCGGCGGGGAATAAGCCTGCCTCAAGGCTGCCATAAAATGTTTTAATACCAGTGCAGTGTTCCTACCGTGAATCGCTCAGCGCGTGCTACAATATGGCCCATCTGGACCGTTGCGGTTAGGAGGACATGGTTGTACAGTGGCAAACTGGATCTGCGTAGTACGCCAGCCCTGCTGCTGACCCTCATCCCTGGGCCAGCCTGCATGGTGCTGGCGCAGGAGACCAGCCTCGTCCTGAACCCCGATTTCCAACTGACCTCGGATTCGAGCCGCTCGAGTCCGAATTTTGCTAGGAGGCATATATGTATCGTTCCCACACAGAAAAGTGGCTGCTGCCGGCAGTACTGATCGCGCTCTTGGTGTTGCCGTGTGCGTTCGCACAGGAAACGACGGCAGGATTCCAGGGGACCATCAAGGATCCTTCCGGCGCGGTGATAACCGGCGCGGCCATCGAGGTCTCCGGTCCCGCGCTGATCGGAACCAGGAAGGTGCAGACCGATGATGCGGGCAATTACCGCTTCGCTGCCCTTCCCCCGGGCGAGTACACCATGACGGTGTCTGCGGCCGGGTTCCGCACCTACAAGCAGACCGGCATTGACTTGAGAGTCGGCCGCTTCCCCAATATCGACGTGCAGCTTCAGGTGGGCACGCTCGCCGAGACGGTTGAAGTCTCCGCTGCGGCGCCCATCGTGGACACCACCCAGAGCAAGGTGTCGGTAACCGTGCAGCGCGAGGTCTTGGACAACATTCCTGTAGGGCGCTCCTTCCAGTCGCTGATCCCCTTCGCCCCCGGCGCGCGCATGGAACCGCTCCAGAACAGCGGCGACCGCAACAACGGCTTCCAGATTGATGGGGCCGCCAACGCGGAGAATGTGTTCCTGATCGATGGCGTGAACACCACGAACGTCCAGAACGGGGGTACCGGCAAGGACTTCCAGATGGACTTCATTGAAGAGGTCCAGATCAAGTCGAGCAGCTTCGAGGCCGAGCACGGTGGCGCCCTGGGCGGCGTGATCAACGCCGTTCCCAAGCGTGGCTCCAACGCCTGGCATGGCTCGCTCTTGACCTACTTGCGCTCCAACTCGCTGAACGCCAACGATAATGACCGCGGTCTGCGGCTAAACCCGACCCTGGCGGGTCTCAACACGGCCCGGCGTCTCGACGGCACTCCCGAGTACTACATGGCGCGGAAAGACCAGCGGAACATCGTCGAGCCTGGCTACGAGGTCCGCGGCCCGCTGTTTAAGGACAAGTTGTGGATGTTCAGCAGCTATATCCCAAGCATAAACACGACTCGGCGCGCGACGACGTTCACGGGTGCGAACCCGGGCCTCCGGGCTTTGACCGTAACCCGTACCGACCACAACGCGTACAACCGGTTGGACTACGGCGTTTTCAGCCAGTTGCGCGTGTTTGGCTCCTGGAACTACGCCTATTGGCGGACGACCGGAACGCTCGGCGGCCTGGACAGCGTTGCCGGGCAATTGAATACCGGCGCCTCGACCGATCCCAATACGTTGCGCTCGGACGCCGGGTCGGTCAATCCGGTCGCGGTCTACACCTTCGGTGGCGACTGGACGCCAACCTCCCAGTTGGTGGTCAGCGCCCGTTACGGCTATTTCTTCAACAACACCGCACAGCGTGGAACCCCGGTCGGCACTCGCTACCTCTACCAGGCGACCGTCAACGCAGCCAGCAGGGATCTGGCGGACCAGGCGTTCCCCAGCTCGTCGTTTAACACGACAGGCTTTGCCAACATCCCGAGCAACCTCGCCACCGTGTTCGACGCTTACAAACGCCACGGCCTTAACGTGGATGCTTCGTACTTCACCCATTTTTTGGGCGGCACCCACACCTTCAAAGGGGGGTACTTCTGGCAGCGGCAATCGAACGACGTTCTGAGGAACTATCAGGGGGGCGCCGTGAACCTCTTCTGGGGGCAAAGCTATGAGCCGGTCACCAGCACCACGGCCTGCGACGCGGTCAAGACGGCGAATCTGACGGCCTACGGTAAATCGATATGTCAGGGGCGGTACGGGTACTTCGTAGTGGGCACCGGTGTCACCAACGCCGGTTCGGACCAGCAGTTTGCCAACGCGCTGTACATCCAGGACAGTTGGACCGTGGGCCACGGTCTGACCCTCAACTTGGGTGTCCGCTTCGACCACGAGCGTCAGCCTCCCTACGATCCGAAGCGCTTCCCCACGCTGGAGTTCAGTTGGCGCGACAAAACTGCTCCGCGCCTCGGCGGCGCCTACGACCTGCTGCACAACGGCAAGGTCAAGATCTATGCCAGTTATGGCCAGTTCTACGACATCATGAAGATGGGCCTGGCGCGTGGCTCGTTCGGCAGCGACTACTGGCATAACTGCTATTACGCCATGGATGAGGCGAACTTTGCTGGGATCACCCCGACCCTTTCACTGGGCGGCGGTTGTCCGGCTACCGGCGCAGCGCCGGGTGTGAGTGTGGGTCGCTTCATCGAAAACGTGGACTTCCGCGCCACCAAGGCGGATCCCCGTGACCCGGCCATCTCCCCCACCATGAAGCCCATGAAGCAGCATGAGTATGTGGCCGGGGTCGATTGGGCGATCACCCCAAACTGGGGCCTGGAGACCCGCTACTCGCGCAAGCGCCTGGATAACACCATCGAGGACATGGCGATCACGGACAACCTGGGTTTCTACATTGGCAACCCCGGCACGACGTTCGCCGACGTGCTGCATCGTCCGATGGTCATCCCCGACGACAAGGGCGTAAATTATCTGACCACCGTGCCGTTCTGTGCGGAGTGCCCTCCGACGATTGGGGCCATCCGCCGCTACGATGCGGTGGAGTTCCGCCTGGCCAGGCGAGCCGGAGGCAAATGGTTCGGGGCGGTCTCCTATACCTACAGCCGGCTGCGGGGCAACTACGCCGGCTTGACCAACACCGATCCCACGGATGGGGGAGGCGGTCGTAATTCGCCCAACAATCACCGCGCGTTCGACATACCGACCATGACCTACCTTCCCAGCGGTAAGATCGACGACGGGCCGCTGTCTACGGACCGTCCGCACACCGCCAAGGCCTATGGCTTCTATCGGCTCAGGTGGGCTGGGATGGACACCCTGTTGGGCGTCACCCAGGTCGCTTACCAGGGTACATCGCTCAGTAGCTGCTTGCCCGTGGTGGGCACCTCGTCGGCCTGTCAGTGGGCGGAGGGACGCGGCAATTTCGTGAACTTCACCCGCGCCGCGAATGGCGACTTCGTCAAGGGTGACGTCGTGAAAGATGCGCGCAGCGACAACTTCCTCCAGACCGATCTCTCGCTGCGCCACGAGATCCCGATGAAGGGACACGAGGGCATGCGGATGGCTTTCGAAGTCACTGCCGGCAACCTGTTCAATCAGCGCGGCGGGGTGGCGTATTACGAGTTTGCCATCCCCACCAACCTGATCAATCCCTCGCGGCCGTCGCGCTTCCCCGGCGACCTGGGGGTGGACTGGGCCAAGGTGATGAAGGGCTACAACTACGTGGATGCGCTGAACGGCACGGGATCGTTCGCCGGCGTGCAAGCCCCGCTGACCGTGGCCAGCCGTTACGGCTTGCCGAACATCTTCCAGACCGCCCGCAACCTGCGCCTGGCGATCCGCTTCAGCTTCTAGTCAATAAGCCTTCAAGTCTCCAGGGGCCGGGAAACCGGCCCCTTTTGCGGACGTCCTGGGGCCTCCCGCTCCCCGCGGGAGGCCCTTTTTCCTTGGCCCCGCCGTATAATCTGAGAAGGCTGAGCTTCTCATGAAACGGCGTCTGCTTTACGGAGCGGGGATCGTCCTGCTGCTGATCTCCGCCACCCTGGTCATCTGGCAGGGTTCCTTCAGCTTCGGCGAGTTCGGCCCGGCCAGCCCCGAGCAGACTCTGCTGTACTGGGCCGTCTCCACCCTGGTCTTCCTGCTGACGGTCACGCTGGGGTTCATCCTGTTCCGCACCGGGGTGAAGCTGTACATCGAGCGGCGCAGCGGCCACGAGGGTTCGCGCATTCGCACCAAGCTGGTCATCGGCGCCCTGGCCCTGAGCTTCCTCCCCGTTTTCTTCCTGGTCCTGTGGAGCGTCTCGGTCCTCAACCGCAACCTGGACAAGTGGTTCAGCCGCCCGGCCGAGGGCGTGCGCCTGAACCTCGTGGAAATCTCTCAACTGCTGGAGCGGGAGGCCCGGGGAGCCACCGCGGAAGCGCAGCGCAAGGATCTCAAGCAGAAGGAAGCGGAATTCCGGCGCTACATCCGCGACTACGAGCGCCTGGCCGACAAGCGCAAGAGCGTCCGCCAGTTTTACCTGCTCCTGCTGCTGCTGATCACCCTGTTCATCTTGTTCCTGGCCACCTGGCTGGCGCTGTTTCTGGCGAAGCAGATCTCCAACCCCATCTCCGCCCTGCTCGAAGCCGCCGGCGAGGTGCGCAAGGGGAACCTGGGTCACCGGATCGAAGTGCGCGCCACCGACGAGCTGGCCACCCTGGTCCGCGCCTTCAACGAGATGACCCGGGAGCTGGAAGCCAACAGCCAGGAACTGGAGCGGCGCCGGCGCTTCACCGAGGCCATCCTCGAGAGCATTCCCACGGGCGTCATCTCGCTGACCGCCGACGGGCGGATCCAGCGCGTCAACCACGCCCTCAGCCAGATCTTCCCGGCCGAGAAGGTGGCCGGCGCCACGCGCCTCGAGGACCTCTTCTCGCGCGAGGACGCCGCCGTGATCAAGTACATGATGAAACGCGCGCGGCACACCGGGGCGGCGGTGCGGCAACTCGATTTGAGAACCGAGCGCGGCACGCTGCACTTGGCGGTGACCGTCTCGGCCCTGGAGGACAAGCTGACCTCGGGCTTCGTGCTGGTGCTGGAGGACACCAGCGAGGTGCTGCGCGCACAGAAGGCCGCCGCCTGGCAAGAGGTGGCCCGCCGCATCGCCCACGAGATCAAGAACCCGCTCACGCCCATCGCGCTGTGCGGGGAGCGCATCGGGCGGCAACTGGAGCGGCTGGCGCTGCCGCCGGAGGTCGCGCGCATTCTGCACGAGTGCACCGCCACCATCGCCAGCGAGGTCGAGTCGGTGCGGGTCCTGGTCAACCAGTTCTCGCAGTTGGCCGGCTTCCCCACGGCTCAGCCCGCTCCGGCGGACCTGAACGAGGTCGTCGAGAACGCGCTGGCCGTCTTCTCCGGCCGCTGGAACGGCATCCAGCTCGACAAGCGCCTGGCCCCCGACCTGCCCCCCGTCAGCCTGGACCGCGAGCAGTTCAAGCGCGTCATCATCAACCTGGTGGACAACGCCGCCGAGGCCATGCACCAGGCGCCCCTCAAGCGCCTGCACGTGGCCACTCAGATGGGACCAGCCGAGACCCTCGAGCTGATCGTCGCCGACACCGGCTGCGGCATCTCGCCCGAAGACCGGGACAGACTGTTCCTGCCCTACTTCTCGACCAAGGGCCGGGGCACCGGACTGGGGCTGGCCATCGTGCACCACATCCTCTCCGAGCACAACGCCTCCATCCGGGTAGAGGACAACTCCCCCTGCGGGGCGCGCTTCATCGTCGAGGTGCCGGCCCTGGTGGCAGCCGAGGCGGAACGGGCATGAAGCGCACGCGCATCCTGGTGGTGGACGACGAGCCGGGCATCCGGCAGTCCCTGGCCGGCGTGCTCGAGGACGAGGGCTACCAGGTGACGGCGGTCGAAAGCGGCGAGCGCTGCCTCGAGGAACTCACCGGTCAGGCCTACGGGCTGGTGCTGCTGGATGTGTGGCTTCCCGGGATCGACGGCATGGACGCCCTGGCCCGCATCCAGGAAACACCGCTGCCCGACCGCCCCGTGGTGGTGATGATCTCCGGCCACGGCACCATCGAGACCGCGGTCAAGGCCACCAAGCTGGGCGCTTTCGATTTCCTGGAGAAGCCCCTCACCATCCAGAAGGTCTCCGTGGTGGTCAAGAACGCCCTGCGTCACCGGCGGCTGGAGATGGAAAACCTCCAGTTGCGGCAGGGCCCCGGCAAGTACCGCATCGTCGGCGAGTGCGTCCCCATGAAGGCCCTCCGGCAGCAACTGGCGCTCATGGCCGGCACTAACGGCAGGGTCCTGATCTATGGCGAGAGCGGAACCGGCAAGGAGCTGGTGGCCCGCGCCCTCCACGCCATGAGCCAGCGCGCCGCCGAGCCGTTCGTCGAGGTCAACTGCGCCGCCATCCCTGAGGAACTTATCGAGAGCGAGCTGTTCGGCCACCGCAAGGGCAGCTTCACCGGGGCCAGCGAAGACAAGATCGGCAAGTTCCAGAAGGCCGACGGCGGCACGCTGTTTCTGGACGAAGTGGGCGACATGAGCCTGAAGACCCAGTCCAAGGTGTTGCGCGTGCTCGAGGAGCAGCGTTTCGAGCCGGTGGGCGCCACGCAGTTCGTCCAGGTGGACGTGCGCGTGATCGCCGCCACTAACAAGCACCTGGAGGAGGAGATCGAGCGGGGCAATTTCCGCGA
>Ga0315289_10007574_pt1 | contig 15795 bp, 20 predicted proteins | sample YL17G11_40_MG_FD_203452 | JGI IMG/M metagenome (GOLD analysis project Ga0315289, IMG submission 203452) | Sediment microbial communities from Yellowstone Lake, YNP, Wyoming, USA - YL17G11_40 | ecosystem: Environmental > Aquatic > Freshwater > Lake > Sediment | place: USA: Wyoming | collected... | reverse complement strand
CCCGAAGCGATACTCAGGGGTGAGGACTGGATTGAAAAACATGTTCGCAAACTGATGAGCGGCAACGAAAAACGCATCGACGTGCTCGGCGTCACATGCGACAGACTTTTCGCCTACATCGTCCAGCCCGACGTGAAACCCGAAAAAAAGACGATTGAGAACTTCCAGAAGTTCCTGTGCATGGGTGACGTGCCCGAAGACCTGCGGCACAATCTGTGCCTGCGTATCGCAAGGGTCAGGGACAACGGTAAGACTCAGCAGTGGATTATGTATAACGACAGGCTCAAGAAGCTCATCATGGAAATCGTGTGATGCACGGCTGGGCAAGGCTAGGCGCGGCAGGGCGTGGCTAGGCGGGGCACGGCTGGGCGCGGCATGGCACGGCAAGGCAAGGCTATCACGAGAGTCACGGGCGGTATAACAGTGACACAGATTTTCTCGGATTTCGTCCTTTCTGGTGCAATATACTGGAAAGGGCGGTATAACAGTGACATAGAATATAAATCGTGTGAGAAACTTTTTTCTTAAAAAGGCTTGGCTTTGGCGTATAGTATAATTGTGAGCGGGATAGTGAATGCGAAAGGATTTCGGTATAACACGGAAAGGAGTCTGCGAGTATGACTACAAGGAATTATTATGGCCTTACGAGGTCTCATGCAAAAAGTGCGTTGAGGGGAATGTCGGGCGCGTTGAACAAGAGAATGCCTAAAGAGGAACACCGTAGAATTGGGTGTTACTACAATGAGATTTGTATTGCAGGGGGCTGGACTGGGAAGGGGGATAGGACGGCCAACCTGACAGAAGAAGGTTTAGAACTTATCGGCGACATTGCTTCGTTCGTGACGGAAGGGGTGAGCGTATTCGGATGCCGACAAAAAACCCTTACAAGTAAGCAGGTCAACGCCATACTAGAGAAAGCCTGTGAGAAATACCGAGACGCCATCGGCAGATGTATCACTTTGGGGCAGGAAAAACCAGAGGGACAAGGGTTGTCAGGGTCGGGGCAAAAGCCGGAAGTAGCAGGATTCTTGTCGGAGAGTGGGCAGAAGCCGGACGGCGAGAACGGCTCCCTTTCTAATTTGACAAATGATGTCCAGCCTTCTGGGGAATCTCCCCAAGAGGATGTTCCACCGCTAGAGAAGGATTTTGTTGAAGACGACCAAGACACTGTTCTCGAATTTGATGATGCTCTCCCTAGAGAGGAAGACCTGAGAAGGCGAATACCACCGACCAGTCTTCCGAAGGAACCCCGCCGACCAGCATCTCTACCTGTGGGGATATCAAGGGGAACTGTCGCCCAGTTGAAATCCGAGGATAGAGGCTTATCATACAAAGTCGTGGTTGAATCGGTGGTGGCCTCTGATTTTATGGTGCGCCTAGATGTGATGGTTATCGAGGGTGAGTTTCTTGGAGCGGTGGGAGCCATCACGGCTATCGAAACGCTGGTAATGGGGAAGAGGACAAGGTCTAGTCGTAGGTGGCAACCGTATTTTGACCCAGAAAGGTTGGGGCCGGATGGCCAGATGATTCTCGATAAAATCATCGAGAATGGGGATGCACAGAAGATTTTGATTCGAGATGGGAAGGCTTATGCAAAACAGATTACGGGACAGATAGGAAGATGCCGGATAGAGGAGAAGAACCTCGCGGAATACCAGAGGTTGATGCCCGATTATGATTACAACTTCTCGGAGAGCATGGGGGATGTTCTTCGAGAAGTAATGGCAGGGCTTCGGCATAGGGTCAACGGAATAAGGAAGGGGCGGGGTAAGAGGCGTGGCGTTGTATTGAGCAATTCCAATATCGCTGTCGGGACTCCCGCAGTTTTCAGGACGAGGGGTGTCCCTCGGTGTCTAGTTGCAGTTTCTCATGTACTTTCTTCTGGCCGGATCGAGGTGATGAGTGTTGAAGGCAGGCATATAGGAAGAATGGGCAGTGTGTATTCCATGCACAAACTTCTCTGCGGGGTGGTCGGAAGTCGTGGGCTATATTTCGACCCAGATAGGCTTGAGCCAGTATTGAAGGACATGGTCGGAGACATTTACGCAAACGATTTCAGCCAACATGTGCAAGCTCGGGGTGACGAAGTGCGTTCTGGAACATTTCCCTGTGACAAGGAGAGGCCGAAGATTGAGCAAATGTATAAGGGCTACATCGGCGGGCTGTTACGGGGCTATCGGTTTACGGCTCATTACAAGTACGACAAAAAGGATTCACAGCGGACATCAGTTGTGACTGCTGCCCCCTCTCCTGCCGCCGTGGCTGTGGCTCCTATTGTGTGCGAAAAAACAATATCTGCCATATCGACGTTGAATGCTCTGCGAACCGCGTCTGGCGTTTCCGAGCCTGTCACCCCTCGTCCTGCCGAGAGAATAGAGAGTAAGACCGAGGAGCAGGAGCAGGGGAAGACGCAAGCCACTAGGATGGCCATTCTTCGCGCCGTCAAGAGTAATGTCCTGTCGGTAGAGGATGCGGAAAGCATTTTTGACTGCATGGCAAAGTAACAAATGACGGGAGTGGGAGATAGGCAGGAATCTATGAGCATTGTAAACTGGATAGAACTGGTGAAGAGGGTGTTCGGCGGTATCACCCCCCACCGAGATAACTTGGAGACAGAAAGGAAGTTGGGGCCAGAGACTACTCTCACTGTGGGACTAGGGGAAACAATTAGGGGTGAGGTGAAAGAGGGGGAGCCTCGCACGGATGAGGCTCCCGATGCTCCACACATCGCCGTTTCAGAGCAGGGAATGGATTCGGGGGTAAATCTTCCTGTTCTTCGTGTACCCATACTCTTTGAAATAAAAAGGGGAGTAATCGCCGAACTACGAAATAATCACCGACGGTACAAGATTGTGATTGTGTCTAGCAGGATTGTCCCTTCGTCCCATGTGTCTCGTAGATATGGCGCAGAAATAAAGGCTATGGTGGCAGAGGGGCCATATATCGGCAAGATGGGGTCAATAACGGCACTCACTTCCCTGCTGGGGAAGCGGGGCAGTCCTACTACGATGTATTTTGACCCGAACAGGCTTGAGCCTCTAGGGGAGCCACTTCTTTCTAAGATGATTGCGAGTCGAGATACACAGTGTGTAGGGGAATCGCGTTCGGTCGCCGACATCTCAGCGGAAAGACTTGAGGAGTATAAGGGGCTCATCCCTAATCTTGAGTACGACTTCTCTGTGGATAAGTTCGGCTTTCGGTCGGAAGAGAGGGCGGGAGATGAAGAATTCGGGAAAAATGAGAAAGGCCGGAAAGAGAGAATAGATTGGGACGTGTCTCTCATTTCCATAGGAACGATTGGAGCATTTTTCCCGAACAATAGGAACCCATGCTTGTTCGCAGTTTCTTGGAAGTCGGAGGATAATAGGCTTGAGATTATGATTATTAAGGGTGGCTATATCGGAGTAACAGGAAGGGCAAGCGCGGTAGGTGCCCTTGTTCATGGCAACGGAGGACACAACCGCATCCACTTCGATCCCAATAGACTTGAGCCAGCGGCGGCATCCCTTGTTTCTACGATAGAGGCGGGAGGCGACAGTCGGAGAATTGTTCTTAGAAATCAAGAAGCATGTTTAGGTTCATCAGTTTGCAGTGAGAGGCCGGATATTCTCAATAAATATCGAAACATGATTCCCGACGTGGGGCGGCATAACTTCTCTGCCTTATATTCGTATAAGAGTCGTGGCATAAAAACAGACAAAGTGGTACATGCTGCTCCTGCTCCTGCTCCTGCTCCTGCTGTACCGATGATAACACAGAGAGACACAACTTTGGTAGTGGGGGCCATACTTCGTGGATGTGCCAACGGCAAACTCTCTCGTGATACTGCCGACAAGTTAATGTTCAAGTTGGGGCAGACCGAGAGTGGTGTGGAACCCGGGCGAAACCACTGTAGGCTTGGAGAGAAGTCCACCGGCATACAGAGCACCTCGGGTGGAATTCACAGGCCATTTGAGCAAGCAAGGGATTTCGTTCGTTCACTGGGGTTGAAGGATGTGATTGGATGGTGTGACTACTGCAAGTCTGGCAAGAAACCCGCTGACATACCGAGCGAGCCAGATAGGGTCTACCAAAACAAGGGCTATATTTCGTTGGGTAACTGGCTGGGAACAGAGTACAGGCCATTTGAGCAAGCAAGGGATTTCGTTCATTCGTTGGGGTTGAAGAGTGCGATGGAGTGGTATGCCTACTGCAAGTCTGGCAAGAAACCCGCCAATATACCGAGCAATCCAGATAGGGTCTACAAGGGTTGGATTTCACACATTGATTGGCTGGGAAATCATCGTTTGACAGAGTTCAGACCATTTGAGCAAGCAAGGGATTTCGTTCATTCATTGGGGTTGAAGAATCATTATGAATGGCGGGACTACTGCAAGTCTGGCAAGAGACCTGCCGACATACCGGGCGATCCAAATAGAATCTACTGGGACAAGGGTTGGATTTCATACGGTGATTGGATGGGGACAGGGAATGTGGCATCGTATCGGAGAGAGTTCAGGCCATTTGAGCAAGCAAGGGATTCCGTTCATTCACTGGGGTTGAAGGATGTGATTGAGTGGCGGGGCTACTGCACGTCTGGAAAGAAACCTGCTGACATACCAAGCAATCCAAACCTAGTCTACAGAGGCAAAGGCTGGATTTCATACACTGATTGGCTAGGAACAGAGTACAGGCCATTTGAGCAAGCAAGGGATTTCGTTCGTTCACTGGGGTTGAAGGATGTGATTGGATGGCGGGGCTACTGCAAGTCTGGCAAGAAACCTGCTGACATACCAAGCAATCCAAACCTAGTTTACGAGGACGAGGGCTGGATTTCATGCGGTGACTGGTTGGGAAGTCTGTGAAAAAGTAGATTTTCTCGGATTTCGTCCTTTCTGGTGCAATATACACTTGGAGGGACAAATGAGCATATTTCAAGATGTGAAAAGACGGGCAAATCTGGAAAAGGCCAGAGCCAAGTTGGACCAGCCTATGCGGGTTTTCAGCCGCAGGCGTGATGAGCCTTGTGGGCCGTTTGTCGAGACGGTGGACTTGGGTGTGATGCCTTATCGGAAGTATCGCCAGTTGCGGGAAGGCACCCTGATGTGCTATGTTGCACAGGTCGTTCAGGATAACGATTGCTACAGGCAGTTCGTTGAGTTCTACTTGAATGAAATGGGTATGAGGTGAAGGGGTGTATCTATGAGTAACAGAATGTTCAATTGGCTTGTCTACCCGTTGCTGGCACTGTTCTTGACGGTGTTTGGCGGCGCATTGTACCGTGCCATACAGGAACGTCCCGCGCCAGAGCAGGAACCGATTGTTTTAGAGGGATTCAGCGACGCCGAGATCAGGGCGCAAATCAACGACGATATCTGCGTTGTGGCTCTGACCATTTTTGCCGAGGCGAGGGGTGAGTCAGCCGAGGGCAGGCTTGCCGTTGCCAGTGTCATTTGGAACAGGGCGCACGGGCACAAGGATATGCTTGCAGAGGTCTGCCTGATGAACAAGCAGTTCTCCTGTTGGAACGGCAAGGCGGGGGAGAATCTCCTGAATTTAGACGAGTCCAAGTTGGGCAAGAAAGAGGCTGCGATTTTTCAGGAATGCCTGAAGATTGCTCAGGGCATGATGGGCGGGAAGTTCGTGCCGCAGGTGACGGCAACCCATTATCACTCCAAGGATGTGAAGCCGAAGTGGGCAAGGCAGATGACCAAGGTGGCGGTTATAGGCAGGCATATCTTCTACAGAGCATAGAGGATTTTTCGATAACGGGGACAAGGGCATGAGAGACAAGGCAGAAACAGCAATGCTTGAGGAAATCGCACTGAGAAACGCAATCGCCAAATTCAGGGCGGCGTCGAAAAAGGCGTCAATTCCCGAATTGGGTATTTTCTGGATAGACGATTCAGGGACGATGTTTGCCGAAAGCGTTTCACTGCGGGATGCCGAGGATTATGGCGATTTCAAAATCTTCGGTGGAGACCATTTCAACCTATGGGACAAGGCTGTTCGTGCTGTTCCACAATGGGAAGGAATGGAGTATGAGGAAGTCCCTCGTGGGCGGGTTGTCTACAAGAAAGACCCGAAGAAACCCGAATTCATCGTCTATCTGCCGAAGCGTATTTTGAGGTACAAGAACAAGGTGGTTGGCAGGTTCAATCTGCCGACTGGTCACATTCGTTTCGACACGTCGGATGAACATTATCGGATGTAAAAAAGGATTTTTTGATAACGAGGGCAAGGGTATGAAAGAGGGATACTGGGTCAACTACAGGACGGATAAGACATATCCAGTCGAAGAGCATGAGGTGTGGATACGCACGGAAGGCAATGCCAAGCGGCTTGGTGTTCCTGATAACGTCATGCGTGCCGCAGGCAAGTTCCAGCCTGTCAGGGACAGGGACAAGTTCCTGCTGTTTCTCTTGCAGAACGCTCCCATTATGCGGGTAAGGGGGCACGGGACATATGCTTCATTCGAGTATGCCTCTCGGTCCCGCTCGGAGCCTCTGGATGCCATCTGGATGTGGGGGAAACAGAACGCTGGACCGTTCACGCAGCTCAATATCAACAATCTTGCAACTGGCGAACATACCGAAATGAACTACAACCAGTTCGAGTCCTTGATGGAAGAGCAGGGCTCTGACGCCGTCATGCGTGTGGCATTCGTCCGTCCTGTTCGGCGCAAGATAGTAGCCGAATTGCTTAGACTGTCGAAGCAGATACTACGGAATGCCCTGATGTTCTTCCTGTAGAGGAAGATGCTATGCACACGATGCGAGAAGCTAAGGAAATCAACGAGCTTGCTCGAAGCGTTTTCCTGCGTGATGGGTGCCATGTTCCCATAGTCATTTTCTTCAAGGGCGACAACAACGCCATCGTGCCAATTTCCCAATTCACACAGAGTGCTATCGGCAAGGACATTCTCTCTGATCTGTTGCGGTCGTTCATCAAGATGTTTGACATATCTGGCATTGCGCTCATCATGGAGGCGTGGGTTAGAACTGCCAGCAAGAAGAATCCGTCTCTTGGTCTGGAAGATAGCGGGTCGAACACGGACGACAAGAAAGAGGTTCTAATGGTAAACGTCGAGTCGGACGACGGCTTGAAAGTAATGTTCATGAGTATGATCGTGCGGAACGGAAGCGATGCCCCGAGTCTTTCGGAGACAGAGATTTTAGAGCAGGTGGAAGGCAGGTTTGCGAGTTTCTTCCCCTGCACTATCGCAACTGCTGTCGAGCGGGGTAGTGGCTAATTTTTATGTTGCAATTCGGCGGGCGATTTTGTAGAGTGGTATTCGTTGAAGGTTGGAAAAGAGGATAAGCGATGAAGCGGTTAGTGAATGTACTCTTGTCGTGCAGCTTTTACTGCTCATATCTGAGTGGTAATCGCCACGGGAGGGGTATGTCCTAACCAGACTCAAATAGGACGAGGCAAACCCTTCCCGAGGCGAAAGCGGGGAAGGGTTTTTTGTTTTTATAGTGCGGTGACTTAGCTCAGACAGTCGAGCGCGGCTCTGAAGAAGCCGAGGTCTCCAGTGCAATTCTGGAAGTCACCACCAGATTTGGAGAGGTGCTGTAACTGGTAGCAGGTCTGGCCTGAACCCAGATGTGGTGAAAGCCATTGCAGGTTCGATTCCTGTCCTCTCCGCCAGAAGGTTGTTCTGTGACAATTGAATAGGGGCCAAAAAACTCTATTGACCTTCATGGTAGAGTTGCTGTAGTATATTCTCAGCAAACGGGGGTTCTACTATGAAGGCAATAGAGAGAGAATCGGCAAGAAAGATGAGAGCGTGCGGGTGTTCAGTCAAAGACATCGAAAAAGAATTGCATGTCTCTAGGGGTTCCGTGAGTAGGTGGGTTCGTGACATTGAATTGACAGAGAAACAGAAGACAGTATTGAAAGAAAAGAGTAAATACTGGGCCGGACGGAGTATGGGGGCGCAGACGAACCGTGATAGGGCAAAAAGACACAGGGCTGAAATAAGAAGGACAGGCTTCGTAAGAGCGAAGACAGATGATGTTTTTCGAGTGATATGTGCTCTTTACTGGGGAGAGGGAGCTAAAAGCCTCAACACTGTTGCGTCCATATCAAATGCCGATGTTGATATTCTTCGTCTTTGGGGTAAGTGGGTTGTCGGGGAAGGGTACGGAGACTATATCGCTTTCTCTGTTTGCTATTACGGAGAAAATGGTCTATCGGAGGGCGAAATTAAAAAATGGTGGATGGACAATCTTCCTTTTCTTCGAGACATAAATATGAGGAAGTTTATTCGATGTGTCATAAACAGAGCCAGCCAAAAAAAGAAAATTGGTAGACTGCCTTATGGCACTGGAGTAATGAGAATTTGTCGTAGAGACTTATGGGAAATGCTAATGGGCGGAATTGATTACTTGAGGAAGTGTGAGTTATAGTCGGGTGGCACAGCGGCAACTGCGACAGGTCTACACCCTGTTCTATCGGGAGTTCGAGTCTCTCCCCGACTACCAATCCCTGCACCGCCCACCACTTTTTCTCGGATTTTGCTCTTTCTGGCGCAATATACATCTAACAGAGCGTATAATAAAAAGAAAGGGCGGGAAGTATGAGAGTGAAGTGGGATACGTTGAAGGACAAGGCGATTGCGTACCTCGTGGGAAACGACTTCGCCAATGTCGGACGGCTGGGGCCGTATGCGTGTCTTGCCTCGATTGGCAACGGCAAGAACTGGCGGGACAACATGGAGGAACTGAGGCAGATTGTGATACGGACGATTGAGCGGTGGGATGTTCGCAGGGCAAAGGCTCTTGTGGACCTGTGTCCCGAGATTGTTCCAGCGAGATGTCGTGGCAAGATTCCCCGGTGCTATGTGGCCGACAATGCAAATGGGGATTGGGTGGTAGAATACGAGTGACGGGCGTTTAGCTCATCTGGTTAGAGCGGTTGCCTCACATGCAACAGGTAGCTGGTTCGACTCCAGCATCGCCCACCAGAGAAAGAATTGCCCGAGTGGTGAAATTTGGCAGACACAGCAGCCTTAAGAGTTGCCGCCCTTGTGGCGTGCGAGTTCAAGTCTCGCCTCGGGCACCAGAAAAGGAAATATGAAAAAGACAGAGGGCAAGTCATTCGCAGGCGCATTGAAAAATGATCTGCTTCCCACGATGTTGCAGATGGCGGTTCCGCTTTACATCATGCGGCTCAAGGAAAAGGGCGGACCCGACAAGGATGACATGAAGAAGGCTCAGGAGTGGTCGGACGTGCTTGGCGAACGTGGCGACATCCTCTTGTGCGGTGGCGGCAAGAAGGGTGAGTGCGCCGACATGTTCAACGGCACTGCTCATGCTGTCGCCGTGTTGTCGTTCTGTCCCGGTGGCGTGGAGACATTCGGACAGCATTGGGAGTCGAAGATATGAAGGCAAAAGAACTGAAGAACATCAGGCACGCTGTTGGCATGACGCAAACCCAGTTTGCTCATGCGCTGAACGTGACATTTGTGACAGAAAACAGATGGGAGAACGGGCATTGCAGGATACACAAGAAGTATGAGCAGGCGATACGGGCGATGCAGTGCAGGAAGAAGTCGCAGTCACCATTCAAGCCCATGCAGATTGTGACTGCAAAGCCGATACCGAAGAAGTGGGGGTATCCGTGGAAGGAAGGCGATCACCTGTTGTATTTGGGCGAGATATTGCAGATGCCCGGGCATGTGGCAGTTGTGGACAAAGACGGCGTGATTCACTGGGGATATCACGATGACAATTTCAGGGAACCGAGAGAGGACGAAATATGAGGAAGCGTGGCTGAACTGGATAAGGCATCCGCCCCGAAAGCGGACGGCGTCTGATAAAGGCGTCTGTGAGTTCGAGTCTCACCGCTTCCGCCAGAAAGGTGAATATGAAGAAAGCAAGGAAAGCCAAGAAAGCGAAGTGGAGCGAGGTGGAACTGATGGACGCCGACCCGAAGTGCAAGCACAAGATAGAGATGAGATGGTCGGGAGTGCGGTGTTCCAAGTGTGGAGGATGGTTCTGTTATTGAGGTTTAGATTCCAGAGTAGCACAACAGGTAGTGCATTCGGCTGTTAACCGAACGGTTGGAGGTTCGAGTCCTCTCTCTGGAGCCATAAAAGAAAGGAAGTTTTTGTTCGGAGGCACGCTTCAGTAGCGGGATACTTCAATGTTAATCCGTGGGTTGTTGGTTCGATTCCAACTCTGCCGACCAGACTGAAAAACGGCAGGTAGCTCAATGGCAGAGCAGCGGCGCAAGACCCGATACGATTATTGGTGCCGACGAACAATTTGTCACGGTAGTCGAGTAGCAAGACGACGGTCTGCAAAACCGTAAATCGTGGGTGCAATCCCCACCCGTGACTCCAATATGAGCATTGATTACGCAGACATAGTGACATTTGGGGACAACGTACCGTGCCCGAACAGGGGTTGTATCGGGCATATGACGCATCCCTGTGAGATGTGTGGCAGGCGTATGGCTCGGGGCGTAGCGCAGGTGCGTATGGGATTTCTGACGGTAAGCAAAGAAAGGAAGGTGCAGGATGGCGAGAGTAAGAATGACGAAGGTCAGGAACGGAACGTGCAGGCAGAAAAAGTCGTCAGGGGTGGTTGGTTCGTTCAAGGCAAAGCATCGAAGAAAGTAAGGGTAACATAGGGTGGGTTATTCCGTAGGTAGTCTCGGGGCAGACTGTAAATCTGCTGACCTTCGGGTCTGAGGTGGTGCAACTCCATCACCCACCACCAGAATGTTTGAAGGAAGCGTGTGATAATTGGTAGTCAGGACGGTTGCTAACCGTCTGGGGCTGGAAACGGCCCTTGTGGGTTCGAGTCCCACCGCTTCCGCCAGAACAAGAAAAGTCGGATTATGGTCGTTCTGATGCAATATACAAAACAGAGGGGAGTATGGGAAACATGAAAGTGAAAGAGGCGGTGGAGGAAATTGCTAGAATCAGTGCGAAATGGCAAAAGAGGCTTGTCGAATGCGTCGAATGCGAGGAGGGGGCGAACGAGAAGCATAGTTGGGCAGAATGGGCGACATGGCATCTTCAAGACATCCTTGTGGCGGAGCGGTTGGTGGCTGAATGGAGGGTGATTGAGAATGCGGCAAAACAGGCCCACACGCATGATGATGCTGCTACGTTCTTGGGGTGGCTGAAGGGAGTTCGAGGGCAGTATGTTGGTTGGATTATGCAGTCCACGTTGAGCCGCAGTACAAATCTGATATCCAACCTCGTCAAGGACATCGAGATGGATACATACAAGATGATTGCGGGGCATGGCTTCCTTGACTCTGATTCACTGTTCGTGGTGATTGCCAAGATGGAAAGGGAGAAGGAATAGGTTTTTGCTCGGATGCTGGAATTGGCTTACAGGCTGGTCCCAAAAACCAGTGGGCTTTGTCCCATGAGGGTTCGACTCCCTCTCCGAGCACCAGACTTAGGAGGAAGATGTGACATACGAAGAGATATACACCGAAGAGACGGTCAGGGAACTGGCTGAAGACGGGCAACCCGTCCCGTCGAAAGAAGACATGACGTGTTCGAGGTGTCCCGATGTAGATGCTTGCAATTACGCATGGGACCTATACAACGTGGATGGTGACTGTTTGGCGGCGAAGTAGCGGGCATGTGTTGGAAATTGGCAGACAAGCAAGAATGAGAGTCTTGTGGCTTTATGCCGTGCAGGTTCGACTCCTGTCTCGGGCACCAAATGTGAAGGAGTTAGGCGATGGCGAAGTGTCATGTTCAATGCTGTGTTTGCAGGAAGCTCATCGAGACGAAGGAAACGCAGTCGGATGTGGCAATCATATCGCATGGTTACTGTCAGATTTGCTATGACAGGCAAATCGAGGAACTGGAGAAGATGGATGTCGAGACTAGGCAGGATGGGTCCAAATGAAATGCTGTAGTTGTAAGAAAGAGGTCGATCTGAACGACCGAGAAGTGCCGCCGAAGTGGTATGGCAGGCATTCTTTTAGCGAGATTGTCAAAGTGATATGCGCTGACTGCATCAAGACAGAAGAGGGCAGGAAGGAATACGACAAGAGAGATTGAAGCCCACGTACCCGAATTGGCATAGGGGACACGCTCAGAACGTGTTGGCAATTTGCCGTGGAGGTTCGAGTCCTCTCGTGGGCACCAGAAAGGAAGTGGGTTATGGCAAGTGAATTGGTAGTTCCTGTTGTGAAACTGGTGAACGTGCGCCCGCATTCAAACGCTGACGCTCTTGATCTTTGTGACGTGCTCGGATACCAGATGTGTGTACCGAAGGGCAAATATAAGGGCGGCGAAATGGCGGCTTATTTTCCAGCCGACACACTTTTGCCTGCCGAATGGGCCGACAAGTTTGGCGTCAGGAAGTATCTCAAGGGTAAAGAGCAGGACAGGGTGGGCAGAGTCAGGCTGCGTGGCGAGCCGTCGTTCGGGCTGATTGCCGATATTCCTGAAGGCGTGGACTGGAAGGAAGGCGATAATGTGGCGGCGCATTATTCGTGTCGCAAATATGAGCCTCCGATCAAGGTGGGGTGTGGGGACGCCGCTGCATACGACGAACAGGTTGACCCATACTTCGAGAAATTCACGGACGTTCAAAACGGTCGCATCTTTACCGATGTCCTTGTCGAGGGTGAAGAAGTTGTATTCACCGAGAAAATTAACGGAACAAACTGCCGTGTCGGCAGCGTAGGGGGACGTACTGTGGCTGGCTCTATGGAGGTCCGACGGAAGAGTCCTGTTCGCAAAATGGCTGACGGCACGGAGGAGATTATTGGGTTTGAGGACGAGGACATTAAGAAGAGCACTTATTGGTTCCCTTGGTCTATTGGTGGCGTGAGGGAATTGATGAAGTCGTATTCTCCACACACTACCGCAATCCTGTACGGTGAAGTTTACGGCGGGAGCGTGCAGAGTCTTGACTATGGCGTTGCCAAGGGCAAGGGACTTGGATTCAGAGCATTCGGACTGAGAGTCGGTGGCAAGTTTCTTGACTGGGACGAGTTTATCTCCATCTGTGCCAAGTATGGCGTGGAAACGGTGCCGGTGCTATGGCGTGGCCCGTTCAGCATGGCAAAGGCAAAGGAACTCGCTGACGGCAAGTCTGAGATGGCGGAACATATTCGGGAAGGCTGTGTGGTGTATCCTGTGAACGAACGAACAGACCCAAGGGTAGGCAGGGCGATCTTGAAATTCATCGGGACCGAGTATGAACTCAGCAAGCATAAGGATGCTGACACCAAGGATGTTTGAGGAAGGGTGCGATAACTGGGAGTCGACTCGGTTGGAGGCCGAGCGTGCTCAGAGATGAGCATTCAGGGTTCGAGTCCCTGCCCTTCCGCCATAATTGCGGGTGTAGCCTAGAAGTCAGGCACTTGCTTGCCAAGCAAGGTTAGGCGGATGCAAGTTCCGTCACCCGCTCCAATTTTAGCGACACACCCCTATCGCTCCACTCCATTCCAAGAGAGTCGCCTGTCTTTGCGCTCTCCCTCGCCATAATAATTCTTTGATATTTGGGAATATGTCGAAGGATAAAGACCAGTGGTGGATTGTCGGGTAGCCTTGGAGAACATCGAATGAAAATCTACAAGTGTGTTCAGCGATTTTTCTGTCAGCCATTGAAGAGATACATCCCCGTTGACGCTCTCATCGCACGGTACGAGAACGCAGTAAGGATAGTCATTCAGGATGCCCCGCAGAGCGATCAGGATGTCTACAACACCTTGGTAGACGGATTTGTGTATGACAGCCCGAGCGATGTGACATGGTTTTACCACGTTGAGCCACCCTTGACGGCATTTTTCGTGCTCGTGGGGACGAAGGACGAGGATGCCTACGGTAATGTCAGCGGCACGGCGGATGGGCTCCCCGTGAACAGCACCTTGAAGGTCGTCAATAATATCGCCTATCTCAAGAATACGACGACTAGCAAATGGCACGCCATCAGCGTAAGCGGACCAGACGGGAATGTGACACTGGACATTGAACAAGTAGGGGTAGTGTTCTAAGGAGAGATCAAAGTGAAAAAGAGTCTTATTTTCATCGCTGGCTTGTTGATGGCAATGACTGGATTTGCCGACTCGGGCAAGACGGTCATGTATGATGGCAACACCTATCGGTTCCTTGAGTCGAGAATTATCGTATCGAACAACATCGCCGTTGCTCTGGGCGACTTATCGGGAACTTCAAACAATACGACGGTTGTCCGCATACAGGGCAAGAGCGTGCCTGCTCCTACGGCGGGCGACGATGGCAAGTCTTTGGTGTATAACCACGGCACGGCATCGTTTGCTTATCTGGCGGGTAGCACAGACGGCGCATTGCTTACGAATGGTTCAAATCAGATGGAGGCTGATTTCAATGCAGGGACTTACAGCGTCTCCAATCTTCACCACATTCTTTTTTCAACTAATGTGCATCATGGTTCTCACTGGATTCGTCCTTATAGTACTGTGAACGAAGATAACGATTCTATTTTCCTTTCTGGTGGAGGGTCGTTCCTGCCTCGTCGTGGGTCGGGTGTCTTGCTGTCAGGTATGCAAAGTAGCTATCATGGTCAGTTGCGGCTTATGTGTGGAACAGGGTCACTGATTCGTTTGGATGTCGGAACGGAAACTGTGCTGGTGCTGACAAATGATATGGCAAAGTTTTTTGTACCGATTGAGATGGGGGCGGATTTGAATATGGATACGAATAGAGTAGTCGGCACGAAATTTGGCCCGTTGGCTGGAACCAATTCGGTAGCAGTAGGCTACAGCATGTTTGTTGGATTCGGAGCAGGACGGTCAGGAAATTACAATAGCTTTGATTGCTTTGGAAATCATGCGGGTTATTTGGCAACGGGACAACTGTGTACTGCTGTGGGCCACCACACACTGCAACGTGCTGTTGCAACGAACGCTCACGCCTTTGGCTCTCATGCTGGATACAAGGCGACTGGCGAAACGGCTAGATTATACATAGACGCGTATGACAGCGGCCCGCCTGCGGGTTATGATTATGGAGATTCGGCCAACGACATGATCTTTGGAGACAATGGCTATCTGTATCTTGGTCGAGGCACAGGTGCTCCGGGAGGTGCTCAGGGTGGTACGCTGCGTGGGCCGTGGAAGATCGAAGGCGGTGGATTACGCCAGTCATATGAAACGATAATCATTTCTTCTCATACGGGAACAAACAATGCAGGCATAGAGTATGAAGACTATCAAGTGACGGGTCAGACTAATGGAGCATGGTTGGGATACCGCGCTGGATATGGCTCAACTGGTGCATATAACGTGGCTGTAGGGGCAGATGCTCTTAGAGGTAGCACAGGAACGTATAATGTGGCAGTAGGGCATCGTGCAATCGAAACAGCTCCCGGCGACTATAATACAGCAGTTGGGTTTGCCCCCTTAGCTAATATGGCTGCCAATAGCTATAACTCGTACAATGTGGCTATAGGTTATGCTGCTCGTTATGCTACACCGGGGTCATATAATACCGCGTTAGGCGTGTACGCAGGATACAGTATAAAAGGCACGTCCAATACGTTTGTTGGTGCTTATTCATGGAAGAGTGGAGTACCCGTAACCAGAACTAACATTATGCTTCTTGGCGCAGGTTCGGGTGGTACAGTGTTGGCCAATAATACAACGTATATTGGAAACACGGATACCACGCAAACTGTCATTAGGGGAAATCTTATCACGCCAATGATTGTTCAGACCAATGGCGGTTGGGATGATCTAACGGCAGATGCTAATACAATCAGGGTGCAGGGAGCGGTCTCTGTTTCTGCCAACTATATCAGCAACACGGTGGATTTCACCACAGGAGCTACTACCAACTTTGCTGATGAC